>Ga0209187_1000811_pt1 | contig 45452 bp, 47 predicted proteins | sample BantaG_FD_187430 | JGI IMG/M metagenome (GOLD analysis project Ga0209187, IMG submission 187430) | Marine algal microbial communities from Bantry Bay, Ireland - BantryBay_4 metaG (SPAdes) (version 2) | ecosystem: Host-associated > Algae > Red algae > Unclassified | place: Bantry Bay, Ireland...
CCAGGCTTATCGGCATATTGGAGACTCACCGATCAAAGTTGATTAAGAATGTTTTTGAATATATTCTACCTCCTGGATTAAGCAACGTTGTTCGTGGGTTGCTAGAATCAGAAGTAAACCTAGACAATAATTGTAGCGAATTTAGCAAAGCAGACCGTATGAAAGTTATAAAGCTATTAAAAGAGCTGCCACTAACTGTCGAAGGGTTGATGGGCTTTGAAAAAGCGGTTGTAGCAGATGGCGGAGTTGACCTTAGCGAAATAGACACTCGCACTATGCAGTCTAGAATTGTTTCTAACTTATTTATCACAGGCGATCTTTTGGATATTAATCGGCCGTCAGGTGGATATTCTCTACAGCTTTGCTGGACTACCGGCTATGTAGCTGGTAGTTGATTCAACTTGGTAAAATAAGAAGAATTTTGTACAATAGCTCGGCTTATGGAAAAGTTAGTTAAAATATTAAATCAGGGTGGTGTTGCAGTTGTGCCAACTGATACTCTTTATGGGGTTGTAGGCAAGGCTGATGACCAGAATATTGTTAAGCGTATTTTTGATTTAAAGTGTCGTTCTCAAGACAAGCCCTTTATTATTTTGATAAGTAATATTGAGCAGCTAAAACAATTTGACCTAAACCTCAGTACCTCCTTGACTAGTAAACTGCAAGAGTTTTGGCCAGGACCAAACAGTTTAATATTAAATACAGATAGCGCTAAGCTGGGCTATTTGCATTGTGGAATGAAGAGCTTAGCTTTCAGGCTACCTGATAGTCAAACACTGCGCGAACTTATTGATAAGACTGGTCCACTGGTTGCACCTAGCGCCAACCCTGAAGGAAATCCTCCAGCCCTCACCATATCTGAAGCTGAAGGTTACTTTGGCGATAAGATTGACTGCTATCATGATGGAGGCATGTTAGAATCTCAACCTTCCCAGTTGTGGCGCCATCTAAGTGGAGCTGAATTCGAGAAGATATACAGAAAGTAAAGCTAAGGTTTATTCAGTCCTAGCTTTGAGATATACTTACAACAGTAATGGGATGTGGCCAAATGTGAGAAACGTAAAGAGAAGGTGCCCAATGGCACTTTTTTAGCTTTGCAAGGGCGGAAGCTTATTTTTGTTTGATTCGCCCACCGGCAGAATCAAGGCAAAAATGCTGAGCCGGGACCGCGGGAATTTTGAGTCAACAAAATTACTTGTGGCAAGGCAGCGTGAGAAACGTGAAGAAAAAGCCAACAGTTTGGCTTTTTTAGTTTCGCAAGGCCGGAGCGTTGTCTGAGTTTGAGTGAAGCGAAAGGCGAAGGCCGTGAGGCGGGGTCGATGAATTTTTACGTCAGTAAAAATATCAGTGACTTCTGGACCAGAAACCCTTTAACGGATAGGGTTCACAGGGTACAATATGATCAGCAGTTAATGGGATGTGGCCAAATGGTAAGGCAGCGGTTTCTGGTACCGAAGATTGAAGGTTCAAGTCCTTCCATCCCAGCCATAAACATAAGCATAACAAAGAGTCCTCTTGGACTCTTTTTGTTTTAGTGAGATAATTAGACTATGTACATGAAACTAACGGCCGATGACTTCAAGAAAAGCTACAAACTACCTAAAGACTACGCAATAGAAGGGATGCTGGCAGTCGGCACCTGGCCAGCTCTTGGTCACTACAACCTAAAGCACATTATATCTGTATTAGATGAACTTAAGTTAGAGTATTCATATAAACCCTTTGATGATCCTGACCTTGAGGGTGTCTATGAGTTAACTATCAACAATAAAAAATATTGGTACTTTGCCGTAATGGGCGCAGCAGTCATGCATCTACATCTCCACAAGGGATGTCTTTTTGGATCAAAGAAGAATATTTTAGTAGGAACTGTTGGAGGACTTGATCCTGATGGTGTGCCAGGTGAAATTATTATACCTACTGAAACTCACGGCAATGACAACACTACTTACTACGATAGAAGCAACAAGGGTGGTATATATTCACCAGATGAGAAGCTGATATCATCATTACTAAAAAGACTTCCAGAAGATCACCCTGTCACACGAGGAAAGACTATAACCTGCGAAATGTTATTAGCCGAAACAAAAGAAGATATAGAGGGCTGGTCAAAAGATGGGTTCTTAGGGGTTGAAATGGAGGCAGCACTGGTCTTTGCAATATCAAAACATTTTAATATTCCTGGTGTAGCTCTATTGAGTATTGGAGACAATGCGGTAAAAGATGTCGGTTTTCATGATAAAGAGTTTGAAGAAACTTTCGAATTAAGGAGAATGGTGCGTAGAACCCTAATCAAGGCGGCTATCGAAGAACTCTTAGACTAAGGGTTGCTAAGCAGCTTTAATAATTCCCGTCCTAACCTCATCCACCAATGCCAGCTAAAGTATAAGCTTAATAAATAGTCCATTTGGGCTATTTTTGTTTTAGTGCGATAATATCTGTATGAGTGCAAAAGCAAGCTTGCCGATTTCGATAATTATTCGAACTAGGAATGAAGCAAAAGTTTTAGATTTTTTGCTTGGACAGATTAAAGATCTTGAGAGCGACAACAAGATTTCTGAGTACGAAATTATACTTGTAGATAATGAATCCAGTGACAATATTAAAGCAGTTGCAAAAAAGTATGGCGCACAACTGCTAACAATTGCAGACAAAGAGTTCTCATACCCAAAGGCGTGGAATTTAGGGCTTAGTGAGTCTAGGGGTGAGTTTGTCGTATTTATATCTGCTCATGCGGAGTTAAAAGATAGAAATTTCTTCAATACGGCGTTAGGTTTACTGGAGAATAAAGAGGTTGCGGGAGTATTTGCTAATCTATACGCAATGCCTGATGCGCCAGTTTCAGAAAAGTTTAGTTATTGGTTAGGCCGCATGAGAACAATACTTAAAAGGGTGTCTATTGCTAAAAAAGATTCTTTGGGTTTATTTGGCACAACATCTGCTGTTGCAAGAGGCAGTCTAATAAGGGAGACCGGTTTTGATGAAGAGTATGGTCAAGGAGGAGAAGATAGCGCATGGGGCACGCTAATGATCAATCGTGGTTATAAGATACTACGAAGTCGAGATTTGAAAATTTATCACTCACATCGCCTCTCGATGATACAGCAACTAAAGCAATTGAGACTATGGACAAGTCTTGACTCTGGGCAGGAATTCAACCGCAAGAAGATTAATGAATATAGGAAGAAGAAGTACTAAGCTACGCCTTTTCGGGCACAATTGTTTCTAACCTGTGCCACTAAACTCAGACAAGTAAAAACATTACGGTCACTATTTTAATAAAAATTTGCATTTAGCTATCCATATCGCAAAAAAAGCGCTATAATACTTTCGTAAACATAATTAAAATAAATTAAGGAGATATATGTCAGACGATACAAATGCAGTTACAGGTTATTGCGTAAAGTGTAAAGAAAAAGGCGTTGAACTAACAGATGCAGCGATTCACCGAACTAAAAAAGGTGGCTACATGGCTAAAGGTAAGCACTCTAAGTGTGATACAACTGTTTGTGCAATGATGTCTAAGGACAATGCTGAAAAAGCAATCAAAGGCGGACTTAAAGAAGTACCGGCAGAAGAAGAATAGAAAGAGCCTATCGCTGATTGATATCAGCTGTGGTAATTACAAAAAGAGTCCATCCGGACTCTTTTTGCTTTAGTGACCTAAATGAAAGAATCGATACACAAAGAGTTCAAACCAGATTTAACTCCCAAAGGAATGTTGGAGCTAGGTGTTTTTGGCGGTATCTACTTTGACGGTGTATCAGAGGAATTCCTAGCAGATTGGTTTAAGGGTGCTAGGTTGTCTAAAGACGGTAAGCCAGATCCAATGCTTATTTTTTGAGATATCGGCCTCGCAATCCTTACAGGTATGGCAACAGAAAGGCTGGATTAACCCAGTTGACCCTCTTGGTTGGCTTCAATGGTATTGCCGGTACTTAATGGGTAGAAGGTTGGGCGAGGAAGATGAGCGTCAAATAAAACTATGGAAGGCTATGGCTTGACACATTGCTGAAGTTAAAAAAGTTTGCCACAAAGGCGACTTGGCTTGTCGACGCAAACAGAGGCAAACTCTGCTGTACTGGGCTTACGACAGTCGCAATATATAGATCACGCTAATAGCCTAGCTGGTCTCCGTGATATAATTAACCAATAACTAACGAAAGAAAAATCATGAAAACATATTTAGTTTTGGCGTTTAGCGCACCGGGAGAAGAGCCAAAGAGTGCAGGCGACATGGACCAGTGGAAATCTTGGTTTAAGGAGATGGGGGATAAGGTAGTAGATATGGGTAGTCCTTTGGCGATGGGCGTTGAAGGTTCGGGCAAAGGTGGTTTCAACAAGATAAAAGAAGATCAATGGCCAGCTCAAGGATATATGATGATAAATGCCGACAATATTGAGCAGGCTCAAGAGTACATGAAGTCTAGTCCGTTGGGTGGTGATATGCCGCTACGAATTTTCGAAAAAACTACTATTCACGAAACCAGCTAACTACAATTAGCACACATTCCATGCAACTCTATTTGATGGCTAGCCTCTTTGAATTGAATATTCTCTGATATTTCTCTGATTAGTTTTTCTAGGTGGCTACTTTTAATATTGGTTATTGAGCCACAGCTGCTGCATATTGCGTGGTGGTGGTGCGGTATGAATGATTCGCTTAACTCAAAAAGATTTTTAAAGCCCTGAGGCACTTGTTTTACGATACCAACCTCATGCAAGGCATCTATCGAACGATAGACGCTAACAAAGTGGGCATTGTTTACCTTGTCTACTATTTGCTTAATGCTCAAAGGTTGAGTAGCTTCACTTAGGATAGTAAATATCTGTAGTCTTACGTTGGTAATACGTAAATTATTAGTTTTCATTTCACTACGAAAATTAGATTCTTGAATGTCTTGGTTTTGCATTACTATATCTTATCGCAAATAATTTGCATTAGCAATGTTGTTTGTGTACAATTCAATAACAAATTAACTTGGAAAGTATTAACAATGGCAACACTAACAGAAGTAATATTCTACTCACTAATTGGCGGAGTCTTTTCGTTGATTGGCGGCTTTCTGCTAATTTCTAACAAAAGAAAGGCCGATTTACTGTCGACTTACGCTACTCCGTTTGCAGCTGGGGCATTGCTGGCAGCAGCTTTTTTGGATCTTCTTCCTGAAGCATCTCACGTTGGAGATATTGAAAAAGCACTTGGCTTTACGCTGGTAGGAATACTGGCATTCTTTCTACTAGAGAGATTTTTACGAGTTTTCCACCATCACCACGACCATGACGACGAACATCAAGACGAAGCTCCAGCATCGATGATCATCATTGGCGATACTCTGCATAACTTTATTGATGGTATTGCGATTGCTTCTGGGTTCTTGATAGATGTACAAACAGGTGTAGTGGTTACTCTTGCAGTCGCAGCCCACGAGATACCACAAGAAGTTGGCGATTTTGGATTATTGCTTAAAAAAGGTTTGTCTAAAAAAAGTGTCATCAAGGTAAACATCTTAAGTGCTTTAGCTAGTACTTTTGCCGCCGGCTTGTTCTATACTTTAGGAGATTCGGTCGATCTAGATTTAAGTATCGTGCTAGGAATAATATCCGGAATGTTCATCTACATTGCCGTTAGTGATATTATTCCGTCTATACACAAACATGAAGAAAACCAGATTGCAGGCCCACAAACAATACTGCTAATATTAGGAGCAATAATTGTTGGCACGGTATCAAGTTACCTGCATGGTTTTATCGATAACGAAGACGACCATAATCACAGTCACAGTTATATTAATAATGATCAAGAAAGGATCTAGATGAACAAAGAGAATTCAAATAACAAAAATTTACTTAATGGCGCCTTAGTTGCCTTGGCGGTTTTCCTACTGCTTGGCTTTGCAGTTGTTTTAGCCGATGGCGGAGATAAGGACGACGACCATTCAGACAATAATTCAGAGATGCACGACGATCATGATGACGAAGATAAGCATGATGACGATCACGAAGACGGGGATGATCATGATGATCATGATGACGAAGACGATCATGATGACGACCATGAAAACGACGAACATGACAGTCATGACCACGGCACTACTGAAACATACGAGTATGAAGACCACACCACCTTGCCAGCAGTCAGTATTACTAGTCTACAGAAAAACGCTGACAACAAGTGGGAGCTAAACTTAAACTTTGAAAACTTTACAATTGATGAAGCAGCCGCAGGAAGTGAAAATGAGCCAGGCGTTGGCCATGCACACATCTATGTAAATGACGAAAAAATCACGAGACTGTTTTCAGATAAGTATATTTTTGAAGACGAGTTAATGTCAGGCGACGAAGTTTTAGTAGAGTTAAATACGAATGATCACAAAGTTTACACTCACGACGGAGAACACGTAGAGACTGAGACTACTGTCAATTAACCAGTAGAGACAACATCAGGACCAACTGTACGAGTTCGCTTCAGTTCAAAGAAGCTGGAATTTGATCCTAGCTTTATTAAGCCGTCCCAAAGATCTAACCCCTCTTCTTTGTTAGGTATCTTCGTTATGACTGGGCCGAAGTAGCCATTTTTGTTGCCGCTACTGTCTGCAAATATAATTAATGGCACCCCAACATCATCGCCAACTATCTCAATAGCGTTTGCTAGGTTTTGCTCTAGGCTTGAGTCGTAGTCGGTTGTGTCGGCAGCTTCTATATAGTCTTGCGAGAACTTATTTTCGCTTAAAACTTCATTGATCAGCTGATCATCAAACTCTCTTTGGTCTACGAAGTGCTTTATGCCAAAAGCTGAATACAACTGACCTCTGTCAGTCAATTCTTTTTCTGCAAGCGCCTCTATAACCCGCAATACTCTGTGGGAGCTTCTGTGCGATTTGCCATAAGGACTGTCTCCTGGTCCATCCATTTCCTTATTTTTAAGGGCCAAACTAAAGGGTAGCCATTCAATTTTTATTTCTCGATCTTTCTGCACTTGCACTAACCAGCGACTGGTTATCCAGCACCATGGGCAGCTTGGGTCAAAATAGAATTGGATTTCTTGCATTTAAAACTTTCTTTATATTAGTATTTATTACTGATATGCTAATGCTAATAATAGCTTAAACAAAAAAGGATTAATATGCATAAATTAAAAACAGGCGAAAGCTTCATGGAAGACGGCTATACGGTAACTAGGCTAGGAGCAAGTAAGGAAGATTCACCAAGTGATTGGGCATTATTTTGTGTGGCAACTGGCGAATGCAACACCTGTGCTGGCGGTATTTGCCCAGCCAAAGAGGGGACTGAATGCAAATGCGAAAAAACACATGTTCATACTTGGGTTAAAAAGGGTCATAGTTTTAGTGCTGGAAACAAAGTCTGCAAGCTAGAGGAAAGTAGTCGCGAGGAGTCTTGTTTGGCTGAAGGCGATATGTCTGAGACTGGTATTGGTGACTGTTAGACCAGGGTTGGACAGATCACCCTATTAAAACGCTTGCATTTTTTAGAATCTGTGTTATTCTTATCTCATTGTTTTTTCGTGAACAGCCAGAATTGCCTGGATATTGATCATCAAAGGACGATCAATATATCACGAGATTAAATCTCATAATCAGTTAGGAAATAATGGGAAACCATGTAAGTAAAGGCGGTCATCGCCATAATCCTTCACGTAGTGGAGGCAACAACAGGAATAAAAGTAAAGGCGGCTATAAAGGCAAGTCTGGTGGAGGTTATAAAGGTAAATCAAACGGTGGTTATCGTGGCAACAATAGTCGCAGCAACCGTGGTGGTCGAGGTGGTAAAAAAGGTCATGGTCAGTATATTGATCCAAGTCGTTTCGTTAAGGCAGCTCAACCAGTCGAGAAGATTGTTTATGAGTCTGAAAACACATTCGATAATTTCCCAGTACACAAGACTTTGTCTAGGAACTTGCGTGACAATAACTTTCATAAGCCAACTAAAATCCAGGACCTGTCATTGCCTCATTCACTTGAGGGGCATGACGTAGTTGGCCTTGCAAATACCGGTACAGGCAAAACGGCAGCTTTCTTGTTGCCAATGTTAGACACTCTTATAATGAACCCGAAGAGTAAATCATTAATAATTGCGCCAACTCGCGAATTAGCGATTCAGATTCAACAAGAGGCAAGAATGTTTGCCAAGGGCGCTAGGCTTTGGGATATTCTATTGATTGGTGGCACACCGATAAACAAACAAATACGAGCATTGGGACAAGGTCCAGATATCATTATCGGCACCCCTGGTCGTATCAAGGATTTAATCGAAAAAGGTCAACTAGACCTTAGTCCAGTATCTGTCATAGCTCTTGATGAGGTTGATCGTATGTTAGACATGGGCTTTATTAACGACATTCGGTTTATACTGGACAAGGTACCTAAAGAAAGGCAGTCATTGTTTTTCTCAGCAACCATGAGCCCGACTATCAAGGAACTAATTAATACTTTTTCTAATAATCCAAAAACCATTCAGGCAACTACTGCCGAAACTAGCGATAATGTTGAGCAATCAGTAATACATGTTACTGATCGTGCTGAGAAGGTTAATCAGCTACATGATTTACTTGCTGGCGAAGGCGTAGAAAAGACTATAGTTTTCTGTGAAACAAAGCACTACTCCAATAAGTTAAGCCAAGCTCTCAACGACAAAGGCTTTAAAGCCGACGCTATCCACGGCAATAAGAGCCAATCTCAACGCCAACGAGCCTTGAAGAAGTTTAAGGATGGTCAAGTAGACATTCTAGTTGCAACCGATGTTGCGGCTCGTGGTATTGACGTAGACAACGTATCGCACGTTATTAACTTTGACCAACCTCATACTTACGATGATTACACTCATCGTATTGGGCGGACTGGGCGGGGTGACAAAACCGGCAACGCCATCACTTTCGTGGAAGGTAAAGCCCCAGCTTCACGCACCTAGCGCGTTTTTTTGAAAAGATTGCACTCGCCGTAGACTTTCTACGACTCCCTTACAATATTCTCAAAGAAAACACGCAATTCACATAAATCTCAAGCTTACCAAAGACATGTAGCTTTTTATTTGTTAATATGTATGCAATGAGTCAGCAAATTAAACACATCGCGGTAAAAGATCTAAGTCTTTGGACAGAGAATCCTAGGGACCCAATTAATGAGCAGGCTTCGGACCTCGAGATAATAAAGAGAGCGATTAAAGATGACAGGAAAAAATGGGATCTACCCTCTTTACTGAAAGAAATGGGCGACCACTACGACCTAAGTGAACTCCCTACTGTTGTAGTAAGAAATGGCAAGAATGTTGTATTCGATGGCAACAGAAGAGTGGCTGTTTTAAAGTATTTACAAAATAAAAATGTATACAACGAAGTAAGTAACGGACGTCTTTATTTAACCGGCACAGAACCACAAGAGATGATTGACCTAATTAAAATACCCTGCAATGTGTGTGACGAGGAAACAGCGCTTGTAAATATAGAGAGAAAGCATATAAAGAATGGTAGCTGGAATCAGCTAGAAATCGACTATTTTTTATTTAATCATAGAAATCAAAAAAAGAGCCTATTCATTTTATTTGACGAAGCTACTAGCTTAATCCGATCTAATCCGAAAATGAACCAAGAGATTGTTAAGAAAAATATATTAACTCGAACCAAATTGAATGATATAGGTTTTGAGTTCGATGAAAATGGCAATATGAGATCCATGTACGATGACGAGACCGCTATGAAAATCCTGAATAAGCTAGTCGAACTAAGGAATAATGGTACTATTGATTCTCGCGATGGAGACTATGGAAAATATCAAGTAAAAGAACCCCTATTGGACATAGAAGAGTTTAAGGATAAGATTCAAAAGTTTAATGATGCTTCTTCATCTAAAATGAATCTTGAAAATACTGCGAACACTCAAGATGCGCCAAAGGTTTACAGAAGAGGTAGACAAACTGCAGTAGAAGAAGTTTTCTTTGGCAGGAAGCTGAACCTAGATAATATTAAAATACAAAATCTATATGCGGCTATTGACGATATTTATAATCAGTTTAATAACAAAAAGTACTTTGAAAGTAAGTTACCAATACTAGGAATGTCCTTAAGGCTCATCTTGGACATATCTTCTAGAGAGCATTTCGGAATCGACGAAGATAGTGCCTACAAGATACTCTTAAAGTGTGCTAAGAAAGATATGGCGATCAACAAAGAAGATAAAAATTTCCTAGCACTTACTAATTCTTGGCTCGACGAAAAAGAGAATATGGATGGTATTTTATCTAAGTATGCTCACGGTAATATTTCTCCAGACAAGGGTAATTTAATCAACCAGTCTATAATTGTGGGAGACATTCTTGAATTTTACTTCGGTAAGGATAGAAAGTAAGGCTGTATAGTATTTTTTATTCACCGTTAAGATATCCTGGAGGTAAGAATAGGCTGGCAAAGTTTATTGCAAAAGTGTGCGTAGACAACAATGTAGATGGACACTACGTTGAGCCATATGCAGGAGGTGCTTCAGTCGCTCTTTATTTATTGATAGAAGGTAAAGTAGATAAGATAACGATTAATGATTATGATCGTTCTATATACGCTTTTTGGCATTCCGTATTAAACAATACAGAGAAACTGTGCAAGATGATCAATGACGTGGAAATTAGTATCGATACACGTTCTAAAATGAAAGAGATTCAGAAAAATAAACGACAAGCCAGTTTACTGGATCTTGGCTTTTCAACTTTTTTTCTTAATCGAGTAAACCGTTCGGGTATTATAGATGCAGGAGTGATCGGAGGTATTGAACAAAAAGGAGAGTACAGGATGGACTGTCGCTTCAATAAAGAGGAGCTTCTCAAAAGAATTAGAGAGATAGCAAAATATAAAAAAAATATAACGCTTTACAAAAAAGATGCCGCCAAGCTAATTGACAAAATTTCCAAAGAATCTAACAACAGTAACACTATCCTTTACTTCGACCCCCCTTACTACCTAAAAGGCTCTTCGCTTTATTTGAATTACTATAACGATAAGCAGCATGCAGAGATAGCTGCAAAAATTGAGAACATAGAGAATATGCATTGGATAGTATCTTATGATAATACGGACGAAATAATAAATATGTATAAGTGGTCCAAAAATAAATTCTCCTTCACGCTTTCTCATTCGGCTCATAAATCAAAAGAAGGTAGAGAAATATTATTTGCAAGTGATACTTTAAAAAATATAGACTACAGTTTAATTAAGAAGCCGATTAGATCATGAATTCCTCAGAATAGATTAATGATAGAATTTTCAGAAGAACGACTTAATTATGTTATTATTTCTTGTCGCGCTTTTTCTTATCAAGCTCACGTTTACGAATACGTAGCGATTCAGGTGTGACTTCTAGCAGTTCGTCATCTTCTAAAAAGTCGATTGATTCTTCAAGCGAGAGATTGATGGGCGGGGTTAGTTGGATGGCGCCGTCGGATGATGAGGAGCGCATGTTATTTAGGTGCTTCTCTTTAGTGACGTTTACGTCTAGGTCTTGACGCTGTTTACATAGACCAATTACTTGGCCACCGTATACTTTTATGCCAGGGCCGACGATAAGCGTACCGCGAGCTTCGATGCCTTCGATAGAGTAGGGAGTAGTCGTGCCGGTTTCCCAAGCGACTAATACGCCTGTGCGTTGTTGGTCTAGATTTGCGCCTTTTTCTTCGTATCCAGCCATAATGCTATTCATAATCAAAGTGCCTTTAGTAGCGGTAATTAGGATGTTGCGTAAACCTAAAAGTGATCGAGTGGCAATACGGTAAGTCATGCGTGTAGAGCTAGCGTCTGGAGTGACTTGTTCGATCATTTCGCCACGGCGCTTGCCGAATTCGCTCTGTATGGCACCACCGTATTCGGTGGGTACTTCTACGGTTACTTCTTCGAATGGCTCTAGTGTTTTGCCTTCTTTTTCTGTAAAAACTACTTGTGGTCGGCCAACTTCGAACTCGAATCCTTCGCGCCGCATAGTCTCGATAAGCACGCTTAAGTGTAGTTCGCCACGACCTTTTATAATAAATCCAATACCTTCGTCTTCTACTTCTAGTCCAACGTTGGTCTCTAGTTCTTTTGCCAGGCGGTCGCTAATTTGGCGAGAGGTTGTAAATTTGCCCTCGGTTCCCTTGAAAGGTGAAGTATTAGGACCTAAGTACATACTAAGAGTCGGCGGCTCTAGCTCCATAGTGGGCAGAGTCTCGGGGTTTTCAGCAGATGCAATAGTTTGACCAATTTGAGCATCTTTAATGCCGGCAATTGCGACGATTTCACCAACGCCTGCAGTTTGGATTTCGAACTTTCCAAGCCCCTTAAAGCCATATAACTTGGCTACTTTAAACTTGCCGTGTTCGCCCTTTTCGTCAATTAGTGTAATTTGGTCGGCAGCGTTTATTGTTCCACGCTCAACCTTACCAATCACATATTTACCCTCGTGGTTGTCCCACTGCAAGCTAGTCGCCAATAGTTGCAGATTACCTTCTTGGACATCAGGTGCTGGAACGTGTTCTAAGATTGCATTCAAAGCTGGAGTTACATCAGCTGCTGCTGACGGATCAGCTGGTACTTCGGGCCAAATTTTACCATCGCGACCAATCGCATAATAAGTTGGGTAGTGTAGCTGGTCTTCGTCAGTAGCCAACTCTAGAAATAGATCAGAGATCTCGTCCATAACTGCGTCTATTCGTGCAGCTGGCTTGTCGATCTTGTTAATAACAACTATCGGCTTAAGTCCAGCCTCAAAAGCCTTTTTTAATACAAATTTTGTTTGTGGCATTGGACCTTCCTGGGCGTCCACAATTAATAAGCAGCCATCTGCCATGTGCAGAGTCCGCTCAACTTCGCCACCGAAATCGGCATGGCCCGGGGTGTCGATGATATTAATATGAGTATCTTTGTAGGTAACGGCTGTAATCTTAGCGGTAATAGTAATACCGCGTTCTTTCTCTTGGTCACCTGAATCCATAATGAGTTCTTGACCCATTTCACTCATGTGATCGTCAAAAGTAGCAGTTTGTTTTAAAAAAGCGTCTACTAAAGTAGTTTTGCCGTGGTCAACGTGAGCCACAATGGCGATGTTTCGTATATTTTTTTGCATCGCCAAAGAATACCACAGATTTAACTGATTGGCTACCTCTGTTTGAGGTTATTTAATTGCAATCAGTGCAATATCAAACACAAGATCCGAATTTTTTGGAATGTTCGGGGCGGGGGAGGCGGCTCCATAAGCTTTGGCAGCAGGGATTGTAATGCGGCGGATTCCGCCTTCTTTCATACCCGGGACACCTTCTTGCCAGCCTTCTATGACTTCGTTAAGACTAAAGGTTATTGGCTTGCCAAAATCGTGCGAACTCTGGAAAATAGTGCCGTCTTTACAGATAGCGCCAGTGTAGTGGGCTTTTATTGTGGCCCATTCTTCGCATTGTGCGCCTTCGCCTTCTTTGATGTCTTTAATGATAATTTCGTCTACTTTGTCTACAGGCGTAAAATCTTCTAATTTTGTGCCTTCTAATTTTGGGAATAATGGTTTTTTGCTCATGGACGAAATTATAGCTAAATGTACAGGAATTAGGAATAGGGAACTAGAAGTAAGATGCAGGAAATGTCAATCGTTTGTTGCCAAAACAATATAATTATTGAATAAGTATGCTAGAATAATTGCATTATGGAGAATTTAACTGTTAGATACAGTGAAGAGCCTCAAGAGGCGAGAGATCATTTTGATCGAATCGCCAAACTTATGGGTGGCTGGGCGAGCAGGGCGTTAGCGAAAGAATTACTATTGAATTCTGTCGGAGCAGTCGATGTCGGCTCTATGGCAATTAGCATCTTAGAGCAAACAGCTGAAGTGGGCGGCATAGAAGGCTTAGTTGGTGAATTAAGCGAAAACTTGCCAACTACCACTAATTTGGCGAGTGCGGTTATCGATCAATAGAGGTTTAGTATATACTATTAGCTAATGCAGCTATCTAAGTCCGAATATATGATGTTCTTGAAACACCCTGCTTGGGTATGGTTAAAAAAGAACGACAAATCTAAATTACCAGAGATCGACGACAACACTCAAGCTATTTTTGATATGGGTAATGCCTTTGAGAAGTATGCCGAAAAACTAATGCCCGACGGGGTAAGGCTGGGGTTTGATGGATTTGACGAGTACGAAGACTTGGCTGGACGCACTGAACAAGCAATCAAAGACGGTAACAGAATAATTTTTCAGGCACGGTTTACCGCTAAGATGGAGGGCGAGGAGCTACCTGCAGACTCAAGCATTACTTGCATAACCGACGTTGTACATTTTGTTGGCGAAAAAGAGGTTGAGTTGTACGAAATAAAATCCAGTACTCGAGCCAAAGCTGATCACTATAAAGACTTGGCTTTTCAGAAGATTGTTCTACAAGAAAATGGCTATGATGTGGTCTCGTGCAGTGTAATGCACGTTAATAATCGTTATGTAAAAAATGGTGATATTGACGAGCATGAGTTTGTAGGTATGACTGACGTTACACGACAGGTTGACGATATCTTAGAGCAGACTAAACTAAATATATATCAGGCGATTGATACAGGTAGCCAAAAAACTATGCCTGACCCAAGCCCACGTTATGCTAAGTCTGGCGGGTTTCAGCCATGGCTAGAGGTTTACGAAAAGCTTTTCCCAGAGCTAGACAAGAGGAGTATTTATAATTATGGGTTTTTAGGAGCCGCCAAGATTGGCTTGCTAGAAGACGAAGGCGTAGAGATATACAATGAGATCCCAGATTCGATTGCCTTGACTAAAAAGCAGAGACTACTAGTCGATGCTACAAAATCTAATAAACCGACTATTGAGGCTGATAAGATTAAAGAATTTTTAGAAACTTTGAGTTACCCTATATACTTTTTGGATTACGAAACAATGGGCGGACTGATGCCGGCTTTTGACGGCTTGAGGCCATATCAACAAGTACCATTCCAATACTCTTTGCACTATATCGAAGAACCAGGGGGCAAGTTAAAACATAAAGAATACCTGCATACCGATAACACGCATCCAGGCGAGTACGTTGCCGAACAGTTGTCCAGAGATTTGGGTCCAGAAGGTAGTGTGCTGGTTTGGTATCAAGATTTCGAAAAAGGCGTTAATACTAATGTTGGCAAAATGTTCCCGCAGTACGCCGACTTTATGGCGCAAGTCAATTCCAGAATAGTCGATTTGATGGTGCCTTTTTCCAACAGTTGGTATATCCACCCAGACGCGATGGGCAGCGCCAGTATCAAATATGTCCTGCCCGCATTAGTCCCAGAGCTGACTTACGACGATCTTGAGATAGGCGACGGTCAATCAGCCCAAAGACTATGGATGGAAACTGTCCTGGACGGCAAGGACGCCGACAAGAAAGAAGAGACATTTGATGATCTAATCAAGTACTGCACCCAAGACACTTTGGCTATGGTCAAGATATGGGAGATACTTAATAAATTATGATGACTCAATCGCAAGCTCTAGATATTTTAAAAATGGGACACAACGTCTTTCTGACAGGGGCGGCAGGTTCAGGCAAGACCTATGTTTTAAATGAGTTTATTGATCAACTAAAGAGTCAAAAAATACCAGTCGGTATAACAGCCAGCACTGGTATTGCAGCAACTCACCTTAACGGCATGACTATTCATTCGTGGAGTGGAGTCGGCATAAAAGACAAGCTAACCGATTTTGATATAAAAAAACTAAAAGAAAAATCACAACTAACTAAGCGCCTCAACGAAACCAGAGTTTTAATAATCGACGAGGTGTCGATGATGCACGGCAACTTGTTGAATATGGTTGATCAGATCTGTCGTGAACTTAAAGACAAAGAAAAGGCTTTTGGAGGGCTGCAGGTGGTCCTGTGTGGCGACTTGTATCAGCTACCACCGGTTACAAGATATGAGCCAGGCGAAGAGCGAGGTCCAGTAGATTTTCCTTATGGTAGCGATGCCTGGAAGAAGGCAAATCTAAAGATTTGTTATTTGTCCGAACAGCACCGTTCTGGAGATGATGAGTTAGTACAGGTTTTGAACGCAATTCGCGATAATGACGTCGAGGAATATCACGTGGATATGCTTATGCAGCGCAAGGGTATTAAGCCTGCGGCTGACGATGTTGTTACTAAACTTTATACCCATAATGCCGATGTTGAGAGAATTAACAAGCAAGAGCTGGATAAACTAACTGGTGAGATCCATTCTTATGAAACACAAAGAGCCAAAGGTGGTCAATCTATTACCGACCGTTTGATTGCTAGTTGCTTGGCGCCCGAAAACCTTAACTTAAAGAAAAATTCTGAAGTTATGTTTGTGTCTAACAATCCTAAAGACGGCTACTACAACGGCACAAGAGGCACTATCGTTAACTTCACCAAGGAAGACAATTACCCAGTAGTCGAAACCAAAGATGGTCGAATAATTGTTGCCAAACCCTTTAGCTGGAAACTACAGGACGGCGAAAAAATTCGTGCCGAAATAACTCAAATACCTTTGCGTCTGGCTTGGGCCATCACGGTCCATAAGAGTCAGGGTATGAGTATTGATGCCGCCGAAATAGACATCGGTAAGTCTTTCGAACCAGGTATGGGTTATGTTGCGTTATCAAGAGTCAGGTCGCTAGACGGCCTGTTTATAAAAGACATAAACAACTTGGCGCTAGTCATGCACCCAGAAGTACAAGAGTTGGACATTGGGCTACGTAAAACATCATCACAACTGGCTAGCCACGTCGAAGCCATGAATAAAGACGATATCCAGAAACTGCACGACAGAGTTGTTGGCGCTTTGTCTCCAAAAAAGACGGTTAGCTCGGCTAAGGCCAACGAGCCAACTAATTATGACGATAAGTTGTTCGATAATTTGCGCAAATGGCGAGCTAGCGTTGCAAAAGAATCTAGCATGCCAGCCTTTGTGATACTGCATGATTCTACCCTCAAGCATTTGGCAGACAGAAAGCCGACAACGCTAGACGAACTCAAATTGATTCCGGGTTTCGGCACGCTTAAGGTTGAGAAATATGGTGAGAGCGTGTTGAAAACCCTCTCATCATAGCAGTGTTGCTTATGTTATAATGGGTAAGCGACAACATTAAAATAAAAGAAAGGACTCAATATGGGTTTAATGGACAAAGCAAAAGACATGGCTGGCGATGCAGCTGATGCAGCAAAGAATGCAGCAGGTTCTGCTGGTGACGCAGGCGGCGGACTAATGGGCAAAGTTGGTGATTTAGCCGACAAAGCTACAGACATGATTCCAGGTACTTTGGACGACAAAATCGTCGACGGTGCTAAAGGAATGATGGACAAAGCTGGCGACATGGCCGGTGGCGCTAAAGATGCAGTTGCCGGTGCAGCAGGTTCTGCTGGCGATGCAGCTTCAGGTGCAGCCGACGGTGCTGCAGACACAGCTGGCGATGTTGCAGACGCAGCAGGCGATGTTGCGGACGCAGCAGAAGATGCTGCTGACGACGCAGTTTAGAGTATTATGCTCGGCAAAATCTAGAATTTTCTAGATAAGAATACGCTCCGAAAGGGGCGTTTTTCTTTTAAGAATATACAAGACAAAGTGCTATAATATAAATATGGAATATGTGATATTGGGTATATTAATTGCGTTGATCGTCCTGCTGGTATTTGGTGCGTTATTTTTATACTTTAAAATTATCTCACCCAATCAATACAAGACAGACCAGCTACTAAAACAAGATATTGACGGTATTCGAGATAATATCAGCAAGCTACAAACAGACCTGACCAAGAATTTGGACGAGAAGATTGATCGTAACCAGCAGACAATGATGGATAACGTGCGGCAACAATTTAAGGAGAGTTCGAAGCTCATTTCGGACGTTACTAAGAGCTTGACTGATCTACAGAACACTAACCAGCAAGTAGTGAACGTAACCGATGAGTTGAAAACTTTACAAAACATCCTTCAAAACCCAAAGCAGCGCGGCGTGCTGGGCGAATATTATTTGCAAACAGTTCTAGAAAATACAATGTCGCCAGAAATGTTTACCCTACAGTATTCCTTTAAAAATGGCGAGGCGGTTGATGCGGTAGTGTTTTTAGATAAAGGCAAGATCTTGCCGATTGATAGCAAATTTAGCCTAGAAAACTACAATAGATTAGTGGAGTCTAAAGACAAGGTTGAGCGTGAACGTTTGGCAAAGCTATTCAAGCAAGACCTAAAGACCAGAATTGATGAGACTGCAAAATATATACGACCAGACGAAGACACAATGGACTTTGCATTAATGTTCATTCCAAGCGAAGCAATTTATTATGATTTGCTGGCTAACAAGGTTGGCACAACAGGCACTAGCAGTCGCGATCTTATTGAGTACGCTTTTCAGGACAAGAAGGTGATTATTGTTAGCCCGACATCTTTCATGGCTTACCTGCAGACAATAATGCAGGGAATGCGTAGTTTACAGATAGAAGAGCAGGCGAAAGATATTCAAAAGCGTGTCGGAATGCTAGGTAAGCACTTAAACGCCTACGATACCTATATGCAAAAACTTGGTAAATCTCTTGGTACGACGGTTAATCACTTTAATACTGCGCACAAAGAACTTAAGAAAGTTGATAAAGATGTGGTCAAGATAGCTGACACTAGCCCAGCTGTCGAACCGTTACTAATTGACCGACCTACTGAAGACGATTAGCTGAGTGTTGAGATTCTAAAGCCCTTATTAGGCTGCCATTTTCGTTCACAATTACTGTAGAGCAAAGCTTTTCCGTAATTGTATCATCTACGCCAACTATTTCTCTAAGAGTAGGCTGATGACATACTATAACAAGTCCAGATACAGCAGCTCGCTCTTGCTCTCCGATATGCTCAAAAGTTACGTCTATTATTTCTTGAGCATTTATAGCATGAGCATACCATTTGTAAGAGTAAGGTTTGCCGTCTTCAAGGTGTGTGACATAAGTTGCATTAATAATTTTGCCGATATGTTCAGCGGTCTTTACGGCCCTTTCCGCAGGACTCGAAATTACAGGCACTTCTTTAAATCCTTAATTTTTTTAACTGCTCTGCTGCGTGATCTGCTAGAATCAACCCAGATGGTGTAATTCCATTTCTTCCTACTTCAGTGTGTCTGACTAGTGCGATCTCCATTTATAAAACTATAACAGAAAATAATTAAAATACAAAACCGGCCCAAATGAGCCGGCTTTATTCTATCGTCTATCGTCTAAAATCTATCGTCTACAACTTACCCTTAGCCGCAACAGCCATCTGGTAAAGGTTAAAGCCTATTACTGAACCAAGAATTGGTCCAAGCAAGTATGCCCAGTTAAACGAGTCGATAGCGCCAGCAACTGCTGGGTTAAGAACTCCGTTACTTGCAACTGCGGCAACTAAAATACCTAGTAATAGTGAACCACCAACTAGCAGTCCAGCGTTAGCACCATCGGCTTTGCTGTGTACTGCACCTGCAATACCAAAGGTAAATAGAGCCATACCTGTTGCTTCTGCGAATAGTACTCGCCAATCAAAGTCGCCCGCACCACCAACGTCCATAAATGCGCCGTTAGTTAGGTAATTGATAACACCCAGTGCTGCAAAAGCACCAGCTACTTGAGCTAAAATATAGCCAATCGCGCTAGCAGTGTCGATTTTTTTAACAGACCACAGACCAGCTGTAACCGCTGGGTTGATGTGTGTGCCAGAAATATTGCCGACACTCATCACAAACAGACCAAGTGTTAGACCGGCAATTACTGGTGTTGCGATTAGCGGTATAGAACCGTTAATGGATGCCAGAACTGCGCCAGCCAATGCAAATGTACCGACAAACTCGGCTGCAAGTGCGTTAATTTTTACTTTACTAAAGTCCATTCAAGAACCTCCTTTTTTGATTAGCACTTTTAAGGTGCTAAATTATTAACAAAGTAAGTGCGTTTTGATATGTAGTTGAGCAATTCTTGTCTGCGCGCACTAAAATCTAACGCACACTTTGAATTGATTTTGTAAAGCTATTGTACGACCACATGTCGCTTATGTAAATAGTTTTATTGCTTATTCTCATAACCCCAGTACATTGTGATATAATTGCATGCAATGTATAAGCTAAAAGTAGTCAAAGATGCGCATCAAGTATTGCAGGATCTGTTTGAATCAGCAGAAGACAAGGCTGATGTTTTAAAGTCCAAAGAACTGGGCAAGCTGCTTGCGGGCATAAAGGAACAACCCAAAGAGACAATTGCTCAATACGGCAAAGAGGTTAACGTTTTAAAGCAAGAGTTTGTAAAAAAAGTTAAGCAGTGGCAAGCCGACCAAAGCTACGAAGAAAAACCTAGCATTGATGTGACTGCCCCTTTTGATTTTAATCAGAATTCACAGCCTGAAACTTTAGGGTCGGCGGCTGGATCAATGCACCCCGTAACAAGCGCCCAAAAAGAAATGGTCGATTTGTTTGCAAGAATGGGTTTTGCCAGCATTGAATCACGTCAGCTCGACAGTCAATACTATATGTTTGATAGTCTGAATTTTCCTGATGACCATCCAGCACGCGACCACTATGATACTTTTTTACTAGAAGAAAAAGATGACAAGAATAGACCGCTTGTTGCACCATCCCACACAAGTACCATGCAAATACGGTTACTTAAGAAGTACAAAGATAATCTTAAAAACGGTGAGCCGATTGCTTTTGTTGTACCTGGTCGAGTTTTTAGAAACGAAGACTTAGATGCCAGACACGAACACACGTTTCATCAATTGGAAGGCATTTACGTTGCCGAAGGGGTGACCACTGCCAATCTCGTTGCTACTCTAAAAGAGTGGATGTCTGGTTATTTCAAAAAAGAAGTAGAAATTAAAACTCAGCCATTTTATTTCCCATTTACCGAACCCAGCCTGGAGTTTGCGATAAGTTGTCCTTTCTGTGGTAAAGCCGGATGCAAAGTGTGTGGCGAGGGCTGGCTAGAGCTCGGTGGTTGCGGCATGATTCACCCCAATGTATTAAAAGAAGCTGGAATTGACCCTAAAAAATATTCAGGCTTTGCCTGGGGTTTTGGTACCGAACGTATGGTTATGATTAGGTATGGCATAGAGGACGTGAGGCATTTCATGGGTGGCAAGTTAGAGTTCCTGAGGCAACTTAAATGATATATTCAACAGGTGTAGCTAAGTATTCTGCAAAAAACCAAAAAACCGGTTTAAAGCTAGATAAAGTTAATAACGAAGAGCTGGTAAGATTGATTGGTTCACAGCTGGGTGAGGTTGAAGGTGTAAATGATTATGCCAGCAAGCTAGAAGGTGTGGTTGTGTCTAAGATAATTTCTTGCGAAAAGCATCCAGATGCTGACAAGCTAAATATTTGCATGATTGATGATGGGGGCGTAACCAAAAAAATTGAGCGTAATTCAGAAGGTCTAGTACAGGTTGTATGTGGTGCACCAAACGCTAAGGCTGGAATACTTGTCGCATGGATCCCGCCCGGAAACATTGTGCCGAGCACTGTTGGTACAGATGATGAATTTAAGCTAGAAGCCCGCAAGTTAAGAGGCGTTGTATCAAACGGAATGCTGGCAAGCACTAAAGAGTTAGGCATAAACGATGATCACGACACGATATTGGAGATTGACCCCAATTCGGAAGCCAACAAACTTTTAGAACCCGGCACACCATTCGTAAAACTCTATGGGCTAGATGACTTCTTAATAGATATCGAGAACAAGATGTTTACCCACCGCCCAGATCTATTCGGCAACCTAGGTATTAGCCGAGAAGTTGCCGGAATTTTGGGTCAAAAATTTACAAGTCCAAGTTGGTATACAGAACCTATGGATGTTGATTTTGCTAAATCAGACATGAAAATAAAACTCAATAACACTGTTAAGGATCTCGTGCCAAGATTTACCGTAGGTCTAGTCGACAGAGTTAATGTAGAAGATTCGCCAATTTGGATGCAGTCGCTGCTGGATCGTTGGGGCACAAAATCTATCAATAATGTCGTGGACTATACTAATTATTTTTCTATCTATAGCGCCCAACCAACTCACGCTTTTGACTATGACAAATTATTAGCTGCCAGCGGCGATAGTGGAGCCGTGCTAGGTGTTAGGATGGCCAAAAAAGGTGAAAAGCTCAAGATTTTAGGTGGCAAAGAGATACAACTTAGCGATAAAGACATGGTTATTGCGACTGACAAACAAGCTGTTGCCTTGGCTGGTATTATGGGTGGAGCAGATACCGAAGTTGATGAAGATACCAAGCGAATTGTCATAGAGTGTGCTACGTTCAATATGTATGCCGTTCGTCGATCTAGCATGCGTCATGGTCTTTTTACTGATGCAGTTACAAGGTTTTCTAAGGGCCAAAACCCACATCAAAACGAAGCTGTGTTAAAGAAGATGATGAACGAAATGCAAGAGACTTCAGGTTTTAAGCCAGCTGGCTATTTTGAAGATAGCACTAAGCTAAAAAGCAATAAAACCTTTGAGGTTAGCACACAGTTTATTAATTCAAGACTTGGCGTGGAACTGAGCACTGATCAAATATCTACAATGCTTCATAACGTTGAGTTTGAGGTGATGCAAAGCAAGGATGTGCTTACTATTACTGCACCGTTCTGGCGTACAGACATAGAAATACCCGAAGATGTTGTTGAAGAGATCGGAAGGCTGTATGGCTATGACAACCTACCCTTGATTTTGCCAAAACGAAGCACTAAGCCAACTGCAATCGACAAGTTGCTAAATGCTAAAAGTATTATTCGCCAAACACTATCAGCAGCTGGCGCAAATGAAGTTCTGACCTATAGCTTTGTTAACGGCAAACTGTTCGACGCCGTTGGGCAAGAGCCAAAGCTTGGTTTTGCAATCACCAATGCGCTTAGCCCTGAGCTTGAATATTTTCGCCAAAGCCTAACACCAAGCTTACTAGGCAAGGTTAATCAAAATATTCGTAATGGGTTTGACGAATTTGCAATCTTTGAAATAGCTAAAACTCATAGCAAGCTGCATAAAGATGACGGGCCTGGCGGTCTGCCTTTAGAGATCGAAACCATGGCTCTTGTGTACTCCAACAAAAACCCCAAGGATGCTACCGCCTTCTACAAAGCTAGGAGCTATCTGGACCAGCTGGCTAACGGTTTTGGAGTTGAGTTTAGTTATAATAAATTTGATAAAGATCCCGGCTATCAAATTACCAAGCCGTTTGACACTAGTCGTAGTGCCATGATTTTTGTGGGTGAATATTTTTGTGGAATCATAGGCGAATACACTAGAGACGCCGAAGCCAATCTTAAGTTACCGCGCAATAGCGCTGGATTCGAATTAAGCACCGAAAGTCTAATGAATGCCATTCCCACCAAAAACTATAAGGCAATCCCAGAATTTCCTAAGTCTACTCAGGATTTTACGCTGCAAGTTGCTAAAGACCTGCCTTTTGTTGATTTATACCAATCGGTTAAGTCAAATCTAGAATCTACAGATTATTGGTATAATCTTAAAGCCGTTAGCATTTTCTCTGATAACGACAAGACTAAGAACATATCTTTCCGTATCACTCTAGCTTCTTATGACAAGACTTTGCAGACCAAAGATGTGAACATCGTCGTGAATTCAATCATCAGAGTTTGTGATACAAACCATAAAGCCAGGCAAATTTAATATTGTTTCAGCTTTTCCGCCAGTAGAGCGTTAGCGAGCGGGCTTGTCGGAGCGATCCGACAGATCATTCTGTTCATTTTTTGTATGCCCAAAAAACGAACCAAAAAATGCAGCCCGGCGCAAAGTACGTGATATACAAAAGAACAATTTTTTATTCTACAAAAAGATAGTTGTTATCTACTAGATAACGGCTTTTTGTAGCTCTAAGACATAAAAAATTGTTATTTTGTATTCAGTACTTGCTTATGGGCGCCTGACTCCATGGATGCTTCGCACAATAAGTATTGTACGGACACAGCTAACTGGGGTGGGGTTATAGAACTTGACAAGTTACTGTGACACTAACAGGGGTGGAGGTGGTTTTAATTTTGTGAGTGCTAGACATTGTATAATAATGCCATATTTGACTTATATTGGCAAAGATGCTAGTATATCCATATCGTAAACGACTAGAAAAAGGAGAAGGCGTTGACGACGAACCATATGGTGCATTATGAGAACCTGATGAGGCGCTATCGCCCCACTGTCTCGCACCTAAACCAGACTGCTTCTCGAAACGGTCACAACTGCAGGTTGCCTAGATACCATCAGGTACCTGTTTCACTAGACCCTCGCACCAAAGCGCGTGCGAAGCCTGGTCTGGTGGTTCACTGCCAAGTCTGCGAAGCACTCTGGCAAGTGCGGACCAGAAATACAGGCTATCCAGACACTGACCTTGTCTGGAGCGAGATGAAGCCTTTTACTAAGTTCGGTGCAAACCGAGCCAAGAATAAGGCTGTCGGCTTCAATGGAGACACCGCATGGGAGAAACCCGACCCTCAGTCTTGGGACTGGGACAAGGGCAAGCCTGAAGCGATGAACGGCGAAACCATTTGGCAGATGAGTTACCCAGAGATGTGTGCTGCTGGCGAAAACCAGTGCAGCAAGACCTGGGAAATGGGTCATGCTGAGATTGGTGGTCCGACGAAATGGACTACCTATCGCTGTGTGCTCAAGGATGGTCATGGTGGCTCTCACGAATCACCATCTGAGGTTAATGGCATGACTGGCACTCGCTAGAAATGCAACACCTCACGGAGCATTCAGCTCCCCCCCTGATGTATCGCCACAAAGGTTGTGGCAACTTCGATACTGATGGGGTCGCTGGACTCTAGAATGGCGTTAAGTCATTTAACAATAGAGTTCAGCGTAAACAGTCTTACATAAGTGTGTACTTATGCTGATGATTCCTTAAGGATGAAAAGACAATCAATAAAGTACAGATAAAGATAATGTCCTGGGTCTCTCAAGTCCTCTTCTCAAATTAGATAAGATACTCTCGTATTCAAAGGGGCTCTGCTGTAATGTTTGTATACATTTCAAGCAGCGTCTGTTCAGCCTGGGCTAATCTGCTACTTTCTTTGTCCTTGCGAAGCACCCATGGTCCTTAACGCCCATAAGCAAAATCCGAATAACAAATAACTATCTTTTCTGTCCTCTGGGCTTCAAAAAGCCGTTTCTTTGGAAGAAACAACTCCTTTTTGAAGAAGAAAATATAGTTATTTGTTATATCGTGATCTTTGTGCCGGGCTGCATTTTTTGGTTCGTTTTTTGGGCACACAAAAAATGAACAAAAGTATCGTCATTACCTAATGACACTGCTGTCTGGCAAGACAAAGCGCCGTTGGCGCCTCCAACAAACAAATCTCTTTACAGAGGCCACAATCTGATGTATAGTTTGCCTTTATGAAAACAATTACCTTAAACCTATCAAACAGAGGAGAAGACATAGAGGATGCCGTAAAGGGTGTTATTTATGGTCCAGAACTCGAAATCAACGCACATGTAGCGATTGCATACAATGAATTGCTAAAAGTCTACCGTGAAGCTGGTTATAACCATGTGGTCAATGCTGTAATAGGCAAAGATACCCACGAAGTACTTTTTAAAGATATCCATTTAGACCCAGTCAAAAACACTATTGGGCATTTTGATTTGTACGCAATTAAACGCGGTCAGAAGATTAAGGCCGAGATTCCATTAACATTAGTTGGTGATTCTCCAGCAGAGCAAAAAGGAGCTAATCTTAACCAGATCGTCGACACGATAGAAGTAGAGTGTATCCCAGCCAAGCTGCCTGACCATTTTGAAGTTGATGTTTCAAAGATTGTAGAAATTGGCGACTCAGTACAAATTTCTGACATTAAAGTAGAAGAAGGTGTCGAAATATTCATGGACCTAGAGGCAACTGTTGCTCGTGCGGACGAAATAAAAGTTAGAGAAGAAGAAGTTGTAGAGCCAGAAGAAGGCGAAGAGGGTGCTGAAGGCGAAGAAGGTGCAGAATCAGCCGAAGGTGGTGACGGTGAAGCAGCCGAAGGCGACGATGCAAAAAGCGAAGATTCTTAAGTACTTAAAATAGTCTTTACAACCACAAGCATAATGCTAAAATGTACACAGGAAGGCGTGAGGTGGAGCTCTATGACCTTCCAATTACAGCGGGGTTATCCTCGCTGTTTTTGTATTAAAAGTTAATCTAGAGGATAAAAGTCATGATGACCAATAGTACAAGGATAATCCTTGTACTATTGGTTTAAGCAGTGATTCTACTTGACACTTGCCACGCACTGCATACTACTGTTATTCTAATCAACAATGAGGGAATTCCAACGATTATTCAAATTTTCTAAAAGTTTGAAGAAATATTACTTATCGATATTTGTTATGTCGATCCTAATCGCAATTCTAGACCAGGTCATGCCTTTTGCTTTGCGCGAGATCGTAAATCGGATGGTAGAAGCCGATAGCTTTACTACGACAACACTGTTTTTGATAAGTCTAATCTTTATTGCCAGCACCTTGAGTAATTTAATTGGTAACTTTAACGGGTATTTGGGCGATATTTTATATGTAAGACTGCGTAAACTGCTGTCAGAAAAATATTACGAAAAGTTGATGTATTTGCCGCAGAGTTTTTTTGACGACGAGCACACTGGCACAGTCATCGGGCGTCTGGATCGTTCTATTCGGAGTATTACCGATTTTATGAAACAGCTTTCTAATTTATTCTTCAGCGTCTTAGTGACATCAGGACTTTCGCTAGCGATTGTATTTTATTATTCTTGGCCAGCAGCAGTCATGATAATTATTTTGTTTCCAGTGTATCTTTACTTTACCAATCTTTCATCCAAGCATTGGCAAGACCACGAAAAAGATATTTTGGAAAACCAGGATAAGGCTAATGGTCGCTTTGCAGAGGTAGTTTCACAAATTAGAGTGACTAAATCGTTTGTCCAGGAAAAGCTGGAATTGCGTCTCTACAAAAGCAAATATGACAAGATGATCAGCCGAACCTACAAGCAATCTAAGCAGTGGCATAGATATGATATTTACAGGCGCTTAAGCCAAGATTTGGTCTTTGCGGTATCTATTGGGTACATTGTCTGGCAAGCCTACGAGGGTGCAATATCGGTGGGCGACGTGTTCTTGCTATTCACACTTATGAACCAAGCAATTTTGCCGCTACGGTTTATATCGTTCATGATAGACAATTACCAGAAAATGGTTACCTCTAGTAAGGACTATTTCGATACTATGAACATAGAGTCTGACGTTATTAATTCTAAAACCAAGAAATTAAAAATCACTAAAGGCGAGATTGAATTCAAGAATGTTGAGTTTGGCTACGAGCAGGACAAAAAAGTTTTGGATGACGTTTCGTTTTCAGTTAAGCCCAAGACAAAGCTAGCGTTAGTTGGTGAGAGTGGCGAGGGCAAGAGTACGATCACTCAGCTGTTGCTACAGTTGTACGCCCCGCAAAATGGACATATTTATATAGACGACCAAGACATATCAGAATTTAATCCTTTGAGTTTGCGTGAGCATATTGGCGTGGTGTTCCAAGAGGCTTCGTTGTTCTCTGGCACCATCAAGGACAACATTGCTTATGCGAACCCAAAAGCCACAGATAAAGATGTTGAGAAGGCTGCCAAAGCCGCCAACGCGCACGATTTTATATCAGAATTAAAAGATGGATACGCAAGTGAAATAGGCGAACGCGGCGTTAAACTATCCGGTGGCCAAAAACAACGCATTGCTATAGCTAGAGCAATTCTAAAAGACCCTCCATTCTTGATACTAGACGAGGCTACTAGCTCGTTAGATCGTAAATCAGAGCTTATAGTCCAGGATGCCCTAGACAAATTAATGGACGGCCGTACAACTATTGTGATAGCTCACCGATTGTCTACTATTGCTAATGTCGATACCATTGTTACTATTCAAAAAGGTTTAGTGGACGAAGTTGGTTCGCCTAAACAATTGGCAAAATCTGGTGGAATATACGGTCAGCTATTGGAGCTGCAAGATGCCAATAGTCTGCGTAGCAAAAAACTGCTTAAACAATTTGAAATAATAGCATAGACAACTTCGACTTGAGGAACCACTGATCTCTCTCTATAATAATGATAAATAATCAAAAAATAATTGAGAGGTTGCATGGCATCGAAGAAGAAATCTGAATATGTTCAAAAATCTATATTTACACGGTTAACATCTTTGGTATTTAACAACAAAGCTATCAGCGCTGTCTTTTTTGCAGTTATTTTACTTTTTGGAGGTTTGAGTTATACAAACTTCATGCAACGAGAGGGATTTCCGTCGGTAGATATTCCGACATCGGTCGGTGTTGGTAGATATTTTGTTAATGATACATCTCTTGTGGACAAAGACGTGGCCACACCATTAGGTGAGCTCATATCAGGTCTTGACGAAGTTAAGGCAGTTCAAACGTCATCTAGTGAGAATACCTTTACGATTTTTGCTGATCTAGAGTCTGGCACCACCAACGCTGAAGGCAATGAGATAATTGCTAAAGCCGTAGCAGAATCGGGTCTTTTGCTTGATGGCAAGGCTGAGCTGGAGATGTTAGGCCTAGACGCTGCAAAATTCTTAGGTGAATATAACGTATTGACATCTGTCTTTGCAGAAGAGGATTTATCTATCCAGGATCTGGCAATCCAAGCCGAAGAACTAGCAAAAGACATAACGGCGCTCAGTTTGGTTTCCGAGGCGAAGGTTATTGACCAATTTACGGTTAACCCCGAAGACACCACAGACAGATTCCAATCTAGCTTTACAAGGGCCTATGACCCTGAATCTAAAACATTTAAGCGCTCTGTCACTATCGGAATAGCTGGTTCAGAAGATGGTAATTTTGATGTGTTTGATTTAGACGATCAGCTAACGACGGTGTTGGAGGACTTTAACGCTAATTCCGATTTAACAGCTGTCAATACGGCCGATATTGTAACGTCTGTAAGACAAGACATTTCTAGCTTGCAAAGCAACGTAATAATGGGTGCTTTGATTGTTATGGTTATTTCGGCAGTTATGATAAGTATTCGTGTATCAATTTTGACATCTATTTTCATTGTTGCTGTTTTGTTCGTAACTATTGGAGTCATGTATCTTATTGGCTATAGCTTGAATGTGATCACGTTATTTTCTTTAGTACTAGCGTTAGGGCTTTTTGTGGACGATGCCACAATTATTGCCGAATCTGTTTATGCCAATAAAGATCCAAAGAAGAAGCCTCTGCAGGTCGTACAATCTGCTATTAATTCTATTGGTACAGCTAGTTTTTCAGGAACTCTAACGACGGTTTTGGTATTTAGCCCGCTATTATTTATTACCGGCATTTTAGGCGGTTTTATATTCCAGATGCCAATGACAGTGGTTATCTCCTTATTAGTTTCGTTCTTCTTGTCTATTACGTTAATACCACTTTTAGCCAACTATACTATGCTTGGAGAGGGAGTGCAGAAGCGAGAGCCAAATATCATTGGAATGTTCTTAGCCAGCATGATAGAAAAGCTGCGAAAGTCTGTATCGGCCGGAGTAATGTGGGGTGTCTCTATGGTTGTCTTGAGTTTTGGTTTAATTTTTGCAGGAATTGTGTTGTTTGGTACTCTGACTTTCGACATCTTTCCAGCCGGTAAGGACGGCAATAATCTGGCTGTTACTATTGAGTACCCAGAAGAAACGACCATTAAAGAAGCGCAAGGAATTGCCGCAGAAGTTGACGCAATAGTTGTAGAAGAAATAGGACAACATATAGACAGAGCCTTGTATGGTGGACAGTTTAGCTCCAATGAAGATAACGCTGCTATAGATATTGAGTTGATTCCATATCAAGACCGTGACATTACTTCAATTGAGATGGCCGATAATATCGAGACTTTGTTTGCGGATTATTCAAAGGCACAGGTTTCGACTATTGCTGCAAACGGTGGTCCGCCAGAAGCTGATTTCCCTTTCTTGGTGCAGGTAGATGTCGATGGCGACTTAGCCAAGTCTACCGAGCTAGGTAACGACATTATTAGTTTCCTAAAAACTCAAAGCACTACACTAGCAGATGGCAATGTGGTTAAAGTCACAGAGACCGAACTAGGTAATTTAGATAGCATTGTTCGCACTGACGGGACACAGCAACTAGAGGTCAGAGTTAAGTTTGACAGCGATGGCACTACTGGAGTGGTTTCGGATTATGAAAAACTAGTGACAGATCAATTTAACGAAGCAAAATTAGCTACCTATGGCTTGGGTGCAGACAGTATCGGTTTTGACTTGGGAGATGACTCGGACTTTCAAGAGTCGTTTAATTCTTTACCAGTCGCGGCTTTGGGTGCGCTGATTGTGATGATAATATTATTATCTCTACAATTCCGTTCTCTCATAAAACCAGCTTTAATTTTAATTGCCTTACCGTTTAGTTTCTTGGGTATCGGCTTGGGCCTTAATCTTACAAACAACCCATTGAGCTTCTTCTCTATGATCGGTGTAATTGGACTAATAGGGATAGCTGTAAACAATACTATCTTGTTAGTAGATAATGCAACGCATCACCAGCAAGCAGGCATGGGTGCAGTAGGTTCAATAGCGCAGGCTATGCGCGAAAGGTTCCGTCCGCTAGTAACCACGACCATGACAACAATTGCGGCGCTTATACCGTTGGCTCTTACTAACCCATTCTGGGAATCACTGTCAGTGACAATTATTTCTGGACTAGCCTCCAGTACTTTGTTGGTAGTTTTAGCATTCCCATACTATTACCTTGTTGGGGCGATGCTAGAAAACCTACAGATGCTGTATTGGCAGAATAACCCAATTCAGTTTGCCAAAAAATCAATCTGGTCAGCTGTTAAGATCTTAGCTTCTATAGCTTTAAACTTTGTCATTATTGCCGCTTACTCTTACCTAGTACTTAACTTAGTTTCTTTGCTAGGCATAGTAGCCGAAAATGCAAGTCAAAGCAGACTGCTTATTGCTAGTGCAGCTATTGCAGTGTTATCATTAACCATCGGAAAATTAATAAGGAGGTAAGATGGCGATAGAGCGCAAACAGCAGGTTTCAGTATTTATAATTAGCTTTTTAATGATGTTAAGTGTGGTTGGTGGTACTTTACTTTTTGTCTTACAGTCTAATCAGGCCGAAAGAGAGTCTGATGAAAGACAGGAGATAGCGGCACAACAAGAAAGAGCGACTGCTTGCCGTAGCGCCGGAGCCGACTTTACCAACGAAGATCTAGAAATACCAGATGTATATACAGTTGATGAAAACACCTCTGAATTGGTGACCGAGGACTTAAAAGAAGGCGATGGAGCTGAAGTAGTTTCTGGTGATTGTGTCGTTATTAATTATCACGGTAACCTCGCTGTTGATGGTGGAGTTTTTGATAGTTCTTTCGAAAGAGACAACCCATTCTCTACATTTATTGGTGAAAGCCAAGTTATCGAGGGCTGGGATCAAGGGGTTGTCGGTATGAAGGTCGGTGGCGTACGTCGCTTAGTAATACCCTATGAACTAGCTTATGGCGAAGAAGGCCGAACAATAGACCCATTTACTGGCGAACTAGTAAAAGATAAAGTTGATGTCGAGGAAGACGTCGATCCAAATATTGCAGTTGACAGCGATGAGGACGGAAAAGTTGATTATATTCCAAGAGAATCTGATCTAGTTTTCGAAGTAGAGCTTTTGGATATCGTAGATTTGGACGAGGAATAAAAATGCCCCAGAGCGTTACGGTCTACACCTCAAACAACTGTGCTTATTGTGTAATGGTTAAGAAGTACTTAACTATGAAAAAAGTAGAATACACAGAAGTAAACATAGAGGAGGACTCAGCGAAACGCGATGAGATTGTTGCTATGACTGGTGCACAGACTGTGCCTGTTACGGTTGTTGAAGACGAAGGTGGTAAGCAGGAGTTTTCGGTGGGGTATAATTTACCCCAGCTTTCATCATTAATTAGCTGAGGACCTCAGCTTCACGCACATCTCGCGTTTTTCTGAACTATTTGCACTCGCAGTATCATTAAATACAGCTCCCTTACAAATACTCCAGAGAAAACACGACCTGTACGCAAATCTGAGAACCTTTTCATCATTGTATGGTATAATGTGCCCTATGGAAAGAACAAAGCCAACACCGGTAGTTGAAGTGATTGCAACAGACGAAGCCGTTAAAAAATTGAGAGAACAATCTGGGCACACCCAAGAGCTTGAAGTGTCTGGAGATGTAGTCGCTGATGTTGTTGCTGCCGAAAGAAAACGGAGAGATTACCAAGAATTAGCATCTGCTGGACTTTCAGAAGATGAAATATTTGACCTAGACCAAAGAGCAGGCTTCTAACAGCGACCATAAAATCGATGTTTAAGTGTTTACTTAAACATTAAAATTATGTAAACTAGTAATATGTTTAAGAAAAAAGATAAAGATTCTCAAGCGGGGGCTGATGATGCGTCAATCATTATTTTTGGTGCTCCATGGTGTGCCCCATGTAACCAGCTAAAAAGACGGCTAGAAGATGATAAAATTAACTACTCTTATAAGAATGTGGACGAAAAAGAGAATGAGACAGAGATGCTTGAGGCGACTGATGGACGGTATTTGATTCCAACTGTTGTAGTGGGGGACAGGGTTATGCAAAATCCGACAATATCAATGGTCAAAGACGCTCTCAAAGACTCATGACTTGGCACATCTTGCGTTTTTCTTCTGCAGTCCTCGCTCCACTTAGATTACTAAGCTACGCTGCGGGCTTCAAAGAGAAAACCCAACCTGTACTCAAATCAAGAGCTTTGAGCAGTCGATATAATGGGTTACAATATAAACATTCAGAATTGAGAGGAAACAAAAATTAACAAGCTTCACAATGTTGCGATTTCTGGATTGAGTTTGTTATTTCTTTTCGGAATAACGCAGTGGAGTTTAGTAAAGCTAAATGTAATGAGTAATGGAGGAAAAAATGGCAAAATCAACCAAAAATAGTGATATTGTAGATGTTTTGATGATTGGCGCAGGGCCAAGCGCATTAAGCGCAGCAATATATACAACTCGTGAAGAGCTAAGTACCGTAATGTACGAAAAAGGTGTCATAGGCGGCTTGGCTGCTATAACCGACCAAGTAGACAACTACCCTGGGTTCAAAGATGGGGTCACTGGTTTAGAGCTGGCTGAGCAGATGCGTCAACAAGCTGAGCGCTTTGGAACAAAGATAGAGCTTGGAGAAGTTACTGACTTGAAGAAGATGGATGACGGTCATATTTCTGTCACAACAACTGAAGGTGACAAGGAGGCTAAATCTGTACTGATTGCAACAGGCTCAGACTACAAGCGGCTAGGCATACCGGGTGAAGAAGAGTTTTATGGTCGCGGCGTGCACTTCTGTGCAACTTGTGACGGAGCATTCTATAAGGACAAGAAGCTTGTTGTGGTTGGTGGTGGAAACTCTGCCGCACAAGAGGCGCTATTTCTAACAAGATTTGCAAGCCACATAGATATTCTGATTCGTGGCGAAGAGTGGAAAGCTAGCGAGATCCTGATAGACGAGATAGAGAAGAATGACAAGATAAAAGTACACTTTAATACTACAACCGATGAAATAGTTGGTGAAGATAATAAGGTTACCAAGGTTGTTGGTACAGATAAAAAGACAGGCAAAAAAGATTTTCCAACCGATGGCGCCTTTGTGTTTATAGGACTGCTGCCAAATACTAAATTCCTAAAAGACACTGATGTAGAGCTAGATGAGTGGGGTTTTGTTAAAACTAATGCCGATCTTATGACCAGTATCGAAGGAGTCTTTTGTTCAGGTGATGTTCGCAGTGGCGCCACCATGCAAATAGCTAGCGCTACTGGCGAGGGGGCTACTGCTGCTTTGAAGATAAGAGAATACCTAGAAGACCGCGAGCGGGCTTAACGGCGACAGGCTTCACGCCTATTTCGAATTTTTCGTAATCAGCTACAAAAAAGCACCTAGCATTAAATAGGCTTACTTTTTATAACTGCCACGAGAAAACCCAAACTAGACATAAATCCAGCCACCTTAATCTAGTCGGCAGTGGCTTCACCCACAGACACGTTTTGAGATTTTTACGTGGGTACGCGAAAATCTCAAAAATAGTAAAATTGGGCACTTTGGTGTTTACTAATTCACTCAATTTAGTTAGAATCTTTGAGTTATGAGCTTAAGAATAGAAAGCATCAGTCGCACAATTCAAGTAACTTGGTTTTTTAGCTATTTCTATTTCACATCCTTTATTAAGGCGGACTCTAATACATAAATAACGACCATAATTACTAATAGAGCAACCGCCATAAACTTGGCGGTTTTTGTTTGTTGAATAGATCAATGAATGCAGCAACCATGATTTTTATTCAATTTTCTTACGTCAAAGCATGACTGAAGTTACGCTGCGAAGTAAAAAATTGGATAAAAGTGGTTGACCTTTCATTTATTTCGATAAACAGAGACTGCCAAGCTCTACACGGTCGTTTTTAATTTGAGAGGAAAAATATGAAAAAAGAGATAGAAGGTGCTCGTTCTGGTGAGAGGGTGATCACTGAAGAAGAAAGGCTAGAAAGATGGAGAAGCTGGCTGATAGTACCAGAGGTCGCTCAAAGGCTAGAAGCTGTGGGTAAGTTAGATGATGAAGACAGGCGCTACATACAGGCACATAAAAATATTGAGATATGGCGGGAGGGTCCTGAAGAACTTAGGCAAAGTGGAGACGAGCTGCTGCCCAGAAGACTTAAGGTAGCTGTCGCGATGAGCGCTATTGGAATAGAGGCTTCTGACAATGAATCAAGAGTTATCGCCCCAGAAGGTGTGGCAGATGCGCTACAGGTTGAAGGAGCTAAGCCGGTCAACGGCACTGAAAGGCCCAGAATGGAATCTATCCCGATGGCCGGTATAGTTGAGCGAATATCACAAGAAAGAGAAAGTGATTCAAACATAGACTTAACTGAAGCAATTAGAGAGCTAGTTTTGTTAGCGCTTAAAGACAACAGCGTAGAAGATTGGGAGAACTTTAACTACGCAATTAATATGCGGCACGGAGGATCTGTCCTTGCTAAAGATATGCTAAAATACTGATAAAGGAGTAAAAAATGACAAAATTACTATATATGGAGGATTTTGATGTAACTAGCTGTGAGGCTGAAGTTGTTGAAGTTACAGGTAATGAAGATGGAAGGACGACTATAATTCTAGATCAAACTAGCTGTTACCCTCGTGGTGGTGGGCAGGATTGGGATACAGCCAAGATAGCTTGCAGTGGTTTTGAATTTGATGTTCAAGAAGTAAGACTAGATGAGCATGGCAAGGTGCATCATATAGGTGAGTCAAACACCAACGAAATTAGTGTGGGCAACAAGGTAAGAGTTGAGGTCGATAAAGAGCGTCGACAAGTCAATACAAGATTACATTCGGCTGGCCATGTGATTGACATGGCGGTTGATAGTCTGGATTTAGGCTGGGTGCCAGGCAAGGGTCAGCACTACCCTCACTTAAGTGCAATTGAATATTCTGGAGAGTGGGATCCTGATAAGGTTGAATCGATCAAACAAAGTTTAACCAAAGTTTCTAATGAATACATCAAAAAAGGCAGCGACAATAAGTTGATTTTTGTGCCAGTCGAGGAAATGCAGAAGTACTGTAAGTATGTACCCGACACTCTACCCACAAACAAGCCGGGTCGCGTTGTGATGTACGGCGAATTTGGAATACCTTGCGGCGGAACACACGTAAAAGATATTAGCAGTGTTGGATCAATCAGGATTAACAAACTGAAATTTAAAAAAGGTACTATTAGACTAAGCTACAGTGTCGTAGGTATAAATTAAGTTGACCATTGCTGTGTATTGCACTAGTATCTTCTAGTAATGTTTCGATCAATAAACACCAGTACAAATTTTAAGAACCTCCTACTAGGTCTATTTGGCTGTGTTTCAACAATGATTGAAGCCTGAGAGAAATCTCTTCTAACACAGCTAATTAATCGGCTTCAATCGAAGTCGATTTTTAATTTGAAAGGAATAAGAGATGAATGAAACAAAATCAGCAGTAATAGATCCGGCAGCTATGGAAGAGGTTTTGGCTGCAGAACAGCGCTGGCATGACGGGGAGCAACGAGTCGTGACCCCCACTCAAAGCCCCCAAGTATCCGCCGCCGCTTTAAAAGAGAGGGTGTTAAGAGGAATCAGGCTACCGACTGCAGAAGAAATTGGTATAGAGTCGCGCCGATATACAGTAGAGAATCCATTGGGTATTGCTGCAGTCAGTCCTGAAGAGTATTCTTCTGCTACAGAGCCAGGAGAGGACATGCAGTTTGATTAACCAGCTATAAGGCCAATAACTAGGGCAACTAGAAATATGGAAACAACCTCAAACCCAATATTAACCTTGGTGGCAACTTTGTCCTTACTTTCAAAAACATCGTGCATTGCCATGGTTAAAGCAACTATTGTGATGCCAACCCACAGACCAACCTGAACAGCGTTAGCTAAAAAACTATCTTCGCTGTAAAAGTGAGCCGTCACATAAATGATATGGTACAGCGAGAACGATATGAAAAACGCTCTAATGGCAGCTAGGATCATAGCTTTGACCTGACCTTCTTCAAGATCTTTCTGTTTAAGGCTGTTGGCTTTCATCCATTTGTTGCCAAATACATTTGGGCTATACCAAACCATTCCTAGCACCATAGATACACCAAAACCTGCTAATATTGCCCACCAGTTCATATCAACTTCCATTTTTACCTCCTTTTGTTAATTATAAAAATGTTTAGTTAACTAAATCACCTAACAAGTACTTCTCTAATTGGACCTCTGCGCTCGTGCTGTGGCTGCCGCCATCTTTTCTGACTATCTCGCCATCATCTGTTCTACCTGTGGTAAATAAAACCGTGCCGTCTTCGCCGCAGGCGCGGAGTATTTCGTCGCCACCTGGATGATCATTAATATAATCAGTTACATCATAGACTTTGTCGCTAATAACGGTCCAGCAGCTAAATGAAGTTGCATGAGTCTGAACTGTCGCCATGTTTAGTACCACAGTAGGCTCGGCTTCTTCGGCTGGCTCTTGCTCTTGAGTAATGTCAGCTTGTTCTTGAGTAGTATCTTCTTGTTGGTCTTGTTCATCGCTTGGGCTGGCAGTATCCTCAGTAGAGTCGTCTATCGTCTGGGTATTAGGTGTCTGAACAGTGTTGTTTACTACGGCAGATTCCTCGCCGGCTGCTACTATATAGCCAATGAAACCCAACACGGCCAACAATAGTATCCCTAGCCCTAAAATGTTCTTGCTTAGAAAGTTCTTGTTCATAAATCTCCTATGATTATTAATCCTATTGTACCGTATTTTGGCTAAGTTTAGTATAATAGACTCAGTATTATAAAGAATAACAGGAGTAATATGGGATACCCATTCAACAAAATTCAACCACTAGGCGATGACAAATCAGTTAATACAGTAGTAGAGATACCAAAAGGCTCTATGCTTAAGATCGAGTGGAATAAAGAAGACGAGTATTTTGTTTTGGATAGGGTTGAGCCCGGAATTTTTGCTAAGCCTGTAAATTACGGCTTTATTCCCCAGACTCTTGACGAAGATGGCGACGAACTAGACACTCTAATAGTAACCGCCGAGCCAATTCCAACAGGTGTAGTTTTACAAAATGCCAAAGTGATTGGAGTTTTACTATTTGATGATGACGGAGAAATGGACTACAAGATAGTCTGTGTTCCAGAGGACGATCGTCATTACGGCGAGATTAGCTCTATAGACGATTTGGGTGAAAAGTGGAAACAGCAGATCGAACACCACTTTACCCACTATAAAGACCTAAAAAAGCCAGGTAGCACTGAGGTGCAGGGGTTTGGGGATGTCAAGAGAGCTTGGGAAATTATCCACGAGTGTATCGACAGAGTGAAGAGCCAATAATTTGGCACATTTTGCTCTTTTTTTGCTAAAAAATGTACTCACAATAACTTCAGCGTCGCTCGCTTACATGAGATTATTTTCGTGTTTAACAATGCAAAAGATGTTGCTATAATAGAGCTAATGTTAGAACTTTAACAAAATATACGCTGCAGCAGAACTACATTTAGTTAGATTAGAAGTTGTTTTATCTGTCTATAGACTAGCCATAGCTAATCTAAAGACATAAAAACAATTTATAAACAGATAAATTAGTATCTGATGTTGTGACTATTTTGTTAAAGTTCTAATAACTAAAAACTAATGCGACAAGAATGCGAGGTGGGCAACCGATGAAGACTAAGATTGCTATAAATGGGTTTGGACGAATAGGGCGAGCAGCTTTTAAGATTGCTTTTGATAGAGATGATTTAGAGATTGTTGCCGTGAATGATTTGGCGGACAATGAGGCTATTGCTAACCTTTTAAAATACGATAGCAACTATGGTCGGTACCAGCATATGGTTGAGTTTACTGAAGATCACTTTACAGTCAATGGTAAAGAAGTTAAGAGTTTTCGAGAGAAAGATCCTAGCAAACTACCGTGGAAAGAATTAGGCGTTGAGATAGTAATTGAAAGTACCGGAGTTTTTAGGACCACAGAAGCTGCCAGGGCTCATATCACCGCTGGCGCTCGCCAAGTGATAATGTCGGCTCCTGCGAAAGACGACGAAACCAGCACTCATGTTATTGGTGTTAACGAAGACCAGCTAAGCGAAGATAATGGCGTTATCTCGAACGCTTCTTGTACGACAAATTGCATTAGCCCAATAATGAATATCTTAGAATCAACATTTGGTATTGAAAAAGCCTTAATGACTACAATCCACAGCTACACCGCAGATCAACGCTTGCAAGATGCGCCACACAAAGACCCACGCCGAGCTAGAGCTGCGGCAGTCAACATTATTCCAACAACTACAGGGGCAGCCAAAGCAACAGGCAAAGTAATCCCAAGTCTAGCTGATAACTTTGACGGTATGGCGGTAAGGGTCCCCACACCAACCGGTAGCCTTAGTGATTTCACCGTGCTTCTTAAAAAAGACACCACCGTGGATGAGCTTAATGAGTTGTTTATACAATCTGCAAAACAGCCTTATTATCAGGGGATCTTGACCGTAAGTAACGACCCAATTGTATCTAGTGATATTGTTGGCGACAGCCACTCTGCGATTGTCGACCTTAGCTTTACTAAGGTGGTTGGCGGGAACATGATTAAATTGATTGCCTGGTATGACAACGAATGGGGCTATGCAAACAGGCTGGTTGAATTGGTCGCTGATGCTGGTAACCTGATTAGATTTGAAGACGAAAACGCAAAAAGCGATAGTGAGCAAGAAGCTCCAGATTCAATCCCAGCTTCACTTCCAGCCCAAGAAGAATCAGTAGAAGCAACACCAGTAGCAAATCAGCAAGAAGAGTGGACTCTAGACGAAGACGAGCCTGTTCAGTCACAAGTTGCCGAGTCCAGCACTGTTGGCGGTGAAGCTGAGAAACTTGATCACGGCGCCGCTATACTGATGGACCTTATGCAGCCTAAAGACGACAACCCAATTACGGAGGCGCCTGTGAAGGAAAACGTTCAAAAAGAACAGATACCGGTTGAGGTTAAAGAAACTAAAATTGAGATCAGTCAACCTGCTGAGAAACCTGAAGAAAAAACTAAGGCGGCACAGCCCCAGCAACCTAAAGAAGCTACTAAAATATCTGTTCAGCAAGAGGATGTTGAAAAACCAGAGACAAAACCTGTAGAAAAAGTCGCTTCTAAGCCAAAAAAGGAAAAGCCGAAGAATAAAGAAGATCTTACCGATTTGGAGAGCCAGATCAGACAAGATTTAGGGATTAACTAAAACCAGATGATTGTCTATTTAGGATCTGACCATGGTGGGTACTATCTAAAAGAAAAAATTGAAGCATTTTTAGCACGCAAAAAGTATGAATATGAAGATGTAGGCCCTGATGAGCTCAATCCAACTGATGATTATCCAGAATTTGCCCAAATGGCAGTTATGAAAATATTGGCTACCGAAGAAAAGAAAAAGCCACGAGCCATACTGTTGTGTCGGGGAGGGCAAGGTATGGCTATCGCGGCTAATCGTTTTCCCGGTATTAGAGCCTCGGTTGTGTGGTCCGATGATGAAGCACGAATGACTCGCCTTGATAATGACAGTAACGTTCTGTGCATTCCCACAGACCACGTTAAAGAGGACGAAGTCTATAGACTGATCGAGACCTGGCTAACTACAGAATTTTCTAACTCGCCGCGGCATGTTCGACGCCTGAAAGAAATCGATAGTTTTTACCCGCACTCTTAGAGTCTGACAAAAACTACCTGTTGAAAGAGGTCTAGTATATAATTAATCTATGACAATTATTACCCCAACCCTCACAGCCTATAATCAGCATCAATATCGCGAACAGCTCGACAGACTAAAACCTTTTGCTAAAAGAATTCACTTGGATTTAATGGACGGAGAGTTTGCTAAGACCAGAAGCATAGATGTCGATCAACTATATTGGTATGAAGAGTTCGAAAAAGTAGATTTGCATTTGATGTTTCAAGATCCTACAGATCATATCGATCAACTGATTGATCTTCGGCCTACTCTTATTGTTTTCCATGCCGAGAGCAAAGGAGATATTTTTTATGCGATGAATAAGACCCAGTCAAACGATATTGCTGCCGGAGTATCATTATTGCAGGAAACAAGTGTTGAAAGTTGCAAAGACCTGATTGCAATAGCTGACCACGTCTTGATATTCAGTGGCGCTTTGGGTTCATACGGTGGACAGGTCGACTTTACCCTAACTGACAAGATCAAGCAAATCAGAGAAATCAACGCAGATTGCGAAATAGCTTGGGATGGAGGAGTAAACAAAGAAAACGCAAAACGCCTACAAGAAGCAGGTGTTAACGTACTAAACGTTGGAGGCGCTATCGCTCGTTCGGAGGACCCTCAGGCGGCTTACGAAGAGTTAGCTAAGATCATTCAGTAGAGCTCGCTTCTTAGTTATAGCTATGGCTGAACTTGCTTATGTTTGGTAAAATATAAAGAACTATGGTGGATAAAGATATGACACTAGCGCGGATCTTGTTAGGCAAACGCCGCTGGCGCTTTAGTCTGGGCAATTCAGAAGCAATGCTTATTTTGTTGAAGCGCATCCATAACTACAGCGAAACAAGAAAGATTGTTTATGGATGGTCGGATAATGCAACAAAGGTATTTGTCTGATGGGACTCACACTTAAGCAGATGGATCAAATGGCTAACGAGATCCGTAAAAGCATCATCAAAATGCTTGAACATGCCGGCAGTGGTCATTCTGCTGGACCTTTAGGTATGACGGACATTTTAACAGCGTTATATTTTAATGTTTTAAAACACGACCCTAACAATCCAGACTGGGACGAAAGAGACTACTTTATTTTATCCAATGGGCACACTGTCCCAGTTAGGTATGCTGCTATGGCGCATTCTGGTTATTTTGATAAAAAAGAACTAATGACCCTGCGTCAATTTGGCTCAAGACTACAAGGTCATCCAGAAAGAAAAGCCTTGCCAGGACTAGAGAATACATCTGGACCCTTAGGAAGTGGCTTGAGTCAATCTTGTGGAATTGCTTTGAGCCTAATTGCTGACGGTGAAAAGAACTGGGTTTATTGCATAATGGGTGATGGTGAGCTAAACGAAGGCAATATCTGGGAGGCGGCTATGTTTGCCAACAAGTACAGGCTCTATAACTTGACTTGTTTTATTGACCGTAATAATATCCAGATCGATGGTAATACAGAAGATGTCATGCCACTAGAAAGCCTCAGAGCTAAGTGGGAGGCTTTTGGGTGGCATGTCGAAGAGATTGATGGCCATAATATCGAAAGCATTATCGAAGCTTGCGAGATGGCAAAGGCAATCGTTGAAAAACCAGTCATGATTATTGCACACACTATTCCGGGAAAGGGCGTAGATTTTATGGAATACGACCATGCTTGGCACGGTAAGCCACCTGATGAGGCTCAGGCTAAAGAAGCTTTGCAAAAACTAAGAACCCTAGACGGAAAGATAGCTCATGAGTAATTTATCTAAAGACATCGGTAAGAAAGATATTTTGCAAGAACCAATTAGAGCTGGGTTTGGCAGAGGTTTAGTAAAAGCAGGCGAAGCTGATGAAAATGTTGTCGCTCTTTGTGCAGACCTAACAGGCTCTACAAAAATGGACAGCTTTGCCAAAGAATTTCCAGGCAGATTTTATGAAGTTGGCGTAGCTGAACAGAATTTAGTAACTGTAGCATCCGGTATGGCCAAAATGGGTAAGATACCTTTTGCGTCTAGTTATGCCGCCTTTAACCCCGGTCGCAACTGGGAGCAGATTCGAACGACAATAGCACTAAATGACGTCCCGGTTAAAGTTATCGGCTCCCATGCTGGAGTCTCGGTTGGGCCAGATGGTGCTACTCACCAGATGCTAGAAGATATTGCTTTAATGCGAGCAATGCCAAATATGGTTGTTGTCGCTCCTGGTGACTCCTTAGAGGCCGAGAGAGCCACTATCGCTCTTGCTAAAGATGGTCGACCAGCCTATATGCGCTTAGCACGAGAGAAAACTCCAGTGTTTACGACTGATTCTACACCTTTTAGTTTAGACAAAGCTTTAACTTTGACACCAGGCAAAGACATAACCCTCATTGGTACTGGCACAATGACCTATCAGTGCCTAGTAGCTGCCGATATCCTCGACGAGCAAGGCATCCATGCCGAGGTTATCCATGTCCCAGTCATTAAACCTCTAGACAGTATGACAATTTTGCAATCAGTTAAAAAAACCTTAGCAGCGGTTACCGCAGAAGAAGCTCAAGTTAATGGGGGTCTGGGCGGAGCTGTAGCAGAGCTATTGTCAGAAAAATTACCAGCACCACTCGCAAGAGTTGGCGTCGAAGATAGGTTCGGTGAGTCTGGCACACCAGAAAAATTATTAGAAGAGTTTGATTTGACTGGTAAACATATCGCCAAAAAAGCACTAGAAGTTATTAAAAGAAAGGCCTAGATCAATGAGTTTAACAATCAATCAAATAAGAGAAAACTGCCTAAGGGCAAGACATTTAATGCAACGTTCACGTCAGCAAAACTTTGCGGTAGGAGCCTTTAATGTAGATAACCAAGAAACGTTGATCGCTATTTGTAGAGCAGCTCAAGCTAAGAAGTCGCCCGTCTTAGTAGAGGTGAGCAACGGAGAAGTTAAGGCTATGGGTTTAGACAATATGCGTGACTTAGTAGACAACTACAAGCATGAATATGGAATAGAAATTTACATAAATCTTGATCACGCACCAACAGTTGAAGACGCTAAAAGAGGCATAGATGCGGGCTTCGAGTTTATCCATATAGACATTTCTCAAGCCAATCATGAGGCTAGCGATGAAGAGATTATTTCCGGTACTAAAGAGGTAGTAGAGTATGCGAAATTTACTGGTGCGCTAGTTGAGAGTGAGCCACATTATTTTGCTGGTGGCTCTAATCTGCATAAAGAAGAAATAGATTATGATGAGATCCGTAAAACTTTCTCAACACCAGAAGGAGCTAAAGCTTTTGTCGACGCAACCGGTGTGGACACTTTTGCAGCCGCTATTGGTAACTTGCATGGGAAGTATCCAGTGCCAAAAGAGCTGGACATTGAGTTGTTAAAAAGAATACGCGAAGCTATAGACTGCAACATATCGTTGCATGGCGGCAGCGGTACACCAGGTAAATATTTCGACGAAGCAACCTCGAACGGCGTTAGCAAAGTCAATATTAACTCGGACATGCGTATTGCTTTCAGGACGACATTAGAAAGAGAACTCAAAGAAGACCCTGATCAGTTTGCGGTAGTTAAGCTTATGGGGGAGGTTAAGGATGCTGTTCAGGCGGTGGTTGAGTCTAAGATAGACGTCTTCGGCTCTAGCAATAAACAAGTACTATAGTAGACTTTAATCTTCACGCACATCTCGTATTTTTCTGGGTAATTTACACTCGACGCACCTTGAGTGCACCTCCTTTACAAATGGCCTAGAGAAAATACGACCTACACGCAAATATAAAAGTCTTGACTCGATAGTCGACTTACCAGAGAATAATATTTTAGAAGCCTTTTTAATACGAGATACAAACTGCGAGCTACCAAATACGAATAATACATAGTATTATTACGCTTATGAATAAGACAGTAATCAGTATAGGAACAGCAACCCAAGATGTATTTTTGACGGGAGAAGTATTTAAGCCTAAACGAGAAAAAGGTGTTTATTACGAGCATTTAAAGATGGGTGAGAAGTTGACTGTTGAGAGTGCAGTATTCACGACCGGCGGTAACGCTGGTAACGCTGCGGTAACTTTCGCCCGACAAGGACTAAATAGCCGTTTTATTGGCGCTGTAGGTAAAGACCCAGCCGGCAGTATGGTTAAAGAAGATTTTGTCAAAGAGGACGTCAATATCTCTATGCTTAAGCGTACCGAAGACTACCAAACTAGCTATTCGGTGGTTTTGTTAGCTCCAAACGGTGAAAGAATCATATTAAGGAGTAAGGGCGATACGTATAAATATCTTAAGAAGGTGGACTACTCTAAGTTGCGCGCCGACTATGCTTATATCTCCTCGATGGATGATATCAAGACCCTTGTAAAAGCAATAAAACAGCTAAGTGATAACGGTATTAAAATTGCTTTTAATCCAGGCTCTAGAGAGTTAGAAAAATCAAAAGAACTGTTGCCAATATTGGATAAAGTTCATATCTTGATTGTTAACAAAGACGAGGCCAAGAAGTTGTTTGGCAAAAACAAAATAGCATCTCTTATTAAGACTGCCGTCGAAAGTGTAAATTATTTTGTGATGACAGATGGGCCTAATGGGGTTATCGCAACAGATGGTAAAAAGGTCTTGTATGGCGGAATATACGAAGACGTAAAAGTTATCGACAGACTTGGTGCTGGCGATGCTTTTGGATCAGGTTTTGTGGCTGCACTCGCTAGAGGTAAAAGTTTAGAGAAAGCAGTTACTTTTGCAAGCGCTAACTCTACATCAGTCGTGCAACATATCGGTGCGAAAGAAGGTATTTTGAATAAGCATTCTAAGATTTACTCTATGCCCTTAGAGCGTAACGAATTGTCTTTAAAAAGTTAAACGGACCTCTTGCGAAGTCCGTGTCTTTGCCTCGGGCGTCCCCAGCATCACTTCTGTTCTTGAGGTGATATTAGTTTGGACGCCCGAGGCGGTTTGGTCTGCGGAGCTGGGAGGGTTTGAACCTCCATTGTCTGCCTCCGCTACAAGTGATAAGGCTGGACTATTCTAGCCAGCAGTATCAGTCGTTACGACCCTTAGCCCTCGTCGAGCTAATGGCTTGCAGCTTCTTCAGCAGGAGTGTTGCCTATTGCGTTACACTACAGCCCCGTGATTTTTAATACACTACTTGCGCAGCATACAGATTTTTACAAGAGATCACTAACTCTTGGCTTCGGTACGAAGCGAGAACTTGCGAGATGGCAGACCTTCT
>Ga0209187_1000816_pt1 | contig 45249 bp, 33 predicted proteins | sample BantaG_FD_187430 | JGI IMG/M metagenome (GOLD analysis project Ga0209187, IMG submission 187430) | Marine algal microbial communities from Bantry Bay, Ireland - BantryBay_4 metaG (SPAdes) (version 2) | ecosystem: Host-associated > Algae > Red algae > Unclassified | place: Bantry Bay, Ireland...
GGCATGGTCCAAAGGAGCGGGACGGTTTTATCTGCTGTACCATTGAAGAACAATACCGGTGGATCCCCCGCATCGACAAACACCGTGGGCGAGGCGGCTTTAAATTTTTCCGGCACGCTGCTGAGATCCCCGCCCATCCAATATTTGGCCCAGCGCCCGTTGTCGGGCATGAGACGAAATTCGGTGGGCGCTCCTCCCGCGGCCGCGGCTTGGATCCGCGTGTCGACATTCCCATTCTCGGGGCTTGGCGCTTCGCCGCTGGTGGCGAGCAAGGTAGCCAAATGACCACCAGCCGAAAAACCGATGGCGCCAAGGCGATCAGGGTCGACATTGAATTTTTGCGCATTGGCCCGGAGCCAAACCACGGCGGCGCGGCAGTCGTCGATCTGGGCGGGGAATTTATGGTCCGGCGCGAGACGATAACTGATGGAAAAACAAGCGAAGCCCCGGGTGGCGAGCTCGGTTGCGTAGTCCCGAAAGCCTTTGCGGCTCCCCGCTTTCCACGCCCCGCCATGGATCAACAATAGCCCTGGTTTGAGGCCTGGGGTTGTCGGCAAGTAGGCATCGAGCTTCACCGCAGTCCCGCCTGGTTTGGCGTAGGTAATGTCCGGTAGAACCTCGAAGGCTTTGGCCGTTTTCTCGGTCTTGGCAGCTTGAGCTTGAGCCGACCCGTTTAACGACGTGGCGAATAAAAGTGGAACCGCAACCAAACAGGCCCGAGAGCAAAGGTAGTAAAATGAAGGAAATTTCATGCATCGTATTACCAGATTAAACGAGTTCATGACATCCCTTTGACGGGCTTTTTACAACTCCATGACAGGTGAGAACAGAACGAGTGTTAGGGTGTAGCTCACGATTTACTGTAGCCTATATAGCCTAGATGAAATCATCGACCGCTACGCTACACGACTTAACCAAACCATGTTCTAAAGCGGTGACACTGATTTGCGAGGCAGTACGCCACTCGGCGCCGCGGTCCAAATCAACATGCTCGAAGCCAACAGCGAATTCAACAGCAACAGCTGCAAATCAACGACTGCCTTGGCAATCAAAGGCTCTTTCAAGATGACGTTGAACAATGACCGTAACTCGAGCTGGGACAGCATGCGGCGCGGAAACGACGAAGGGGTGCAAGTTAAATACGCCCAATAAGCGACAGCTAATAAAAGCCGAACGCCAAACGCATAAAAGCTCGATGGGATCACCCATCGAGATTTTTACTACCGAGATCAATCCCACCCATCTGGTCAATGCCGTCGCGTTGAGACTCAAATGAAGGGCGCGGTGAACCCCGGACTTGAGTCCGGGGCCTGTCAAATGCCGCCACTTCGTGGCTCTTTATTTCTTGGGACCCATTGTCGTTCAAAATTTCAGATCTTGTCTATTCGGACCCACGCAATTTCACCCGTTAAACCAATGGGTTCGAGAAACTCTGGTGAAATATCCGAGCTAGCTAGCTCCTACTTCCCTTCTTCGTAGGCCTTACGGATTATTGCTACGCCCGTTCCTCTTCAAAATTTTAGCCATGTTGGCGGCACTTCCGGGTAGTTTCCATCAACTCCTTCTTTTCCGGGGTAAATTATCAGCCTCGCTACCTTACCTGATTGATTGGGATGCGTCGATTTGGACTTTACTGAGGCCAAAATCATCTCAAATTCTCATTTTTGATATTTTAAATTTGGAGCGAGAACCCGAGTTCTCACATTTGAACAGTCAAGTTTTACCGAAGGTCATGTCCGTAACGATTTATAACCAGTTACCGACAAAATCAAGAGTTGGCATGCCCCCTGCTAATACAATGAGCAAGAAAACAACTTTTAAACAGAAGAACAACAAGATATGAAAAACACAGCTAAATTGACCATCTGCCTCTCACTCCTGACCGCTCTTAGTGCCCAAGCTCGGATCGCTGCTCCAGGAACCATTACCCAAGACCCAGTCAAGCCCACCATTTCCATCCAACCCGTGAAGTCTATTGGACCACGGATCATCAAAATTAATCGTCCGATTCGCCAATTGTTTCGCCCCATTAAGCTCACGCCAATCAAGAAACCAGTTGCGATTCCGCAGCTCAAAGCAGTCGCGGTTAAGAAAGCGATCAAACTTCCTACCCCAGTCCGCGCGATTAGAACTCTTCCCACGATCAAAGCACCAGTTCGTGCAGTAGCCGTCAAACAAGGAATCAAAGCGCCTGTACGGATGATCAAAGCGCCTGTACGGATGATCAAAGCGCCTGTACGGATGATCAAAGCGCCTGTGCGGATGGTCAAAGCCCCTGTACGGATGATCAAAGCACCTGTCCGCGCAGTAGCGGTCAAACAGGCCATCAAAACTCCTGTAAGATTGGCCACTCCCATTCGTCAAGTTAAAGCCGTCGCGGTAAAACAAACGATTAAAGCTATCGCCAAGCCTCTCGTAAGAGTAGCCCCAGTTCGCGCTGTAGCCGTAAAGCAGCTTATCAAAGCAACTCCAGTTCGCGCTATTGCGGCAGTGAAGCAAGAAGTTGAAGCGGTAAAAGAAGTACAAATCCGCGACATCAAAGAGCTTGATAGCATCACAGTTATCTCCCTCGACCAGAGCGAAAACATGGACGTGCTTGAAGACGGAGTTCGTTGCATGACCTACAAAATCGATGCCAAACGCCTCGCGATTGTTCGCAAGTCACTCACTTCGAAGATCACGGCTAAAAAGTGCCTCAAGCCTCTTCGCATGAAAGTTCGTCGTGCCTTCCCACGTGCCCAACGCACCGCAGTAAAAGTACTCATTCCGACGGCTGAGAAAACCATCCGCACGGTTGCCCTAGAAACCAGCAACGTCTTGGTTCCAAGTCTTTCAACTAAAATGCGCTGCCTGACCTTCATCAAAACGGCAGACAAAGTTGAAGCCATCGAAGTAAAAGAGATCAAGCTTGCTTCAGAGAAAGCGGCCTACCTCAAACTTGAAGCGGGCGAAGAGCTTCGCATCGCACAAGTTGACTAAATCATAATCTACTTAATAATTCTAAAGGCTCCGCATTCGGCGGGGCCTTTTTTTATCGCTGCCCGCACTTGTGAGCCGGCCGTTCCTATGTCTCCATGCTGGGGATGACAGAGGCGTCCTACCAGACAGAGACCGGAAAAACAGCGCAGGCAGAACACAGCCATGCGACCGCTTCGATGCGCCTGCATTGGTGCATCTTTGCCGGTCTCGCTTTATTACTTGGCGCTCTCGCGATTCACATTCAAAATTATGTGCTCCCCAAAGATCCACAGCTCATCTACCTCGCACATGCGCGTAGCTTGGTCGAAACCGACTGGGCCCTGAACAGTTTCAAAACCTTTCGTCTCGCCCCCGGCTACCCTGCGCTTTTGGCCGGGATGATCGAACTCTTCGGCACCTACGCCCCAGCCTGGACCAACCTTCTTTTTGGCTGGCTCTACGTCTGGCTTCTCCTCGTTTTAGTGAGGCGCTTGAGTGGCTCGATGCACTGCGCCTTCTGGTCTTGTATAGGCCTGCTTTTCATTCTGCTTGCGGGATATCACCACAATGCGCATTATTTCATTTACCTCTTCCGCGACATGCCAGCGCAGTGCCTCCTTCTCTTGAGTATGGTCTTGGTAACGGGAAAACGCTGCCGTCCGCTTCTGGCCTGTATCGCCCTTCTCGCTGCCACCTCGATTCGAGAGATTGCTTTGGCGGGGGCGATCGTCCCCCTCGCCTGGCTTCTGCTTCAGCCGAGCACACCAGGCAAGCAGCGGGTGAAAAACTGCGGGTGGTTTCTCACCCCTTTCCTCCTCGGTGGCCTCGCTCTCTTCACACTTGAACTCCTCTTCAAAACGGGGCTCAGCAGTCAATTCACTCGCTTTCTTGGGATTTTGAACCAGTTACACTTCAGCTCCTTAAACACCTTGGCGCACTCGATTCACCAGCAAGTTGGCTTCCTCGGCTGGGGCCTCATTCTCTTTGCCTGTGGTTGGAACATCTATAAACAGCGCGGGTGGCTTTTACTATTCTTTCTCATTCCAGCCGCGATTACCTTTCTTCTCTACGCAAATTACCGCCTTCATTACCGGTATGCCTTCACCGTTCTTCTTTGGCTCGCACCCCTCATGGGCATCGGACTGGCAGACCTGCTCGAACGAATTCATCCTCTTATGCGAGGCCGCAGATGGCTGCTTCTTCCCGGCCTCTGCCTAATCCCAATGGCCTACTGGGTGACCCAAGCATCCCCGTGGATGCATGCGGTGAAAGCCGAAGATGTATCCACCTTCCGAAAAGATATGCACCACGTGCTTAAATCGGGCGACGCGCTGGTGGCAGAATATGACGCCAATTTGGGGATGGCCGCGGCCCTGAGTTATACCCGGGCTCAATCACTCAACATCGCTTGGCTACACCAGTATCTCAAGGCGGATGGAACCGCTTATTACTTCAAGGCTCGAGACGTATTCAGCCAGTACGACAGCCCCGGTAACCGCGACCAAGGTAGCCTCATCTCGCAGCGCATTACGGACCGATACGACCTAACCCCCATCCCATCGCGAGATGGCAAAGGCGACCATATCTGCCGCTTGGGCACGGCAAGCTTCCAACTGTTTCGAATTGAAAAACGACAGGCCAGCGAGATAACCCAGCGCTTTCCAGCAGTTAGAATCGGGAATGCGGGAGCAAGCACCACGAATGCAACCTCGACCAATCACAATCACAACCTCATCCTCTGCAATTTTCATGAAGCTACCGAGGTGACGGTTGAGCTTGAGGGCCAATCTTTCGACAAGCTGGATGGCATTCAAATTTTACGCGTTCCGATACCGAAGCCGGGGGAACAATTTGATCTCACGGCGCGATCTATCCATCCCGGACTCGCGCGGGAAGTGGCCTATGCGGTGGTGGCTGAGAATCAACCGCTCACCATTCCTTTTGGTAAGTATCGCTCGGCTACCACTCATGACCTCGTATCGAAAAACATGCGCCTGGGAAGTACCCACCTTTATGCCGCCACCCTGTGGAGCGAGGGGGAAATCACCCTTCCGATTCCGCTTGGACAACGCCCCAAACGTATGACGGTCGGGATCGACCTCCTCACCATCAAACCACACCCTGGTATGGGGCGGCTCCACATTCGCTATGCCGGTAAAGTGCTAAGAAGCATCGATTTTGATCCAAGCCTAAATGCCCTTCCCATTGAGCTGACGATTGACCTTCCGGAGACGGGAACGAAGGTTCGACTTGAATTTGAGATAGATGAAAGCGACCCGCCAAACGGGTTTTTCTTACGCAACCTGAATCTACATTTTTCCGATTGATTTCGGGTTAGCCTCAAGTGACGAGAGGCTGATATTTACAATTCAATTCACCTTATCCATCGGCGCAGTGAACCCAAGCCTGAAAAGTTTGCAGATCATAGCGATGGGCAACGCCCATCGGAAATTTGTCCAGCCTTTGAAGCCTGAAAGGCTTGCACAAACTCTCTACGGCTTAGGCAAACCCTCTGCAGCCTGTGCAAGTCCTCTGCATCCTGTGCAAGTCTTTCAGACTTGACGTGCCCATCAATTCGGACTGATGGGCGTTGCCCATCGTGATGGGCGTTGCCCATCGCTACTTTGTTTTCGCCTTTCAGGCGAGTATTGAACATTCCCGCCAAATTGCAGCGCCCCAGAGGTGACGCACGCCTAACACCCAGACAAAGCGTCATCAAAAGAAATTGGCTGAGCCGATGAGACCGAAAAGGCTTTCACGAATCTTCTACAAGGTATGCAAGTCCCTCAGACTTGACGTGCCGATTCATAACGATGAGCGTTTCCCATCGATACCCATCGCACTTTGTTATCGCCTTTCAGGTGAGTACCGACCAGCGTGACGTGGAATTCATGTTTGTCGGAATGGGATTTATCCCGCTCCTATATTTAATCCGTCGGTTCCCCGACGATCGTCCGTCATGAAATTAGCTTCCTATACGGCCTCTCGTATCCAAGGCTCAAAGGGGCCGGCTACTCCCTTATTCCTCAGCCCTCATTCCTCAGCCCTCATTCCTCATTCCTCATTCCTCATTCAGCTACTGTGACCGCTGGTCGATTCGGGCGTGATTGATAACAAACCAGGTCTGCTGCTTTAACCGCACGTCTACTCCATCTCGACTATACTTCACGTAAAACCGCGGATGCTCCCATTCACGAGTACGCACCAGGACGGGAGCAACCAAGCCGTACAAATACCCCTCCTCGATCCGGCCATGATCGAAGATACTACAGTTTTCGCTCCCACATTTGTGGCAGCTCCAGCGCACCCATTTTTCGGGGAAGCGACACCACTGCGCCTGCTTCATCACGGTATCCAAAGGGATTTCCAAATAGCAGCTCTGGCAGGCAAGGGCAATTTCAGGGTCATTGAACATATCACCAATTTATCCTGAACCACACAGGATGGCAATCCACGAGAGTGGTTGAACGATTGACTTTCAGGACCTCACTCTACAAGTTCCCCCAACATGAAGAGAATTATTCAACTCCTGGCCGGCTACACAAACGGTGATGCGATCAGCAACCATGCGCGGGCGTTGCAAAAACTGTTTCGTTCCTGGGGGCACGAATCCTTGATTACCGCCCCTCGCCAGCATGTTCATCATAAACTGCGAGGCACCATGCCCGGCATGGAAGAACTTGACTTCCGCGAAGGCGACGTGGTGATTCTCCACCTTTCGATTGGTGGCAAAGTGAACGAAGTATTCGCCAGCCTGACCCAATGCAAACGCGCGATCATTTACCACAACATCACCCCGCCCGAATACTTTCGTGGACTCAATAATGAAATCTGTAGCGTGCTCGAACTCGGACTTGAACACGTCAAGATGCTGGCCGGGGTAGCGGATGTAAACATGGCGGTCAGCCAGTTCAACGCCGGCGAGTTGGTCAAGATCGGCTACGACAAGGTCGATGTGGTTCCGCTCGTGATTCAGCTCCGCGAAATGGATCGTGCCCCGAGTCAAACCACCCTCAAAGATTTTGATGATGACTTAACCAACATCCTTTTCGTGGGACGGGTGGCACCTAACAAATGCATCGACGATTTGATTTGCGCCTTTTACTACTACCAGAAGTACCACAATCCGAATTCCCGCCTACACCTGATTGGCGCGTCGACCGCGACCCCATTTTACTACCAAGGCCTCCTGCAGCAAGTCATGACATTGGGCGCGGAGAACGTGCACTTTTCGGGCTTCACCAGCGACAAAGCCCTGCGCGCTTACTACCAAATGAGCGACCTCTTCCTCTGCATGAGCGAGCACGAAGGGGTCTGCATCCCGTTGCTAGAAGCGATGCACGTCAACATGCCGGTATTGGCCTATGCCGCTGCGGCCATTCCCGAAACGATGGACGGTGCCGGGGTATTGACTCACGAAAAACACTGGCCGAGCATTGCGGCTATGATGGATGAGATGATCCGGAATCAGGGCTTCCGCGACCACGTGATTGAGGGGCAGAACAAACGCATGGCACGCTACGAAGATCAAAACCTTGAAGCCAAATTGAAACAAAGCCTCGCCCCGATTTTATAACAAGAACCTTGGCAGAAGCCAGCATGGCAAGTTGCCCCTTGCGTTTTTACGCAACAAAGAGATATTCTTGGATATGGAAGCATCAAACACCACGAATATGCCATTTCCGAAGACCTTATATATTGAGAGCCTTCGTCTGAGTGGTTATCGAGCAATTAAGGACGAGACGACATTAGATTTTTCAATGGACAACAAGATTGCCCAATGGACGGTTTTGCTGGGAGAAAACGGAACAGCTAAAACCGCAATCCTTAAAGCGATCTCGGCAATGAGCCCCGTCCTAAAGGACGAGTCAAAAGATGAAGACGAAATAAGTTGGCTTCCGAGGGGTACAGGTGAGTCTAGATGGGTCAACTGGTGGCAGTCGAATCGATCCCAAAACTCTAAATCATCTGGTGAGCATACAAGTCTCTCCCTCCAATTTGCCACGAGCCATAGCGGCCTTTCGAATACGTTCTCGTCTAAAAAAACCCAATGGAAGGCAGACTTTGAGTTTATAGATACCTCTCGCAAAGTGAAAACAGACATCCTCGCCCCACAGCATGATGAGGTTGAAAGTTTTCTCCCCCTGAACGTGCTGTCATTTACAGCAAACAGACTGACCGCAAGACAATCAGAAAACGGAAGCGAGACTCAAAATGGTATATCAATCTTCCGGGATTATACCGTCATCTGTTCTCCTGAAATCTGGTTACTCGAACTGCATCATGCGATGATGTTAGATGGAGATGCCACCGATAAATCCAAAGCAGTTGATGCTTTTGAAAGTGTAAAGCAATGCATTCTAAAAATCCTTCCTGATGTTGAAGATTTGAAGATCGAACGAGGGCCCAAATCTGGACTAACAAATCCGCAAATAGCCGTAAGATTTCTTAGTCCCTTTGGCTGGGTAACGTTTGATCAACTAGGCTTAGGCTACCAATCGATTGCTTCCTGGTGCATCGCCTTGCTAAAAACACTGTATGACAAATATCATGGTAGCTTGAGCGAGCCAGAAACCGGTCCAGCCATCGTTTTAATTGATGAATTTGATCTCCACCTCCATCCGAAATGGCAATTAAGCCTTATGGGTACCCTTGGAGCTTTTTTCAAAAACACCCAGTTCATTATCACCACCCACAGCCCTCTAATCGTACAAGGGATCCCTGAAAACTCCAAAGTCATCTTGCTCCAAAAGGAGGAAGACGAAAGTGGAGTCAACTGGATCACCGCCAACTCCGACCCTGTCCGAGTTCGTGGGTGGCGTCTGGACCAACTCGTCTCGAGTGATTTATTCGGAGCAACTTCCAGACCAAAAGATATGCAAGTCATGTTCAAGCGCCGGTTTGAGCTAATTTCAAAACCCATACTAAACGATGAAGAGCAGGCGGAGTTTGAGCAACTGGACAGAATCTTGAAACAAGATGCCCCAGCATCCCTGTCTGAAGAAACCCTCGCGGCTCTGGAACTTTTGAAAAAGTAATTCCACATGATAAAGCTGGAACGTGGTACAAAGCCTAGGCAATTGGAAGAAAAAGGCCCGCAGAGCACCGCGGAGTTGATCCAAGCCTTCGATTCAAATCTGGATTTGAATTTCAAACCCCTCTATAAACATTTGGATGTAAAGGAGTGCTTGCTCAAGCAACAAAACAGCAAGTGCGCCTACTGCGAAAACACATTACTGCGACATAATTTCCATGTTGAGCATTTCCGCCCTAAAAGCGCTTTTAGACAGGACGAAAATTCGGAGGAAATAAAGCCCGGTTACTTTTGGCTGGCGTACGAATGGACAAACCTTCTTCTTTCCTGCGACGTTTGTAACACAAACCACAAGGGTATCCTTTTTCCCCTGGAAGATCCCAACTCACGTACAGCACCGGATACCAGAGACCTAGCCACAGAAAACCCGTTGCTGATTAATCCCTACGAAATAGACCCAAGGATTCACTTTGAGTTTAAAACCTATAATATTTTACCCAAAACGACTATGGGAAAGATTTCCATTAAAACCTACGGATTAAGCGAAGCCGAAGGTTCAGGTATTCGGGAGCTCCGAAAGGACGTCTTCTTTGATACCGAAATACTGGTTTTTCATCTAGAAAATCCGCCATATGAATTCTCCGAAAGCCTGGCGGCGGTCCTTCACATGCTGGCCTCTCGACTTTTAGCTTCCAATAAATTTTCCGCAATGGTTCGTGACAACTTCGAAACTAGAATTTACGGACTTTTTGAGAAGTACGGTGTTCCACTTTCTCCAGCTCACCTCTCCTCTGAGGGATAGGAAGCGGATAGGTAGACCGAAATAAATTGGAAACCACTGCAGGGAAGGACATCACGTGAGGATAACAAAACGCAAACAGAAGCTTTTTGTCATTGCGATCGGTCTCGGCCTCTTGACCCCGCTCCTATACCTTCTAATTTCTAAATCACGACATGAACCCGCCCTAGAGTTCGACCAAGCGGTTCTTCCCAGCCCAGAGGGACTCAAAGAGCTCGAAGCCTTTGCCCGAATTCCTTCCGGCGTCTACCTCGCCACCACGGAATGGCGGGACCCCGTTAGCCTGCTTCCCATTCCAATGAGCTACGCCCAAGCGGTTGCGACCTGTGAAGATCTCAACCAGCGATTCGAAGGAGAATTCCGATTACCCAGCGAAGCGGAATGGGAAACCGCAGCTCAAGCGGGAATCCAATCCCACGAATTCCCTTGGGGACACGGAAATCCAACCAGCCATGCGGCATTTGACCAACCCACCGCTTCCCCTGCAAAAAGCTTTAGCGCCAACCTCTTTCAATTCCACGATCTTGGAGGGAATCTCGCGGAGTGGGTGCTTCATGACGAAGCGAATGAGTCGGGTAATCCAATCGCCAAAGGCGGTAGTTGGGCTGAACGAGACCCAAAATTTCTCGAAATCACCCACAAAATGCGCTTCCCAAGCGGTTATGAAGGCCTGGATGTTGGCTTCCGCCCCGTGTGGATTCCTGCCACGAACGATACCAACTAGCCCGCCAACGAACCCGCAGGCTAAAACAAACCGCAATATGTCGGTTTTGATGTGAATTCTTCGCTTTTGGCCGTAGTCTAAGACAATGAAGGACCCCAACATGACTCACGGCAAACGATCATCCAACCCAGCAAAACCTCTCCAACAGGGATTTTTCATACTCCTGCTTCGTTGGACCTGTCTCGCATGCTGCCTTTGCCTCGGAAATTCGGCACAAGCCGAAGTCATCCAACAGTTCTCGCCACAAATGAAAGTCGCTGACGGTCAAGACGGCCGGATCTTCCGCAACTGGATTCAACCGGTCAAAAACACGCCGATCCAAAAGGTTCAGGCGGTTGTTGTACACCAAGACGGCGGAGCCGACTGCTATGTTAACCTCCGCTTCGGCAGCGAAGGCAGCACCCTCGATGGCGGCAAACGCGTCGCGATTAAACCGGGAAAACAAACCATCACCTGGAACCTCGCAGGCCAAGCCGCGAACGGACGCCCCCTCGTGATGAAGGCCTACAAAGGCACCGTGTTTATCCGCCAAGTTACGACCCACCGGTAAATCAACAATTACAATTAACAATTACAATTAACAATTAACAATTAACAATTAACATCTAACAATACGCGATCGACCCTCGACAATTATCCCTCGACAATTATCCCTCGACAATTATCCCTCGACAATAGGCGATGAGCACAGATACTTCAAATGAACGCCACGTGCTGGTAACCGGTGGCGCGATCCGAGTCGGACGCGCCATCGCCGTGGCGCTTGCCAAAGCAGGTCACCACGTCGCGATTCATTGCGGCACCTCCACCGAGGCCGCTGAACAAACCGCGGCCGAAATCCGTTCTCTCGGCGGTCGGAGCGATTGGTTTTCCGCCGACTTAGGAGACCCAAAAGAGACACAGCAAATTATTGCACGCGCGCGCGAAGCTCTCGACGCACCCATCGACTTCCTCGTAAACAGTGCCGCCCTCTATCTCGATGGCAACCTAGCAGAAACCAGCCTGGATGACTGGGAGCTTCAACACGCGGTCAATTTACGTGCCCCCTTTTTGATCACTCAAGCCTTCGCAGCCCAACCCGAACTCACCCGTGAGCTCGACCCCGTGCTTCTCAATATTCTCGACGCACGAAGCAATCGGGCCGGTGACGATCACTTTGCGTACCGGGTCACCAAAGCTGGCTTGGAGGCGATGACCAAAAATCTCGCCCTCGATCTCGCTCCGACAATTCGTGTCAACGGCCTCGCCTTGGGCGCGATCATGCCGCCTCCCGGAAAGGGGCAGGATCATCTCGACCGCATTGCTAAGAATCGAGTACCGATGAAACAAAGCGGCACCCCGGAAATGATTGGCGGCGCTGCGGTCTACCTCGCAAGCCAACCCTTCATCACCGGCACAGTCATCGACATCGATGGCGGCGAATTTCTTTAGCTAGTTTCTTAACCTAAACAATGAGGCTGAAGTGGCAGAGGTGCCCCGTCTCTGCCATCCTCCTATTATCCGGCGGCTGGAAACCGCCGCTCCTTGGCCTTCGGCGGATCATTTTTTAGAATGTATAGGACCTAGTAGCGTGGCGTGGAATGTATTCGGCGTCCGAGCTGCAGAGGTCTCCCGCCTATGCGCGAAGGTAAACTAAGGGGAAATGATCCAATGGCATTTAGCTAAGCCATCGGGTCATCTTTCAACGCGGCGTTCACCATCATGTAACCCCAGGAAGTTTTCCACATATCATCGGCGGCTTGTGGGGTCACATGGAAATGAAATATCGATCACGTCCTGGCGGGCAAGGTGGGGCGGGTCGGCCAGGCGGACGCAGGGGCGGCGGCAATAATGGCGGCGGTGATCGCGGGAACAACGGAGTACGCCTCGCAACTGGCAGAAACCAGATCCATATGCGTTTGCAGGTGACCGGCCTTTCTGGAAGGGTTCGGCATGACTGACCCGAAGATGACATCTCAAACAGCGGCACTTGAGGCCGCTCTAACCGCTGCAAAGCAAACACGAACCCACGCGCATGCTCCCTACTCGAACTTTTGGGTTGGCGCGTCCTTGAAGGTTAAAGGGCACGACGATATTTTCACCGGATGCAATGTCGAGAACGCGAGTTACGGAGCTACGGTTTGTGCCGAGCGAGTCGCCATATGGACAATGGTCTCGGCATTGGGAACACAGGAATTAGAGTGGATGGTTCTGATTACAGACACGGATCCAGTGGCAACGCCATGTGGCATGTGCCTGCAGGTGATTTCTGAATTTGCCAGCCCGGAGCTACCTATCAACCTGGCGAACTTGTCGGGGATTCAATCAACAGTTCAGCTGTCGGACCTCTTAGGGCAACCGTTTAATCCCGATTCGCTTCAAAACTAAAGCAAGTGAAGGTAGCTGTGAAACCCAAAGGAAATTTGGGGTGGAACAGGTAGAAGCCCGAAGCAGGCACTCAGGCTTGCATGGAAGCGAGAGATGAAAGCGAGGGATGGAAGCGAGAGATAGAAGCGAGAGATAGAAGCGAGGGACAGCGGGCCAGACAAAGACGTTCAACCGCTTGGAGACTACTGGCCGGAAAAGCCAGCAGAATATATTCCCTTGAGGCTATTTGATCGATTCGTCCCGGATCGTATGGGCCAAAGTGAAAATTCACAGCCGAATCTGCTTCGTCCGACAGACTCTTAGAGCTATCGTTACCCCAGAGCCACCTCCACAGCAGAGACATTTTAAACTTACTCAAATGATGAGTTTGCTCAAAATGCCACTTGCTGCAGAAGGACCCGGGCCAAATCCGCACAGAGAATTGTGCGATTAGGTTTTTTTATTTTCTAGAGGTTCTATACACCCTGTTACGTCAACATAACGGTAAAAATCCCGCCGGTTGTGAGGGGCATACCCTGAGTTACTCTTGAACGCTCTTAAAGATTCTAACAAACTAAAGCGATTTCCTTTCGTTTGTCGCTTGCTATACTTTTTGAGCACATAATTTAACTCGTGATCATCTTTAGAGATGAAATCACTATCTTTGAACGCCATTTGTTTTCTCCTGTGGCAGGTTCATCTAACGAATGAGCTTTCGCTCTAACCGCTATAATTCCACCACAGGTAGTCGTAATTACGCAAGTCAAGTTTTTTGCCAAAAAAGTTAACTGATAGGTATTGAATATAGAGATAAAAAGATCGTTAAGGTAACAAGCAGTAGGTATGACCTGAAATGAAGCTTAACATAAACGGAACTTACTTCATCTTTTTGATAAGGAGCCGATACATTTCCGCACCAAAGGCATCTGGATCTTTAGCGATCAAATCTTGAATCACGGGAACCGCTGAGGTGGCTTGTTTTCCGAAGCGTGAAAGCGAACGAGCCAGCGAAAATGACAGGTCAGAAAAGGGTTCCGCTTCCTTGAGTTGGTCAATCAATGCAGGGACGACTGCTCCATTTAAATCGTTGGCAAGTAGGCCGAGGGCGGAGGCCGCATCGGCTTTGATTTCTTCATTCCCCTTTAAACCCGCAAGAAGAATCGGAATGGACTGCTCCGGCTGAAGCTTCAAATGTCCCAGGGCCCAGAAGGCTTTTGACTTCACAAACTCTGATTCTGTCTTTTCAGCTTTTTCGCAATAGAGGTCAAAGGCTGCTGCGGCGGTGTCACCCAACTTCGCACTGGCGATAATGCAATGCCCCTGAACCACATCGCTTTCATCTTCCCTGATGGCTTTGATGAGGCGGTCAAAATGGTCTTTTTTGATCGTTACGCGCGGAAAAACCCCAGCCGCAGCTTCCCGAACAGCGACACGTTCGTCATCGAGTTGCGCCACAAGATGTGGCACGAGCGATTCAGTATCCCCTCGCGGAATCATCATCATGGTTTCAAGTGCGTTGAGTTTTAGGCGCTGGGAGCCCCCATCCAGAATGTCTTGAATCGCGGGTACCGACCCTTTGCCAATCATCTTCAATGCAGCCGTAACCTCGGGCTTGAGCTGAGAGCTCGATAGCATCGAGATCAATTTAGGCGAGGCCGATCGAGCCCCGCTGCGAAGGCCTCCGAGTCTTTCTAAGGCTTTCTTCTGCTCTTTGAGGTCAAGGCTTTCTAACTGTTCGAGGTATTCCTCAACGAGCGCGTTCGCAGATGCTGGCGCAGCAGCGATGAGAAAAAGGCATAGAAACAAAGATGTGATTCTGATCATGCCACTTAGTATGATCACGGATGCTGAATGATCAAGGTTGAGTTTGACGTTTTAAAGGGTTCAGGTTTGACCATGCAAGATCCACGAATTCAAAAATTAGCTCGGCAACTTATCCGACACTCAACCCGTTTAAAACGAGGGGAGCACCTCTTAATCGAATGTTTTGACGCTCCGAGCGAAATTGGGATCGCCCTGCTTCGTGAAGCTCGAGCTGTAGGTGCCAACCCGACGATCCAAGAATTTGATACAAAAATCAGACGTGAAATGTATCGGGGTGCCACCGAGGGTCAATTCAAACAAATTGGACAGCAACAGCTTGCGCTAATGAAAAAGCAGGACGCCTACATTGCAGTACGGGGTGCGAATAACATCACCGAATCGGCGGACGTCCCAACCAAAAATATGGCGATTGTGCAACGCCATATGAAAAAGGTTCTCGATTGGCGCGTGAGTCACACCAAGTGGTGCGTTCTTCGCTGGCCAACCTCTTCCATGGCTCAACTTGCGGGCATGAGTACGGAGGCATTTGAAGACTTTTACTTTGAGTCATGCCTACTTGATTATGCAAAACGCTTACCCGCAATGCGGGCCCTGAAGCGGTTGATGGATAAAACCGATGAGGTTCACATCACTGGGCCTGGTACGGATTTGAGGTTCAGCATAAAAGACATGAACAGCATCGTCTGTGGCGGGGAATACAATATTCCGGATGGTGAGGTCTTTACCGCTCCGATCCGCGATTCGGTGCAGGGTGTAATCCAATACAATACCCCGACGGTCTATCACGGAATCAACTTTGAAAACGTTCGGCTTGAATTTAAAGACGGCAAAATCATCCATTCTAGCGGAGGAAATGACCGCGCTTTAAAGAAGATTTTTAATACCGATGAAGGCGCGCGATATATTGGTGAGTTCGCCATCGGCTTCCATCCAAATATCCGTGAAGCCATGCGGGACATCTTGTTTGACGAAAAAATTGCGGGCTCATTCCACTTTACCCCGGGCCAGGCCTATGACGAGGCAGACAACGGAAACCGAAGTAAAATTCACTGGGACCTTGTCTGCATCCAACGCAAGGAACATGGTGGAGGCGAAATCTGGTTCGACGGTAAACTGATCCGTAAAAACGGGATCTTTATTCCTAAGGGTTTGCAGCGACTCAACGCGTAAGTTGAAGGCCGTTAACCACCTCCTCCACGAGAGTAAACAAAGACGGTGCAACAGCTCCATGCGATCGTACGCGGCAGAGTTCAAGGGGTAGCCTTCCGGATGAATACCCAGCGTGAAGCCACACGACTCGGGCTCAATGGGTGGGTTCGCAATCTCCCGAATGGGAGGGTTGAAGTCGAGGCATTGGGATCGCCCGCGAAGCTCCAGGCACTGGCTAGTTGGCTTGCGGAAGGCCCTCGCTGGGCCAGGGTGGATCATCTGGAACTAACGTGGGTAGAGGTGGACAACCCTCCAGAAACCACCGGCTTCACCATCCGCTAGCTTTTCAACCGATAGCACCACTCCTACTTGTTAGGCGAGAAAGAGCGGTGACGACCAGGGTGACGCGGAATTTATTCCGTGTTTGTCGAATCGGGATTCATCCCGTTTCATCCCTACTTCAAAAAGGACCGGTTGCAATCCAGCCAGTCGCTCTTGAGGAAAAGATCACTGGTCACAAAAAAGCCACCGAACATCGGTGGCTTTGTTTTCACGAGGTGCAGGGTTCCGATTACTCAGAAACAAATGCGCCAGAGATCGGCACTTGAATTAGCTTGGACTCATTGCCCGCAAAGTCGATCGCTTTGTAGCGGAAGGAATTGTCTACAAGACGAGTTATATTGAAAGGCTTATCATATTCGATGTAGTCTTTGCCATCGATGCTGTAGAGAATCTTTGCGATGCCGGTATCATCTTGGGCTTCGAGGGAGATGCGGAAAGTCCGGCGCTTTTCTAGTTCAGCCATGCTGTGTTTTACAGTGGGGATATCGGTATCGACATTGAAGCGAAGGGTCTGGACTTCAGCCGAGCTACCGTCAGCCAGCAACCCGCGCACCTTCATAACTACATTCCCTGCATCAGTGAGCTTGACCTGGTTCCCGGCCGCTTGGAAAGGTCCACCGTTATAGGCGACTTCCCACTTCTCAATACTTGAGTCAGCGTCACTAGAGATGAAAGAAAAGACATTGTCAGAACTAACGTATTGCTTACCTTGATGAAGGTAAATATCTCTGGAGGATTTCACGATGAAATCGACCAACTTTTTCACTTCGAAAGTATAAGCAAAGGTTGAACTGCCTTCGATACCGTTGGCATCCAAACTCGAAACACGCCAGAAATAATCTCCAGACTTCAACACGGCAGGGGTAAATTCGTTTAGAGGAACGGTGGATTGGTCAACGATATCGTTAAACGCATCATCTTGAGCAATTTCAACATGGTATGCAATGGCCGCATCGACCGCGTTCCAGCTTAATTTCGGCTGCATTTTCCCAGTAACAAAATGGGGAGCATGCTTTGGTGCAGGTGCAGGAATCAAGGCGACGGGTGCCCGAAGCGGCTGCCCAGGAATCGCTTCGACTCCAAAGCCTTTGACAACATCAACAGAGTCACCACCTCGAACACTCAACGAGGTCTCACCAGAGATAACCGAAAGCCGAGTAACTTTATCTTTGATGGTACCAAAACGAATACTGGTACCACGAATCGCGACATTGCAATCGTTTGCATCAAGAACTTCGAATACAGAATCAGGGTGACGCTTGGGAGTGATGTTGCCATCCGTATTTCCGTAAAACAATTTAATGCGAGTGTAGCGCTTATTGTCCATGCGCTTATCAAGGTCATGCGACATAACGAGCAACATAGAAGACTCTTTCAGTTGGAAAACAGATTCGTCTTGGAAAACGAGGGTGCAGCGCCCGGTCGCGTCGGTGCGGATGCGCCAAGAGACAGGCACTTGCGCGCCCTTGCGAATGGAAGCCCATTCTTTGCCATCTTTGGAGATCTCAACCAACCCGTTAGCCGCAGAAACAAATGCGTCGGCTTTGACTTTAACCACGTTCTCAACTTGGTCGAGTGCATTCACACAGTGCTTGATCACATCTTTACTGAGATTGATCGACTTGTAGTAACGCGCTTTTTTAAAATTGGCTTGCGACAAGGTCAGGGCATTACGCGCTTTCTTGTAGTTGTCAGCGGCAAACTCAGCCGCATATCCATCGTCGGCAATTTCCAACTGGCTTTTTGCATTGTTGAGTTGCGAGTAGGCTACGACACGAATCTTCCCAGGAATAACCAGCGGATATCCAACCGGAATCGCTGCCGCTGTTTTAAAGGAGTCTCCACCATTCAACGCGAGAAGTTCATGAACCCCTTCTTCGGTTTTCAAAAAACGCAGAGCAACGTCACGAAGAGTTTCCCCTTCTTTAAGAACATAAATCTCACCGACTTGAGAAACACCGGCATCACTACCGACAGGAGCTGACGTAGGAACGGTCTGGGCCAAAGCAGATCCTCCGAAAAGAGCAGCAGATCCTCCGAAAAGAGTAGCAGCCCCGATAAAGGTGGTCAGGCAGGTGGTCAGGCAGGTGGTCAGGCAGGAGCGGAGTAGGCTTCCTGCACCGTGCCGTCTCGAACGTGCGACCGACCCAACAGGTGTAGAATTAGATGAATGATTTTTTAAAGTTTTCATAATGTACCTCCCCAAGATACCTCATTTCCAGAATGATGCAAATGTTAAATATGTTAAATTACGATCTAGGTAACTGACTTCGATAAGGGATATTTACATCAATTTTAACCCCTTCACCATGTTCTTTCCATGGAGATTCCATAAAAATTTCACCATCATGGGCTTCGGTAGCCATCCGGGAAAAGGCCAAACCAAGGCCCGTACTCACCGAACGAACGTTTTTGCTTTCTTCAGGATTTCCCGACGTAAAGGGACGAAATACGCGTTTTTGCTGATCGGGCGGAATGACATTGCCAAGATTTGCGACAAAAAGCGAGACACGCTGCATTTCACCCGAGACGGATGGGTGAAGCTTGGTTCCGATTTCAATCGTAGATTGCGGCTTGGCATACTGCAACGCATTCCAGACAAGATTGTCGATAATTCGGCGGAAAATGTCCGCATCCATCAAAACCGCCTGCTTTATCGAGGGATCAACACTGCAGGCAAGGGTCAACTTCGCAACTTCAGCTGCGGCCCGGTACTCTTCAACCACATTCTTGGTGAGATCGTTGATGCTACTTGGGGTTTGGTTCAACACCATCCGGCCTTCTTCAATTTTCCGGATATCCAGCAGCGCGTTTACCTGACTGAGGAGTCGAGTGGAGCTTGTCTGCATGGTATTCATGACCCGAGCGGGCGCCTCATCTACATTAGGATTCAGCCGCTGGAGCAGGGAAACCGACATGGTGATGGATGAGATCCCACCTTTAAGGTCGTGCACGAGCATATCTGTAAACGACTGCTTGACCTTCTCCATCTCTTCGAGCCGCGCCCTTTTTCGCCGTTCCCGACTCCAGGAAATCCCGCCCAAAAAGCCAGTCGAGACCAGCAAGGCGCTGAGAGGAATAACGAGTGGAATCATCCACTGGGTCTCATTAGCGACGATGATGGCCAAAATCGGTAATAACAGAGCGGGCAGAAAGCCGATCATCCCCAAAATCCAAGGTTTTTCAGAAGGAAGAAAAAACGGAAACATGCCCATGAAGAGTACGCCCAACATACCAATCCACTTGGGAACATCGCGAATTTGTTGGTCATCCAATAGGTTTTGCATCGCGGCGGCGTGGACCCGAAGCCCAGCCAAGGAGGAATTCGCCGGGGTACTTTTACGGTCCATCCCGCCGCCAGCGCCGCCCCACATCGCACCACCGATCAAAACGATCTTATCTTTGAATAGCTCAGGGGTAATTTGCTCTAAACGCAAACGCTCAGGAGGAGAGTCTTCGGCAACCGGACGATAATTCCCCATGTTGACCCAACCGCGTAGAGTTGCCAGCACATCGTAGACACTAGCGTAGGCGTGATCGACTTTGTGCTGGGTGAAGCGGAACTCACCATTTTCATTTAAATCGACGGTTTTTCGGTCGCCGAGAAGAATCCGTTTGTCTTCGTCCAACCCGACATCATCCAAGCCTAGGTCGAGTTTCCCCATAACCGCGGCAAGGGCTAATGAAGGGATCGCCATGTCATCGACCCGAGCCACCGCGAGGTATTTACGCAACACCCAGCCCTGTCCTTCGGGGCGATACGTGACATGCCCTAAAAAATCGGTATTATCCATCAAGGCTTGGTTTGGCAGATCATACGCATACGAAGGCGGAAAAATCTCGCAGGGCTCGCCCTGCATTTGAGACAGCTGAAAGGGATTCATTTCGGTGTCAGGTTCTTCGAGCTCCCTCTTTAAGGGGACCAAGAATCCGGCGCAAACCACCTTCGCCTTCGACTCTTTAATCGCATCGGCAAGATCTTGATTTTCCAACGGATCACCAACCCGCTCCATGATAATATCAAAGGCGATGGATTTGGCATGTGGCCCGATGGCTTTAACCAAGTCGGTATAGACCGAATAAGGCCAAGGCCAGCCGAGATCCTCGAAAGCCTCCATGGCTCGATCATCAATCAGAACAACGACAATATCGTCGCTGGCAGGATTATGTCCCGCTAGACGGGCCGCACGAGCATCTTGAGTTAAGAGCTCTAAACCGCGAAACCAATCACGGTGCAAGGCAAGCAGACCAATCGAGCAGACGGAGACAACCACCAGAAATCGAGCTAAATTGTAGATCCACTTTTTATTCATCGTCGCTTATTCATCGTCGCTTATTCATCGTCGCTTTTTATTAGCTTCTTTTAAACAGCTGCTTTTAAATAATTGCTTATTACTTCTTAAAAGCCGCTGCAAAAGTTCCCGAGGATGATAGAAGCATCCTAAAGATAGAAGAAGCAGGGGCTGTACAGTAAGCTATCCCCACCTCAAATCTTGACAAGCGTAGAGGAACATCAAAGATAAATCAAACGATTGGGAAAAAGATGCGAACGCAAAATATCCAAGATGTGCTGGATGTGGTCCAAGCCATGCGCAAGGGCTTTCAGGATCGGCAGTTCTTTCGAGGCTTTTCAGGTCCCGCTCGCGCTGCCTCAGGCACCCTTGCCCTAATCGCAGCTGGCTGCATGAGCCTACCTTGGTTTCCCGAGGGCGCGGCAGCCCACCTGCTTGGCTGGGGAGCGGTTTTACTCAGCGCTGCTTTTATCAACGGCTTCGCCCTCATGTATTGGTTTTTTACCGACGACCGGATTGAGCGCGATATCCGCCGGCTTCGCCCCGCCCTGGATGTCCTTACCCCGCTCTTTGTTGGAGCCGGGCTCACCCTTTGCTTTATTGTCCAGCGAAACCCACAACCGCTCTTCGGAATCTGGATGTGTATGTTCGGGCTCTCAAACCTCGCAGCCCGAACGACCCTCCCCTCCGCTATCGCGATCCCCGGCGTCTTCTACATTCTCTCCGGCTTCCTCTGCCTCGCCTTCACGCAGAACAATTTTTTAAATCCATGGCCCATGGGAATCGTCTTCTTTGCCGGCGAATGGATCAGTGGCCTGATTTTATACATCGACCGCAGACGCTTCGACGCACTTGACCAAATGCTAAACCCGAGTATGGAGACCCCGTAGCATGACAACACCTCAACTCAATCCAGCCAAAGCTTGTGACCGCTTAGAAAAGCTATTTCACGAGCCCAAACGCTTAGCCATCGTCTCGGTGTTATCCTCTAAACCCGAAGGACTCAGCTTCACCGACCTTCGCCAGGCATGCGAATGCACCGACGGAAACCTCAGCCGACACCTCAAGGCACTCGAGGCTGCTAGCGCGGTGCACATCCTCAAAATAAAAAAAAGCTCGGCTCGAGCTGTGACGACAATCCACTTAACCGAGTCTGGGAAAGAAAGCTTTTTAACCTACCTGCTCACCCTCGAAGATATTTTACGACAAACACTAAACGCCATGCCAGAAGCAGAACATAGCCTGCCATTGTCGGGAAATCGTACGTCCACGGCGTCAAACTTGAGCGAACTCTTTCCAAAAAACAACCTGATCACCCCCTAGCCCATAAATTTTCAAACCCATATTTCACGTTTTTCAAAGGAATTCCCCAACTATCAGAATTTTCTGAAAAAACTGAAAACTTTTTACTTTGCAACACAAAGTAACATAGTGTATACGTATATAGCTTGAGCAAGTAAAAGAAGATACAACGCATGGCGATTCGACCTACATCCCAAAATAGCCCACTGGAAACAGAAAATCAGGGCAACCATCCCTCCTCCGCTATACCTAGCGTGGGGATCGACGGGCTTAGCTTTTATGTGCCGGGACAGTACCTCCCGCTCGAAGAACTCGCCAAAGCCCGCGACGTCGATGTGGGCAAATTTCATACCGGTCTCGGCCAAGAAAAGATGGCCGTCCTCTCGCCGGACGAAGACATCATCACCTTGGCGGCTGAAGCAGCCCGCCCTCTTCTCACCGACATAGACCTCAGTTCTTTAGACGCGGTCATTCTCGCCACCGAATCTGGGGTCGACCAAAGCAAAGCAGGCGCGATCTACATTCACGGACTGCTCGATCTGCCGTCCAGCTGCAAAGCCTTCGAAGTCAAACAAGCCTGTTGCTCAAGCACAGCCGCACTTCAAATGGCGCTTGCAACCGTCACCTTAAAACCGACCAAGCGCATTTTAGTCATCGCTTCCGACGTAGCCCGATACGGGATCTTGAGCGCTGGCGAGCCGACCCAAGGTGCAGGTGCGGTTGCAATCATGGTATCCGCCAACCCGCGCCTCATAGCGATGGATCCCGAAGATGGATCCTACACCCGTGATGTCATGGATTTTTGGCGGCCAAATTACCGCGACGAAGCCTTGGTCGACGGAAAGTACTCCATCAAAATTTACCTCGAAGCGCTGGAGAATGCGTTTCAATCCTATCAGAACGAATCCGGTCGATCCATCGATGACCTTTATCGCTTCTGCTACCATCTCCCGTTTACGCGCATGGGTGAAAAGGCTCACAGCTTTCTGCACAAAAAGTTCGGGGCAGGCAAACCAGAGACCTTCAAGCAAATTGAAGACAGCGGGATTTACAATCGCCAAATCGGCAACTGCTACACCGCTGCGCTCTACCTCGCCATCACCTCCCTGCTCGAAAACGAAGCCGAAGATCTTAGTGGCAAACGCATTGGGCTCTTCAGTTACGGCAGCGGATGCATGGGAACCTTTTTCAGCGGCAAAGTCCAAGCGGGCTACCGCGATCACCTGCTCACCCATCAGCATCAAGCCCTGCTTGCCTCGCGTGAGCCGCTCAGCATCGAGAGCTATGAGCGCATGTACCAACATGCTCTCCCTATCGACGGGGAAGAATTTCAAAACCCACAGCACGCACGAGGAAAATTCCGCTTAGCCGGAATCGAGGCACACCGCCGTATCTACACCGCGGATGGACCGGATCACATTCCGTCGATCACCGCCTCGGCAGCCGAATTGGTAGAAGCCTAACAGCAAGCCTGTAACATGCCCTTCCAAGGGCGTGTTCGTGCCACCACCTTCCAAGGCGGCGGGTCAGAATTTAATCTGACTCGCCCGGAAATCCGGATCCCTAACCCTGATCCAAGAGGAAATTTCTGTGGACAAAGACAGCCTGAACGTTCTTTGTTAGTCTATGCCAGCCCTTCTAGCGCTTACCGGAGATTTAAGAGGAGAAAGCATCCTCCTTGAGGATGAAGTTTTCAGCATTGGTCGTGCCGATCGGAATCAACTCGCCCTCGATGACTGCCAGATCTCGGGCTCTCACTGCGGCATCATCCGGCAAGGCCAAATCCATATTCTTAAAGATTACGATTCGACCAATGGCACCGTGGTAAATGGCCAGGTAATCGAAGAGGTTGAACTCGACCACGGCGACATCATCCATATCGGAACCTATGAATTCCGTTTTGTGGCCGACACCCACTTTGATGAACTTGACAATTCTCCCAGCACCATCACCGAAATCCCGTTTAGCGATAGCGAACTCCGCAAGCTCGACGTAACCCAACCCATCGACATCACCGCCAAACTCGCCAAGCTAAGAGAAAAAGAGCTGGAGAAAACCAAAAAGAAAGCCGAGGCCAAATACAACTTAGGCCTAGGTGATGACCCTGAAGAGGAAGAGGACGAGGAAGAATACGAATACGAAGACATCGAGGTGGACGCGCTGGAAAGCAAAGCCATCTACAGCGTCCTTAGCATTGTCTCCATCGTCGCTCTTGCCGTCTTGCTGCTGGTCTACGTCAGCATGCTCTAAACCCAACGGGCCTAAACCTGCCCGAATGACATCGAGCCGATTTAGCTTCGACCGCCTAAGCCGCTAGGAATTTCCCGTAAGGCTTAAGCTTAAACAACGAAACACCTAGCATGAGCAAAGACTGGATCATCGTCACAGGCGCGCGCGAGCACAACCTGAAAAATATCGACGTCAAAATTCCCCGCGACCAACTCACCGTCATCACCGGATTAAGCGGCTCGGGAAAATCGTCACTCGCCTTTGACACCATTTATGCCGAGGGCCAACGCAAGTACGTCGAAAGCCTGTCCGCCTACGCGCGACAATTCCTCGAGCAAATGCAAAAACCCGACGTCGACCACATCGAAGGGCTCTCCCCCGCGATCTCGATCGAGCAACGCAACGCGGGATCCAACCCACGCTCCATCGTCGCCACCACCACGGAAATTCACGATTACCTCCGCCTGCTCTACGCCAGTATCGGCAAACAACACTGCCCCTCTTGTCGTAAACCCGTGACCCGGCAAAGCGCGGAAGAAATCGTCGAACAAATCATCAACCTGCCAGAAAAATCTCGCATCATGGTGCTCGCCCCTTTGGTGAGCGGCAAAAAGGGGGAACACCTGGAAATCATCGATGGTGCGCGCAAACAGGGCTTCGCTCGCCTTCGAGTCGACGGCGAAATCGTCGATGTCGAAGCGGTTCCCAAGCTCGATAAAAAGCGCAAACATTCGATCGACGCGGTGATCGACCGCCTCGTGGTAAGCGACAAGATTCGCACCCGCTTAAATGACTCTATCGAACTCGCACTCGGAACCGGTGAAGGGGTGATGACCCTTCTCACCGAAGACAAGCAAACCGAAAGCAATTCGAAAGCCACCTCGGAAACCACGGCCAAACCGGCGGCAAAAAAAACCACAGCAAAAAAAGCCGCAACAAAAAAAACGGCAGCCAAGAAAACCGCCACGAAAAAAGCCGCGAGCAAGAAGGCAAAGAAAGCCAACGCGGCTCCATCGGTTCCCGGCTGGATCGACACCATGTACTCCGAGAATGCGGCCTGCATTCCCTGCGGCCTCAGCTTCGATGTACTCGAGGCCCGCTACTTTTCCTTCAACAGCCCTTACGGGGCTTGCACCGGTTGTGCGGGCCTGGGCGCGATGGAGGTTATGGACGAAGACCTCGTGGTTCCCGAGCCAAGCAAAAGCTTGAACGACGGCGCGATCACGCCATGGCGACGCGGCGGACCCCGTACCATTCGCTGGTACAAAAAGCTGCTTGCTGCGGTAAGCGACGCCTGCGGAATCGACATGGATATCCCCTGGCAGGACCTGCCAGCAGAGCAGCGCAAATGGCTTCTGCACGGCACCGATTTTGATCTGCAATACGAGCTGTACCACGTGCGACGCAAACTTCGCTATGACCAGCCCTTCGAAGGAGTCTTAACCAATCTCCTACGCTGGTATAACGAGACGGAAAGCGATTCGGTTCGCAACCGCCTGCGCACCTACATGTCGCGTCGACCCTGCACCGGTTGCCACGGGGCTCGCCTCAAACCCCAGTCGCTTGCCTGCACCGTACACGATACCGGCATTCATGAAATTTCGGCCCTGAGCATTGAAGACGCGCTGCAATTTTTCCAAGACGTCAAGCTCAGCAAGCAAGAAGGCATCATCGCTTCCGAAGTGATTAAGGAGATCAGCGCTCGTCTCAGCTTCATGGCCAACGTCGGCCTCGGCTACCTCACGCTCAATCGGGAGAGTGGTACTTTGTCCGGTGGCGAAGCACAGCGCATTCGACTCGCGACCCAGATCGGTTCTGGCTTGGTGGGCGTCGTCTACGTTCTCGACGAACCCAGCATTGGCCTGCACCAACGCGACAACCGAAAGCTCATCACCACCCTGCAAGGGCTGCGTGACGCAGGCAATACGGTCATCGTGGTTGAGCACGATGAAGATACCATCCGCGCCGCAGACTACGTACTCGATATCGGCCCACAGGCAGGAATTCACGGCGGCGAAGTTGTCTTTGCCGGCACTGCAAAACAACTGACCAAAAACAAAAAGTCGCTCACGGCAAAATACCTCAATGGGATTGAGATGATTCCGATCCCCGCGAAACGAAACCGCCCCAAACGCGGTTGCATCGAAATCAAAGGCGCGCAGGAAAACAATCTCAAGAAGGTCAACGCCAAGTTTCCCATCGGGGAATTCATCTGCGTCACGGGGGTTAGTGGCAGTGGCAAAAGCACCTTGGTGACCAATATTCTCAAGCGCGCCGCTTTCCAATACTTTTACGACTCACGCGATCGCCCCGGCAAACACAAATCCATCACCGGGCTCGACCAACTTGATAAGGTGATTGAAATTGATCAGTCGCCAATCGGCCGGACCCCGCGCAGTAACCCCGCGACCTACACCGGTGCCTTCACTCAAATTCGCGACCTCTTTTCACGTCTTCCGCAATCCAAAGTGCGAGGCTTCGAACCCGGCCGCTTCTCCTTCAATGTAAAAGGCGGTCGCTGCGAAACCTGCAAAGGGGATGGCATCCTGCGGATCGAGATGCACTTCCTGCCCGACGTCTATGTACCCTGCGAACAATGCGCGGGCCTTCGCTATAATCGGGAAACCCTAGAAGTTCGGTACAAGGGCAAAAACATCGCTGAGGTCCTCGACATGACGGTGGAAGAATCCATGGAATTTTTCGACGCGATCCCTGGCGTGAAGCGGAAATTTCAAACCATGAACGAAGTCGGCCTCGGCTACTTACGACTTGGCCAAGCCGCCACCACCTTGAGCGGTGGCGAAGCCCAGCGGGTCAAACTCTCGGCCGAGCTGAGTAAACGAAGCACCGGTAAGACCCTCTACATTTTAGACGAGCCCACCACAGGCCTCCACTTCGCGGACGTAAAACGCCTGCTTCAAGTCATCAACAAACTTCGCGATGCGGGTAACACCGTCGTGGTGATCGAGCACAATCTCGATGTGGTCAAAACCGCCGATTCGATCATCGACCTTGGCCCTGAAGGCGGCGCCGGCGGGGGAACCATCGTCGCAACCGGAACTCCAGAAAAAGTCGCCAAGACCAAGGGCTCACACACCGGCGAATTCCTCAAAGATATTTTAAACTGAGGGAGCGACCACGGAATAAGCCTTGGCCTTTCATCCGGCAGGTTGTTTCACACCTAGCCTGCTCCAGTCTGGGGCTGTATCAGAACTCGCAAACAATCGGTTGAGTCCTTGTTTGGAATATCCGAATATTCACAAAGATGATGAAAGCATCGGACTTAAAAACCCTAGGCTTCAGCCTGGGTTTTGGAATGTGCAATCCGTTGCGTGCTGAAAGTTGCGTGCTGAAAGCATCATCGCTCAACCCTTCCGGCGTACTTTCAGCACGCATAGGTGCACGCTCTGAAACCCCAGGCTGAAGCCTGGGGCTACTATGTTTGATGCTTTCAGCATCCTCGTTTCAGACTTTCGAATTCCACGGGTTCCGAGTTCTGATACGGCCTGGGGCTATATGTTTGATGCTTTAAGCATCCTCGTTTCAGACTTTCGAATTCCACGGATTCCGAGTTCTGATACGGCCTAGGGCTACTATGTTTGATGCTTTAAGCATCCTCGTTTCAGATTTTCGAATTCCACGGATTCCGAGTTCGGATACGGCCTGGGGCTACTATGTATGATGCTTTCAGCATCCTCGTTTCAGAATTTCGAATTCCACGGATTCCGAATTCTGATAGGTCCCGTTCCTTGGCCGTCGGCGATCCATGCTTAGCACAGCTCACTCAAGCCCTCAGCAACACGACATTCGTTTCTGCCATTCTAAAAAATTCAGCCCTAGGCAAAGCGGCGTTCGGTATCCGAGGGCGCATCAACCTCAACCCGAGTCTCTACCTCAAGCGATTCAACTCCTGGCAAGGCCGCATTCTTCGACCGGGTTAACAAGAGCTGCACCACGGAAATATAGCGCTCGGAAAAACCGGCTTCGCAGTAACACAGGTAGTAGAGCCACATCCGGCGGAAGCGTTCGTCGAAGCCCATGCCTTCGATCGCGCCCCACTTCTCCTCAAAGCCTTCACGCCATAACTTGAGGGTTTTGGAGTAGTGAATCCCGAAGTTCTCCATACCTTCAATCGTGAGTTTTGAATGTTTGCGCATCGCGGTTCCGAGGACTTCAATCGAGGGCAAACAGCCGCCGGGAAAAATATATTTCTGGATGAAGTCCGCGTTGCGCCGGTAGCTATCGTAGCGTTGCTCAGGAATGGTAATCACTTGGATCGCCACTAGCCCATTGGGTTTGAGCACCCGTTCAATCGCTTCGAAGAAGGAAGGAAAATACGCGTGCCCCACCGCTTCAAGCATTTCAATCGAAACGATCTTGTCGAAGCTGCCGGTGACTTTTCGGTAGTCGCACATGACGATATCAATCCGATTTTCGAGCCCCGCCTCGCGAATGCGCTTCACCGCGAGATCGTGCTGCGCTTGGGAAATGGTAATCCCCGTGACACGACAACCGGTTTCTTGCACCGCCTGAATCGCAAAGCCTCCCCAGCCACAGCCGATCTCCAAAACATGGTCCTCAGCACAGATCTGTGCCTGCTCGATCAGGCGGCGATTCTTATTTACCTGCGCCTCCGCCAAACCATCTTCGGGTGAAAGAAAAATTCCGCTGGAGTACATGAGGTTGCGGTCGAGCCAGCTCTGATAAAAATCGTTGCTAAGATCATAATGCGCGCTGATATTTTTGCGACTGCCCTTGAGCGTATTGGGGCGCATCAGGTGCTTGACCTGGTCAAGGCGACGAGACACCCACTTCCCCGTCACGCCTTTCGCGGTCATCGCCTCCTGGTTGCGGACGAAAATCGCCAGCAATTTAGTGAGGTCATCCGTCTCAAAATCACCGTCCATCCAAGCTTCGCTGAAGCCGGTGTTTCCGTCTCGAATGAGTCGGGTAAACACGCGCCAATCGGCGACTCGCATCTCGGCTCGAAAGGCAGCATCGGGTGCGCCGAAGGCTTGCTCGCGTCCATCGGGTAGGGTCAGGTGCAAGTAATCGGCCTGAATTTTCGACAGAACTTGGCTGACCACTTTGTGGGCGAGTTGCTGGCGGCGGGTCGGATGTGGAATCTGAATCGTCATGGGACTGGAAGGATGTGGCTTGGTAAATACCGGGAGCCGTTTGGAAAATTTGAGCTTGGCCGCTTGGTAGATAATTCGCGGTGTAGTGAGAATGGGGGTAAGGGGACGACGCAGCATGCTGGTGTACACATCGCGCCCGCCGAGCGGCTTCGCGGTGCCGGTAAAGCCGGCTTCGAACTGACGCAGGCGTTGCGGTATCGCATTTACATCACCTGCATTGGGAGCATCCGGCAGGTCACGAGCAGGCTTTTGAGAAAGGTGATAGCGGTCGATCTGAATGCAGACCTTGCCATCGGTTGGAGTCAAGTTAAACTGATACCGCCCTTCCATATTGTAAAAAGGGGACACATGAAAGGCCTTGTCCGCATGATAGCAGCCAAGCAGGTTCGGCGGGGCTTCGGTCGTTTCATCCGCGACCCCATCAAGAATGTAGAGGTGTTTTTCGCCGAAGGTATTGTTCACTTCTGCAACCGCGCAACGAAGTGAATCATCATCGCGATAGGCATAATAGACGCTGACCGGATTGAACACGTAGCCAAAAAATCGGAGCCCAGTAACTAGCTCGACTCGGGTGACCCCATCGGCGCAACCGGCTAGGGTTAAGAATCGAAGAAGCTTGGACTTGATCGACTCTGGTTCTGATTCGTGTCCTGACGCCTCCTCTCGGCTTGGGCCCAGGTAATCTTTAGATCGGATGGAGAGCGGGGCAAAGCGGTCTAAGCCAAATCCAAGGAGCTCGCGGTCGAGGGTTTCCAGTTCATCCAAATCCAATGCATACCAGACCATCGGGTAGCTGAATTCATGCACCACCGGTTCGTTCCGGCGATGCCACACTTTTCCGTGCAGGGCTTTGGAGCGAAAGCGCTTCATGGTGTTAATGAGGAAGCGGAGGGAATCGAAGCTGGGGCGACGTGGGCTTCATCTCCCACTGGCCCATCGAGACTGAGCCCGAAAGCTTTGGCCACGTTCTCGCCGGACTTGATCGCGTCCTCGTGAAAGCCCCAGGAAAAATAGCTGCCGCAAAAGTAGGTATTGCGGCAACCGTTCAGGCTCGGAAGGGATGCCTGCGTCGCCATGGAGGCCCGGGTAAACAAGGGGTGTAAATAAGAGAGCTCGCGAATGACATGCGACGGGTCCATCGGAGCCGGATCGTTGAGGGTAACAAAGTACTCCTGCTGGCTCGGCAGGGATTGAAGAAGGTTCATGCTATAGGTCAGATGCACTGGCGCCGCATCGCTGCAGGCAGTTCGAGTTGGACGCATCACATTCCAGCAAGCCCAGCTTCGCTTCAAACTTGGCATGCGTGAGGCGTCGGTGTGCAGGACGGTTTTATTCACCGAGTACTCCCAGGCCCCCAATAAATTCTGCTCTTCCGGACTAGGATCACGCAGTAGCTTTAGCGCTTGGTCCGCGTGGGTGGCGATGACGACGTGATCGAAGCGATGGGCCTGCCCATCTTCCATTTGGAGCTCAACGGCAGTTTCATGCCGCGCAATCCAGGCGATGTCGGCATTCAATTCGACCCGGCCTTGAAAGCGCTCGGCGATGGCTTGAACGTACTTCTGAGAACCACCACGAATGGTATACCACTGCGGGCGGTTGCGCGTATCGAGCAAACCGTGGTTATCGAAGAAGCGCAAAAAACCGGCGGCAGGAAAATCAAGCATGCCCGTTAGCGAGGTGGACCAAATCGCTGCGCCCATAGGCAAAATATAATCTTCCACCATGCGACTTTGAAATCCAAAGCCGGCCAAATAATCGCCAAGGCGAATATCCCCAACCGTATCCGCTTCGAGATCGAGTTTGGCCTGCTTGTTGAAGCGAAGAATGTCGCGCAAAAATCGGTAAAAGCTAGGGCGAAGGAGATTCGTCCGTTGGGAAAAGAGGCGATTGAGATCGGAGCCATTGTACTGGAAACCGGTTTCTCGGCACATGAAGCTGAAGGACATTTCGGCTTTGATGACTTCCACCCCGAGATCGTCGAGTAGTCGAGTGAAGCGCGGGTAATTCCGGTCGTTTAGAACAATAAAGCCGGTATCAATAGGCAATGGAGCTAGCAATGGAGCTTGGCCAGCTGGACCTGGAGCGTCGGGAACCGTTACAGTATGGGCATGCCCACCGAGGCGCGTTCGTTTTTCAAACAACGTCACGTCATACTCAGCCTGAAGAAGATAGGCTGCGGTCAGGCCAGCCGCACCGGCGCCGACAACTGCAATAGATTCTCGATCCATGACTTCATATCGCAAAATCGAGACAGTTCTTACAGACCGAAGTGGATTAAACCGAGGTCCATTTGGGAACTTCCTGCCTAATCCGACCCCGAGGTCCGCTTCACCTCATCCCGCGCTTGTCTTGGATCCCTAACGCTGATGTTGTGGATGGACCGTTTTCGTGCGCCGACCGCTTATCTACGTGCCATTGGTGTCAGACTCCAATGGCACTTTTGCGTGGGAATCGCCGAAGGCCAAGGAGCGGCGGTTTCCAACCGCCGACGGATGGAAAGGGTCGGGTTAGACAGTGGGCTTGACGGGCGGGGTCCTGCGCCTCGTTTCGATTTGCTAGCACTAACGTCAGGAATTAATCTGACACGTGTCAGACTCCAATGGTACTTAGATAAGCCGATTTGCATCAGAAATGAGTGAAAATCCATGCGATTAAAGGCGCGTAGCGCTGACCCATTGATAGCCATGGTTGACGAACGAAGTGAGGAGGCCGTGGTCCCAGCGGATTCCTCCTCTAAGCCGCGTAGCGGCGACACCCAACCGAATGAAAAGCGTATGATTAACGATTCCTAATCATTTTGGAGATCTCGTTTTAATGGATTCCGGGCACAGCAGGATGCAAACTCCGCGTGGCTGAGTCCTGCGCCTCGTTTCGCGTTCTCTTCCAATACAGAGTTTACCCCTCGTTGCCTCTTAGGCCTGCACGGAACCCGGCGCTGCGGCCGCTTCGCGGCCTTGCACACGGGCTACCATATCCCGCCCACTTCGGGGCGGATTCCCACAATGTCACATGACGCAAAAAAATACGCTGGACCGCTTATCTGAGTGCCATTGGTGTCGGACTCCAATGGCACTTTTGAGTGGGAATCGCCGAAGGCCAAGGAGCGGCGGTTTCCAACCGCCGACGGATGGAAAGGGTCGGGTTAGACAGAGGGCTTGACGGGCGGGGTCCTGCGCCTCGGTTCGCGTTCTCTTACACTATAGCGCTTTCCCCTCGTTACCTCTTACGTGCAGACGTAAGAGGCAACGAGGGATCATTCTGGAAAAAAGACGCGCTGCCTATTCGCGCTCTTGATCGACCCGAAGCGTGGCTACCCCAGCGGATTGAATCACCGGTTGCCCATTTTGCATGATGCTAACATGACAGGCAATATCGCCTGCGAGCCCCAAAAGAGTTTCTTCGGTTGCGTGGATCGGGAAGGAAATCTCTTTGCTGTCCTTGGTGATGGTCGGGTTGCCAAGGAGTTTTACCCCGCTGGGAAGGTTGGATAGCGTCGCAGTAGCGGTGCCGGGAAAGGCGCGGATGTGCGTGACGGTTCCGGTGATGGCCCCTTTCTTGCCTCGCTCCACCGCACTACGTGCGAGATCGATTTTGAGATAAGGTTCAACAACCTCGAAGCTGATCGGCTGAGACGAGACATGATGCAAACGAAGGCCGGTGGTAATATTGGCGTCTTTGACTTTGGTATGAGACTCATGAGCCGTTAAGGTGAAAAGGTATGTACCCGGCAGGGCACTGCCTGAAGCGCTGAGGCGAAAGGTCGCTTTGGATTCACCGGCAGGAATAGTGAGAGGGGGTGAGGCGGTAATATGAGGCGGGGTCCACAGGCAGCGCACCACCACATCATCCTTCCACCCTTGCGAACGATCGACGTCTACTTCGAGATCAAGAAAGGCGTTGAGCGCGAGATTCGCATCCGGTGATTTCACCCGAACCCCCAGCGGAACAGCGGGAACGACCGCGAGAGGAAAGCGTCTCGTTTTCCGGTAGAACCCGGAGCAGAGCCCACCACGCCCCATAGCACGAGTATGCACATGAACATACCCGCCTGCGAGCTTCACATCTTTCTCCACCGGTCGAAACTCAATCTCCGGAAATCCGGACCATGGCTTTGTGCCTGCGGCCGCGCTGAAGATAATTTGAATCACGCCTGTGTTTTTTGTCGCCCGGGGCGCGCTGTAGGTGACGCCTTTGGGTAAGCCATTAAACTGAATGTCAAAAGCTCCTTGGTATTGGGTCACGGGGGGAGCCACGATGTTGTAGGTTCGCTCGATGCTCGCTCCGGCAGGCACCTCGATCCGATCGCGCTTTTCACTACTCTCTCGATAGTCGGCCGTATGCTGAATCCAAACTCGGTCATGCGCCGGCTGAAATTCAATTCGATATACATGCTCAGGGCCAAACAGCCGCTGGTTGTCAGAAATGGAAATCAGATAATCCCCATCGACATCAGGTTCAAAAACCACAACGGGATCGACCAGTTCTTTGGCGCGCCAGCGACCATGAGGAGCGAGGTCTCGATCTTGCCAAGTGGAATCGTCTGCCTTGATTGAGAGCGAACTCTCGCTGCCTTCTGCGGGCCGAATCTCGATGCGTGGGTCGAGGGTGGACCCCATGGCTGCAGCATAGGTATGAACCACAAAGCGCTGCCCTTTTTTAGCCGAAAAGCGAAACCAGTCCACCTCCCCCTCCGTCTTGATTTGACCGTTCAACGCGATGGGCAACGCGCCTTTGTACACCTGGGCTTTCTCGGGCGTTCCATGGTCCGCGCCATCTTCTAACACATTAGCGAAGCGACTCGCCCGGAGATGGAGCGGGATGGTGGTACCTTCTAAGTAATGATCGACGGTGGCTTTTTCATAGTCACCAGGACTAGCAGGCAACGGAATGGAAGCCTGAATCTCCCCGGATGGATCCCCGAGAAGCGTGGTTTTCAGCGACTTCCCAGCCGGGCCGCCCAAGGGATAGGCGATGGTCGGCCGTGGGCCTTTGGACAGATGCATCACGTAGTACCATGTCTGGTTTTCGTCGTCATTATAGGGATGCGCCGCCACGTAATGGGGCCCATCCTCCTTCGCGACATAAGCGACAAAGGGATCACGTTCTCGAAGCGTGGTGTCATCGCAGGTCAGGATTTTTTTTTGGTTTGGTCCGTAAATAGTGATGCTTGCGTCGATGATGCTACTCAAGCAGGAGCCCCAAAATTCGACCCGCAGCGGATCTCCTTTATTGAGATCCACCCGATAGACATCTTGATCAAAATTTGAGTAACTGGGGAAGGTGCCCCAGACGGTGGTTCCGAGCGAAACCGACTGCGCCTTTTCGAAGCGCTCTTTATCGAGACGCGCATCTTTGGAAGCATTCTTGGGATCGGCCTCCTGCACACAGGGAAAGGGCGAGACCCAGAGCGTCAACAGCTCGGACAATCCCTTGGTCGTGGTCATGCGAAAGAGGTGCTCGCCAATGGCAGCATCCTTGGCGACAGCCAACGTGAGCATCAGGGTTTTGCCTTCACCTTGTTGATTCGGGTGGAGGTGTGGAAGCGGTTCATCCCCAACCGATGCAGTTCGGACTAAACGCATCCCCGGCTGGTACGCCAAAATCCCGGTAACCGTCTCAAGCTGATTGCCGATTAAGGTAACCGTCGTCTCGACCCCACGCTGAGCCACTTGAGGCACGATCCGTTCCGCAATACGACTCTGGGCCACAGCCAACGGACTGAGTACCGCCGAGAAGTTCACCATGGCAAAGAGGCCGAGAAGGATCGAGCGCATGCAGTTCATTGTTGGGTCGGAAGTTCAGTTGGGATTCCCGAGAAGAGATCCCAGAGGATGAGAGATCCATCGCTTTGTCCGGTGAGGGCACGAGTCCCATCATGAGTGACGGCGGCGGCAAGCGGCAAAGAGGAAAGCGAAGGAATATCTTTGGCGCGTCTGCCATTGGTGGCCCAGAGGCGCAGGGCGCGATCCCGCCCCGAGGTGAAGAGTCTACCATCGGGCAAATAAGCGACATCCAAAATACCGGTAAGGCGCGTGAAGCGGTCGGTGGTCTTTTTTTCGTGAGCCCGAATCGCGCGGAGCGGAAAGCCGTCATCCATCGACCACAGGACCAACTTGCCGTCTTCGCCTGAGGTCGCGAGCACCTTGCTGTCTGGGCGCCACGCGAGGTCGGTGATGGCTTCTTTATGTTCGCTCAGACTGTAGACGATGCCGCCGCTCTTGGCTTCCCAAACATGAATCGCGCCGTTGCGGTCACCGCTGGCTAACCAGGATCCATCTGGACTGAAGCGAACCGCAGTGACCCAATCCGTATGCTGCGTGATGCGATACTGGAGCGCCCCATCGGCGGTGGCGTGAACTTTAAGAACCCGACTGGGTCCACCGATAGCGACTTGCCCATGGTCCGGGCTGATGTCTGCCGCGAGCACGATATCTTGTTCATCACCAATCGTGGCCTGAAGCGCACCGGTTTTCACATCGTACAAATTCACCGCTCCAGAATGAGCCCCGCGTCCGCCAGCAGCGAGGAGCAACCCGCCATTGGGAGAAAAGCGAAGCTGATGCACCGCACCGAGATCAAAAGGAAGCGCGCCGGTCAGCCCGAGTTGTGGCCGAGAATTTTTCACCAGCTGAGTTAACTCAGCCTGGCTCAGAGCCCGCGAGTAGATGCGAAGATCATCCAGCCCACCGCGAAAGTTTTCTTTATCACGACCATTAGCGCCACCGATACTCAGCGGATGTATAGACGGGCGAAAGGAGCGGAAGCCTTCGAGCATCGGCTGGCGCGAGACTTCGTCCCCGTTATAATGGGTAGTAATATCCTTGCCGTCATAGCTCACCGCAACATGGCTCCATTGCTCCAAAAGGATCTCACCTTGGCGGGCGAAATACCCAATGCGGTTGTCCTGATCGCGGAAAAAGAAGCGGACCTTGTAGCCATTCCGACTTCGCTCCAAGAAGAGGTTGAACAAATCATTACCAAAAAAGTCGGTATGCTTGGGCATCTGGTCATGCGCCACGGGACGAACCCACAGTCCAATCGTGAAACCGTTATCTAGCTTGGGTGCCGGCTCTGCGCCTGTTAGCGGATGAAGCGTTTCGCCGTCGGCTTCATAGCCACTATGAAGCACTCCCGGCGCTGCTTCCCCATCGAACGTTTCGTGGAGAACGAGATGTTCATGAGCAACGGGCTGGAAGCCCGGCTCAAGCGCGAGCGCATCCGCCGGCGCGTAGAGACGAACCTCTCGGTGTCCCGCCACCGCAAACACATCGGCCCACGGACTGGTGGCAACCGCAAGCACTGGAGCTGGATCAGAAGTAGCATCGGCTAACCCCTTCGGGATTGCCACGTCTTTTGGACGCTCGGCTGAACCGGCAGAAACATCGAAGCTTACATCCCGCAGCCCGCTCTTGCCGCCAGCATGCGGCACCATTCCTCCTGCAATCCAGGCATGAACCACGGCCAAGGATTTCTCATCCAACTTCGGCTTTTTGGGCGGCATGGGCTCGTAGCCATCTTCGTGATCCATGGCCAAATACAGCGAACTACTATCCGGGGTTCCCACCCGCACCACTTCACCGCCCGAGCTTCCCTTTTGAATCCCAGCCACGGTAGTAAGATCGAGGTCGGCTTTGTTTTTATCCGGATTATGACAGTTGTTACAGTGCTGCTTAAAAATAGGCAGGACGTGATCCTGAAAATTCGGCGAGTCTTCGGCGACGGCGGGCGAAGCCGCTGTAGCAAAAAGGAATAGCGCAAAAATAGATGAGAGGTTTCGCATCATAAAAATCGTGTTATCAGACCGCACCGATCAATGATTCAGGAGAAATTCCGATGAGTTGAGGACAGCCCAAAGGACTCCCTCGTAATAGCGACGTGCATCCCGAGGGTTGTACCATTTTTCCGGCCGCCCCTCTAAAATTGCCTCCATCTCCACCGGCGTGGGCTTGCGCGTAAGCGAACGAATAAATAGGTGATTAATAATCGTTTTAGCCGAGGCAAGCGCGGCTTCGGGCTCCGCTTGTTTTTCAGGGTGCTCGACTTGTAAATTGGAGATAAGTTTGGAACTCCGCTCTAGCGCGCTACGCAGAGTGCGACCGTTAATAAGGTGGAGCGACTGAGACAGGGTGGCGGAGTTGACCGTCTCGCAGGCACAGGTGCTCTCCCGCTTGGCCTGCCCAAAGGTGGTGAAAAAGTAATTATTAAACGAGTCGCCACGGTTTCCTTCACGTAGACTAATGGCCCGCGTTTCTAGGGTCCCACGAATCCGAGGCGTATTCCCCATCGCGGCATTAAAGCTATCAAAAAGAATGTCGGCCCGAGGACGACGCAGCGAGGCGTGTGAGAAAAACTCCGCGTCCCCCGCATTGGAAGGCAAGGTGCTGGCCGAGAGCTGGTAGGTGGTCGAATTACAGATATCGCGAACCAAGGAACGGAGGGTGTAGCCATGGTCCTCGGCAAGCCGACGCCCGAGCTCTTTTAGGAGAGGCCCGTTACTAGGCGGGTTGCTGACGCGAATGTCGTCGACCGGTTCAACAATGCCTCGGCCGAAAAAATGCTCCCAGGTCCGGTTAGCGATGTTTTCTCGAAAGAGGGTATTCGCGGGAGCGGTAAGCCAATCGGCGAGCACTTTGCGGGCGTCCTTCCCTTTGACATCTGGAGCCTCGCCACCGAGGAAGCGATGCGACGCAGGTTCGCCATGCAGGAGATGCGGAATCGGAGCCGCTTCAACGTCAGCCGAAATCAGCATCTCTTCGGAGGAGCGCCCAACCTTGCGACGGATCCCGGTAAAGAAGCTGGCCCATTGATAATAGTCATCCATGGTCCAGCGATCAAAAGGATGGTTGTGGCATTCCGCGCAGCCGGTCTGAATCCCGAGCGTGACCCGCGCGATGTCCTGGCTGAGAATGCTCGGATCGATGTTATTCGCCTGCGGAAGCATGGTATAAAAATTCGCCGGCGGATTATTGTAGGTCGAACCGGTGCCGGTCAAAAGGGCGTGAAAGAACTCACCGATCGGCCGATCTTCACGAAACTGCTCACGGATCCACGCGTGATATTTAACCCCCGCTTTTGGCGCGGTACCGAGCCCAACATTGGTATCGGTACGAAGACGCAACCACTCACTCCACTTCGTGGTCCAAATATCCGCGAAGGCATCCCGCGCGAGGAGCTCATCAATTTTTTTCGCCCGCTTTGTATCGGACGAGTCCGCGAGAAAGGCATGGTATTCTTCAACCGTGGGAAGCGTACCCGCGAGATCAAGCGTAACCCGACGGAGAAAATGCTCATCGGACGCAAGCGGCGAGGGATGAATCCGGAGCTTTTCCAACTTGGTATAAACATGTTGGTCGATGTAGTTGGCCGGCGCTGGCGGGCTCCACTTGAAGTCGTCTTTCCCTGGCAGGATGAAAACTTCCGCTCCCTCGGTGAAGCGATTAAAGCGAGCAAACACATGCGCCCCACCGGCACGATTCGCGCGCACCGCCCCCGCCTCATCGATCACAGCCACCCCTTCGTTTGAGCTCAGGAAAAGGCTCCAATGCGTGACGTCGCGTTCGGACCCATCGGAATAGGTCGCGATCACTCGGGTCGATTGAGCCGCTTCTTTTGGGCTAGCAAATTCAAGCACCGAGGGCTCAACCCGAATCGATTCAGCCACTGGGGTATCTTCAGGATCCCGCAGCGCACCGGCGCGAATCCACTCTTTTAACACCTGATAATCGGCATGATCTTTTTTGAACAATTCGCCCCCGCTATGCGCGACAGCTCCAATCGATTTTTGCAGGAGCAAGCTATCTTCGGGCGCCGCGAGATCCAGGCGACGACCCGGGATCTCTTCGGTAAGCCGGTAAAAATCGCCCGGCACATCGTAGCCAAAGAGCGAAAGCATGAAGCCATCTTTCCCGCTCGCCGCACCATGACAGTCACCCGCATTGCAACCATGACGCATGAACACCGGAAGCACATCGTTCTGAAACGTCGGCGCTTGTTTCGATGCCTCTGGTGCGGAGGGCGCTGGTGTAGCGGAGGGCGGTGGTTCGGCGGAGGGCGCGGTTTCAGCCAAGGCGCTCGGGAGGCTCGCGCTACACACCGCGAGGAATAGGATGGCTACGAGCTTAAACAAAGTTTTAGAGATGGGCTGCATGGCGTTTGTTTGCACGATGTACTGCAGGAGGCTGCTTCTATTAACCAATGATCGCGTCCACCGGTTTACCGCCTTCCACGATTTCCATAGGGCGATCCCCGGCTGCCATCAACTCTTTGTCGGAGTTGATTCCGATTAGCTTGTAAATGGTGCTGTGAAGATCCGCCAAGGGGACCCCGTCGGAGGCGATTTCGGACGATGTAATATCGGAGTCGCCATAAAAGGCACCTCGCTTCAAACCACCACCGGCCATACCAACCGAGAAGACACGCGACCAATGATCCCGTCCCGCGACCTTATTCACTTTAGGTGTACGACCAAATTCGGAGGTCACCCAAACCAAGGTGCTATCGAGAAGACCACGCTCATCCAAATCGTTAATCAAGGTCGCCAACGCATTATCGAAGGCCGGCATTTGATTTTCATAGCTCAACTTGATATTCGTGTGGTCGTCCCAAGAACCATATTTCAAGGTAACAAAACGAGCCCCCGCTTCGACCAAACGACGAGCGAGAAGCATACGCATGCCGGCCTCGCCGCCGGTTCGTTCGAAAAATCGTCCAAGGCCATAACGCTCTTTCGTCTTGGCGCTTTCCTTGCTCAAATCAAACGAATCGCGCACCGCATCAGAGCTCATCATTTCGTAGGCCTGCTTGTAGTAGGCATCAAGAGTGTCGAGCTTCGCAGGGTTGGTCTCGAGCTGGCGGAAGGTGTCGTTGATCGCGTTGCGCACCTTTTGACTGTGCGCAAAACTTTCCATCGGGATATTATCTGGAAGACGCAAATCGCGTACATCGAGCGTGCCCGCATCCGGGTTTGAGCCGGTAGAAAATGCCCCATACTCGGTGCCGAGATACCCCGTCTCACCATCAATACCACCGCCAATCGAAACATAGCCAGGTAAGGCGCCGCGACGTTCGAACTCGTGGTTTACCACCGTGCCAATCGTAGGGTGTTTAATGGCCGGGGTCATGGGATAGCCCCGCAACATATGGTACGACGCTTGGCCATGATCGGGAATCTTGCCCGCGACAGATCGAACCACCGTAAGTTTGTTCGCGATTTTGGAAAGCTCTGGCCAGATGCCGCCCATCTTAATTCCGGCAATCGGGGTATCGTTCACCCCGAAGGGGCCGCGATATTCAACTGGCGCTTCTGGCTTTGGATTCCAGGTCTCTTGCGCCGCAATCCCGCCCGGCAAAATGATCTGAATCACACTCTTGGCCGGGCCTTCGACCGAATCAAAATGCTTCTGCGCTGCCTCAACTTTGAGGACCTGGCCTAGGCTTAAGCCGAGGGCACCCAGTGAACCGACCCGAAGCATCTCACGCCGCGAATACTGATGCAGCTGCTGAAAGCCGCTACACCCACTGATACGTTGTTTTCTTTTAACCATGGTATGTAAAAGCTTACGTCTGTCAGAACGCAAATCTTTACCAATTTCTTTTAAGAAAATGCAACGAATGCCCTGTATCGTGGGCATTAGGCCCGAAGGGTCGCCGGCATGATAGCCCGGGTCGAAGGCCCGGGTACGTTCCAAAAATCCTCAAGGCCTGAAAGGCCGGGGCAGAAAATTTTGCGCAATTGACTCGACCTTTCAGGCCTTGCGTTGAATCGCATTCAGAACCCAGGCCTTCGAACTGGGCTATGATATGTCGACCCTTCGGGCCTGAGCTCATGCGGATTTCGAATGCGATATCTCAACGTCGATAGCCCGCTGAACCGTTTCATGTGATGTATTAGACAGTCTCTTCACCTCTCCGTTCACGCCATGAAGGTTTGCGAACAATCATAGACGGACCCTGAAATCTCAAATTGTGGAGGTTTGCCGTCAAATTTCCCGGAGGGAAAACAGAACGTAGCCGGTGGTGGCGTGCAACGGAACCACCGGTAAGGCCCTGCGCAAGAAATGCTGTCACGAACCAGGGCCTGCGAAAGATTGCTGGGTATCGAATTCATAATGACTTAAAATGCGTAAATTGACGGGATATCCATGTCATAAAGTCATATTTCTTATGTAATCAGATTGATATCCATAAAAATCGTGGATACCAATGGGGCCGTATATTAACTTGTTGTGCCCTCCCAAAGTGAATGGAGCGGGCAAAGAAAAAGCCAAGAACAAGGGCCGCTTCGCGCCCCTTTCCGCGCTTGAACTAGGCCCGCTGAAGCGGGTATACTCAAGCGGGTATACTCAAGCGGACAAAGCCGAATGAACACTCCCAACAAAAACCAAACGCACTCGCAGACGCGCCTAAGCGTTAGGTCAGAAAAATGAGTCGCTCGTTTAGTTTTGTTGAGTCAAAGGTTGCTGAGGCTGAGTACTTTCTCAGTCAGATGCACCCAGAAAGAATCTCCTCGCATACTGCCAACTTCTATCTCAGTGCTTTTGCGTCTGCAGCGAGAAGTATCACTTTCACGATTCAGTCATCTCTGAGTGGACTAGACGGATTCGAAGTATGGTGGGAAGAGAAGCGCCAGCATCTGAAGGAAGATCCCTTGGCGAAATACTTTCTTGAGCTGAGAAACTTCGGTGAGAAGAGAGGCACTACTGTTCTGAATACTATGGGATTTAGCGATGTGAGTACTTCCCCTGAAACAGGATTTAGCCCATTCCACTCTTACTGGCTGGGTTCCCCCGAGCCCGACATGCCATCTCCGCCATCTGGAGATGCTTACCAACTATGCAGAGAGTACTTCACCACACTTCTAGGAGTCGTGTATGACTGCCATCTTGAGTATGGGGGCTACATAGACCCTCAGCTCCACTATACCCCCGCGCATCACGCGAAGATTGGAAAGACTATCGAGGATGCGGAAGCGGATCTGGGATATCCCCGGGGCTGGACGGGTTTGGGAACTGAGGCCGATTGGGGAGATGAGCACCGCTTCGCCTTGCTGAGGCGAAGTGCAGGTTACTCAGCAGGAAGCGAATTATTTGAGCACTACATCGGTCGAAGCTTGCCAACTCCAGAGGAGCCGATGTGGCCTGAAACCAACCAAGAATCAGGATGGAACATTCCCGATAACTACACAGGGGATTTACCACCGGGAGCGAAACCGCCCAAGACCTAACAAACGGATGCAGCCAAACCTCCTCCGCTCGTTCCTCGCTCCGTGGGTTGGCTGATCCTGGACGTTGATCATGAAACTATCCGACTTTTTTGGCGAACACACAGTTGAATCCCCTGAAGAGCTGAACGTCCTTCTGGACCGGAGATCAGACTTGGATTCGAATGAAAAAAATTGGGGACGGAGTAATTTGATGATGACTCGCCCCTTTCGGCCGGCCATCGCCTCGACGTTTTTTCTTGAACTGCAGCTCCGAAATTGCGTATCTTAAAGGGATGAATTCTTGGGCCGCTGCTCTGCACTTCAACCACTCATATCCATGCTTGAACATCGGCCCTCTAAATCGAGTATCCTCCAAGGAAGAAGCGAAAGACCACTTCGCGGTCCTTCGCCTAGGAGAAACCCACGTGAACCGACAGCCCGAACTCGAACCAGCAGCCCGAACTCCGCGCCCCGCCGAGACAACCATCACCGGCTACGTCTTCACTGGCCTTCGACTCATGAAGCCGCAGCACCGAGCCGTTGGGTAAAATTTATCGAGTGCTTAGTCACCGGCTTTAAAACCTATCTAAACCGCACAATATGAAACTCTATGCTAAGCTAGGAGGACTGAGCCTGCTGATTTTGACCAGCGTCGCGTTGATTTGTTACTCCCCAATAAGTAAATCCATTTACGAAGATTGGAAAAAAGATAGAAGCAAGTCTAAGGAAGAACGACGTATTTCTTCACTCGTCACTCAGAATAGCGGAGTCAAGAATTTCACCAAAGAAGGTGGGAGTCTCATTGCTAGCCAATTGAGTGTGCAGCTGAAACTGCTTTCTGAAGACCAGGTGGGTGTGATTGTAACCCTTTTCCCAACACACCCAGTGCGGGCTACAAAGTACGATGCCTATACGTTCACCTTACTCCTCGAGGACAAGGATGGGTTTGATCTTCGCGAAATTATCGTGAATGAGTGGGAGATGACAGGGATTCTCGATGAAGACCTGATTCTGGATAGTCTGACGTTTGAGAGTAGGATTTCGATACCGGTACAACAGTATGCGCAGATTGCTGACCTACAAATCCTATACCAGTCCTCTCCAGGGCGCAAGGCACTGTATGAACAGCTTCGAGAGTTAACCCCTGCAGAAATCGTCGAGAATCGAAAGCAAAAAGAGGAGGAGGCTCTGGCTGCCAAGCGTGAAAGATTGGCTAACCTGGCAAAAATCGCGGAGAATCGAAAGCAGGAAGAGGAAGAGGCTCGAGCTGCCAAACTTGATAGAGCGGCTAAGGCCGTGCAAGACGCGGAGGCGTCCTACCGCAAAAGCTTGGTGGATCTGGCAGTAGCGCGAGAGAAAGCTCAAAAGAAAGCTCAAAAGGAAGCAGCAGAAAGTGAGCGATTGCGAAAAGAGGAGATGGCGCGAACGGCCAGAATTCTAGCTGAAGAGCAGCGCAAGAAGCTGGAGGAAAAAGAAAAAAGAGCGGCAGCCTGGAGTCAGATCAAGATAGGTATCTCCCGTCCACGTGTTGAGGAGCTTCTGGGACCGCCCGAACAAGTGAGCGCCTATTCTAGCATGACCGTGCTCAACTATGAGGGATTATCTAGTGTCAAGATCTCCAGATCTGGTGTCGTCGAAGCCTACAAGACACCCTAGAACGTTATCGCTGCCTGAGCTTCCCTCATTTCGGTCCCTAAAGAGGCCCAAGCATTGCTCCGGAGCTTCTACCAACTATAGCACGACCTGGCCTCGCCTCGCGAAGCCAGCAGACAGGAACTGGGTGGTAACTCACTGGTGACACCGATACCGAACCAAGTGGAGCTTTAGCAACGAGTGAAAGTTTGCCCTAAGGTTTCTGGTCTTTCTTGGGCAAGCAGGGACGTGATACGAAATCGAACCCCACCTGTAAAACCTACTAACCAGTAGCGGTTCGGGCTCCATTTAGCTGGTGCTCACAGGAAGAATTTAGGGACGGAGTAATTTGCCTGCTTAACGCGGCTGACCCAACAGCGCCAGACCCTTCAGTAAAATGGGAAGAAGCCTTGGTCTCCGGTCACATGGAGATGCTGGTCAAAGCGGGTCTTCTAGCTAAGGTGACAAACAAAAGCGTGACTGCTCCCATTGGCACAATCTTGCAGTATCAGATCAATAGTGTGCCATGGGCAGGCCAGGAATTGCTTGATTCTATCTCTGATGATGATGTCTGGAGCAAAACGAAAGAATATCTCGGAGATAAGTTAGGTTCGGTTTCGTTCGCAGTCATTAAATCGGTAGCAGCTGAGGCTGTTATGGATATGCTCTGAAACGATATGGATACACCTTCCTAAAAAGCGTTTGACCAAGCCAAAGTAAGCCGACACTCAACCAACGGCTTTGCCGGCTACCACTCGCTGCGCTCGGGAATCCCGAACGCAGCAGCGTTGCACTGCCTGACGCGCCCCAAACCACCGGAGCGAGTTGCTTTCGTTAGGCCCGAAGGGTTGCCGTCATGATAGCCCGGGTCGAAGGCCCGAGTACATTCCAGAAATCCTCAAGGCCTGAAAGGCCGAGGCAGAAATTCTTCCGCAATTGACTCGACCTTTCAGGCCTTGCTTTGAATCGCATTCAGAACCCAGGCCTTCGACCTGGGCTATGATATGTCGACCCTTCGGGCCTGAGCTTATGCGGATTTCGAATGGGATATCTCAACGTCGATAGCCCGCTGAACCGTTTCATGTGATGTATTAGACAGCGTCTTCCCCCCCCCCCGTTCACGTCATGAAGGTTTGCGAACAATCATAGACGGGCCCTGAAATCTCAGATTGTGGAGGTTTGCCGTCAAATTTCCCGGAGGGAAAACAGAACGTAGCCGGTGGTGGAGTGCAACGGAACCACCGGGAAGGCCCTGCGCAAGAAATGCGCCCCGGAG
>Ga0209187_1000817_pt1 | contig 45228 bp, 39 predicted proteins | sample BantaG_FD_187430 | JGI IMG/M metagenome (GOLD analysis project Ga0209187, IMG submission 187430) | Marine algal microbial communities from Bantry Bay, Ireland - BantryBay_4 metaG (SPAdes) (version 2) | ecosystem: Host-associated > Algae > Red algae > Unclassified | place: Bantry Bay, Ireland...
CTAACATCACTTCTATTGTGTATCTTTGTGCACTGGTTACGTGTCCCATATTTAACTTTTTAGACGGAGACAAATATGACATTAACCATTCAAAGGGAAGGAGGCTATTGCCTTCTTTCTTTTGAAAAATATTTATCATATCTCTATCTTTAAAAAGTTGCATTTGTGACTTGAATCTTAGGATCATTTGAGACGGAACTGATATTATTACCGCATCCAAGACTAATTATAATAATAATTATAATTGTTGATATTGATAGTGTTTTTGGTGTTGTTTTCATTTACTTATGATTAACTTTTTAATATCAACAGAACCTTATAAAAAGTTGTTGATAGTTGAATATAAGCGAACAAATATCACATTCCAAACAACTGAGAATTCAACTGCAACTTAAAACTTCTTACTAACATATACTCCACTTCCTATGGGAGTAATGGTAAGTCCTTTTTTCTTTTTCAGTTTATGTAGTTTTGGAATATAATAACCAATTAATGCGCCAGCGGCGTAACCGATAATGACATCAGACGGAAAATGGTTTCCGGATGAATATCTGGTATATGCTGTGAGTGCTGAGATAGATATGGCTCCAGCCCAAACATATGGTTTGTATCGTGAATCTGGGTAATAGTCTGAGAATACGGAGGCAGAGAAAAATGTAATGGATGCTACTAGAGAGGTGTGACCAGAAAAGAAAGATTTGCTTGCTGTTGGTCTTTGCTTTCTTGATAAAGGTACATCTGGATTATAAACATATGGACGCTTCCGTCTGACCGAAACTTTGAATGCAGTGGTGATTGCATTACTAACGGCAACAGCTTCCAAATACATAATGCCGATGTGCCCTGCTTCTCTTCTAGCGCGATCGGATAACATTAATGCGAGGGGCATAAATGGTGATACATCTCTACATATATCACTAATTGTGGCAGCTGTTTCACTTTCATTATTTAGTGCTGATCTGTCAAAAAATAAGACATCATCTCTATCAAAGGCATTAATTTCACTTTCTGTAAAGATGGGAATACTTCTTTCGATAAAATAATCTGTAAGAAATAAAGATGCTGTACCTGCTGCGATAATGCCATCCTCCTTCCAATTCAGCTCATACATATCTTCGTACTGCGCATGAACGGTAACATTTACACTAATAAAACAAATCAGTATCGCTGAAATCAACTTCATATTATAAATTTATAAAACCATCATTAGTGGAAGCTCTATTCCAAGGCTAATAGTTTTAGTAATTATTGAATATAGCAATTCTTTATAATTCACTTTGAGTTTTTCATTCTAGATGTTCCAAATTAGGCTTATCGTACACTTTAAATTTATCTAAGGAGTATGTAGAATACGTCTGGCAGCAATCAAAATTCCAGATATGCTTATCGAATCTGTGATTTCATTATCTAAGACCATCTGGTATGCATCACGGAAAGGGATTTTTTTGATCGCTAAATCTTCAGTCTCGTCAAAGGCTGTTTCTCCAAAACTTAATTCTTCTGCTAAGAATACAAAGCCTACTTCATCAGTGATGCAATTGGATGTATGTATCTTCATGATATTGGTCCATTTCTGAGCTTCTATTCCTGTTTCTTCTTTTAACTCTCTTTTAGCACAATCTAATGGAAGTTCATCATGTGGTCCGCCACCCATAGGTATCTCCCAAGAATATTCTTGGAGCGGGTATCTATATTGACCGACGATCCATGTATTGCCATGCTCATCTATTGGTATGATGCCGATCGCTTTATTTTTAAACAATACTTTGCCATAGACACCTGGTGTACCACTTGGTGTTGTTACATCATCATGCACAACTTTAATCCATGCATTTTCATAAACCACATCTGATTGATTTGTTTTCCACTTATGTTTAACTTCTTTCATGTCTGGGGCTCAATTTATAAACGGAATCAATAGATTCGAATAATTCAGCTGAACTGTTATTTACATCATCATAGTATTTAAAATAATGATGACTAGCAATTAATTTTGGATCAGTTCGATCAAATCCGATAGTATCTAATATAGATTGATGTGTCAAATTTGAAAGTTGTTCTAATTCGTGATCGTCGATAACAGCAATTTTTTTATCTGGGATTTTCCACTTTTGTAGATATGCATCCGCAAAACCATGAAGAGCCACATTATATGATCCCTTATTATGTAAGCCATCAATTACATGTTCAAAACTAAAAAGAATAACTCCATCATTTTCTTCGACTTCTACGGTGTGTAAATGTTTATAATAAGGTGTCGGGAATGGGTGTGTATAAACTACGATTCGATCAAAGCTTGGAAGCAAATAGTCTGAATGGCCAAAACTCACCCAAATGGCATGGGCGGTGATGATAGTCTTCATTTCTTCTGGCATTTCTAATTTTTCTCTTTTCATCAAATAGAATTCTTTTGCTTCTAAAAACAAACTCATCCGATGTCTGAAGTCCTCTTTGTCTTCATCTGAAAGTGTTTGATAGAATGCGAAATGTTTGTCGAGCCATTTGATCATAGACTCATCTAATTTCAGAGGATGCTTTTTGTGATACCAAAAATCAATGTTGGGCGAAAAGACATATAGCACCACGACAATGAGAAGTAAAGGAAATACGAGCCAGCCATAGGTATCTCGAAATTCATATGAGCTGCCTATTTGAATTATAACATACCCGAATGCCAATAAAAAAGGCGCTGCAATAAAGCGAGTGATGGAATGTATTTGCATAGTAGAATTATTGGCTTATTTAATATGTGTATTACATTTTGCATGAAGGAAATTTGCGCACTCCTCCCTTGAGGGAACATAGGCGAGCATAGTCTGTTGGAATCTATTGCTTTATCTGTTGTGCACACTTATCATTGGGTATAACGTTTATTGAACAGATTAGAGTATTTTTGATATGTCTATGAAAGATTCATATAAAATATTGGGAATTGATCCAGGTACAAATGTACTTGGTTATGGCATAATTGAGGTGGTTGGTAAGGAATTAAAAGTTCCTGCTGTTGGCATTATAAAATTACAACACCACAAAGATCACCAAACCAAACTGAAAGAAATCTATCTTCAGTTGCAAGAGATTATAGAAACCTATCTGCCTTCACAATTTGCAATAGAAGCACCTTTCTTCGGTAAGAATGTGCAATCGATGCTCAAACTAGGAAGAGCACAAGGAGTCGCCATAGCAGCTGCTATCACAATGGGACTTGATGTCCATGAATATGCGCCTAAGAAAATTAAGATGTCTGTCACAGGTAATGGCAATGCATCCAAAGAACAAGTAGCCCTAATGCTTCAAAGCATTTTAAAAATAAAACTTAAAATAAAGGATTTGGATGCTACTGATGCATTGGCAACAGCATTCACACATTACAACCAAAACACGTCTCCATTAGCAGTGAAAGGCAACTATAAGAACTGGGCAAGTTTTGCTAAAGCAAACCAAGCTAAAGTCAAGTAGTTTATGAAACAGAAAGTCCACTTATCAGGCATAAGTTTCGATAACAAATCATCCTTTTTAAAAGGACCAGCTAAAGCACCAGATGTCATAAGAGAAGTACTGTATGATGGCTCTTCTAATTATTGGACGGAGTCAGGAGTTGATTTAGAGGCGAGTACAGAGCTTATCGATTTGGGTAACATTGAGGTAAACGATTACCATGACATCCAAGCACAACTTGAGGAGCATTATAAACAAGGAGTCCCACATCTTTTTTTAGGCGGAGATCATTCAGTGACATTTCCAATCATCAGTGCGATTTCTAAAACCCAGACTCAAGCGTTTGATATTCTTCATTTTGATGCACATACAGATTTGTATGATGAGTTTGAAGGAGACAAATATTCTCATGCGTGTCCCTTCGCTCGAATAATGGAAAAAGGCCTATGTAGCAGATTGATACAAGTTGGTATTCGCACAGTGACGAGTCACCAAAGAGAACAAGCTGATCGATGGAATGTAGATATCATTCAAATGAAAGACATACTCGAGTTGGATAAATTGGAATTTGATCGACCAGTATACATATCGCTTGATTTGGATGTCTTTGATCCTGCTTATGCGCCTGGAGTTTCACATCATGAACCTGGTGGCTTATCTCCGAGGAGCTTTTTGGATTTTTTATTGAATAAAAAATTTGAATTATTTGCTGCAGATATCGTTGAACTCAACCCAGATAGAGATGTGATGGGTATCACAGCAGCGGTTGCGGCAAAATGTTTGAAAGAATTGGTGGCAAAAATGCATGCCTCCTTCTCAATCTAATTCTATTACAATACCCGAAGAAACCCTAGCAAAGTTGTTAACAAATAAGACTTAATTTTGAACTTGTCTTAATGGGTGTCTAAACTTTATTTTTAGCCTTAGTGTTTACCATTCATTATTAAATTTAAGTTACTCACGATTTGAAAATTTACATATGAAAGCTTTGTTATCTATATTCTCTATCATTTTCTCAACACTGTTTCTTTCTGCGCAAGGTGATGTCGCATTTCTTGAAGTAGAAAATGGATTTGATGTTCCTGTTGCTATTCGAAATGCTGGTGATGGCACAAATCGTTTATTTATAGTAGAAAAACAAGGGATAATAAAGCTGATTAAAAATGTAGCTTCTATGTCCGTGACACCAAGTGCATTTCTGGACATTACAGATCGCGTAGACAATTCTGGTGGTGAAGAAGGATTATTAGGTTTAGCCTTTCACCCTGATTTTGAATCTAACGGCTATTTTTATGTCAATTATATTTTCAATAGTTCGCCTGACCGTACACGAATCTCGAGGTTTACTGTAGATCCAACAAATCCAGATTTAGCTCTTCCAGGATCTGAACTTGTTATATTATCGTTTTCGCAGCCTTTCAATAATCATAATGGAGGAGATATACATTTTGGTTCTGATGGGTACTTATATATAGCATCTGGAGATGGAGGCAGCTGTGGCGATCCGCAGGTTAATGGACAAAACACAAATAGTCTCTTAGGTAAAATCTTACGAATTGATGTAGATAGCACTTCAGGACTACAAAATTATTCTATTCCTGCAACAAATCCTTTTTTTGGATCTATGACGGAAAAAGAGGAAATATGGTTGTATGGATTGCGTAACCCTTGGCGATTTTCATTTGATCGATTGACAAATGAAATGTATATCGCTGATGTTGGACAAAATGCGAGAGAAGAAGTCAGTGTTGTTGGTCCTGGAATTGGTGGTTTGGATTTAGGTTGGAATTGTAGAGAAGGCTCTATTCCATTTGATGGTTGTAATGATTGTGATTTTACTAATACTTGCGATGATTGTGATGGCACATTTCATGAGCCTTTTTTTGATTATCCGCACAGTAGTGCAACAGGCGGCTTTTCTATTACAGGAGGCTATGTGTATCGAGGCAGTCGTTTTCCAGACCTTGATGGACGGTATTTCTTTATTGATTTTGCTACATCTCGATTATGGCACACGAAGAGAATAAGTCAAGATAGTTTAAATGTTGTCACAGAGAAATTATCTAATTTAACAATCACGTCTTTTGGTGAATCTGAAAGCGGCGAATTATACGCAGCCTCTTTTAATGGAGAAATATATAGGATTATTGATCAGAACGATTGCCCTATAACACGGGATATTCCTTCAATTACCCAAACAGATAACATTGCTCAAGAATTGATCACATCAGATGCAGACATTACGCAAAATAATGTGTCATATGGTGCTTTAGAAGTTGAACTTAACCCTTCATTTGAAGTGACTAAGAATATAAACTTCGAAACGCTTATTGGAATATGTGGGTCTAATTAGGTAGTAAACCTGCCTGCTGGCAGTCAGGTCGTATTGAAGATTATTTTAAATTTCTCTTTTGTCTGAACAGGATTTTTAACACTTAAGGATAAACAAGATTATACAATAAAATACATCTTCTTAATCGTCTTCAAGACAGATTTTGAATTCCTTTCGACGGAGTAGGATATAATTACCCTTCTTCGATTTTATTTTTAGTCTGATCAATCGCATCCATCGTTTTGTCCCAAAATTCGGAAAAGAACGGACGGAATTTTTCATACACTGGTTTTGCCACACTTGGCAAAGTTACCAAAGCAGGATAGCTGATTGAAGTTTGTTGTTGTTCTGGATTGACGAGTCGTAACTCAGTAGCGATTTGCACTAAAAATCCTAAAGCAATGCTGAACAAAGCAGCCATCAAAAATCCTCCTGCAAATTTATTAACGAAATTGATGTTGACAGCTTTTAGTAAACCTTCTAGTCTCCGACCGATAAATTGAATGCTAAAAAGGACAAGTAGAAAGGTTGTAATTATACCGAGCAAATAACTAGGCGTTTCTGAAAACTTTAATGTGTTTTCAAACAAATTCATCACAATTGGCGAGAACTTTATTGTAATGGGAATTGCCAGTATAAAAGATAATGTAGAAAAGGCTGTCTTAATGATGCCATTTCTGTATCCCATAAGAAATCCAAGAAAGATAAGAATGGCTGCTACTATGTCTATAATCATAATGATTGTAAAAATGATAAAAAATTACCTTCTCAAGATGCAAAACAGATGAACTGATGAATTAATTCGATTAACTGGAAATCTTTATTTGACGTACATGCTTTTATATGGTATTTTTTTATAATAAGATAAGCCTACTAAGCAATAAATTTGTTTACCTTACACGTTATAATTTTTTTTAATTTATAAACATTTTTAAATCTTCTTTCATTATGGGAAAATTAGATGATTGTCTCGAAAAGTACAATAAGGAGTTCGAAAAGATCGGCATAAAAAAAGTTGATCAAGCTCTTCTAAAAGCAGCAGCAAAAGCATGTGGTCCAGCTTTATATAGTGCAGACGCAAGCAAAGTAGGAACATCTGACAAAAAAGAGATAGAAAGAGTGAAGAATGGCTTTTTAGCTAAGAAGTTAGGCGTTACTGGAGACAAGGCAGACAATGCCATAGAACGAGTAATTAAAACTTTCGGAGCGAAAAACAGAAACAAACATAGAGCGATGTTCTATTACTTGTTAGCTAAAGAAACAAAGAAGGCTACTGCGCTTAAAGGCAAGTAATCTTCAATGGGTGAAACCTGTTCGAATATCTCATTCGACAGGTTTCTCTTTTCTTTCCACACCGCTTACTTCTTCCCGATTAAATATCCATGGCAAATCATTAATTGAGCTAGGCCATAGCTTAACATAACGCCTATACCTGCATTAAAATCGGCCCATTAAATTTATTGATACTCAAAAGTGCATCCGAGAATATAAACGCACAAGCACCAGCCACAATCCACCAGTAGCCTGCTACTTTCCATCTTAAGATTGCAAAAATCAACATCATCATTATTGTCAGTCCATAAATAATAACTGCAATTGATAACGCACCAGCATGCGGAACGATATAAGCAGCAAACATCATCGTAACTAAAAACACTGGTAATACTTGCCACTTCGTTTGATGAATACCAATGGCTTTTTCTTTAAAGAAAACCAGACTATAAATCACCTGCATGATTAGAAAAGAACTTAGACCTAATATAAAATGTGTATTAGAATCTCCCAATAAAAACACATCTCCGAGTAGGGCAAATACCATTCCTATCAACATAAGTATATGTTGCTTTAATTTTCCTTTCAGATTAATGATAAAGAATATAATAAGACTTAGTAGTAGTAGGGGCTTAGTAATCGACCTTAATGGAGTTCCAAGATGTACAACATACAAGTCTGCAGTCAACAATATAATAAATATGAATACCTGCCAAATCCTCATTAGCCATTAAATCTGTAACAAATACAGGATAATGGTGCTAAGCTAGCATTTAATGAAAAGGGCTTACCATGCATCTCAATCTTTTTACTTTTCACAGTTTCTGCGATAGGGAAACCACTTCCAAAATAATCATTAGAATCGCTATTTAAAATAAGTGTCCAGTCGCCAAGATCATTAACACCTATGGCATACCCTTCTCTTGGAACAGGAGTGAAATTTGCAATCACCACAATTTGCGACTTTATATCTTTTCCTTTTCGGATAAAAGCAATGACAGAATTTTCAGCATCATCATGGGCAATCCACTCAAAGCCATCATGATCAAATTGTAATTCATATAATGCAGGCTCATTTTTATACACCTGATTAAGTTCTTTGAAGAGTTGTTGTAAGCCTTTATGTGGGTCGTGTTGTAACAAATGCCAGTCTAAACTCTTTGTCACATTCCATTCATCGTATTGTCCAATTTCATTACCCATAAAATTAAGCTTAGCTCCTGGATGCATATACATATATGTATACAGTGTTCTTAGATTAGCAAAGCGTTGCCACTCGTCTCCAGGCATTCGACCAATGATGGATCCCTTGCCATGGACAACTTCGTCATGAGATAATGGCAAGACAAAATTTTCAGTAAATGCATACACCAAACTAAAGCTAATGTCATCTTGATGATGCTTTCTCCAAGCAGGCTCTTTCCCAAAATAACTAAGTGTATCGTGCATCCATCCCATCATCCATTTCATTCCAAACCCTAAACCACCTGTATCTGTAGGATGACTGACGCCTGAAAAGGCGGTGGACTCCTCTGCTATCATCTGGATGCCATCAAAGTTGCTGTATATCGAAGCATTTAAATCCTGTAGAAAATCAATGGCTGCTAAATATTCATTACCTCCATATTTATTTGGTTCCCACTCTCCCTCTTCTCTTGAATAATCTAAATAGATCATGGAAGACACTGCATCAACTCTCAAGCCATCTAGGTGATATTTATCCATCCAGAAAAAAGCACTACTTATCAGAAAAGATCTGACCTCTGGTCGTTCATAATTGAATATATAACTCTTCCAGTCAGGGTGATAACCTTTGCGAATGTCAGGATGTTCGTAAACGCAACTGCCATCGAAACGATACAAGCCATGATCGTCTCCAGGAAAATGTGCGGGAACCCAATCTAGAATGACGCCGATCCCTTTTTGGTGTAGACAATCAACCAAATACATAAACTCCTGTGGATTTCCATATCTACTTGTTGGCGCAAAATAACCAGTGACCTGATATCCCCAACTCATCTCATACGGAAATTCTGTAATTGGCATTAACTCGACATGAGTAAACCCCATCTCAGAAATGTAGGAGACCAACTCATCTGCAAGAGCGTTGTAACTCAAAGGTTCATTTTCAGGTAACTGACGTTTCCAAGAACCAAGATGTAATTCATAAATGGAAAAAGGCTGATCTAAAGATTGTTTTCTTTTTCGATTACTCATCCAATCATCATCCGTCCATTTATAGTCAAGGGACCAACTGATGGATGATGTTTTTGGTGCAACTTCTGCAAAAAATGCAAATGGGTCAGCCTTGTCTTGATGTTGTCCTCCATCCTCTGGCCAGATTCTATACTTATATAATTCGCCTAATTTTATGTTAGGAATGAACCCTTCCCAAATACCTGATGAATCCCATCTGACATTTAGCGCATGTTGACTACCATCCCAAAAATTGAAATTACCAACGATGGATACTGCCTTAGCTGCCGGTGCATAAACAGAAAAGTATGTGCCTGATGTACCTTCAATTTCTATTTCGTGTGCACCAAATTTTTCGTATAGCTTAAAATGCTTTCCTAGCTTAAATAAGTCAATATCGAATTCTGTAAATAATGAGTGAACTATAACCTCTGCCATTGATGACTAAGGTAAGCATGTATTGTGTAATTACTATTCTTTATTAATGAGAATTAGTGATTTCTTTAGATGTACTTTGTGAATAATCACTTTAAATCTAAAATCCCAAAAGTTTGATTATGTGGAATTGTGATATCAAGAATTTCAAATTTTGGAGTAGTCTTCTTTTTTAAAGCATTCCAAGTTTTCATTGATCTTGCATCTGATGTAACAAAATGGGTTACACTTTTGTCTTTGTCAGACTGTGCGAAAAGTTTCGAATCATTTGGAATTATAGCTCTAGGCATCAGTTTTTCCAATGTCGAATTATTATGTTCAAATAGAATTTTTGCAAATTCGCCGGTTCATTGTGCATCGATTTGATTAAACGGAAGAATTTCCAAATTCCTAAGTGGTAAATCACTGACTTTTCCTATGACACAATATTCGGCAATTGAAATTGTTGAAATTTTCATTCTTATACCTTGCTCCAAATAATACTTAAAGTATCCAAGAGCATTAATGTGAAGTGGATCAGAGTTATTCAATAATCTTATAAAGAAGCTTGTATCTAGTAATACACTATGCGTCATAGCCTCCTCTAGTTTCTTCAATCCACTTTTCTGGATTAAATCCAACCCAATTATTAGAAGATTTTTTTATTAGACCTTTAATATATTTTTCATTGAATGATGAGTTATAGTCAATTAGCTCAAGTAACTTAAGTGATTTTGTATCAATTTCACCTGTTTCCAGATTTTGAAGGCCTGTTGCTCTAATTCCATAATTTTTATAAAGCATATTTTCTTTTCTGCTTTCTAAAAATTCTATTCCAGTTTCAATTGCTATATAACCATAATCATCAGTGTCAATGTGAATATTTGCTTTATTCTTTCCTCCCGCGTCCTTAAGCTTGCCATAAAAGTAAAACTCAGCTTCAACCCAAATTTTTTCATTTCTATAGAAATCAGTTTGTGGGCCTATTTGTAGCTTATATTCATCTTCAAGTGATGTTTTTATGAGAAAGATATAATTCTTTTCTCTGGATAGCTTTTGGATATTTTCAATAGCTCTTGCGCTTTTAAGTTCGAGAAAATCAATTGATTCAGTCTGAGAAATTTGGCTTAACAAAGCGCTAAATCCTATAATTGCTTGAATTGATGTTTTAAACTTATGTTTTACAGATCCTTCTTCTATATCATAAGCTATTAGAGGCCTATCTTTTTTAGATGTAGGAAATAGCATATCCTCAACATGTGTTAGCATTGAGATGATATGTTTAATGTCATAGTTTTCAGGCGTCAACTCTGAGTTACCTTGTTTTCCAACAAGTTTGACCTCTATTTCTCCGATTTTGTCCATAATTATCTTAAAACTACAATAATTGTACCTTTAGACAGCTTGCTATTAATGATTTAGTAATCTATTAAGTTCCGTGTACCCTATTTGCATATAACTTCTTAATAGTATGAATGAAACGTAATTAGGAGACTTTATTGTTCGTATTCAATCCAGCTTTTTCTGAGATCTCCATCATTCGATCGATACACACTCTGCCTTTCTCAATAACCCAATCTTCTAACAAGATTTCTGGCATCTCATACTTCATCGCCAAATACAACTTCTCCATTGTATTGCGCTTCATATGCGGACAATCATTACACGCACAAGTATTGTTGGGAGGAGCAGGAATGAATTCTTTATCAGGAGATTTTAATTCCATTTGGTGAATGATCCCAGCTTCAGTTGCAACGATAAATTTCTTTGCATCACTCGTCTGTGTAAATTTGAGCAGGCCACTTGTTGAACCTATATAATCAGCAATCTCTAATAAATGAGCTTCACATTCTGGATGAGCGATAAATGAGGCATCAGGGTGACGCATTTTTAGTTTGGTAATTTTCTCATGAGAAAAAATCTCGTGGACCATACATGCGCCATTCCACAAAACCATATCTCGGCCAGTCACTTTTTGTAAGTAAGCACCAAGGTTTTTATCTGGAGCGAATATGATGCCTTTATCTTCTGGTATGCTTTCTATGACATAGCGTGCATTAGAAGAGGTACAACAGATATCTGTTAGTGTCTTCAACTCAGCAGTACAATTCACATAACTGACAACAACATGATCAGGATATTTTTCTTTAAATTTTTTAAACAAATGAGGTGGACAAGAATCTGCCAAAGAACAGCCAGCCTTCAAATCAGGAAGAATAACTTTCTTTTTTGGGCTTAACATTTTAGCCGTTTCTGCCATGAAATGTACGCCTGCAAACACGATGACCTCTGCTTCTGTATTGGCTGCCATTTGTGACAATTGAAGACTATCACCGACATAATCTGCAATGTCTTGTATTTCAGATTCTTGATAATAATGAGCAAGGATGATGGCGTTCTTTTCTTTTTTAAGTTTTTCGATCTCTTCTTCGAGATTCATGGTTGGGTCGAGATCTATATCGAGGTAGCCATTCTTAATCAAATTCTTTTCTGCAATTGCGAGTTCTGCTGCTGACATATCTAATTAATATTCTGTTTTGTAATGTGAATATATAACTGTTTTACTGATCAGTTTGGTTCGTAAAACATTGGTAAATCAAACTGTTGGTATTCTTTTTAGAAATGATCTAATTAAGTGTGAGCATTGATCTTAATGACATTAACATCCTCTTACCAAGTCAATATATTGAACAATAGGCAAAAAATAACGTAATAGAAATAGCTGTAAAGCACGATTTTTGCGATATTAAAAGATATAAATTAGCTTAAAATGGAATTAACAATCAATGGAAAGGCTGTATCGGTTGAAGTAGAAGATTCGATGCCACTACTTTGGGTGTTGCGAGATGAGCTCAATATGACTGGAACAAAATACGGTTGTGGAGTATCAGCTTGTGGTGCTTGTTCATGTTTGGTGGATGGAAAAGTTACGAGAACATGTACGCTACCAATCTCAGCAGTTGTAGGAAAAGAAATAAAAACCATTGAAGGAATAGCGACTGGCGGAAGTCTATCTGCAGTTCAAAAAGCTTGGATACAACATCAAGTGCCTCAATGTGGCTATTGTCAATCTGGACAAATCATCGCAGCTGAAGGTCTGCTGGATGATAAGCCAAATCCTTCTGATGATGATATCGATAAAGCGATGAATAACATATGCCGATGTGGGACTTATCAACGAATGAGAGAAGCGATCCATACTGCTGCCAAATGGAGGCAGGAAGAAAATTCATTATTAGGTTAATTCATTAAAAAAAAGAAAATGGCAGATCATGCACATAAAGCAGATATGGATAATACCCACAAGCAAAATAAAAAAGGCAAGTGGACGCGTCGAGCATTTATCGGAGCAGGTGGATTAGCAGGTGTTGGATTATTAGTTGCAGTAGGTGGTAATGTTTACCTCAATAAAAAAGTAAAAAAATATTCAGGTATTGGCATGGGTGAGGGAGATTCTCTGAATGCGTGGATACGAATTGCGCCAGACAATACGATCACTGTTGCTGTCCCAAGAGCTGAGATGGGTCAAGGTGTGTATACATCCATCCCCCAAATGATAGCTGAAGAATTGGAAGTGGAGATGTCAACGATTGAGGTTATCCACCCACAGCCAGAACCACCGTATGCGAATACATTTTTACTCACACAAAAAGAACCGAACGCGTTTAAAGGGTATAGTCTTATAGAAAAAATATATGCTTCCTTACCTATTATTGCGACAGGTGGTAGTACGACAATTCCTGATGGTTATAATAATATGCGCTATGCAGGTGCTACAGCAAGAGAGATGTTGAAAATGGCAGCCGCAGATAAGTGGGGCATTGATGTTACAGAATGTAAAGCAGAAAGTGGTCATATCATTAATATAAGTAATAACGAAAAACTAAGCTATGGTCAACTAGCGGAAGCTGCTGGAGAAATGAACTATGACGGCTTGCCTGAATTAAAAAAGAAAGCTGAATGGAAACTGATTGGTAAGCCAGTACAACGATTGGATATTCCTGAGAAAGTAACAGGTAGTGCAGAATTTGGCTTAGACGTGCGATTAGAAAATATGAAATATGCGGTGATGAAACACCCGTCAATCATAGGTGGAAAAATTACCGACATTATCAATAAAGATGATATTGAATCTAGAACAGGCATCGATAAAGTTGTCTTGACTGAATATGGTGCTGCCGTTATCGGAGACAATACATGGCGGGCTAAAAATGCAGCTCTTGCTTTAAGAGTAGAAGAAGATGATTCAGGTAATGGAACCATTAATTCGGCAACTATCGATAAAGAATTAAATGAGATTCTAGATGAAGCACCACTTGCAACTCCAGAAAATGAAGGTGATGTGACAGCTGTCTTCTCTGATGAAAACAATACTGTGATAGAAGGGACCTATAAAGTGCCATACTTAGCACATGCTGCTATGGAACCGTTGAATTGTACAGTGATGGTAACAAGTGATTCTGCAGAAGCGTGGGTGGGACATCAAGGAAGCTCGATCGTCCAAAATATGTTAAATGAAGTCACTGGAATAGAAAAGGGATCAATTACAGTGAACACCACATATTTAGGTGGAGGTTTTGGAAGACGAGCAGAGCCTGACTTTATTCGGAAAGCTGCAGCCATTGCGAAGGAAATGCCAGGTGTTCCAATTCAAACTGTATTCACTCGTGAAGAAGATATGCAAAATGATATGTATCGGCCAGCAGCTAAAAGCAGATTCAAAGCAGTTGTAGATAGCAATGGTGACATTGCAGCTTGGGACAATATGATGGCATTACAATCTGTGTCTAACAGTGCGATAAGTAGAATGATGCCTGCGATGGCTCCGTCTCCTGCAAAAGATGAAGCAACGATAGAAGGTGCGGCTCATTTGCCATACATCATGAAAAATAGACGCGTAGCTTTTGGCAATCACGAGCTACCAATCCAAGTTGGCTTTTGGCGATCTGTCGGTAGTTCTCAAAATGCCTTCTTTACAGAAAGTTTTCTTGATGAATGCGCTCATGCCGCAGGCCAAGATCCTTACGAATTTAGAAAATCAAAATTAGCAGATCATCCTCGCTTTGCATCAGTTTTAGAAAAAGCAGCCGAGTTAGGAAACTGGGGCGCACAAGATGGCAAATTCAGAGGCATAGCATTGCACAAAAGTTTTGGTTCGATTGTCGGGCAAGTCGCTCAGATATCTAAAGTCGGAGACAAGCAATTTTCTATCGATAGTTATTCATGTGTGATTGATTGTGGTACGTACATCAATCCCGATACCATCCAAGCACAGATGGAAGGCGGTTTGGTCTTTGGATTAACTGCAGCTTTATATGGAGAGATTACGTGGGATGATGGTTCTGTCAATGAATTAAATTTTCCACAGTACGATATGGTCCGTATGAATGTATCGCCTCAAGTCGATGTCCATATCATGGAAAACGAACATTACCCGGGTGGGGTAGGAGAGCCGGCAACACCGCCAGCGGCACCTGCATTGACGAATGCTATGTTTGCGGCTACAGGGGAACGGATTCGGAAGTTGCCGATTGTGAAGCAAGGGTATTCGTTTGTGTAGGTAGTCTTATTCAAGATGTTTTTTGATCTTTTTGTCTGAACAAGATTTTTAAGATTAATAGGATATACAAGATTAGATCTTGTGCATCTAGGCCATCTGATGATTCGTATTCAAGATATTTTTGATCTTTTTTGTCTGAACAGGATTTTCAAGATGTGCATGATATACAAGATTAGATCGTATACATCCGATCTATATTGCAAACCTGTCCTTCCGCTAGCTGATCGTGTTCAATACAGTTTTTATATTCTTTGTCTGAATTTGGATGAGTGCGCGGTCCTGCTGGACAGCAGGATCAAAGTTCGTAAACCGACCTTTGAAGAAAAGGAACCAATTCACTAGAATTGGCAACTGAAAATTCTGTTTAGATTTAATCATGCTCATCTTTTTCATCTTAATAATCGTGTTCAAGACAAATTTTGAATTCTCTTTTAAATGAATAAGGTTTTTAAATTTAAGCTTAATTGTTTTATAAAACTTAAAGGAGGACTTAGGGCCTCCTTTTTTATTTAGCATCAGATGTTTTTATTAACTCAAATTGAATAGTATTATCTTGTGTAAAATGAATCACTAAAATTAACTTTACAATGAACACATTACTCAAAATTTACTTAGTCTTCATCCTAGCACTTATACTCACTAGCTGTATGGAAGAATCAGCCAATGTATCAATCTTCGAAGAATATGATACATACCAAAGAACAGCAATGTTGGCTTACGTAGACGGAAAATATGAAGTAGCCTTACTCAACTTCGAAAAAGCATTTGCTGTTAAAAATGATGAAAGTGAAAACGACTATTTCTTTGCTGCGGCATCGGCCTTAAGACTTCAGGAAAACAATAAAGCAAAGGAGTTCATTAAAGATGCAATTGTTATAAATAATGCGAACAAATCATACTTTGAGAATTTTGAAGAATTTGATGGATTCAGACATCTTGATCTGATGGTTTCAATAGACAAGGATTATGAAACATACCAAAATAAATATTTAGATAACCAAGAAAATCCAGATTTAGACAATAGGCTTAATGAACTTATGGATTTGGATCAAGCTGTCAGAGATGGCAGAAGTTCAGAGGATATGAACACTAGAGATTCTTTAAATATTATGGAGTTGATAGAGATAACTGAAAAATATGGTTGGCAAGATAAATCCTGGTTGTTGCTTTGGCATCAAAGAGGTAAATATCAAGAGGACAATTATGTTTGGTCATATTTTAGACCACTGATCGATTCATTAATAGCAGAAGGTCAGATAAGACCTGATTATTGGTCTAGATATGAAGATGAGAAATTAATGTTTTCAAAAGGTGTCCAAAAATATGGAACCTATTGGAACAATTATGATGATTATCCAGTAGAAAATGTTGAGACAATAGATGAATTGAGAAATGAAGTAGGATTACCACCATTATGGTATATGAACAAAGTGTATCATAGCAATTTGCCAGATGGGTATACTGGAAAGGATCCCAACAAAACGCCAAATCCTTAGATGTAGTTAATTATTAAATGGGAGGGGTTCTCCAAAGACCTCCACCATCACCCTTGCAATAGCTGCAACATGATAGTCAATAATATTCCATCGACCATCTCGCGTCAATAAAATCTCTCTCGTCTCCCGCACATTATTAAAAAAGAAATTTTCAGTCACAATTGCTGACATGCTCGTCCGACGCAACAAACCAAGATCTCCCCTTAGTTTATATGGCGTACCACCATCTCCTCTGCGTAGTCGTGAACTAGGAAATGCTGACTGATATTCTTCTGCAAAAATTGTAGCAATAGATGGTCCCAGTCTAGAATTGGGATGAATTAGAAATTCGCAGCCATCTCCAGCTCGGCCTTCATTTGTATTTGAATGTACACTTACCAATAGTGCATTTCTTTCATTGTGACTATTCGCTCGTCGAATTCTCTCACCAATTAAGACATCTTCTAATTCTGGACAAATGTGCACATAGGGAATTTGCATAAAAGTCAATTCCTGTATAATCCCATTGATAATGGCTCTGTTGAGTTCTCCTTCAAAGAGTTGTTTGCCATCAGGGAATTCTTGTGATCTGCGTTGGCTCGTTTGTGGCCGGCCTTTGATTAGACCGCCGTGGCCGTTGTCTAGGATTACTAGCATGAGTTATATTTTGTGTTCTTTTATTCGAGTAGATGAATAGAGAACTGTTGCTTAAATGTAAGACTTATTGTGGGAGGATGGTATCCTTAGAATTGGGGATATTTTTATTGAGCTATGCTCTACAAGGTACTAAGTCTAATTAAAATTGAAGTTTCGAAAAAATTAATTTTGAAGTTGGGTTACTTTATATGCAGCTTTTACACTAGTATGTAAATCATCATCGCTACATAGTATTTGAAATGTGGCTAATTAAACTAGCCAACTATAATTCAGAAATAATTAATCAACATAAAATTCTAAAATGAAAAATTTAAGTTTAATTTTAACTGTGCTGATTTGTACAATCATAGCATCTTGCAAACCAGACACCAAACAACCAAAACAAGCATCTGTATCAATTGAAGAAATGAGTGAATTGGAAAGAGATGCTAAATTATTTGAGGAATTCGAAAAATCTTATGGAATTTTAGAATCTGAACACGAATCAATTATTGCTGATAGGCTTGGAGAAGGTTTTGAGTCTTCAAAATTTCCAATAATTGCAAACCCTAATTGTAGAAGAATTTATAAAGATAGAGCGTACAGAGCATGTGGCCCAGCGACATTACTTCAAGATGGAACTTTTGTTACATCATTAAAAGTATATTCAAGAAGGCTCACAGGATTTACAGGTGGAGTAGAATTTAGCCTGAGAGTAGCTGATGGTAGGCCGGTTTATTTTATAAGAACTCCTAAATGGGGTGTAAATGGTTACAGTTCGAGAAATGTCGTGTATGAAACAAACATTCCAAAGGCTATAGCGGCAATTACGGATAAGATAACTGCTGAACCTTACCATGAATCCACAAAAAGAACTATAAAACAGGCAACTGAATTAGGTAAAAAATTAGCTGGCGGGTAATGATCAAACTAAATTCTCCAATCATATTGGCATTCAGTACAATATGTATTGTAATATTTTTATTAATTGATATGTTTCAAATAGGAATACGATATTTATTTATAACTGAATCCAATTTTGACTTATATAATTGGGAACATTATCCTCCTTTAATATTGCATGTATTTGGACATTCTACTACCGATCATTTGTTTGGAAACTTATCTATCGGATTATTAATAGGGCCTTTGTTAGAAGAAAAATATGGTTGGAGAAGAATCTTAATTGCAATTCTTGTCACTGCATTAGTGACTGGAATTTGCAATTCATGGATATTTCATGACCAGGTTTGGGGTGCAAGTGGTGTTATTCTAATGCTAATTGCTTTATCATCTTTCACGAATATCAAAAACAGAGAAATTCCAATAACTTTTTTACTTGTAATTTCTGTTTATATTGGAAGAGAAATTCTTCAAGCTGATAATATGAAAAATATTTCATTTGAATCACATATAATCGGCGGAATAATAGGTTCAATTTTTGGATTTATTTTTAACTATTATGGAACAAAGGAGTTAGAATCGCTAGAAAGTTATGATCATGGAATCACTCCTTCGTCTTGACTTCCCATATGACGCTTTCATTTTGGATTAGCTATCAATTTATTTGTAAAATCAAAAGCATATTGTATTCTTAGAGCTGCTTATTATTTTCTAGTTGTTAATTAGCGTAAAATCAGGTATGAATATGGTAGATGCACCAATTTTATAAAGGAATAATTTATTGATAAGTATGTATAATATTGTTACTCGCTTACTCAATTCCTCTTTAACTTTACCTACAATTTTGTATTTTAAATCTCTGAAATTTGCTTCTTCAATAGATAATGTATCCATACTTGATTGTACTTTACAAATGTTGTGATAATAATTACCCCTCCAGCCCTTGCCTTAACTTTTTCAAATCCATCTCCCTTTTGATCAGCAAAGTCTTTCACTTGATCTTTTATTATTTTACCAAGTCAAAGATATTTTTCGCCTAGTGAGCAATGTACAATACGCTTAAACTTGATGATAGTATTTGGCCCCGCATAAAAAAAGTCAAAGCTGAACAGTCTTGTCTTGATAAATAGAAGAGCCAATTCCAAAAATTTAATAAATAATAGCAATTATAATCGTTTGTATTTGTTTGAAGATGGATTAAGCAGTAAGTTTAGAGAACAAGTACGTTGTATAAACAATTAAGTAACAATATAACTAATTAGTCAAGTTTAAAATGATTGAAGTACGAAAAGGAATAAATAACAAGCCACTTGCAAGCGAAAAGCAAGTAAGTGCAGTATTACAAATAGAGGGAGAAGGCAGGCTATATTGGTTACCCGGTTGTTACTGCTGGTGAATTAAACAAAACTTTTGATGGTTTATTAATAACAAAAGAAAAAGGAATTTTAATTGTTGAAATTGAAGAAGGTAACCAGTATGAGTCAACTATTGAAAAACAAGATATCTTATACGGGGTGTTGGATTCATATCTTAGAGGATATCCAAGATTAAGAGTAAATAGAAAAGACCTTAAAGTCCCATTAGAGGTTATCACCTTTGCGCCACAATGTTCAGAAATTAACCTAAAAGACAACTCTAATTTTGCTAAATCTATAATGGAGTTCACCAAATTTTATAAAAGTTTGCATGAATCAAATTTAAACGAAGAGACTTATGAATTAACGATATCAATAATTCAAAGTGTAATTACACTTTCTTCTGGAAAAGACCGCTCGTATGTCACAAAACAAAACTCTTTAGGTGCAAGACTAAAAAATTTAGAGAAAACAATTGCCAACCTAGATAATGACCAAGAGAGTGCAGTAATTGACTATTTTGAAGGAATACAGAGAATTAGAGGACTTGCAGGAAGTGGAAAAACTATAGTTCTTGCTCTTAAAGCCGCATATTTACATTCACAAAATTCAAATTGGAATATTGCTGTTGTTTTTAATACCAGATCCTTAAAGTACTTATTTAAATCATTGATTACAAGATTCTTTGCTGAAAAGAAAAAGAGCATTCCTGATTTTAATAAATTACAAATTATAAATGCTTGGGGAAGTACCAGAGACAGTGAGTCAGAAAAAGGTCTTTATTATCAATACTGCTTAGATCACAATGTAGAATTTATAAATTATAGATTAGCTAAGGAAGAAGTTGGTTATACGGAAGCATTTAACTTCGTTTGTAAAAAGCATTGGAGAATACAAACACTGCTCACCAAAAATTCGATGCAATCCTAATTGACGAGGCTCAAGACTTAAACAGCAGCTTTCTTAAATTAGCCTATGGATATTTGAAAGAACCTAAACGATTAATATATGCCTATGATGAATTACAAAAGCTTAATGAAGGAAAATCTCTTCCTAATCCGGAAGAAATATTTGGCAGAGAAGCAAAAGATACAATTCTAAATAAATGTTATAGAAATTCAAGACCATTACTTACAACTGCTCATTCTTTAGGTTTTGGAATATACAAGAAAGATTATAAAGACAATATAGAAATGGTGCAGTTTTTCGATCAGCCAGAACTCTGGAGTGATGTCGGTTATGATATTATAGATGGAAAATTGAAACCAAATAATAAAGTTGCACTAAGCAGAACTTCTGAATCAAGTCCTATTTATTTAGAACAACATACTGAAATTGAAGACCTAATAATTTTCACTATGTTCGAGAATAAGGAAGAGCAAGCAATATGGATTGCCAATAGTATTGAAACTAATTTAAGAGAAGATGAGCTGCTACACAGTGATATCATTGTAATAAATCCACTAGGCTCTAAGACAAAAACGGAAGTAGGAAGAATTAGAGAAATATTAAACGGTAAAGGTATTAATTCACATATTGCTGGTGACTGGGATCCGAATGTATTTTTTGAAGAAGATTCTATTACATTCACTGGAATTAATAGAGCCAAAGGAAATGAAGTTGCTATGGTCTATATCATTAATACACAGGAGTGTCACTCATCACCATATTTTATGTATAGAGAATTAATTAGTAGGAGAAATACTTTATTTACAGCCATAACAAGAAGTAAAGCTTGGGTTAGAGTTTGTGGGACTGGAAGTCGGATGCAAGATCTTATCAAAGAATTTTCTGAGACCAAAGAAAATAACTTCATATTAAAATTTACATACCCTACTGATGAACAAATATCAAATATGAATATAATTCATAGAGATTTAAAAGAATCAGAAAAATCAAAAATAAATTCTGAAACAGAATTATTTAAGAAAGTACCAGAAATATTAACTAGGCTGAAAAAAGGTGAAACTCTATTAGAGGACTATCCTAAAGAGATTCGAAAAATGCTTAGAAAATTGTTAGATGAATAATCTTAAGCAGAAAATAAAAAAGGAACTAGATAATCTTTGTAGAATATTTGCAAATGAAAGTATTTCAAAAGACTATAACTTTCACAATTTTGATAAATCAAAAGAAAATCTTAGATGGGATGGTTTTAAAAATATTGCATTTACACTTTCCAAAAGTGATTATGGAACTCTATACACTCAATTACTCTTAAATAAGGACTATTCGTTTCTATTAATGGATGGTGGAATCTTACAATTAATGTACCAATTTCATAGAAACGAGCTGAAGAAACACACACTTTCCTTTTACCCAAATCCATTTGTACTACAATACTTCAAGGTGCCAGATGAGTTTTATGAGTTATATTATTCAGATGAAATATTTGGCGATCAATCAACACCAAGTAATGGAATTGTCCCTTTTAGATTTGATTTCTCTGGAGTACATATTGACATAGTGCATCCAATTACTCATCAAACTTATTTTGGTATTGATGAATGCAGGATTCCTATCAATGGTCCTGTTACTCCTAACACATTTATAGATTATGTCCTAAGAAATTTCTATACTAAGCAATATCTAAATTGCTTTGGAACCTGTGGGATAAACAGAAGACTCAAATTGCATGATTCGATTACAGCGAACGAACGAAATATATTTCATTTAAGTATTGAATAGTATTGTCACAAACGTCATGTGATGAGAGCATATCCAAACGCAAAAGCTATTGTAAGCACGCTACAGTTAATTATCCATATCAAGTTGACTACAATTATTTTCCAAAGTCTGCTTACCCATAATCCTTATCACCCCTCCAATCGTACACTCCCCAACCACCGCTTCGCCTTATCCAAGTCCATCCCCTTCCGCTCCGCAAAATCCTCCACCTGATCTTCCATAATCTTCCCAAGCCCAAAATACTTAGCCTCAGGATGCGCAATATACCAACCACTCACACTCGCCGCAGGATACATAGCTAAACTAGAGGTTAACTTAATACTAGTATTTGCCTCTGCATCAAGAAGATCAAACAGGAAATTTTTCTGCGTATGATTAGGACAAGCAGGATAGCCAGGTGCTGGCCGGATGCCTTTATACGTTTCTCTGATTAAATCTTCATTACTTAATTTTTCATCGTTTGCATAGCCCCATAAATCTTTGCGGACGATCTCATGCATTTTTTCTGCAATTGCTTCTGCGAGTCTATCAGCCAATGCTTTTAATAGTATCGCATTATAGTCATCTTGAGCAGCTTCAAAACGCTTGACATGTTCTTCGATGCCGATGCCTGCGGTGACTGCGAATCCACCGATATAGTCATTGACAGTTGAGTCTTTTGGAGCAACAAAATCACTCAAACAAAACTGTGGTAAGTTGGCAGCTTTTTTACGTTGTTGTCTTAAGTTGTGAATGACACCAACTTCATCCTTTCGGCTTTCATTGTCAAAAACAAGGATGTCATCGCCTACACTATTTGCAGGATATAATCCGACAACTGCTTTTGCTGTCAACCATTTTTCTGTAATGATTTGGTCGAGCATTTCTTGCGCATCATTGTACAACTTTGTTGCTTCTTCACCGACAACGTCATCTTCTAATATGGCAGGATATTTACCGGCTAATTGCCAACTCGAAAAGAAAGGTGTCCAGTCGATGTATGGTCGTAATTCGGCTAATGAAAAATCGTCGTATACTTTATTACCTATAAAACTTGGTGTTGTCGGTATATAGGTCGACCAGTCGATGTCAGCAGTCTTTTTTCTTGCTTCTTGAATTGGAAGGTACTTTTTGGTATCGTCTTTTTTTGCTCTAGTTTCTCTTATTCGTGCGAGTTCATTTTTAACATCAAGGATGAAATTAGACTTGACATCTTCATTGTCTGTGATTAAATTACTTACTACAGAGACACTTTTAGAAGCATCTAAGACATGGACAGTAACACCAGAATAATGAGGCTCTATTTTTAATGCCGTATGCAATTTTGAGGTAGTTGCGCCACCAATCAATAATGGAAGTTTCATGTTGAGTCGTTCCATTTCTTCAGCGACGTAAACCATTTCATCTAATGATGGCGTAATGAGACCACTCAAGCCAATAATATCAACATTTTGCTTTACAGCTTCTTCTAGAATTTTATTCGCAGGTACCATCACGCCGAGATCGATGATGTCATAATTGTTACAAGCGAGGACAACGCCGACAATGTTTTTACCAATATCATGCACATCGCCTTTAACTGTTGCTAATAGTATTTTACCTTTTGTGGAGACGTCTCCCTTAGATTTCTCTGCTTCAATAAATGGCGTCAAATAGGCAACTGATTTTTTCATCACTCTTGCACTCTTGACTACTTGAGGTAAAAACATTTTACCAGAACCAAATAAGTCTCCGACGATATTCATACCATCCATTAAAGGCCCTTCTATGACTTCAAGTGATTTAGTGAATTGCTGTCTGGCTTCTTCGGTATCTTTTTCAATGAACTCTGTGATGCCCCTGACTAAGGAATGCGCCAAGCGTTCGTTGACTGGCTTTTCTCTCCAAGCCAAATCTTTTACTTGCTTTTTCCCACCACCTTTCACTTTTTCTCCATAAGCTGTCAAGGCATCGGTAGCATCTGGGTGTCGATTAAATAAAACATCTTCTACTAGCTTCAATAAATCTTTTGGGATATCGGCATATACTTCCACCATACCAGCATTGACAATTCCCATATCCATACCAGCTTTTATGGCATGATATAAAAAGGCTGAATGCATAGCTTCACGGATCACATTATTTCCTCTATATGAAAATGAAATGTTACTGACGCCACCACTGATTTTTGCTCCAGGACATTGTTCTTTTATTTGACGAGTTGCTTCGATAAAGTTTATTGCATATTCATTGTGTTCTTCTATTCCCGTGGCAACGGCGAAAATATTCGGGTCGAAAATAATGTCTGATGGAGGAAAGTTAACTTCATTTACTAAGATGTCATAAGCTCTTTTGCAAATCTCTACTTTGCGTTCGATGGTGTCTGCTTGACCATCTTCATCAAAGGCCATCACAACGGCTGCGGCTCCAAATCTTCTGACAACATTGGCGTGTCGTTTAAATTCCTCAACGCCTTCTTTCATTGAAATAGAGTTGACGATGCATTTGCCTTGGACACATTTAAGCCCAGCTTCAATAACAGAAAATTTTGAAGAATCTATCATGATTGGCAGCTTCGCAATGTCAGGTTCAGCCATCATTAGATTGAGGAATGTTTCCATTTCTTCCTTAGAATCAAGCAAGCCTTCGTCCATATTGACATCCAATATCTGTGCGCCTCCTTCTACTTGATGATTGGCAACTGATAAGGCTTCTTCATAATTTTTCTCTTTTATCAAGCGAGCAAACTTTTTTGATCCAGTCACATTGGTTCGTTCACCGATGTTGATGAAATTAAAATTCTCTCTGACAACTAATGGCTCTAGACCACTATACATAGAAAGCGGCGATGATTCTTTGGGTTGTCTCGGTTGTAGTTCTTGTACGGCTTCAGCCATTGCGCGAATGTGATCTGGAGTTGATCCACAACATCCGCCCACTATATTGACGAAGCCATTGCCCGCAAAATCTTTGATATACTCTTTCATTTGCTCTGGCGACTGATCATACTCGCCCAACTCATTTGGCAAACCAGCATTAGGATAAGAACAGACGTAAGTATCAGATATTTTGGATAGCGTTTGTACATAAGGCCTCATCTCCTTTGCCCCGAGTGCACAGTTCAAACCAACAGCAAATAAATCCATGTGTTTAATGGAAATCCAAAAAGCCTCTGTTGTTTGGCCACTTAATGTCCGACCACTTGCATCTGTAATGGTACCTGAAACGATGATTGGTTTCTTATCCTTCTTTTCTTCGAATAAAAGATCTAAAGCAAATAATGCCGCTTTAGCATTTAAAGTGTCAAAAACTGTTTCGATCAAAAACAGATCGGCGCCACCTTCCCATAACGCTCTTGCTTGATCCAGATACGCCTGACACATTTCGTCAAAATTAACTGCCCGATAACCAGGATTGTTGACATCAGGGGAGAGTGACAATGTTCTGTTTGTTGGGCCTATAGCTCCAGCGACAAATCTTGGTTTGTCAGGATTTTGTTTCGTAAACTCCTCAGCAGCTTCTTTGGCAATTTTCGCCGAATAATAATTGATGTCATAGACGGCATCTTGCATGTCGTAATCCTCCTGTGCGATAACAGTTCCACTAAAAGTATTGGTCTCTATGATGTCTGCTCCTGCTCGCAAGTACTCTTTATGAATGTCTTTTATAATTTCTGGCTGAGTAATGGAGAGTAAATCGTTATTTCCCTTAATGTCTTTATGAAACCCTTTAAACCGTTCTCCTCTGAAATCGTCTTCCTTGAGTTTGTATCTCTGAATCATTGTACCCATCGCTCCATCGAGGACTAGGATACGATCTTTTATAATTTCCTCTATTGTCTTTGTCATAATCGGTGCAAAAATAACAACATATCTATAGAAATAGTTGCTAGTTCTAGTAAACAGTCGTTTTCCTTTCAATAATGCACATATAGCAGAAGAGTGACTTGATATGAAGTAAACCATGGGTTTTTAAACCATTCTCGTCATTTTCACTAATTTTATTGAATGACCAAGAACCCAATGTCTGCAGACACAAAAAAAATAGTGTCGGGAGAAGACTATATCAATAGTTTACGTAATCGCGATCTCAACATTTATTTGTTTGGAGAACAGATCAAAGAAGTTGTGGATCACCCCATGATTAGACCGTCGATTAATGCCGTTGCTGAAACCTATGATCTTGCCATACGTGAACCAGAGCTAGCCTCTGTTATTTCTCCTTTTACAGGAAAAAGAATTAGTCGGTTTTTACATGTTGTTATGTCTGCACATGATATGGTATTACAAAATAAAATGCAGAGGAAACTAGGTCAAAATACGGGCACGTGTTTCCAGCGTTGTGTCGGAATGGATGCATTCAATTCATTGTATTCTGTGACCTTTGAAATGGATGAAGCAAATAACACTACTTACCATAGCAGATTGAAATCGTTTTTGAAAACGATGCATGAATTTAATTTCGTGGTAGGAGGAGCAATGACAGATGTTAAGGGAGATCGTAGTTTAGCGCCGCATCAACAAGAGGATCCGGATATGTTTGTGCACATCGCAAAACGAACAAAAGAAGGGGTCTATATATCTGGAGCAAAAGCTCATCAAACTGGCTGTATCAATTCGCACTATATGTTGGTGATGCCAACGATGCGCCTCGGAGAAGCTGATAAAGATTATGCCATAGTTGGAGCGGTCCCAGTGGAAGCAAAAGGAATAACCTACATATACGGACGCCAATCCTGTGATACACGAAGTATGGAAGGTGGATCAATAGATACTGGAAACAATACCTATGGTGGGCAAGAAGCGATGGTCATATTCGACAATGTGTTTATCCCTAACGAATGGATATTTATGGATGGTGACTATGAATTTGCATCAATGTTGGTGGAGAGATTTACCACTTATCACCGTAGATCATATGTCTGTAAAAGTGGAGTCGGAGATGTGTTGATAGGTGCTGCTGCCAATATTGCTGAAATGAATGGAGTAGAAAAGGCCTCTCACATCAAAGATAAATTGGTTCAGATGACCCATCTCAATGAAACAATATATGCGACTGGAATAGCTGCAAGCTATCAAGGTCATTCCACTAAATCTGGATGTTACTTGTGTGATGACATGCTTGCAAACGTTTGTAAACACCACGTAACTAAAATGCCATATGAAATTGGCAGATTGGCTCAAGATTTAGGTGGAGGGCTAGTGGCAACGATGCCTTCAGAGAAGGATTTAAATCACCCAGAGATTGGAGTTTTAGTTAAAAAGTATTTGAAAGGAAAAGCTGAATTTACAACAGTAGAAAGAGTGCGCATGTTACGCCTAATAGAAAACATGACTTTGGGAAGAAATGCTGTAGGTTATCTTACTGAGTCCATGCACGGTGCAGGTTCACCTCAGGCTCAACGCATACAAATTGGTAGAGCGATGCAATTGGAATATAAGAAACGTTTGGCAAAAGTATTAGCAGGGATACAAGATGCTGATGATGCAGTTGAAGAATTGAGTGGGTATTTTAAGCGGGTGTTTGCGCTTTAATTAAAGGCTATTAGGTGCTAGCCGCTAGCTGTTAGGGGGGACAAATTCGCCTCTGTGGAGGAGTGGTCCACCTGCCGGCGGATCGAGGTGGTCATCATTAGCACATATCCTTAAAGGAAATACACAACACAGATGTAAGATGTATAAAGGAGTTCCCCATAAATCCTGATTCCACATTTAATCCTGTAAATCCTACAATCCTATAAATCCTGATTCTGCATTTTTTCATTTAACAACAGCTATCTTAATCGGCTCCTTTCTCCCTTTCACCATGACTTCTTTAAAATTTGTCATTGATTTATATTCATCAGGTAATTGATCATACAATTCTTGAGAATAAATTAGCGAACTATTATTCTCTTTATTTAATTGCTCAAGACGTGCGGCTAGAATTACAGTATTTCCACTAATGGAATATTGCTTTCTCTCTTCATTCCCAACATTTCCTGCTACTACGTTTCCAGCGTGGATACCAATACCTATTTTTGTTGGATGAATTTCTTTATTAAAATTTTTATAGTGAAGTACTTCTCTTATTTCGTTTGCTGCTAAATATGCATTTAATGAATCATTGCCCATTGAAACAGGAGCACCAAATGTTGCCATAAATCCATCGCCTAATAATTGATTGACCACACCATTGTGTTTTTCTATGATGTTTATCATAAAGCCAAAGACTTGATTTTGATAAGCTATTATTTCTGATGGAGTTTTTGTTTCACAAAACTTAGTATAGTCACGAATATCTAAAAAAAGAACAGCTACAAATTTTTGTGTGATGTCTTCTGTAACATTTTCTCCTATTAATGCATCTGCAATAGGGCCCGAAACTTGTTGCTTAAGCAAAGTGGTAATTTTTGTCTCAGCTGATTTTAATTTGGATTCTGATACAGATAATTTATTAAAGGCGGTTTCTAATTTTTCATTAGCTCTTTTCTTGATCAAGTATGCAGTGATAGTTAATAACGCCAGAAGACCGAGTAATCCTGAAAAATATAATGTATTGCGTTGGTTTTTTCTCCCTTGCTTTAATTCTTGCTGATTTAATTGATTGAGGGCCTGTTCTGTTTTGATTTTTGCATCTCTTTGCTGAACAATTAATTTTTGCTTGGTTAAGGCGTTCTCTCTTTCTTGGTTTGTTTTTTCTAATTCTATTTTCTCTTGATTTGACTTTACAATAGAGAGTTCTTGTTGCGCAAGCCTAGAAATATTGCTTAATCTGATTAATTCTAATTCTGTGTTTTTTGAATTAGCTTTTGCGATCTCTTTTTCTTTCAGTGCAACGTTTAATTGAGATACTCTATATGCGCTATCTTGTTTTAATGACTGTGTTTCCAATGCTTGATTTTTAGCATCGATTTGTAATTTTTGTATTTCAGTCTGTTGTACTTTTTGAGCTGCTCTAAACAATTGATTTTGCTTTTCAGTTTGCTCGATTTCACGACGCTGATTAAGTAAGTTGGTGTTTTTTATTTCTAATAAATATTTGTTTTCATCAATAATCTTCTTGTATTTATTGAGGTATTCAAAAGCTAAATCGTATTCGTTTATGTTTTGGTATACTGCTGACAAGCCAAAGTAAGTTTCAGCAATAATGTCAGAGTTGAGTTCATCTGTATCAATAGTCTCTGCTTGCTTATAATAGGATAGTGCTTCTAAGTAATTGTTCTCCTCAGCATAGATTTTACCAAGAATTTGAAAGACTTCAACTTTTTGTTTAGTGTTGGTTAACTGACTAATTAAATCTAATAAAATATCTTTTCCTACTTCTGTTTGACCTTCGTTTATTTTTGCAATTGCGATGTTTTGATAAATAGATAATTTTTGTTGTGTAGTTAATGAGTTTTCAAAATCTAGAGCTTTAAGAAAATATTCATTAGCCAGTTCTTTATTATTCTGTTGATGATATGCATATGCTAAATTGTTGAGAACAGTGGCTCTTTTCGAATTCGTTTCACCATTTATTTCTACTAGTTCTTTTTGTTTTAATAAATAGGTGATCGACATATCATAGTCATTGTTCACTTGACTAATGTTAATTATTTGATCAAGTACTGCTAAGTTGTTTGGGTATGTATTTAGATCTACAGCTTTTTGCCAATACGTCTTTGCCTCTATTATTGTCTCAGTTTGATAATAACTGTTACCAATCTCCAAGTAACATTCTGACAGGTCTAAAGTGTCAAGACTTGTTAAGTATGTCTGTGTGAGTTTATAGTATTGAAGGGCTTCTGGATACAGTTGAGAATTATAGAAAAATTTTGCTAGACCCAAATATATTTCTTCTCTACGATAGTTAGAAGATTCAATATCTAATTGATTAAGTAACTGTTGCCATAGTATATACTCTTTCACACTGTTTTTAGATGAGTATGCCTCAGTAATAAGTTTGTCTATCAGATTAGCTTGACCAAACAAACTAGCATTAAGTATAATTAGGATAACTATGAGTAAATACCGCATATAAAATTAATTAAATGAATAATTTACTCCGAATGATAAAAATCTTCTGGACTGTGGATTAAATAGTAAGCCATCAAAGTTAACAGTGCCATCTATGCCTGCGTACTGTTGGCTAAATAAGTTAGCAATATTAATATAAGAATTTAGTTGCCTGTTGATATTAAAGTTAAGTCTTACATCTAGAGTGTAATAACCGCTGTTAATAATCGGATCAATATTTTCAGTAGTTATTGCTTGTGTCACTCTAAATGTATTCCTTGTCCAACTATTAGATGCTATCGAGTGTTGTAAGATTAAATTAAGATCATCTATCAGTTTTATTTTATTATTCATATAAAACATAAAATCTGGTTGGCCTCTGATAACAGTGATATCAACTAATGAGATATCATTATTTTCGGATAATTGGAGTTGTAGTAACCTTTCTGTTCCTTTAGTATAACTTAAACTAATGTCTGTGTCTAAACCAATTGCAGGAATAAGACTGTTTAATGTGATGCTTGCTTGGATACCTTGTAATCGACTAAATGAATCTGTATTATTAGCATAGCCCCAGAAGATATTACCAGAATTAATCTGATTTACGTTATAGTTAATAAAGTTTGAGGTTTTTGTTCTAAATAAAGTAGCGTCAACATATATATCTGAATTGAGCGTCCATCTTGCACCAAATTCTATATTATTTGTACTTTCTGGTTCTAGCCCTAAGGAACCACTTTCAATATTTAATTCTCTTGAGTTGTCAGAAATAGTGAAGCTATTATTACCATAGAATGTGGATGGATAACGAAAGGCTTCGCTATAGAAAGCGCGAAGGCTAAAATTATTTTTCAATTTATATAATACACCAAACCTTGGATTAAAAACAGCTTTATTCTGTACTAGTCTATCTCCACGTCTGTAGAGATGCGAACCTACAATAATTGTCAATGGACCTCCATTATAGAAAATTTCAATAAATGCATTATAAGCACCAAACGAGGCACTTGGATTTTCTATAACAGCAGGGATGTCAAATACTCTTGCAGTCTGTCTTGGAGCTTGTAAATATTGTTCTATTCCATTACCTACCCCACCTTCAAGACCAACTCCAGCAGATATATTAATTTCATCAGTTAGCTGAATAAAAGATTTGTATTCCAGTGAAAAGTCATTGAAATTTCCTGAGGTAAATCTAGCCCCAGAAAAATATATACTATCTATATTGCTGGATTGATTGATACTTGGATTTAAGGTTGGATTACCAATAAGTCCTTCAGCATAAGCGTTTGAAATAATACCAAAAGTTGGAAGAATATAACTAAAGGATGAATTTTGATTAATGTTATATATATTGCTATTCAATGTTAAACGCCATTTCCATTTTTTATATTCATTTTGATAAGTAGCAGCCGTAGAAATTATTTCTTCACCAAAGTTTTGTTGAGGATTAGAATAGGAAACAGATAAGGGATTTAGTCCTAAAGTGCTGTGGTCTGATCTGAAAAATCGTTGTGTTACTAAATCAAAGCCACCTAATTTGGCATAGAATCCGATATAATTACTTTGATGTGGTAGACTATTAAGTGGTATTTGATTTGTTTGAGAGAAATTTGGTCTATCTTCTACATTTAGATTCTCGAAATTATCTAATTGTATTATTTCTGTATAAGTATTGATGTCGTACAAGTTGTTGATATCGTATTTAATTTTTCTATCACTAAAGGATGTAAAACCACCCATCAGATTTATGTCTAAAACTTTATCACCCAATTTGTATTTGCCACCAAAAGAAACATTTACTCTTGCTAAGTTTTCATTTCCTGTCTCAATGTTAGCATTTGCATAACTGGGATAATCATTTTCTTTTAAGATGATATTTATAATTCCTGCCGCAGCATCTGCTCCATATAATGTTGCAGATGGTCCATAAATTACTTCGATTCGTTCTGCTTGTTTGATTGGCAGTTGACTAGCTAAGGGCATTGTGCCTACAACAGATGGCCGTATAGGGATATCGTTAACTAATATTTTTGTATAAGTGTTGCCATAGTGACCTCTCATCATAAAGTTCTCCCCATCAAAAACATTACCGGATTGTGAAGTTCTAATCCCAGGGAGAGACTTGAGCGCTTCTGTTAATGTTTGAAAACCATTTTCTTTAATGTCCTCTTTAGTGATGACATAAATGGTGAGAGGTAGATCTTCTAGATTAGTTTCAGTTCTTAAACCAGTAAATATCTCGAGTTGTTTTATACTTGCTTCAATTTTATTAATATCCTGTACGGTCAGAATTTTAAAATCAATAGTCGTACTATCTGATTGCCCAAAAGCAAGTAAATGCCAAAAAAGAAAGCTACATATAATAAGACATTTTTTCATTTGTCCTTTAGAGTCTGATTTAAAATTAATCTATAGTAGGATCAATGTACAATTGATTATGTGCAAAGTAATCATATAATTTATAGAAGTATAAAATTCCACTTTTTTTGAATGGGACAAACAGATATTTGGTGTTGGTAACACAAAACAACAGTTCTAGAGATAATCTATAGAAGTGACGGGATATTATTCAAAAAGCTTCGATAAGAGGAACTAGTTAATGGTAAATACATGGGCAACAAAACTCTGGTGGTATTCGTATTATGTCCGACAAAGTTTTTATACATATTAAAATAACAAATGAAAAATTTACTAGGATTATTATTATTAGTTGCTTTTACGTTCGCAAGCTGTGGAGATGATGATTGTTTTACAGAGGACTGGATTGGTACGTATGACTTAACTTCAGATGCAGCTTGTGAGGATGATGCCACAATTTCTGCCGATACTACTTTCCAAATATCAGCTGGTTCAACAGCTGGAACGTTGTCTTCAAGCGGACTTGAATTTACTGTTAATGAAGAGACTTGTACTGCTTCAACATCTATTATCACTATAGAAAGAGATGGAGATAGATTAACTTCTACAATTGGTAACTGTTCTTTTGAATATGAAAAAAGGTAAGACGAAAAAGGCAGGAAGAGATTCCTGCCTTTCACATTTTTTTATTTTGGCCACCTAATAGCGTTACCTAATGGTGAATGTATAAGTAATAAAACCCTGGAGTCATACGTATGTTAAGTACCAACAAATGAAAAATTTATTAGGGTTCTTATTATTAACGGCAGTTATATTTGCAAGCTGTGGTGACGATGTTTGTTTCGCAGAAGACTGGATTGGAACGTATGACTTAACCTCAGAAAATTCTTGTGATTCAGATGGATCTGCTGGTCGAACAACAATCAACGTTGATTAAACTTTTGAAATAGTGCTAGTTGAAGCAACAGGATCGTTGCGCTTGGTTCTACCGACAAGTGGCGATATTTTTACCGTAGATGGTATGACTTGTTCAGGCACTGTAGGGGCATTTACAATAGAAAGGGGTGGGAGTAGAATAACCACCATTACTGGGGGCTGCTCTTTTGAATATGAGAGAAGGTAAACTTATAGAAAGCAGGGTGATTTCCTTTTTTCTCATTTCATCATTTTGGTTTTTGGATAGCTTTACATAAATTCCTACCTATATAATTTATTCATAAAATTGAATTAGCTTTAAGCTATACAACAAATGTTGTTTGGTAGCTAATATGATTTAGAAAACGAAAAACAATGGGAAGAAAAATTAGAATGGGAATGATTGGTGGTGGTCGAGGTGCATTTATAGGTGGCGTCCACAGAATGGCAGCAGCAATTGATGGTGAGATAACATTGGTATGTGGAGCTTTCAGTAGTAATGCTGAGAAATCTAAATTGTCTGGTGAAGACTTATACTTGCCAGAAGACAGAGTATATGGCAGTTATGCCGAAATGATAGAGGCTGAAAAACAATTACCTGAAGGTGAACGGATGGATTTTGTCTCTATAGTCACACCAAATCACGTTCATTTTGGACCCGCAAAAATGGCACTTGAAAATGGTTTTCATGTCGTTTGTGATAAGCCACTTTGCTTTGATATGGAAGAAGCGAATGAATTGGCGAAATTGGTAAAAGACAGCGGCTTGATATTCGCTTTAACGCATAATTATACTGGCTATCCAATGGTCAAGCAAGCAAAGGCAATGGTTGCTAATGGAGATATTGGTAAAATCAGAAAAGTAGTCGTCGAATATCCGCAAGGCTGGTTGTCAACCTTTCTAGAGTCAACGGACCAAAAGCAAGCAGCATGGCGAACTGATCCAAGTAAATCAGGAATTGCGGGGGCAATGGGCGATATAGGTACACATGCTGAAAATCTTGCGGAGTATATCACAGGATTAGAAATCAAGCAACTGTGCGCAGATATCAGTACAATTGTCGAAGGAAGATTATTGGATGACGATGGTAATGTCCTCTTGCGTTTTGATAATGGTGCTCGAGGAGTACTGCATGCAAGTCAAATTTCTGCTGGTGAAGAAAATAATTTAAACATCCGTGTTTACGGTGAGAAAGCAGGTCTCCAATGGTTTCAAATGGAGCCAAACACATTAATTGTCAAGTGGTTAGATAAACCGATGGAAGTTCTTCGTACTGGTGTGGGAGAATTATATCCATCAACACAATCACATACGCGCTTACCTTCGGGACATCCAGAAGGGTACTTAGAAGCATTTGCAAGTATTTATAGAAATGTAGCGCATTGTATAAGAGCGTTTCAAGCTGGTAAAAAACCTGATGCTCTATATCAAGATTTCCCAACGGTTGAAGATGGTGTTAGGGGGATGAATTTTATTTATAAAGTTATTGAATCCGGCAAGAGCAATGAGAAATGGATTGATGTTTAGTCTACAGCATTAACTCTGGCTTGCCCGTCCTTCTACCATTTCATGTCAAGGAAATCTATGTGCTCTATTATTCATGTGGTTCAATTCTTGAAACGATTTGACAATAGTAAAGACAACCTCAGATTTTAATATTTTTCAATTACATTTGCTCAAATTTTTGATATGAGTATACTTACTGTTGGTACTGTTGCATTTGATGATATCGAGACACCTTTTGGTAGAGCTGAGATGGTAATAGGAGGCGCAGGCACCTATATAGCTTGGGCAGCTTCATACTTGCATGATTCAGTCAATCTTGTTTCTATTGTTGGTGGAGATTTTCCAAAAGAAGAACTGGCGATGATGAATGACCGTGGTATAGATACAAAAGGTATTGAAATCGTAGAAGACAAAAATTCATTTTTTTGGGCGGGAAGGTATCATGACAATATGAATAGCAGAGATACACTTAAGACTGAACTTAATGTGTTAGCAGATTTTGATCCTGTATTGCCAGATACTTATCAAGATGATGACATACTCATGCTTGGAAATCTTACTCCTGAGATTCAAATTAAGGTGATGGATCAATTGGTCAAAAAGCCAAAAATCACTGTACTTGATACAATGAACTTTTGGATGGATATCGCTATGGATAGTCTAAAAGAAGCAATAGGTCGTGTAGATATTCTGACCATTAATGATGAAGAAGCACGTCAATTGTCTGGAGAGTATTCTCTTGTCAATGCAGCGAAAGTGATTCATGAAATGGGACCAAAATATTTGATCGTAAAGAAAGGCGAACATGGTGCTCTTCTTTTTCACGATGGAAACGTCTTTGCTGCTCCAGCATTACCTTTAGCACAAGTAAAAGATCCAACTGGTGCTGGAGATAGTTTTGCAGGTGGACTTTGTGGGTATCTTGCTTCTTGCGATACGATCGGATTCGAGGAAGTAAAAACAGGAATAATATATGGTTCTGTAATGGCATCTTTTTGTGTGGAAGAGTTTTCTCTAGGCAAAATAAAGCAGCTGGATCAAGATGTGATCAAACAAAGATTACAAGCTTTTAAAAACATGACGTCTTTTTCAATTTAGAAGTAAATGTAATTAAAAGCTTAGAAGGTTTTTATCTTAGGTATTATCGTGTGTAAGGCTTAATGAATAACCAGCATTATATTCCCCAATATGCTAGACGCGCCCTGTGTTCCCTGAAGGGAAAGCAGAGCAGGGATCCTTTAGGAATATAAGGCACGCGGAGGGAAATCTGAATATAAAGAAATGCATTTTGTCTTACAAACGGTTTTAGCGTTGCTTTACAATTTTCTCTACAATTACCCCTTGCATACTTTGCATACGAAGAAAATAAATACCTGGTGGCACATCGCTTGTATTTACATTAAATTGAGTTGAACCACTTTTTATGCTATGAGTTTTAAGTCGACTACCACTTGAGCTGAAAAGATCAATAACAAAATCAGCATTGGTGGACGCTGAAAAATCAATCAGAATGTCAGATTCAAAAGGATTTGGCAATATTGTAATGGTCAAATCACCTAGTTCGTTTACCGCATCTGTGATATCGACTATAAACAATGATGTTGGGGATATACGGTCGCAATCTTCTCCAATAGCGGTAACTCGCCAGTAAACAACATCTGGTTTTTCGTTAGGCTCAAAAAAGTCTAAGATGACATTGAAAGCAGATTCATCTGAAGACAACTCAGTAGAAAAGGAATCTGAAAACGTTGGGTCGTCATATCCAAGTTCAATGATGTAGCCTGTCGCTCCAGGTACATCTTCCCAGTCAAAAGTAAGGTTGTCACCAATACCCATGAAACTATTGTTTTCAGGAATCAGCAAATCAAAATCGGGCAATACACTTTGGAAATTTAGGACGACTACTGATTCACTTGTTTGTACTCCAGAAGTGAAAAGGAAACGAACAGAACTGGTCATGTCTTCCAACACATCTATATTATTGATTGAATAATTGATGGTTTCACCAGGACTTGCTTCAGTTTTATCGAATGAAACAGTTAAGTTTTCGTTTGTTGACACCGTTGATATTGCAACGTTAGAATCGAAATTTGCACTCAGTTGTAAGGATGATTCAATCTGATTTGTACCACAAGCATTAAATGTTGATTCTGCAAATTCTGTAAACAATTGACCACCCGAAGCGGTACATATTTCTAAATGAAAACTCTCTAGAAAGCCACCATCCAAATTAAACTCATCAACTAACCTTAGCGTCCAAACACCACTTGGGTTTTCTCCATTGAATATACTTAATGCAGATTCAGGCTGGTAAATTCGACCATCTATAAACGGACATGGTAGATTAGAAATAGGAAAACCTGCATCACTAAAGCCTATATCAAAATTCATAAATTGCATATTACTGCATAAATTTTCACTTAGGGAGACTACAGTGCCTGATGGACTAATCAAACTGAATGTCAGATCACTGCTCCAAGTATGCGTACCAGCAATGACAGGAATAGTCACTGATTCTATGGGACTTGTTAAATCGATTCTAATTTCAGCGGTAATCGTATCAATACCGTCTTGAGAAATGATTAAACCCAAATCGGCTTGAGTTGTTTCTGTGCAAATTAAAGACGACGTTCTAAATTTAATTGGTTCTGAATAAACAGACTGTCCACAGAGATTAGACGCTCTTACTCTCCAAAAATACTCTGAGCTCTCATTCAAACCATTTGTAGAAAATTGCAAATTGGAAGAGATTTTTTCTTCAATGATAGGGTCTACAAATTCTATGTTCTCAGATATTTGTATTTCATATTCATCTGCGTCCCCTTCCCACATAAATGTAGCTAGACTTCCTCCTAGTACTTGGTCTGATAATGGCATTTGTGGTATCAAAATATTTGGCACATTTTCGACGATTTCTATGGTGAAGTCATTGACATTTTCATTATTTCCATCTGTGGCTAGTAGAGATATTTCATACACACCGGGTAGTAAAGCATCCAGATTCTCTAACGTTAAAATTGTTGATTCACCAGGGGATAATTGAGTCCTTTCTAGTGAAGGGTTTAGTTCAGAAGGGAAACTATCTACAGATAATTGAACAGTACCTTCGAAGTTGGTATCAACAGTTATTTCTCTTTGTAAGGTTGGATTTTGAAGACCGCAGAGTTTTTCAAAGGCAGAATTTATTTTTATAGTAAAAGATCCATCCAGGCCATCCATAAATTGAGTTCCGCTATTCGTCGGGTCCAACCAATCTCTCAAGCGTGTTTGTGAGCTGTTTCCATTGTCCCAAGCCATTCCAATCCAGCCATACTGATCAAAGCCTGTGCGTTCAAAACAACTGGCAATTCCTCCGCTCACATGACCAACTGCTCTACCTGTTTGATTAAATAAAGGAGCACCGGAAGATCCTGGTTCAGTAGTACCTAATTCATAATTAAGTACTCTTAAGAAAATACTGTCAGAGTTAACTAAATCGAATTGAGGTCGATCAAAATCGAAACTAATTCGTTTTTCCTCGGCATTTGGATGATGAATGACAAAAGTGGAATCAGGTAATATTGGTCGAATATCCCATCCAACAAAATATGGCCCAAAATCAGGGTCGACAGGTTCATCCAATAAGAGCAATGTAAAGTCCACGTCTACAATTAGATTAGGTGTGGAGCTGACAACTGTAGCACCTTGATTAAACTGGGTAAGCATACCATCTCCAAAATTTCCACTAGCAGCACTCTCAACCGGCCTGCAGCTGGCATTCTCATAATTCCAATAGACAACAGTAGAGGCTGCATTTCTGGCAGTTACGCCACAGTGAGCTGCTGTTAAAAAATATGGTTGGAAATCATTTTGAGTTGAATTGATCAAAAATCCAGAGCAACTTAAAAGGCCGTCAATTTGCATAACTGCAACTGATCTGATTTGATCTTCGTATCGATTGATGATTGGAAAAGTGCCATTATCTCCACAAGCCACATCTATATTGCACGAGCCAGATCTCAACTCTGGTTGAGCGAAGCCATGATTGACTGCAGTTAGTTTTAATTTTACATCTTCCATTGATTCTTCCGGCACTTGTAATTTGAGAGTGACTATTTCTCCACTTAATATTGGTGTCCACAGCTGTAAATGTTCTTTGTTGTCTGATTTTGTAAACGGACCAAGTTTACGGCCTTCAGCATTATAAATAACAAGAGTTGAAGATTCGGGCAATTGGTATTCTGTAAAACCTAAATTCATAGAAATTGCTCCAGGAGAACGGATATCAAGAGACCATTCCCAATAGGTATCTTTTTTATTCCAAGAACCACTATTTGACGGGGTTAATTCAACATCTCTGCGCTCTGCAAATTGATGAGCTCCTGTTTTTTCTTTTGTCGTTGATCTTAGATGAGTAAGATCTAGTCTAGGCAATTCGATAGACTGACCTTTGTATTCAGTTGTCCGTTTTCTGTCTTTTTTATTTGTTTGAGCAGTAGCTTGAAAACAGAGTATAACCAGTATATATAGGATTGTGGTACGCACAAGCAAAAATTTAATAATCAAGTTAAGGATTTATTGTCATCGTTGTCCATGACAATATGTCAATTGTAAGATGCTTTACATCAGTACTACCCCCAAATTAAATAAATTTCAAGACATATGCCTTACAACTATTCTTATAGATAAGATCAGTTCCTCATCTGATCTACCATATACGGTTCTAACAATCCATTCATTTCTTGCTCGAAAGCAGGATCTTTTAAGAGACTAGCAATTCGAAGAAGTTGTGGAATCGTACGCACATTATATAAGTAATCAGTAGAAAAGCTTGATTCGACAACATCAGGATTAATGGAATCAAAGAAATTCATTTCTTGAGACATATTATTCGCTAATATTCTAAGATGTGTCTTCGCCTTATCAACTTGACCAGCATTCGCATACACAGAAATGAATGGTATAATAGTTGGTGAATAAGGGAAGTTCATATTAGGAAATGCTTCGAAAAACTTATCACACATGTCAACTGCTTTTTGTCGTTGCCCACGAGTTAATAAATCTTCTGAAGCTCTCATGAAAAACATACGATGGGATTGAATAGCTGCACCGTAGCTGTTGTCTACAAACAAATCCTTTTTGTCAAATCCACCCCATTTATATTTATTCATGACATTATCATAAATAATATCAGAAGCGACTCTTCCACTTCCATAGATGGATAACAATTCATCAGATTTATTTTTAAAAGGCATGATCCGAAGAGATAAACCTTCCATTTGCATGTAGTCGCCTAGTCCTAAAAGCTTTTCTTCTTTACAAGTAGTTGCGAAATAAACAGGACGATCATAGATATTTGAAGCGATGACATCCATAATAGCTAACTCATCTTTAAGAATGTATCCAGCACCCAAACTTCTAGACAAATCAAATTCTATGCGATTCACATAATTGACAGTGTCCGTAGGACTAATCCAACCTGATTGAATGGCCTGATTTCTATCGACAGGAATATACAATTCAGGCGATCGCATTAAGGTCTGTCCTTGTTGTTCGTTTTTTGGGTGACCAATGTACTTTAATTCCTCTAATACGTTTTTTGGTTCGAAAGGACCATCAGGTGGATAGAAAAACACCGTATTTCGTTTCTTACCTCTGTATGCTTCAGCAGGGACAGTTAATTTTAATGGAGCCGAGTCATTGACCCTATTCCTTAATTTATTGATGTACCAATCAACTTGAATCAAACTTAAATTGACAACTCTGACATCACGACGAATGTTCTCTACTTCTTGTGCATACCACAATGGGTAGGTATCATTATCACCGTAAGTAAAGATGATCGCATTTGGTGCTGTGGATTCAAGAAAATTAGAGGCGTAATCTCTTGATGCTGTAATGTCTTCACGACCCAGATCATCAAAATTTTGAAAAGCCATAATTACTGGTGCAGATAAAGCCAGAATCGATGCTAACCCAGCGGCGGGTACACCACCAAGCTTGAGTTTGTTTTTAAATAATTGAAACAGGCCTAGAACTCCCATGCCAACCCACATACAATAGGTGAAAAAACTACCTGCTAAGACATAATCTCTTTCTCTTGGCTCATTCGGTGGCTGGTTGGAGTAAATAATTATACCAATTCCTGTAATGACAAATAAAACGGTGAGTACGAGGAATTCTTTCTGTCTGTTTTTGGCATGAAAAAACAAACCTAGTAATCCAAACAGGAGAGGGAGGAAATAATAGGTATTATGTCCTTTATTTCTTTTCATATAATCTGGCATCTCATCCATATTGAACAATTTGCTTTCATCGAGTGGTTTGATTCCAGAGACCCAATGACCTGCAGATTTATCCCATGGGCTGTACCCTTGATCTCCATTTTGGCGGCCAGCAAAATTCCACATAAAATACCTCCAATACATCCAACTCATTTGATAACGCATGAGGAAGGATAAATTAAATCCTTGCGTAGGTGCACCAGTCTTTTGACCCCACCATGTGCGGTAAAGTCTTTTGCGCGCAGCATCAGTATGAGTTACTCTAGGAAAAAACATTTTATCATTTGAATCGTAGCTGTATTCTATTTTTTCTTCAACTATTTCGTATTTGTTACCAACACGTCCGTATCGATCTTCCTTCTCGACGCCTGTAGGTCTAGCATCAAAATGCGGACCGTACAATAAAGGTCTTTCTCCATATTGTTCCCTGTTTAGATATGGCAGTAACCTTACCGCATCACTAGGTACATTCATATTGACCGGTGTATCCGCATTTGCTCTTATGACAATGATGCCTAAAGTTGAAAATCCAATGACAAGCATCAAAGCTCCCATAGTAAGGATTTGTACTGTTTGATGAGCGGTGACACTTCTAAATTTATGTAGTGAGAAAGCCATCAGAGGTACTAGGACTAAGGTAGGAATTATACCAACTGAAATGAAAGAAATAATAGCCATGCAAATGGTCGAAACAGTAAAAAATAATGTCCTTGAAGGTTTGTTTTTTGCAACTTGGAATAAGCTATAAAAAAGTGCACTGTAAAGTATTGCGACAGGTATTAAGCCAGTGTGAAAAGGTGCGCCCATGTTATTAACCATTGGAATTTCAAAAGTCTTCCACATATTTGGTATACCTGCGATAATCATCTTTTGAATAAACCAAATAATGATAGCTCCTACGAGCATACTTATACCCGCACCAATTATGTTCGGATTTTCTTTTTTCTTAAAATAATACAAGAGGGCAATTGACGGGAAAGTCAAAATACTGAGCAAGTGAACACCTATGGATAAGGCGGCACTGAAAGCGATAAAGACTAACCAGCGATCATTTTGCTGTGAGTCTGGATAATAATACCATCTTACCGCTGCCCAAAAGGTCAAAGCAGTAAAAAAAGTTGACATTCCATAGACCTCTCCTTCTACAGCAGAAAACCAAATTGAAGCACAAAAAGCTGTTGTCAAACCTGCAACTAGTCCTGCTCCGCACAAGGCGTACACAGAAGATTGTTCTACATCTTCACTCCTTCCAACCATCGCTAATTTGCCTAGCATCATCGTGGTCTTTGCAACCAGCATTGTCATTAATGCAGTAAAAAAACCAGACATCAAATTGACTGCGAATGATATGTATGTGGGATCATCAGAGATCATACTCCCTACCCAAGCAAACATCCGACCGATTAAAACGTAAATAGCTGCTCCTGGTGGGTGAACCACTTCAAGCTTGTATGCTCCGAGTATAAATTCCCCTACATCCCATAAACTACCTACTCGTTCTGCTGTAAGGAAGTATACAATAAAGGCTATCGCAAAGACTATCCATCCAGTGATTCGAGACAAACGCTTAAGTGAATCCATTAATATGTTCCGTTTATTAGACCGCAAAAATAAGCAAATATGCGTCTTTTAGCGGTTTCAATGTTGATTAATTCAATATACAACAAGGATTAGGTGTATATCATTGCATAAAAGTACGAAAAGCTTCGTATTTAAAATAGTATTTTACTTTTAAGTAATTCTAGGAGAAGTCAACGGATTTATCAACTCAATCACATGCCAATATGATTGCCCTGAAAATTGCGCCACTTTTTACTTCAAAGTTATTGTTCAGCTCAACATGATTACCTGCCTGAAAAATCACATCTTCTCCGCCATCTACTAGACCAGTTGATGATACCGTTTGAGCTGCTCTATAAATATCTGTATCAATTGATTGTGTAAGCGTTAAAAAATCAACACAAAAATTTGGATCAAAGACGCTTGTACTGGTAAATATTTGATCATCATAACAGAGCAAATTATCATCATTATTGGTAATTGATATGGTATGATTCAAATCATTAAAACCTGTAGAGGATTCCCATATGTTCTGATTTGCTAATTGGATAGAGTAATCTGGATTATCAAATAAGCTTGGCTCAGGATCAGGTAGATTTAACAATAGCGCATAATTACCTTCTGGCAAATTAGGAGACAGACAAAGTGATTCATCAATCACGTGAGTACCCGTTGACCAAAATCTTGGATCAGCTAGTAAAGGTGCAAAGAACTCTTTACCAGTACTGATATTCCTCAAAACTAATTCAAGTCCACGTGGATTGTAAGGCGATGTGTATCCTTCATTCTCTATGGATAGCTGAACATTCAAATTGCTGCCGGTCTCACTAGCGTTTGGATAAGTACCCGATACTATTGAGAACCGATATCCCATTTTTAATTTGATCTCATCCATGCAAATACCTGTCCAGTCGTTGTTGACATCATTATTATATTCAGTATTAAGAAAAGAATAATGAAGTCGATCTAGCTCAGAATCTGCTCGTCCTCCTACGGAAGCACAATTATCATCAGTACCATTTACGAAACAAGTTTCGCCACCAACTGGGACAAAAGCAGAATCATCTTGTTTGTATGGTTTTAGATTAAGTGTATCCGATTGTGAGGATGGAGGACCGTAATCATTATAGGTGCCAAAATCTGTATCTGACGCCAGAAAGCAATCATTATGAAAACCGATTCTTGATTTGTCTGTCTGATTATATGCTTCACTTGAGCTTAAAGCTGGAGAATTAGTAGGCGCGCCAACGCCATACACGGACCGTTGCTTTATTTGTGGATACCTCACTTGCACAGTCCTATCTTTAGGAACGGCATCAAGAAGAGCACCTAGCACATCATTGCGATCAGTCCAGTTTGCATTTGTCAGTATAAATGGAGATATGGAAGCATCACCAAAATGATCTGTATAATAATTTTCTCCCCAGGTACCAATGAATCCCATCTGTACTGTGGCAATGATATCACCATTCGTATTTAGTAAACCCTTCAATTGAGCAATGTGTTCCAACACTTTAGCTTTAGAAGCATCACCATAAGGAGGACATATAAAATTTCCACAATTGCCTGTGCTCGCCTCAATAGTATATGCAAATCGAACGATCAACTTGACACCAGCAGCTCTTGCAGCATCAAAGTCAGCCTGCATAGCAGTTAAAAATGCTTGAGAAATAGAAGCATCGACAAAGTCATCTAATACAAAATAACGAAATACCAAGGTTGTATGGACTTGGTAGTTAGCCCCAAAGGGCGTAAAGTAGCTTCGTCTTGAAGCAAGAAAATTAGCATCCAAGGGTATATAATTACTAGCATATGTAGCAGGGGCGGGCATATAGAACCCTCGCTCGGGATTAGGCATATCTACATCAGAAGATTGGTAGGTAACGGTAGTTGTTTGAGCAATACTGACGTCAATCAATATAAAAAGTAGAAAAACAACGGTGATAAATCTTATCATATGGTAAAAGTATACACTTTACTATGATAATCCGTAGAGGGTTTCTACTATAAAATACATCTGGTATATCTTCTCTTTTGTCTGAACAGGATTTAAAAGATGAAAGGATATTCAAGATTAGATTGTGTGCATCTAATAAATCTTATAAATCGTGTTCAAGACAGGTTTAAATTATTCTTTGTCTGAACAGGATTTTTAAGATGAAAGGATATTCAAGATTAGATTGTGTGCATCTTATAAATCTTATAAATCGTGTTCAAGACAGTTTTAAATTCTCTTTTATCTGAGCAAGATTTTTATGATGAAATGATATTCAAGATCAATATACATCATGTCCATCTTATCCATCTTAAAAATCGTGTTCAAGACAGTTTTAAATTCTCTTTTATCTGAGCAGGATTTTTATGATGAAATGATATTCAAGATCAATATACATCGTGTCCATCTTATCCATCTTAAAAAT
>Ga0209187_1000818_pt1 | contig 45202 bp, 34 predicted proteins | sample BantaG_FD_187430 | JGI IMG/M metagenome (GOLD analysis project Ga0209187, IMG submission 187430) | Marine algal microbial communities from Bantry Bay, Ireland - BantryBay_4 metaG (SPAdes) (version 2) | ecosystem: Host-associated > Algae > Red algae > Unclassified | place: Bantry Bay, Ireland...
CCAGCTCACGCATGATTCCGAGGCCCACAGTTGGACCAACTAAGTTTGTTGCATTAACTAATTGAAAACCTAAGAAAATCTGGAATGACATGGCCATTCCCGTAAAAGCAGATGTTAGCGCGATGATCAATAATGACTGCACACCAATGAACTCTATATGTTTTAATATTTCTTGATATCTGTATGGACTCTGAAAAACAGCTTTAACAGATTTAATTAAAAATAGAACTATATATCCACATTCAGAAACTAAATCAGAAATATATTCTACTATTGAAGATAAAAACCGAAACAATTTACTATTACTTGTTACAGTCATTTTTTCACTTGCACTCAATAATCCACCTAGTTGTGTACATACTTTCTTGGAACTCGTCTTCCAATTGTTGTTATAATTTCATAAGGTATTTTATTCACTTTTTTAGCTAGATATTCCAAGCTTATGCCTTGATCACCTTGCTCCCCTAATAATACTATCTCTTCGCCAGGCTGACCACTTTCATCCACTAATACAGACGTTAGATCAACCATCGTATAGTCCATACAGACCTTTCCAACAACGGGCACTTCTACTCCTCTATACAGCATAACTCCCTTATTAGAATAAGACCTACTATATCCATCAGTGTATCCAATAGGTACAACGCCAATAACAGAAGGCCTTTGAGCCTCCCAAGCACCACCATAAGAAACCTTCTCGCCAGTTTTTATTATCTGGTACGAGATCACCTCTGACTTTAGTGTCATCACAGGCTTTAGTACTGCTAGCTCACTAAGCTTATTGTTTAAGTTACTCACAGCTGGGTAACAACCATAAATAGCTAAGCCTAATCTCGCACCCATATTATTCTGATCAATATCTTTATCTATGCATGAAAAAAATGATGATGAGTTGTATATGTGGGCCTTAACCCCATTAAAGTACTGTAAAGTATAATCAAATTGAGAAAACTGCATATTTGAGTAGCCTCCCTCTATGCCAAAATCTTCACCACAGGCAAAGTGAGTACAGATGCCTTCTAGTTCAAATTTATCATTTGACTTTAAATAGCTTGCTATTTTTTCAGCCTCTTCTGATTTAAAGCCTAAACGGTTCATACCGGTATTAAATTTTATATGTATCGGGAACTTATTAATATTTTTATTTTTAAATAACTCAAATTCATGCCACTGAGATATTACAGGGGTAATATTATTAGCTATTAAGTAATCTACGGCCTGTTCTTTGATGACACCAAATACTAAAATTTCTAAATCGTCGAAGCCATAATCTCTCAATCTTTTAGCTTCTTCGACTAAGGCAACACCAACAGTTTTTATTTTTTCATCAATTAGAGCTTTTACAACTTGCTTATCGCCATGACCATAACCATTAGATTTAACCATTGGACAAAAAAAGTCTGACTTTGAAAGACTCTTCAAAACCCTAATATTGTTTCTTAAGTTTGAAATATTAACTTCTGCATAAGTCATTCTATGCAGTTCTAAATTAGACAAATGTACCTACTTTGTATAATTGTAATCAGGGTTAAAGTCGTTGGGGACCGAACTTAAACAAACTTGATTTCCACCATAGCGACTTACTTCAAGCATTGCTTTATCTGCTTGTTCTAGCACGTCCTCAACATCACTACAATGCGATGGGTATTCACTGACACCGATGCTCACAGTTACATCTTTAAACTCTGGCGCCAATTGTGTAAAATCGGTATTTTCTATTAACTGCCTTATTCTTTCGGCCTTAATTAGCGCACCTTCATAGGGAGTATGCGCTAGAATCAAAGCAAATTCATCACTGCTAACCCGTCCTACAATGTCATTAACTCGACTACTTTTTTCAAGTAATGAACCAAGCACCTTTAGTGCATTATCAACCTCAGTAACTGGAGAGGCCTCATAATATTCAGAAAATTTATCAAGTGATATTAAAATAAATGAAACTGGGATTTGTATTCTTCTTGATCTAGAAACCTCTTCTTTTAAGCGAGTCATCAGATATTTACGGTTGTTGACTCCTGTACTTTCATCAATATGTCTTGAGGTATGTAACTTTCTTTCTAAAAATATATTACTTACTTTTAAAGCAAGACTATTTAAGCAAGCTAAAATAAATGAGTCTGTCTCTTTTATTGTTTCAACATCAACTATAAAAACACCTTTTAAGTCTCCATTTACTCTGAATGGAATAATGGAAGTGTTACTCCATAAAGTGTAGTTATAGATTTTATCTCTAAACTTATCAGAATTTTCAAAATTATTTTCTTCAATATTTTTATCTTTGAACATAGATTTTAAATCAAATGCATGGCCAGCAGTGAAATCCTGTATATTCACAGACCGTGATGAAACTAATGAACGATATGAAAGTACATACTTAAAATACATTATTGATTTGGCGCCTAGGTAGCGGCTAATTTCGAGCATAAAGCAATCTACAGATGCAGTAAAGTTATCACACTTTTCTAGTTTTTGGAGCCAGATATTATGCAAAGAAAAGTTCGAGGCTAGCTCGCTGCCCTGTCCACTTTTTTTATCCACCTCATCTAGTAATTGCTCATTTTTAAATTTATAAAAATCCATTTCTACGGCATGATCTGCAGATTTTAAAATATTTGAAATAGCTAACCTTCGATCTTCTTCTGACTCATCAACTTTAAAAAAATCTGAAAAAATAAAGTCAAACACACCCGTATCTAACAAATTATAAGCTTCAGAAAAGTCTTCTCTACTGGCTAATATTATCAATCTTGTTTCTGGGCTTACTTCATTTATTTTTTGTATAAATTTCCCACCTGATAACTTTAAAGCTTCATAACTCACAAAAATAATATGCGGCGGGTTGGCTTCAACACTGCCTAATGCTTCAGTTGTTTTTTTATAAACACTAACTTGGAATTCTCTACTTTTAAGCGCTTGGCCACTAAAAGCAGATCTATCTTCATTATTATCTATTACGTAAATTGTGAATGAGGATCTAACATTTTCTAAATTCATTTTATACATTCAACCTAGGTTTTCTAATCATTTTTTTTATTTGATTTTTGCTTTCATTTACTTTTTTATCAGCGTTCTCAATAACCTTGTCTATGTCATTCATTTGTTTTTTTAAAGAATGATTACCTGAAAGCTTCATAGTTTCATTTTTCTGTGTCGATAAAAACTCTTCTTCAATATCAAATTTTTTAATTCTTCTATAGTTTTGCTCATCCAACTGTCTAGATATGTTTTCATCAATACTAGTTTCATCCATTTTATTTTTGGCAGCTGCAATTCTTTCAGAAAGTGATTCTTCTGCAACTTCACCAAATAACTTTAAGTCCCCACCACCAATATCTTCTTCTGTAATTTCAATGCGTCCACTATCCTCATAGAAAGAAATTTCATTTTCTATTTCATAATCTAGTACTCTTTCTGACTTTGAAATTGAGCTTGTAACAACTTCAACAGGGACCTGGGCTATATTTTTTTCCTCTTTGAGCTCTAAAAAGTTGAAAATTTGCTTATATATTTCCACAGCTTTTTTATGAGCAGTCTCAACCAAGTCAGTAGCCTCACCCAATGGTTGCCCTTTGGCTAATTCTATTTGCCCAATAAGATTAGCTGATTTACTTTTAATTTCATGAAGTAATTTATTTTGTTCGCTTGGACTTACGAACTCCTTTTGACTTGCTAGTTTATTTTCTAAACTTTTAATTTTAGTGATCAAAGTTCTATTTTCAGTAATAAGTTTTTTACTATCAAGAGCCTCATGCATTGATATATCGTTTTCACCTAAGTTTTTTGTTAAAAACTTAGTTCTGCTTTTCTTAACAAGATACTCACTTAAAGTATATAAGAGTAAACCCAAAAATAAAAAGACGAGTAAGAATTTACCGTAAAAACTAGCTCCATACGGAGTGGTCCATCTTGCTTGGCTAACTATAACCTTAATGTCTTTGATTGATGAGGCTCTAACAAAAGATAATTCATTTCTACTTTTAAAGTGAAGGTTTTGTTTGGTATCATCAAATTTTTCAATAATCTCTTCGATTTGATTGAATTCAGTACCAATATATTGGGTTTCAGGGTGAAAAATTAATTCTCCAACAGAATTAAGAACAAAAATATTGTTTTGAGCAATACTGAGGTCCTGGGCCCATGCACTAGCAAAGTGTAAATTTAAAATAGCAAAATAGTATTTAGATTCATTCAAAAATAAATATCCAAAGTAATTTTCACCACTAGGTGAACTAATTATTTGGTAGCCTGTGTAATACAAACCATCATCACTTTTATAAACTCTATTAATAGACTTATTTAAATCCTCTTTAGACCAGTAGGATAAATCTAAACTTCTGAGCTCATCTCCGCTTAACTCTAATTGACTTTCTTTTTGGTCCAAAGCAAATAAGCCTTTTACTGATGAGTCTATATTTTCTAAATTGTTATTTGTATTAGTCGATTTTAGTTCAGAAAGTAAAAATTCAATTTCATCTTGGACAACTTTAAAGTTTTTTGAAATTAACTTTTCTGTAGATGCAGTTAACTGCTCTAAATTTAACTCTTGATTAGTAATTAAATCTTGATGAGAAACAGGAGCCAGTGCCCATGTAGTAAGAACTAGTAAAGTTAATGTAAAAACAGCAGCCTTAAACCAAAACTCTTTTATAAAATTAAAATTCATTTAAACCTTCCTTGGTTTTAAAATTTTCTCGAGTCTATTAACACTCTTAATGCTCCGCCTAAGCAGGATATATTTTACTTTTAGCAAGACTTAAGGGCAACATACATTCTAATATTCTCTTTAAACTTAGCAATTCACTGGTCATTAGTCCTGCACACTTAGTTACTTTAAACACCTCAGCTTTAAATGTCTAACCAAGATACTGAAATTACATAACTATGACAAAACTTTAACCCTACCCCCTCAATAGAGCCTAGTCTCATATTCAATAGCTGCCAAGCTTAACAAGTTTGGACGCATCCTCATGACTTTTTAATATTTAAAGTGCCCTTTGAGCCATTTTTGGTATATTTACTCCGTATGAAATACTCAAGCTTCCCACAGACCGAATATGACTTTTTAATTATTGGGACAGGCTTATCTGGCTTAAGTACGGCTTTAAAACTGGCTAAACTGGGCAAGGTTGCATTAGTTGCTAAATCAAGCCTTGAAAATACTAATTCATGGCTAGCTCAAGGTGGGATTGCCTCAGTAGTTTATAAAAAAGATGATAGTTTTGAATCACATGTCAAAGATACCATGAGCGCCGGCGCTGAACTTGGAGATGAGTTTGTTGTTAACCATACAATTAAACAAGGTCCTGATCGCATTCAAGACCTTATCGATTGGGGAGTTGAGTTTGATAAGTCAAAGGACGAGTTTCTTGCTTTAACTAGAGAAGGCGGCCATTCCCATAATAGAATTTTACATATTGGCGATTACACTGGCCAAGCTATAAACCAAACTCTACTTAACCTTGCAATTAATAATGAGTCCATTGACCTCATTGAAAATCAAATGGCAATTGATTTAATACTAGAAAATAAAATAAACCCTGGCGGTGAGGACTCATGCCTAGGAGCTTTTATTTTTGACATTCAATCAAATAAGGTTAATCCTATTTTAGCTAAAACTACAGTTTTAGCCACTGGTGGGGCCGGCAAGGTATACTTATATACATCAAATTGGAGTGGAGCTACAGGTGATGGCGTTGCCATGGCTTATCGAGCTGGTGCAAAAGTGAGTCACCTAGAGTTTATGCAATTCCACCCAACATGCTTATTTCACCCCGAAGCAAGAAATTTTTTAATTTCTGAAGCTCTGCGAGGAGAAGGAGCAAAGCTCAAGCTTCCGGGCGGTGAAGAGTTTATGAAATCATATCACCCAATGGCTGACCTTGCTCCAAGAGACATAGTTGCTCGATCTATTGATACTGAAATGAAAAAACACGCCATCGACTGTGTCTATTTAGATATTTCTTTCAAAAGTAAAGAAGAGCTCATCACACGTTTTCCAAGTATATATAATAAATGTAAAGAGCTTGGTATTTTAATTGATCAACAACCTATTCCTGTAGTTCCTGCAGCACACTATTTATGCGGTGGTGTTGATACTAATATTGATGGGCAGTCCACCATTCCACGCCTTTATGTGGTTGGTGAAACGGCTTACACTGGGCTTCATGGAGCCAATCGACTAGCCTCGAACTCACTACTGGAGTGCTTAGCTTTCTCTCATAATACTTCGCAGCATATTGAGAAAAACCTAAACACACTTAAATTGCCAAAGCTTGAGAAGCCAATATGGACTTATCATGAACTTGAAGACCATGACGAAATGATTGTTATTAAGCATATGTGGGAAGAAATTAGACGTCTTATGTGGAACTATGTGGGTATTGTTCGCTCTAACCGCAGGCTAGAAAGGGCAAAGCATAGAATGGATAACATCAATAGCGAAATTTCAGAGTACTATTCTAATTTCAAAATTCACCCTGACATTATTGAGCTTCGAAACATCGCACTGGTCGCAAGTCTAACTATAGACAGTGCTCTGCAAAGAAAAAGTTCCATTGGAATACACTACAACATTGACTTTCCAAGCCAGTAAAAAATAAAATACAAGTCATGTCTATTTCCATTGAAAATTATTTTCCCATAGAAACTGATCGAGAAATTTTTTATCAGACCTGGCCTTGTGAAAAACCAAAAGCCGTAATCTTTCTTACTCATGGTATTGGTGAACATTCCGGTAGTTATGATAGGTTCTCACAAGAGTTAGCAAAAAAGAATATACAAGTTTTTGCCTGGGACTTGAGAGGACATGGCCAATCATCAGGACAAAGAGGCTATGTTTCTAACTTTAAAGAACACTGCACAGATTTTAAAAAAGTCTTTAAGTTTTTCTCTAATAAAGAAGAGTTTACGGACCTACCAATATTTTTATTCGGCCATTCAATGGGTGGAGCCATTACACTGCGTAGCTTTATAGAGCAAAAGCCTAAGCCCGTCACTGGTATTTGCTTAAGCTCACCAGCTCTCGGGGTTAAGCAAGAAATCAGCCAATTTAAAGAGTCTTTAGCACAATTTGCTGATAAATACCTTCCCAGACTCAGTTTGAGCAATGACATTAACTATGAAACCCTATCACAAATTCCAGAACAAATTGAGGCATACAGCAAAGACTCCCTTCGCCATAATAAGATTAATGCCCGCACCTACAGTGGCATGCTTGAAAGTTTTGAAATTATCTTTAAGAAGAGTTCTAAAATACTATCACCAATCTTATTTCAAGTTTCAATAAACGACCCAGTGGTTGATGCTAATGAAGCTAAAAAACTACATAAACTCGTTAAATCTGAAGTTAACGAATTCATCGGCTATGAAAATAGCATGCATGAAGTTTTTAATGATATTGAACAAGACCAAGCAATAAAAGACTTAGTTCTTTTTATTAACCAAACTATTAAAGGCTAAATATGAAAAAAATTATTTTATCACTTAGTTTCATTTTTTTATTCGCAGCTTGCTCAAGCACATCTGTTAGTTTCGACAATAAATACAATTACAAAAAAACTATATCTGACAACACTCAGCACGAAAAAAAATACTCTGGCATATCTAACACCTATCAAGTCAGCGTTACTCATTTATCACCAAAAGTTTTCAGCCTAAAAGATCAAAAGCTTGCTTTTTTACAACAATGGCCAAGTCACAAAGTTGAAGAGGCCAGCCAAAAACAAGAAGAAACCTTAGCCAAAAATACCACATTTATTGTTATTTTATATACACCCGTAGTAAAAAATAATGATCTTAAAAAAGGTGATGACTCTATCTGGAGAACCTACCTTGAGGTGAATGGACAAAGGGTTCCGGGCATAGCCATCAAAGCGCCTTACAAACCCTCGCAAGTTAGTACTTTATTTCCAACAATGACACGCTTTTCAAAAGCTTACCAAGTACAGTTTCCTATTGCAGAAAATGAGACCTCATCAGGAAGTGGCGTCAAGTTCATTCTGACAAGTGACTTAGGTACTTCTGAGTTTACTTTTTAATAAATTAAACATAGAGCACTTTCACTATTCTAAACAAAAGGCTTACTTGGCAATCCATTGCAGTAAATGCCAATTTGTATTGAAATTTAAGCTCTAAAATTCTTATCCTCTACTCAGCCTAGCCTCTGGATAAAACTTAAATAAAATTCCTCTTTCTCTTTCAATGAGCGCGCTTACGGCAGCATCGCGTCTTTGCCCAGCGTCACTTCGTGCCGCAGGTCAGATACGCGAAGCGCGACACGATGCTCCTAGAAAGAGAAAGAGGAATTTTATTTAAATTTTTTCCAGAGATATGGACACTAAGGCAATAGTTCTTGATAGGCTTTATTTAACAAAGTTGACATTACTTAAGTTGACCTGAATCTCACTAGTAATATAAATTAGAGCTACTGAATAATCTCAAATGGAGGGATTTTATGAAATTAATAGCCTTATTTTTAACACTGCTTTTAAGCTTTAATGTTTTTGCTCAAACTGGGATGGAAAAAAACTCTACTCCAAAAGAAGAAAAGTACTTATATAGCCCGGTCAATCATATGCAAACATCTGTAAATCTTGGTGTAACTTACTTTAACCTTGGTGGCGACGTAGATAATGACGCCAAACCAGGAATTAAGCTCGGGGTCCACGCTGAGTTTGGACAAGGCCTCACGTATATGGTTGGGATAAATTATTTAATGCTTAAATCTGAAACTGATTTAGACTCTCCACTTCCTGGGATTAAAGATCCAGAGTTTCAGTTAGACTACTTAAGCTTAGCATTAGGTGCAAAATATTATATTGCTGGATCTAATACTGGCTTTTATATGCGTGGTAATTTAAACCCAAGTATTCTAATAAACTCATCTGCAAAAAACTCTAATTTCGATGACTTTGAAGACTTTGATATTCTTGCAGGAATTGGCCTTGGAATGACATTTAGCGGAGCAACAAACTTTAATATTGATGTTGGCTACAATATGGGACTTATGGACATCAGCAAAGATGACTCCGAGTCTGCTAAAAACCAAGGTGTTGCCTTAACACTTGGTATACTTTTTTAATTTTAAAATTATATCTTTTTTACATAGGTTTTTTGAGACAATGGATACACAACAAGTAAATTAATATTAAGCCCTTTTACTAAGGGCTTAATTGCTTTTGCATAATACTCTAATTGTATAAATGCCTTTTCAACAAAGCTCTCAGACCCAGACTTATAATCTACTATCCATACTTGATCATCCTGGATTCCCCATAAATCAACCTGCCCCTCAATTAACTCATCATCATTTTTTAATTGAAAGCCCCATTCCACCTGGCCATCTTTGATTAGGTTTAAAAGGTTGGGAGATTCTAGGCCAGCTATATAATCTAACCCTTTATCCATAACTTTAGAGTTATCAGGAAACAAGCTTCCAATTAATTTTTTAACAGAAGGTAGATCATGATATTTCAAGAGCTCAAAAACTTTATGTAATAAAGTTCCCTGATTAGCTTTGTTCAGTGACTCAAAGCTATCTTTAATTTCGTCTTCGCTTCTAGAGTTTACCACTGATATTTTTTTATCAAGCACTTCACTCACTGAAATTTTAGACCTGGTACTGCCCGCTTTCAAAATAGACGAATCTAAGCCAGCTAAATTTTCATCGAAAGATAAATTACTTTTTTCTACCAAAACACTTTCAACGGACTCAACAGGATCTGTTATTTTATAATAGCTGTAATAATCAGTATTTTTAAGCCCTTGCTCCTCCTCTTCTAAAAAAGAGGCCCAAGAGTTCGACTCAATTTTATCTATATAAGAAAAATACACACACTCCGAGGCACGAGTTAAAGAAACATAAAGTAAACGCTGAGATTCAAGTAGCTCTCGTTTTTCTAACTCCTTCACATAGTCTATATGAAACAAGCCAGGAGATAATTTACCCTCTTCGTCGACAGAGTAAAGTGACCACTTATTCATTTTAGCATTAAACATTAAGTGGTCTTTCTTAGAAGATGAGATTTGTAACGATGGTTTTTTATGAGCTTGAGGAATAAACACATGTTTATACTGCAACCCTTTAGAAGCATGCACAGTCATTAAGTTAATACAATTTGGCTCTAAGGCCGCTATTGCATCACTTTCTTCAGATAAAATTTCTTTATCTGTTTCACCAATTATTTTATTTATAAAATCAATATAGTTAAACCCAGGCTTTCTTTCAGCGTCAGATAACTTTTGTACCAACTTCCAAAAATTTGATTCTCTTCTGCCTGTACTGTCATAAGAAAGTGAGTAATCAATGAACTCGGAACTGAGTAAGTCATTTTTAAATACATAAGTTACCCCAAATTTATAGCTACTTTTTAAAGACAGTTTTAAGCTCTTAACTACTGAGTTATCTTCTAATTTTTCTTTAATTACATTCCATACGCAGGACTTTCTATCATGTAGAATATTTACTAGTACGGAGTCATCTATATTAAACCAAGGAGTTCTTAGTAAGCCTATTAAATTAACATCATCATATGGGTTTACTAGAAATTTTAAAAACATTAAGGCGTCTAATATTTCTCTTCTTTCAGAAAAACCACCAGATAAAAATAAATTAATCGGTAAATTATGCTTTCTTAGTTCTTGCGCAATTTTAGTTAAGTATTTATTAGTTCTCGATAAAATACAGATATCATCATAGTTAACGCCTTTATTAACTAAGTTAATGATGTTTTCTACAATAAAGTTAAACTCATACTGGTCTTTAACTGCATCTTCATCGTTGCAAATTGGCAACTGGGCTATTTGAGCAACTATTTTTTTATTATCCTCAGCCTCTTTCCTTGGATGCATGGGGCTAAACTGTGAACCAATTTTTTTAAAGAAATCATTAAAAAATAATAGAAGTTCTGGTTGAGATCTATAGTTTTTCTTAAGAAAGTTTAGATCACCACCAGAACTTTTTACTTTCTTTTCTTGCTCGGTAAAAACTTCAGATCTTGCACCCCTGAATAGGTAAATACTCTGTTGCGGATCACCAACAACAAATGAGGGTGAATTACCAACAAAAATATCTAATATCTTTACTTGAATAGGGCTAGTGTCTTGATATTCATCAATTAACCAATAGTTCCACTGAGCTGAAAATAACCTTGCAAGCTCAGGTGTTTTGTTAACAATTTTATAAGTAATTAATTCTAAATCATTAATTTCTAGAATTGAGGAGTCTACTTTTAATTTTTCATATCTTTGATTAAACTTTTTATAAAACACTTCAAAAGATCTATTTAAATTTTCATTTTCTAGCCAAAAAGACTCTTGGTAAGCGGGCTTAGAAAAACTCTCTTTAATTACCTTGAGACATAAAGCGAGCTCATCGTTTATAGTCTCAGGAATACCCTTTCCCTTTCTTGGTTTGGAGCCTATTTCTTTCACTGCCAACGAGTAATCAATGCCATTTACAAAATTAGCTTGGGATAATTTAATAAATTTATCACTATAAACTAACCACTTTTCGTTATCTATTTCGGCTTTAATAGATTCACAGATACTTTTAATATTTTTTTGTAGGTCGTCTCTTTTTTGATAATAGTTATTTTTAAAATCATCAAGTAAAACAAAGTTATCATTAGTTTCAAAATGAATATTTTTATTAAAATCAAATATTAGTCTAATTAATTGCTTGAAATTATAAATATTTGTTATTGCTCTAATCTCATCTTTATCTTCTGAAATTAATTCTTTAAGTATTTTTTTTACATATTGCTGGGACTGTCTTTCAGAAATGACTTCAAAACCAGGCTCAATTCCCGACAAATACCCGTAAGTTTGTAAAAATCTATTTAAAACACCATGTATAGTAGATATAAATAAATTGGACGAATTATTAATATATTCAATAAGTTCAAAATTTTCAGTTTCTAGAGCCCTTAATAAAAGCCTTTCTCGCAATTCTTGCGTAGCTTTCTTAGTAAATGTCGTTGCCACCACACTAGGCCAGCGATCGTTTTCTTTTTTAAAATTAACTAAGTAATCAAATATTTTTTTTGTAAGAAGTGTTGTTTTACCAGCTCCGGCTCCTGCCCTTACAATCTCATTTTTTAAATTAAGTGTGGTGCTCGACATACCGACCTCCAACTACAATTACCACACTCTTTAATATCTTGTGGCTTAGTTTCAAACTCACCGTCCTCAATCTTAAGTATAATTCCATTAATTTCAGACTTAATATCAACCATTAACTCATTAAAACCTTCAAGATCTATAGCACCTCTTTTTCCTGAGAAACTATATAAAGACTCATCATGCCCTAAAATTTTAAGCCCCTTATTTCGCTCCATTTTCTTTAAAACATAATAAAAAGCACCGGCAAAATTTTTACTCTGCCCATTTTCGCTTAGCCAATACTCATACATCAAATAGTAAATTGGCATTTGTATCATCTTATTTTTTTGCCAGGACTCGTAGTTTTTAGCTTGCGCATCTGATGACTTATAGTCCATCAGAATATACTCCGAGGAATTACTCTCATCTACTCTATCAATAATCGCAGTGATTGGATAACCTGACTCAGTTGATATATCCCCTTTATTTGTATCCCAGAAATAACTAATTCTTTTTTCTTTATGTATTATTTTAAAGTCAGAGAACTTTGATCGATACTCAAGCTCTGCTTTTAAAAAATTTTTGGCCATTAAAATATACCTATTTTTAGTTAACTGCCAAAAATCATCATTATAATACTGAATTTTTAAGTCTGTTTTACATTGTTCAATTAAAAGTGAAATATCGTCTTCTGACATTTGATAATTTATTGGCTCATCAGCTAATCTTTCAACAATAGTATGCCCGAGCCTCCCTTTATTTAAGGGGTTGTCATCAAAGTCTACTTGTGGAAGATCAGATAATTTTAATAACTTTTCAGCCATATACATAAAAGGGCAACTTATATACCGTTCTAAATGTGTCGGTGAAAATTTTAATTTTTCTTTATAACTGTTATCCGCTAATTTCGAGTAAGTAATACTTCCTAAGTCTTTTAGAATTCTATTTTCAATCTCTGTACCGTCAGATAAATTAAATTTTTTCCTTTGAATATTATCCCACAAGCTCATTTTGGGTACATTTTTAGGTTCCGTATCTTTATCTAATTTAAATTTTTCTTCTAACCAAAAAAGTAATGGCGCACCCACTTCACCTGCCAAACCGGTTTCAGGGTAACTAAATATAGCTTCAGCCATATTTTTTCCATTAAATTGATTTAATAGGTAATTTTCGCTTGATGAGTTGAAGTAATCTACTAAAAAACCTGTATTTTGGTAAAGCCTATTAATCTCAGATAAATTAATCGAGTCTACTGAACCTTTAGTAAATTGATTGTCACTCAGACCTAAAATATAAGTATACTTTGCCTCGAGCCATAGTGAACTTGATAAGTTTAAGAACCTTACACCTACCTTATTTTTTTCAATAACTATTTCTTTTTTTGAACAAATCTGCTCTAAATAAGACAACCAAAAAGAAAGGTTCATTTTTGTTAATTTCGGGCACTCCGCTAATATCTGATTAAATACTTGAGAAAGAATATCATGCTCATCATTATTTTTCCAAAATGACAAGGACCACTTTAAAAAATCATCTCTTAAAAATTTTTCATTCTTCTGAATTGAAATTTTATACTTATTTAATAACTTACCATCACGCTTTAAATCGTTTTCATCGAAGAACACAGAGTATAATTTTTTAAATGACTCAAATGAAAGCTGTGACTCATCATCCCCGTACTCTACAATCTCTAAATCGTTATTAGATAGTTTACCTGACTTGATTCTTAGTATGGATAGCCAGCGAAATATAGTTGGCAGTGTTGAAGTAATTATTACTTCATTTTTATTAATGGGTATGCCCTCTTTATCAAAATAAGGCTTTATTATAGGGTAATACTTCTCCATATTTGGAGTTACTATTGCAATTTCATTTAGCTCTACTTTATCATCAACCCAATTTCTTACTTGAGCTGTTAAATCCTTTACCTCTGAAACAACGGTAGAAAATCTTTTAAACTGATAATTACTACCTTGCTCTACGACCTCTACCTTATCGTCTTCTTTTAAACTAAATTTTTCTTTTAATATTTCATAGCTATTTAAAGCACTTTTATATTTTAACTTATCTTCAGGTGTTGGTAAAATTATGTACAAATCTAATTTACTGCTAAGTTGTGATATTAACTCTACCTCAGTTAAATTAAGTTCAGCTCCTAAATCAAAATATACCTTGCGATTCCATTCAAATTTACAATCATCAATATGCGACAGCAAAAATGCTGATAAGCAATTTTGTGGTATAAACTTTTTTTCTAAGAACTTACCCCATGCAAGTAGTGATAACTCGTACCAACGCCCCCATGAAACAAAGCTATCTGTATTTTCCTTGAACCACTCTTTAATAACATCTTTAGACTCTTCTTTTGCCATTAATGGCAATAATTGTCCAAAATAGCCAATAAATCTTTGAACTCCAGCTGGGTTCAAATTTATTTCGTTTTCACTAATCCACTGCTGTAATAAGGTTTGAGTCAAAAAAGAACTTATAACTTGTTGGTCATAAAAATTTTGATCTATACATTTTAACCAAAATTCATTGGCTCTGAGAACGCTGTCTTCTTCTAACACTTCAATATTTTTAAAATCAAAAAAATGATTTTGAATAATAGATTTTGTTGTTAAATCAGAAACAATATAAGTGGACTTCGAAGGGTCCAACCCTTTTAAGAAATTCTTTTTATCTTCAAATGTCTTTGGCGAAATGAATTCTATCATACTTGAATAAATCTTATGTTACATTAATGGGTCCACTTAATTGTGAACAACAATAGCACTGTGATATGCACCGGTTAAGGGTTTTCTTCAATTAAATTTAAATCTTAATACTAATACCAATCCCATTAAATAATGCCCTAAATTAGTCTTCAGTTTTATTTAGGTTTAATTTTTGTGACCAGAAAGAAACCGCAGGCCTAGCAAGGCTAAGCAGAGGATTTCTTGACCTGAACAAAATTTAAAAATGAATGAAAATGGTGGGTAATTTATGTCATTATTTGATGGAATTGGTATAACTAGGCTTACCTTCGCTGTTTGCGGTAGTGCTTATAGTATTTTCTTTTGTAAGCTCTTCTGCCGCCGCCTGAGCTTAGAGTCATTTCTCCATTTCTGCCGGCACCCTGAAATGACACCCCTGAACCAGAGCCCTTATTTGAAGTAAACTCAAAACCAAAGTCAAAACTAAGCTGAACCATATACCGGCGGTCTTCTTGTTGGCCGGCACGTTCTCCTATTTCAACGCCATAACTTGTGGCATCCACTCTAAAAATTCCTAAATTTATACCGGCACCATAAGTCATATAACCTTGGTTTAACCCTGCCCTTAAATCAATTAATGGCAAGCTTAGTTCAAGTCCTAAATGTAGTTTTCTAGCCAGACTCACTTCTTCTTTTAAAGCATGTCTATAGTCTGCAGCTAATGTTAAAGAGGCAAAGCCAACATCATAAATTAATGACTCTGAATGTATTAACTCAAATTTTTGTGTGGGTGGCGGACCAAAAGTATTATTGTTTTTATGAAAACTAGTATCACCTATATCTTTTGCCACTATAGAAGATTTATAAGTAAGGTTCTTCCCGCGAAAAACTATATCAAGCCCTGCATCCAACCCATAACCAGTCCCCTTTTTATCCAAAGCATCTGTAATTAACTGAGGGTCTAAAGTACTTACGCTTGCTGCAGTAAATTTTCTTCTGTCACCATAACGAGTCACTTGTTTTAAAACCACGCCAAAGTTCATAAATTTATTTGGTCTTTTAGCAAAGCCAATTGCTACACCTGCATCTAAAATAGAACTTACATCTAAATCAGGAATAACAGGGTTGTTTACTGTTAAACTTAAGTCACTATGAGCAAAACCAGCCAAACCAAAACTAGGTAAGGTGAGACCAAATCTACCACCGACTGATCCAGAAAGGGGGTTACCATATAAGTCTTGTAATGATTGCCCAATTGTACTTGATTCGGTTAAACCCTCTAGGCTATTTAAAATAGTGTCATCAGCCTCAGTGGCTGCAGCACTTGCATTTAATAAGTTTAAGTTAAACCCCTTAACATCAGCTAAAGAAGCCGGGTTATAAAATAAAGAATCAATCCCTTGAGCTACACTTGTATATGCGCCACCCATAGCCATGCCTCTCACAGATCTGTAAGTATCAAATAATTCTTTAGAATGAACTTTTGAAGAGAAAATAAGAATAAAAACTATAATTAACCTTATGGACATATACAGTTTACCAAACTATTTGGCGAGTTCGTACATGAACCCATGCCAAATATTTGCCCTTCTTGCAAAAGGCTTCTCACGCCTCGAATTTGTGAGGCCGTATATGTCGCCGGATCAATTGCTGAGCAAAAATCCATTGTCGGAGACAGTTCATCACAGCCACTTGTGACACTATCTTTAATTTCAGATAAGACATCAATAACACTCAGTTCTGATGCTGCTGCAAACATTTTTGATAAATAAGAGCCAAGTAAGGCGGCATTAATATCAGATATATTGGCAGCTGAACAAGTTCCGTTATGACCAACACTCAATACACCATCATTGTCTGGGTCAAATAACTCGTTTAATCCAGAGCCTATTATAGTCATCAGTATAGCCATCATAGCAATATTTTCTTCATCATTTCGATCACTAGCTATCTCTGATACATTAGTTTCAATAATGCCAATCGCAGTCTGACAGGCCGTAATTTTATCCACGGTTTGTCCTTGAAAAACTGACATAAAAAAAGCAATCGGTGTGGCTCCGCCTAAAGTACTTGAATCGTTTACAAGCTTAATCAAGTCTAAACCACAAAAGCCTGCATAAGCAGATGCATACTGAACTAAATTTTCTCTTTGTAGTTTATAATCATCACTCACTTCCGTAAGTACATATATAGCCTCTTCAAATTTACGTTTATTAATTAATTGCTTAGCTTCAAACCAAAGAGAAGCATCTGTTACTTCAGATTCTAAGTCTTGAAAAGCATTTTCTTCACACGAAAGACATACAGAAAATATAATAATAAAAAATAACTTGATTAATCTCTTCATTAAAACCTTGTTGTAAACTTTAAAATAAAATTTCTACTTTCTTCTTTTTCAATTTCATCTCCAACCTCTTCTCCGAATGAAGCAATTTGTAATTGAAATTTAGAAAAAGCAAGTTCGATTCCAGCTGTCCAGTAGCCTTGGTTCATGCCTCCCCTGAGGAAAAACCAATCATAGCTATTCCACTCAAACCCGACATGATATCTTGCCATACTGTTTTTTAATTCATTGTCTGATAATAAATCTCTGTACTCAGCCGTAATTGTGAACCTCGAGTAATTATGGCTTATTGGGTAAAGTGCAAAGCCCACATCAAGTGACATTTCAGTGTCTTCGGGATCTGCTACTGTATCCTTAAACCCATCTATACTGTACCTGGTGCCACCGACATCTCTTAACACAGCAGACAAAGTGGGTAACGCCTTCCAGGGGGCTGCAATTTGAATACCTATATCAGAAGCAACTCCAATACCTTCTGCTCCATCATTCCTAACTGATAAATTAGGATTAAAATTTAAAAAACTTCCTTTTAATTCATTTCTGTTAATGGCACGCACATTGGCACCTATTTTAAACCGTCCTTCCATAAACCTTCTGTTAAAGCCTAGAACAAATGCAAAATCATTTTTGTAATCAATTTCAAATGGAAGAGTTTGTGCTACATCCATGGAGGCATCTGTAACGGCATTTCCGTAAAAGCCAAAACTAAAATTTCTCATTGCATAAGATAATAAAACTTGTGATTTTAAATGGTAAATAGTTTCTGGCTCTGAATTTAAATCATCTAGAACAACTTTGGGATCAACACCTCTTAAAAAATCAAAACCGACTAAGTCATGTGTCTCTGCATTGGCTTCAACTTCAAAATCTAAAACTGTTAAATACTTACCTCTTAGCTTACCTAAAGCTGCCGGATTAATTAAAACTGTAGTTTCATCATTTACAGCACTAATATGAGCTCCACCCATACCTAATCCACGTGTGCTTTTATAAAAAATTGGATCTCGCGCCATTGCTGTTTCAACGAAAATACTCCAAAATAATATCGTAACTATGACAAGCCTTAAAAATCTCATAGCTATTGATCGACATATAGTGGATCATTCTGAAACAATTTCTTTATTAATTTGTATATATTTTGATCAGCTAGACTTTAGTAAATTTAGTTTAGGAAAAATTAGAAATTAGCTTATCAAGTTGATTGAAAAGCTCTTGTTCTTCAAAAGAATTATTAATAATAAAATCTGCCATTTGCTTTTTATCTTCAATATGCATTTGAGACTTAAGCCTAGCCTCTATTTCACTATCAGAAAAATTATTTCTTTTCTTTAACCTTTGAACCTGTGTGTCTCCGTCACAATAGATTAAAATAGTTTTATCATATTGATTTTGTAGGTTATTTTCAAAAAGTAAGGGCACATCATTTATAATTATTTGATGCCCTTTACTTACTAAATCATCTTTCATTTCATTAGTTATCTCACGGACAAGTGGGTGCATAATTTGATTTAAAACTAATAACTTTTTATTATCTTTAAAAACTATTTCGCCTAACTTTGGTCTAGCTATAGAGCCATCAAAGTTTACAACATTATCACCAAACTTATCCACAATCTCATTTACAGCCCGACCTCCGGCCTGTAAAAGTGAGTGCGATATTTTATCAGCATCAATAACAGGAATAGACTTTTGTATTAAATAATTACAAGCAGTAGTTTTACCTGTAGCAATTCCCCCTGTTAAGCCTAACCATTTTACACCACTTATGTCCATAAACTGATAATAGCATAATTTAATTTAAATAACACCCATCAGTAACCGATTAGTATTTGTAAAGTATTAATCAGAACAAAAGGTTGTTAAGTGCCTCAATCAAAACCAGAATTTTTTGGTAAATATTTACTTCTCGAAAAAATTGCCGCTGGTGGTATGGCAGAAGTATTTATGGCTAGAGCCCCCGGTGCAAGCGGCATTGGTAAAATTATTTCCATGAAAAGAATTTTACCCCAATTTTCTGATAATCAAGATTTTTTAGACATGTTTAAAACTGAAGCTAAAATAGCTATTAACCTCACTCACAATAATGTTGTTTCAATATATGAATTTGGCATCGAAAAAGAGCAGTTATTTCTAACAATGGAGTATGTTGAGGGAAAAAACCTTAGGCAACTTCTAAACAGTTTAAAAAAGAAAAAAAAGAAACTAAGTATTGATCAAATTGTATATATAATAAAAGAAGTTGCCTCAGGGTTAGATCACGCACATAGATGTATTGATGGCTCTACTGGCAAACCGCTAAACATTATACATAGAGATATGAGTCCGCAAAATGTGATGGCTAGTTTTGATGGCGAAGTAAAAATTGTTGATTTTGGAATTGCCAAAGCTGAAAGTCAGATAGAAAAAACTAAGGCAGGAACATTAAAAGGAAAATTTGGCTATATGAGCCCAGAGCAAGCTCAAGGGCTTGAGGTTGATATCAGAACTGATATATTTTCTTTAGGTATAGTTCTTTGGGAGATGTTGGCTGGTGAAAGATTATTTATTGCCAACAATGAAATTAATACCCTAAGAAAAATTAGAGACTGTAATGTACCAAGTATTAAAAAAATTAACCCGAATATACACCCTGAGTTAGAAAGAATAGTAAATAAGTCTTTAGTTAAAGATAGAAACTTAAGGTACCAACATGCTTCAGAGCTTTACCGTGATCTTAACAGGTTTTTAAATCGTCAATACCCCGACTTTACAAAACAAGATTTTTCAATGTTTATTTCAGGCATTTATGCAGATGAAATTGTAGATATCAGAAATAGAATAGTTGAATATTCACAAATCCCATTTCAAGATAAAAAAAAATCTGAAGAAGAACAAAATGAGTTTTTAGAGCTAATCACACATACGGGCCCAATGCCAGTAGAAAAAACTCAAGCTACTAGCAATAAAATATCTACAGGCTTTAATAGCTCAGAGCCAAAGCGTAATTTTGATTTTTCTAAAGCTAGGCTAAAGTCAGAAAATCCATTTTATCAAACTAAGTATAAAAGTGATAAAGATAATGCCAGCGCTATAAAATCAGTAGTTAACACAAATTATAAAACTCATATTAAAGCTGAAAAGAAAAGATCAAGTTTTATTCACTTTGTTTCAGCCTCACTAATTATAGCTTCAATATTTTTTGTCTATAAATCAGGCGTGATGGATTCATTATTTCAAAAACAAAAAGAGTTCACGCAAAATATTATCAAACAACAGACTGATATTCTTGATAACATTGCCGACCCAGGTGCCGAATCAAACGCAAGTCAAATTGATAAAGTTAAGCCCGTTGAGGCTGCAATAGAGCCGGTAAAGGCATCTACAGTAAGGATAGTAGTTAATAGTAAACCATCGGGTGCAAAAATATTTATTAATGGCAAAGACTCAAGAAGAATAACTCCTTCGCAAATCTCTGTGCCATTTAACGAGCCAATTGACCTTGTACTCAGAAAGCATAATTATCTTGATTACAGAAAAAAAGAGTTAACTATTACACCAAATAGTACTCGTTCATTTAATACAACATTACAAAAAGCCAGTGTTGGTTACGTAAATATTGACGCCAGGCCTTCAAATTATGTAAAAATTTACCTGAATGGCAAGGAGATGGTTGAAAATAAATTGCCAATTCGAAATTATGCAGTAAGATCAGGAACAACACTAGTTTTTAAAGCAACTAATCCTTACAAAAAGATTACTAAGTATAAAAAAGTAGTTTTAAAACCTGGTGAAAGTAAATCAATCGTTTTTGACTTAAACTCTAAAAGAGTACCTTCAAGTAAGAAAAGACGTAGAAAATAGTAAAACATAACACTCGATTAAGGCACCTATGAAACCAACTATTTTATCACTATTTAGTGATGTAATAAAAAGAAATAAAAATCATATTGCAATTAAATATAAAAATAATAAAGCCTGGAAAAATATTTCGTGGCATGAATATTTTAATATTGTTAAAAATATTCATACAGGCTTAACTGAAGTTGGCTTAAAAGAAAATGACACTGTTTGTATTATTGGTAGCACTAGCTACCAATGGGTTTTAGCTGACTTAGCTATCATGTCTGTTGGCGCAACTACAGTTCCAATTTATAAAAACTCTTTAGACTCAGATATTGAGTATATAATTAATAATTCAGAAGCAAAATACATTTTTTGTGAAGACGAAGCTACTGCTGATCAGATTAAAGCACTAAAGTGTAAAGATTTAAAAATTATTTCTTTTTCTGATACTAATAATACTAACTATTTAAATTTCAATGAACTTGCAAATAAGAAAAGTAAACTTACTAATGAAAAGTTTAAAAAAATATTAAATTCTATTCATATTGATAATACGGCTACAATAATCTATACTTCTGGAACTACGGGAATACCTAAAGGTGTTGTTCTTACCCATAAACAAATAATGTCTGAAGTCATAGATTTATTCCATAATTATTCTATTGATCATAACGATGTCAGCTTGTGTTTTTTACCACTCGCTCACATAATGGGCAGAATAGAGTCATTAGGAAATATTCACAAACCCTATACTATTGCCTTTGCTGAAAGTGTTGATCTAATTAAAAAAAATATTGCGGAAATAAAACCAACTTTTATAGTGGCAGTTCCACGCATATTTGAAAAAATTTACAACGGCGTATTAAACCAAATTAATACAAAAAAAAGTACGATTAAAATTTTCTCATGGGCAAGCAATATTGGCTCCCAGGTTAGTAATTTAAAAGTTAACAAACGAAGTGTACCCATCACTCTTGCTATTCAGTATAAATTAGCTCAAAAATTAGTTTTTAAAAAAATTCAAATGGCTCTCGGTGGACGCATAAGATTTGCTATATCTGGAGGGGCACCTCTTGAGAAAAAAATTAGCGAATTTTTTCATGCGGCTAATATTTTAATTCTCGAAGCTTACGGGTTAACAGAGACAACAGCAGCGGTAACAGCTAATACATTATTTGATTATAAGTTTGGTACAGTCGGAAAACCGCTTGGAGATAGTGAAATAAAGCTGGCCGATGATGGAGAGATTTTAGTTAAGTCAGATAAAGTTATGAAAGAGTACTTTAAAAACCCAGAGGCTACAGCCGAGGCCTTTGATGGGGATTACTTTAAAACAGGTGATATCGGATTAATAACTCAAGACGGCTTTATAAAAATTACTGACCGAAAGAAAGACTTAATTAAAACTGCTGGTGGTAAATACGTAGCTCCACAAAAACTAGAAAATTTGCTAAAAATTGATCCAATGATAGCTAATGTCTTAATTCATGGAGACAAAAAGAAATTTATTATAGCCCTTGTAACTTTAGATAATGATTGCTTAAAGCAATTTGCAAAAAACAATAGCATTTCGTACTCTAATACTGAGGCACTCTCTAAGCATAAGAATGTTTATCAACATGTTAAGGCTATTGTTGCTGAGGTAAATTCTGAACTTGCTAGATATGAAACTATAAAAAACTTTGCTATTCTACCTAGAGAGTTCACTACAGAAACAGGCGAGCTCACGCCTAGTATGAAAGTCAGAAGAAAACACTGTGACAAAAAATTTGAAAAAGAGATCTTATCGCTCTACGGAATCGATAAATCTTCTATATAGTTTGTCGATCATACGCTAAGGATTATTATGGCCACCACTTTAATGCATTGGCTTTTAACCAAAATCTCTGAATAAAATTTAAATAAAATTCCTCTTTCCCATTCTACGAGCGCGCTAACGGCAGCATCGCGTCTTCGCGCTTCATCACCTTTCAGGTAACGCAGACTCGGATACGCGAAGCGCGACACGATGCTCGCAGAATGGGAAAGAGGAATTTTATTTAAATTTTATCCAGAGACTTCAGCTTTAATAATTCCTAGTATATTTTGCCAACTTAATAGTGACCACACTCTTTACAGCTGGCTAATACATAGGACCAATAATTGTCACCCCGCTATATAAGATCGATTTTATCACGTAATATCAAGCACTTACAGATACTCTACTAGGCATAATCATTGCTTTTTAATTACTTAAGAGGTAAATATTATGATTAGTAAAATATCGAAATTAGAGACAAAAACTCAGGAAATCACATTTCTTGTATCCCTGCTTAGCGCTTTAAGTGTTTTAGTTACAGGCTTAATGTACTTATTTGCTCAACCAGAAAATATTGCCTTACTCACTGGAAAATTAGGTTCTGTCACATTACAAGGTGTATTTAACACATTTGGTTATAGCTCCTTTTATGTTGGGATGAGCTTTTTGTGGCTAGGAAGTTACTTACTGCAGAAAATTCATACTCCTGAAGATTTTAAAAAATATTATGACAAAATTTTATACTTTATTGGCATTCAATTTTTTCTTTTAGTTTTGGTTGCTAGTTTACTTTCAATATTTCAAGCTTGCTTTAGTTTCCAATCACATGACTCAATGTTATTTGGCGCTGGTGGCTTGTTTGGCCTAAGAATAGGTGGCGGGTTATATAGCCTTTTTGGATCTTATGGATCACTAGCTATCATTTCTATATCAACTCTTAGTCTTAGTATTCTCACTGGATTACTTAGCATCAGTGACGCCTATTCATTTACCGCTAATGGTATTACTTATTTAATTTCTAATTTATTTAAATCTATTGTTTTTTCAGCAAAAGTAACAATCAACTTTATATCTACAATACTTGAAAACAATGCTTTTACACAGAAGGTTCTTTTTAAAATATCTAAATTACTTCCCAAGACTAAAAATAAAGAAGCAGAAGAAATATCTATTAATCTTAAAAGTCTAGAAAGTGAATACATTGAAGTTTCAGAGTCTAATGTAACTTGCCCAAAAAGCCCCAAAGGCTTTTCATCTTACTATCCAGAATTAGACACTCCAGGAGAAGAGAGTTCACTAGAAGTAACAATAGAAACTAAAAAACCTAAAAAAGGTAAAAAATTAAGTAAAAAACCCGCCAAGAAGCCTGAAGAAGAAATTGATGAAGACCAAAAAGCACTGGAAGAAACTAAAGCCAATAACTTACTGATTAAGGCCTGGACTAAAAAATATAAAAAACCTGAGTTACAAATTTTAAATAAGCCAACTAAAGCCATTAAAATGAGCAAAAAAGAAGTTGAAGAGCAATCAAACTTACTCACTACACACTTAGAGAGCTTTCAAATATTCGGAGAAGTTGTTGATGTGCACCAAGGACCTACCTTAACTATGTACGAATTTAGTTTAAAAGCTGGTGTTAAATTAAGTAAAGTTTCTGCTATGAATGATGATTTAGCTATGGCACTCGGAGCCAGCTCTATTAGGATTCTAGCTCCTATACCTGGAAAAACTACAATAGGAATTGAAATCCCAAACAATAAAAAACGAATTGTTAACCTTTCAGAACTTATGACAGCAATGAAGTCTGAAAAAGAGCAAGTGTTGCCTATACCAATGGGAATGAATGTTAATAATGAAACTATTATTTCTGACTTAACTAAAATGCCACATATGCTAGTTTCAGGGACTACAGGCTCTGGTAAAAGTGTATTTATTAACACTTTAATTTCATCATTAGTTTTTAATAAATCTCCAAAAGAACTACGCTTTATTATGGTAGACCCCAAGATGATTGAATTAAGCCCGTACAATGGCATTCCACACCTTTTAAAGCCTGTAGTAACAGATACTAATGAAGCCAAACACACCTTGCAGTGGGCTGAAAAAGAAATGGACAGAAGGTATCAACTCCTAGCCAAGACCGGATCTAAAGATATAGTGTCATTTAATGAAACGATCAATAAAGGCAGCAAAGCTAGTATTGAAAGAAAAAATAAAAGTAAAATTGATTTTGAATGGGCAGAGTTGCCATACCTAGTAATTATTATTGATGAGTTAGCTGACTTAATGATGACTCAAGGTAAAGAAGTTGAAGTGCCAATTACTCGAATTGCTCAAAAAGCAAGAGCCTGTGGAATACATATGGTTATCGCTACTCAAAGACCATCATCTGATGTTATCACTGGACTGATTAAAACTAACTTCCCTACTCGAGTCGCTTGTAAAGTGTCATCCAGTATTGATTCAAGAACAATTTTAGATACCTCAGGCGCTGAAAAACTTTTTGGCCATGGTGATTTATTGTTCTTACCAAATGGAAAGCCTATGCAAAGACTTCAGTCAGCTTATATTTCCGAAGGTGAGGTTAAAAAGCTCGTAACCCAAGCTTCAAAAAATAAATAATTATTAAGCCGCTCAGCTGTCATCCAGCCGAAGCGTCTTCTCTGCGCTACAGCTGTAGAGTGTCGGAGATTCTTCGGCTACGCCTCAGGAAGACGTTGCTAATTAGACATGCGTAGTTTAAGAAGTCGTCTTTCTGAGCGCAGCGAAGAATCTTCTTAGTGTTAAGCACAGGTTCCTTCGGCTGCGCCTCTGGATGCCGAATGAACGACTGAAGATCCAGAGACCGCCACAGTCGATTTTCTATCTATTAGGTATCAATATGTTAAAAACTCTTTACTTTACTTAGAGTGATAAAGCACACCCATTTGACATCGTTTTAGAAATGAGAGGTAATTGTACCATGATATTAAAACGGTATAAACACCTAATATTATTTACTGTTATAAGCCTTGTGTATGCATTTTACCACTTGAGCTATTACCAGGATTTTTATCAAACTTATAAACTTAATGACCAGAAAAAAAAAGAACTCTACTTTTCTGAAGGAGCCTTTTACTACTCTTTTTACGATAAGTTAATTAATGCTGACTCCTATACGGAGGGGCTTAAAGGACTTGTACATAATGATTCTTATGAAGCTCCGAATACTATCAACCCTCATAAGCGCTTTAATATTACCATTGAACTCATTGCCGGCAGCGCTTATACCCTGGCTAAGTCCGCCGGCTTAGAATTTGACCAAACAAGGTTTTATAATAATTTTATGTTCATTATTAATAGCCTATCGCTATTATTAATCTTTTTGATTATATATTTACTCACTAAAAATATATGGTCCTTCGCACTCCCCTTGATTTTATACCTGACTCACCAAGATGAAAGCTCTCGTATGATTATGAATACAGCCCTTAGAGAAAATATCGGGATCGTATTTGTGCTTTCACATATATTATTTTTTTACTATGTAATTCGGTCCCACAGTATTTATAAAAAAATAACAGAAACTAACAGCATTAAAGCCTCTATTAATAAGTTCCATATTTTATTTATTCTCACTACTGTTGCACAGCTCATATTTTGGCAATTTACCCAATTTATAATTGTCATTGAAATTATAACTATTTTAGCTCTATTTACCTTTGGTCACTTAAAGCTTCATCGGTTATTTGATTATTTCCTTCTTATTATTACCTCTTGGTTTATAACAGTGGTCTATTTGATGGGAAGTGCCTTTGTTTTAAACTCACTTTTCTTTTTTATATCAATTTTCTTTTTGATTTCATCCATAATTTTACTAAATAAAAATAAAACTTTTAACTCAGTCCTGCCCCGTTTTTTATATCCAGTACTAACTCTAGCTGGCGCTATTGTATTCCATTTCATCTTCAACACGATACTGGGCCAACAAAATGATAGCCATATTTTTAATTTTATTTCAGCCCAGTTTAAAGATAGCAGCGATTTTCATGCCAAGCTTTACCTCTGTGATGAGGCCTTTAACAAAATTAGCTCGTTTCAGTTTGAAAATTTCCTTAGTAGTGGTTTTCTATATTTATTTATAATTAGCTTTACTGGGCTTTTACATATTTATTTCAAGCCGTTTATTAAAAAAAGTAAATCTGACAGCACACCCATTCAAGTTTATGTTTATTATTTAATAATCCTAAGTATTGGTTTTTCAATTATTGCTTATAGTGGCAAGAGATTTCTTATACTTGCTATACCAGCAAGTTTAATAGTAATAAGTTACTTTTTTTATGTTGTCTCAAACTATTTTAATAAGCTCTTTAATTTTAAAAATACCTACACTGTAGTTATAATAGTTCTAAGTGTATTTATTTATTTAAATAACAAAGAGGTCATTTCTAATATCTTTGTCGGAGAGCGCCCCGTAGCTGATAGTAGTCTTACCAACTTAATTGAATTTATTAATTCTAATAGCTCAAATAATGATACATTCGCAGCCTCTATGCCTCTATCTTCAAGCATTGTACTACATACAGATAGAAAAATATTTATTCACCCGCAATATGAAAACTCAGAACTTAGGCAAAGAGTTAAAGAGATATACAGGGTTTATGGAAATTTTGATGAAAAAAATATTCATGAATATGCTACCAATAATAAAATTAAATATATCATCACTGAAGGGTCTTACTGTTACTTTGAAAGCTCAACAGGCTGTGTGATGCAACAGCTAATCAATGAAGGACAAAAAGAAAATAAAGATCAATTTTGTGGTAAAAGCTTTTTAGGGTCTAAGTATTTTGAAGTCGTCTTTGATAACAAAAGGTTTAAAGTATTAAAAGTTAAGTAGGACTATATTTTTTTAAATACTTGCTTCATGAAGTCTTCTTCAAACTCTTCGTTAGATGTATACTTATGGCCAAAAGTTGAGTCCCATAAACTATATTCTTCCATACACAAAAAGAAATACACCTTATCTTGCCATTCTTTAAAATTTTCATAAGCCAGCTTAAACATTTTTTCTTTTAAGGCATGCGGATAGGTTTGCTTGCCCTCAGGATTACCCACCATCGGCATTTGTAGCATTTTACTATTAATATTGTACTGCCTGATTTTTTTAATTACAGGCTTAGAAAATGTTAACGAACCAAAAGAAATAAATAGTACATCTTTCGGGTCAAAACGTTTAACGATTTGGTTAATCATTTCAGCATAGTCTTTTTCCCAGCTTTTATAATAAATCATTGGATGTAAATGAAACCCAACCTTTATTCCGTGCTGTACACATAGCTCAGCAGCCTTCAGCCTATCTTCTAAACTAGCCGTTAAGTGCTCTTCATTTTCGATGACATCTTGTGGGTTTACAGACCACGAGCAAACAATATTTATAGGCCTTTTCTTTTTAAGCAAATACTTAATTTTTTTAGATTTAGTTTTAAATTCTAAAAGTACATTGGGCCACTTCTCAGCAAAAGATAGCATTGAATCCAGCACTCCATGCTGGTTACCCCACATTAGTGAGTCCGAGGCCTGCCCGGTACCAATATGATAAAGCTTATCTTTATCTAACTTAATATTGTCTAACTTACTTTGTAAATTTTCATCAAAAACTACTTTTTCTTCGCCATACATAGTTTGAATACTGCAATAGCTACAACCAAAGCCACAGTTTTTAACTGCATCAATAGTTCTTAAATTACAGCAGCTTGTTTTTTCTGATTGCACGGCACACATACCAAACACTTCTTTTGTTCTTTCTTCTTTTTTAAGCTCTTGTTTGGATATTTTAAACTCAGGCGTTAATGTTGGCTTGGCTTTGAACTCAAAAGAATTTTGTTTTAATGAGCTGACTTTTTCATTAAGCTGCGTGAAGGCCCATTTTTTAAAGTTACGACCTTCTAAATGAGAGCTTCCCTTTAAATCCGTCCAAATTTTAGGAAGATAACCTTCATCCCACATACGTAAATCAATTGTGGACTCTACAAACTGCCTAAGCTCTTGTAAGGTAAAATTATAATCGAAAGCCAAGCTCTTCACATCTACTTGCTCTTTTTCATATAAACTAGTGAATAAAGTTTGGCTCACTATTTTTGGAAATTTCTCATTATAATCTAAAGCCATAAAGATCATTTAGCATATAATTTGATCAGTTCATAGTAAGTCTAATAATAAATGAGTGCGGAGTTTCTATTTAATGTTATGCACTTAAAAGAAGTATTTTGAAATTATTAATCGATTTTATAAAAAAATTTGGTGCCCTTGGAGGGAGTCGAACCCCCACGCCTTTCGGCACTAGATCCTAAGTCTAGCGTGTCTGCCAATTCCACCACAAGGGCGCACCGGATATTCAATTTTAAAGCCAAGCTGAATTTAAATGTCTCTACGTTACGCTTGGCAGCCTCACTTCGAGTTTATTTAAAGTCTTATTAAAGTAATATTATTAAGACTCTTTTTCAATCAATTTTATATATTCGTTAGCTCTAATTAAGTTAGCTAGCTCTTTTTCAGTGTCCATTTCAATTTTGATTAACCAACCATCATTTAATGGGTCATCGTTAATTATACCAGGGTTATCCATCACACTGTCATTCACTTCAATTACAGTGCCTGATACTGGAGATAGTAGATCACTAGCTGCTTTTACACTTTCAACTACACCAAAATCTTCATTTTGTGTAACTTTGTTGCCTTCTTCAGGAAGATCAACATATACAATCTCACCTAATTTATCTTGAGCAAAAGTTGTAATACCCACTGTTACGATGTTTTCATCTATATAAGCCCACTCGTGGTCTTTTGTGTAATAATTTTCTTCAGGAACAATATACTTCTTAGACATAAAATGACCTCTTAACTTGGCTTAACAAATGGAGTTTCCACTACCACTGCTGATACTAATTTTCCTCTTATTTGTACATTAAATTCTGAGCCAATTTTAGCAAATTCTGGTTTAATAAAGCCAATACCAATGGCTTCGTTAAGAGTGGGTGACATGGTGCCGCTTGTTACAACTCCAATCTCTTGATTATCAGGTGAAAACAGTAAATAAGACTGCCTGGCTATGCCACGCCCTATCAACTTAAAGCCCACTAATTTCTTAGTATAACCCTTTTCTTTAGCCTCTAAAATAGGCTCTTTTCCAATAAAGTCCTTTTTGCCAGCCTTAACTACCCAGCTTAAAGCAGCCTCGTGAGGAAAAGTGGTATCATCAATCTCATGGCCATATAGGCTATATTTCATTTCTGTGCGCAGAGTATCCCTGGCACCTAACCCAACAGGGGTAACATTTAAATCTTTACCTTTATCTAATAATTCACTCCAAAGTTTTGCAGCTTCTTTTTTATCAACAAATAATTCAAAACCTTTTTCTCCGGTGTAACCAGTTTTGGCGATAATACATTGGACAGAGTTATAAGTAGTTGGCAAAAATTCAAAGTTTTTTAAGTCGCTTGATTTAAAGTTTTTAAATATACGCTCAACTAATTCATAAGCATTGGGCCCCTGCACGGCAATTTGCCCCCAGAAGTTTCCTTCGTCAGAGATTTCTGCACCTAAATTATTTTCAAAAACCCAGTTAAAATCTTTTTCTCTGTTAGAGGCATTTACGCATAGTAAGTAATCCGTCCCAGGCTCTATGCAATAAACAATTAAGTCATCAACCACGCCGCCATTCTTATTACACAACAAACTGTATTGCGCTTTGCCTTTTGTAAGCCCTTCGACATAATTAGATGTTAGGTGCTCCACTGTTTTTAAAGCGTTTTCACCTTTAACTCTAATTTCCCCCATATGGGAAACATCAAATAATCCAACATGATTTCTGACTGAATCATGCTCATATCTTAAACCTTGCTCGTATTGTACGGGCATAGACCAACCAGCAAAATCAACCATCCTTGCATTTAACTTAATATGCTCATCATAAAGCGGGGTTCTTTTAACTTCTGACATATTACTCACCTCTAATTATTAAATCTTGTAAATGTTTTACTTGAGACCACCCAATTAAGTCACGAGGTGCTTAGCACTTTTTGAGACGCAATAAGACTCAAAAGGTGCTAAGCACCTTTTGGGACAAGGTGCATAAATTATGGTTACTACTGACAAAACAGGGAGTAACTTACTTCAAATCTAATAGCTTAGACTTCAGTCCAACTCTTATAACCCGCCGTCCAAAAAGATTGCTATTTAATTAATAAAAACAGTAACTTAAATAAGTCATGATTTAGTTCTGTGGCACTTATATTGCTTTATAGTTACTTAGGAGACTCACGTTTATGACAAATTCCAAATTATATCGCCCGCTTTTATCGCTTCTAACGGCTGCACTTTTAACTTCTTGCGGCCCTGGGAACACCTCTCACAACAATAGCAATGACCTATCCAATTTTAAAACTGGTGGTACCACAACTGTGATTAACCCCATAAATAATAAAAAAAGCGTAGTCCCTTATGTAAATTCTGGTGATAAAAAAGTTTTCCAAGAAACTGTTGAAGAGATTGAAACACTCACAGAGCAACAAAGAGAGGAATCAAATAAAATATTAAGTCAAAAAATTAAAGCTGTAAAACTGAACTTTTATAATGGCCAAACTGAAATTAATGATATTAACGAATCAAGTCTAATAAGACTGATTATTACATTAAAAGGAAAAAATAAAACTTATCATAGCTTTATAACCTCTAAAGATTCCTTAACGGACATTAGCGGTCAGGTTGCTCACTCTTTAAAAACTAATGCATCTAAAAAAACGAGCCCTCTTATTGCTGATATTAACTGTAAATCTGAAAGCTGCAACAAATCTACTATCACCCTAACTATTCCTAAAAGTTCATCAACAAGTAGTGGTGACAAATTAGACTACGATATTATAAGTAAAATTGCCTACGCTAAAACAAAAGCCAAGGTTAAAATAGAAGCCAGTAAAGGGCAGGAAGAGCTTTTAAAAGAATCTAATATATATAAAAATATAAATAGTATAAACGACGGTGAAGAATACCCGTTAACTAAAGTCAGCGTTGTTGTAGCTGACGGAGCCTCATACACTGAGATTCAAAAAGGTGACTTAATTGATATTAAGGTACATACGACAGATACAAGGGATGCCCCTGCACAAATTAATAAGTCTGATATCACTATTAAAGACACCCAAGTTAAAGACTCTACACTTAGCGGAGTCACTACAGGTGGAGCTACAATTATTGATATTACTTCAGCACCTGGAACTCATACGACTACACGAAAAGACCCTGTTGATAATAATCAACCTGCCCATACAAACAGTACCTCTGAGTCCACGGTGTCTACAGTAAAAGCACCCACTACAAAACCTAAAGAGACTACTACTCAAGGTAATAACAACTTAAATACTCGATTAACAATTATTTCTGAGGAAGAGGATCTTGATTTTCAAGAACGAGAGTTAAATAAAAACTTTCGATTATCAGAAGTTAAGTCACTCATTGAAAGTGGCGAAGCGCATTGGCAGGACGTAGGAGTTAACCCCAACACAAGTTTATTTTTCATGGACGTAAACGACCCAGAAGAAAGAAAAATTATTATGCTTGCTGAAGCTGACTTTGAATCTTATAGAGAGCACCCAGTGGTACAGCAACATATAGAAAAAAACATAGAAAATGTTTGCCGAGAATATATCCCAAATATGTCTCCGCTTCGTAAAATTATTTCTGATATTCACATTCAAAATAATATCTCCCCAAATTTCGCATCATTAATGTACAGTGAAAGTATGTATGGAAAAAATAACCGTTATCAGGTACAAATTAATCTTAATTGTGAGACATCCTCAGGACCATACCAAATCACAAACGATACTGTTGCTTCTATTTTAAATTATAATGGTCTAGCTAAAGAACTAAAAATTAATGGCTATAATTTTATAACAAGAAACTCTAAAATGTATTTCAAAAATAGTAATAACCCAACTGACAGAAGCCGCTGTAACGTCGAAACAACTGAAGTTCGTCAAGATGATCATAGAATGTTCCTTGAGTCTTCAACTATACTTGGTAGCTCTTACTCAAGGTATATTTACCTAAATAAACACCAGGAAGATGCAGCCTTAGTTTTCAGCGCTTACAATCAAGGAGCGGTAAGGTATACAAAGCTTGCTGATGAAAAAAATAACCACCAAGAGTTTGCTGTTTTTAAAACTCGCCTAGAAGATATTGAAAAATATAACATCTCTACGTTTCAACATTTAGGTAGCCAAAAAGAGGCCATTAAAAATTCTGTTGATAATGGTATTTTATACTCTTTCAAAACCCTTGCTATCCGCTCTATTTTATCTCAACCTGAAACTTACTGTGATAACCTAAGTGAGGCAGACATCCAAGGTATCTATTCTAATGCTGATCAAAAAATAAAAGATAAATCTTTTCAAAATAAAGTTCATTTACTACACCCGAGTGGACCCATATTAGATTCCACAAGAGGGCTTATAAATTAAAAAAACCTTAGGTACTTACTATCTTTAGTGTATGCGTAGTTAGATACAAAATCAGCTTCACATCTTTGGCAAGAACCCTGGCTAGAGCCTGGCAATGGGTCAGCAACCATACAAGGCTTCGTTTCAATTCTTCCAGCTACATAAAATGATGTTGTAACTAATAGTATCGAGTTTTTTATATCTACCCTAACACTTGAAATTGGTAACAAATTATTCGTAACAGTTTTTTTATTCGTAATTATAGTCATTTTTTTTGTTGCATCAGATACCAATAATGAACCGCCATAACCAATTCCAGCTTCTCTAAATGAAAATGTTTTTGATATTGTAAATAAAAAACCTTCAGCTAATATACAAGTCACTTCTAGCTGCCCACCTTTAACTAGATATACTAATTGTGCGCGTCTAGATGCTGGCAAAATTCCTGGGCGAACTGGAGAAGTAGATAATGGCTCATCCTTTAAGGCGTTTTCGCCGGCATTAGCTATGTATGGGATAGGATCAATATGTGTATAATCTGTATAGTCTAACTTTAACTCCCCCGGCCCGTCACAAATTTGATGTTGAGCAGTGATAGTAAACTCTCCACGGACATGATTAACTTTAACATCTTTAATTGATAAAGTTGCATGGTGACGCTCTTCTACTCTTTTTTCCATATTTACTGTGATTGAACTACCAGCATCATGATTTATTCTTAATACTGAAACACCTTGTAAGTTGCTAATGTCAATTTTTAGTTCAGCGTTAATCATCACATTCGGTAAGCCGTAATCTAAATCTAATTTAATTCTTTATGAATAAACATTTAGCTGAGCATGACTAGTAGCCGGAAAACTCTCTGTACAGTGTGACATCTCTAAGTCACCTTTTAATTCACCTACATAACTTGTAGTGCCCACTTTTAATGTCAGTTGCTTATTATCTAAATTATAGTCGTGGTCTAAAATTTGAGCTGCTTGGTCTACTATCTCTAAGTTATTAGTTATTAGTTATTAGTTATTAGTTATTAGTTATTACATTGCCATGTGAATCTAGCTGATCAAACTCAACTTGATATTTACATGCCACAAGTGTGTTTAATAGTAATAGACTTAATAGTACTTTTTTTAGTTTAGTTAATTTCATTTATACCCCCTGTATATACTTTAAGATTAAACTACCTGTGTTTTTTTGAAACTGACGTATTTGTCGAGATATATTTTTATTACAAACCACTGATATTACTTGTTATTTTTAATTCTAAAAATGAGATTTAGTAAGTCGGAGACTTTATGTTAGACGAAAAAAGAGGCTCGGAGTGGAGCTGCCAAGCGAAACGTAGAGACATTATGGACTACAAAATTGAATACCAGGCGCAGCTCTTAATTGTATTGTTTCTAACTCAACACTTCACCCAAAAGACTTAAAAGTAAACTCTGTTTTAATTTATCAATTAAAAAAACTAATCATTATTGATCAAATTAAGTAATTTTACTGATCATAAATTTATAGCTAAATATCTATTCAAGCTAGTTGGCACATAAATTATTATTAACTAGCTTTAACGTTTACGGTGAAATCGTAATCACAAATTTAGGAAAAAAAATTAACCAATATTATTTAACAATTATTATATAAGGAACATTACAATGAAATACTTACTACTAATACTACTGACTATCCCTGCACTTACTTTTGCCAAAGCTATTGACCAATTTGACTACGCAAACTATTTTATAGCTAGCTCTGTGTCTTATGAATCATTATGCCCAAGTGACGAAGATAATGAAATTTATTGTTTTTTAAATGGAACGTCTATCACACTTACATATGCTGTAAGCTGTGGTGAAGAGATGACTTCATTTGATTATAAGGTTTTTCACGGACTAAACGGAGAATTAGACATCGTTGTTGCCGCTAGAAAAAAGTCCTCTATCACTACTTTTGATAAGCCTGTTTGTTTAGGATTTGAAATGGTAACTAAAAAAATTGATCTAATTAATGTTTACACAACTGACGCTCCTGTACACCATTTAGGGGAAATGAAGTTTGAAGGCTTAGAGTTAGATGAGCTTGCCTTTTACTACCTTCAATAAATAATTTTAAATTAATTTAAATTAGCCCTGCTGAATAAGCGGGGCTTTTTTTTATTCAGCCTTTGCTAAATCGAATGTATTTTGCAATAGCATCGTAATTGTCATTGGGCCAACGCCTTTAGGCACTGGGGTGGCAGCCTCTACCCACCCCTCAAGCTCCGAGTACCTCACATCGCCAACTAACTTATTTTTTCCTTCAATTAGTTTGCGGTGGATACCCACATCAATAATTATGGAGCCTTTTTTAAAATTCTCTTTTCCTAAAAACTCTGGAATTCCTGCAGCAACGACAACTATATCTGCATTTAAAGTATGATCATTTAAGTTTTTTGTTCTCGAATGACATAAAGTCACCGTGGCATTAGCTTGCTGAAGTAAGTTAAACATGGGCAAGCCTACAATTTGACTCCTACCAATCACTACAGCTCTTTTGCCTTCAGTTTCAATATTATAATGCTTTAAAATTTCCATAACGCCATTGGGGGTACAGGACTTCACTCGATGTATATCACCATAAAACAGACCAATGTTTTCAATGGTTAGCCCATCCGGATCTTTTTTGGGATCAATCAGCTCAAGGACTTTTCTTTCGTTTAAATGTTTTGGCAATGGGAGCTGCACTAAAATTCCATCAACGGCAGCATTATTATTTAATTTAGTGATTTGAGCGCTCACTTCCTCAAAACTACTGTTTGCAGGCATTTTAATGACTTCAGAATTGATACCTACTTGTCCACAGGCTTTTTCTTTATGGCTAACGTATACTTGGCTTGCAGGATCTTCACCCACTAAAATTACTGACAGCCCAGGAGATCTATTATTTTTACTAGCCCAATCAGAGATATTCTCTTTCAAGGTGCCACGTATTTGGCGAGACACTTCTAATCCATCTAACTTAAGCATGAAACCTCCAAAATTAGCCACCAATAGACCTTAAATAGCTCGATAAAATGTCAACAGGCCTAGTACTATTAATAACTTATCTTGTTCACCATGGGCAGTTTTTAAAAATTTATTCCACTGCTTATTACTTTAGCTGACTCCCTTAAAAGCCTATAAACACAGGCTAATCCACGTACAAAACAGAAATAAATTGACTAGTTGCATGAACTTTAGTTAATTTAAGTCCTCAGTAACGATGAAATACCAGCTACGAGCAAGTTAGCTATAAAAGGACAAACCAGTATGGCAAAAGTAAAACTCTCTAAAGACGGCAGCTCAATTAACTTTGTTCAGACTGAAAGCATCCCCACATCACTCAAAAAATTTAGACGTAGCCCAGAAATTGAAGACTTTTACCGCTTTATCTACGAAAATTTACTTCAAAGAGAAGCCTTTGAAATTGTTAATAAAATTTACCTAACAAGAAAAAAAGAAGAACTCGAAGCTAAAAAAGCTGCCCGAGCAGAAAAGCGAGCCCTAAAAGCTCTTGAAAAAAGTGCCGGCGCAAAATCTAAAACAAAAGCCAAGAGTAAATCTAAAGCCAAAACTAAAGCCAAAAAAAAATAATTCGATTATCGAATTAAATTAATTCTATAGCCCAAATTATAGCTTAAAACTCAAATCTCATATTTGCATTTTAATCCTCCAAATTCATTGTGGAGGATTTATGGTATCTAGAAAAAAATTTATATCAAATAATAGTGGCCAGGGCTTAATTGAGTATTTAGTTATTGTGGCACTTGTGGCCGTCGCTGCCATTGGCATTGTTCAAACTTTACAAAAAACCGTCAATACTCAGTTCACTAATGTTACCAATGCCATTGGTGGCCAAAATATGAGTAAAAAATCAATCCAGGTTGAGGCAGTTGGAGAGGCTGAGTACAGAAAACGCGGGCTCAATGATTTCATGAAAAGAGCTAACAAAAGAGGTAAATAATTCAACCTCTTAAAAATCAATCAGGTAGCTCAGTAATTGAAACCTTAATAGTTTTAAAAATTTTAGCATTCACACTAATTTCAATACTTAGTGTTAGCTTTTATTTTTATGGAAAAGTAACTTTACAAAATACATTACACGAAACCATTGTGTGCAGCATTAGAGAAAAAAATAAAAATTTTTGTAAATCACTAGCCAAGCAAAGGTTAAGTAAAATTATGTTTTTTGGAAAGCTCAGTAAATTTAAAATTTCAAAAGGAAGTAAATACACCAAAGGATATGTTGAGTGGATATTTTTAAATCAATTCAAAAAATACCAGATAAAACATCAATACAAACTGAGAAACACATTAATCAAACCGGTGAAGAGGGCTTTATTATGATAATTAGTTTAGCAATTATGCCTCTACTTTTGTGTATATGCTTCTTATTAGTGGCTTATTCAAACTACTCTTATGTAAGCCTAACGGCACTAAATACCTGCCGAAAACATTTATTAACTGGCCAAGATAAAATACGCCTAGAAATGACAAAACTCATTGATATGAACCCAAGAGCTAAATCTATGCGCAAACAAGTCAAGCAAGCAAGAAGAGCAGTACAAAATGCTAAAACTCCATATTCCCTGGCTGCTGCTACAGCTTACCTAATATTTACACTTGGCCGCCAGCAGCTCTTAGCTGGTGAACAAAAAATACATATTTCTAAGGCTAAATTATACGGACTCACCTACTCGTCTAAGCTAGTAAGGGATTTAAAAAAGCTCAATAAAGATTCAAAGATTAATGTTGGAGACTTTCCATTTGCACTTAGTCATTCACCAGCCTCTAACCCAACACCTGACTATGAAGAAGAAAATAATTTTATTAACCAACAAAAAGTGGAAGCCAGCTGGAGTATGAAAAATTACAATTTAAAATTCGTGAACGCTCTGATAAACCAGGCCACCTCCCCTGATATAACGGGTAATTGTGGGGCATCAATTGATAACAAGAGGGGTTTTAAGTGGAGCGCCATTTTAATGAAAAAGGGCAAGCTCTAGCACTGTCATGTATAATTATGTTTTTTTTATTCACCTATTTAATTGTGGGTGTCACTAAGGTTTACAAGCTCTCTGGGCAACATATAAATAAAATAGAAGATAAAAGTTTTTGGGAAGGTAAAAATGATTAATAATTTATTAAAAAAAATAAATAATACTCAACAAATAATTATTTATATTTCAGTAACCGCTTTTATTGCCATTGCTATTTGGAGGATCGATGGAGCGGATACCAAAGAAAGTAAACCGGTTAATTATAATCTCCATACTGAAATTCCGCGAGGATATAACTTATATGCCTTAGAGATTGATAATTTTGAGTCCATAAATGCTATTGTTGATGATTATGCCTTAGTAAATTTATATCAAGTGCATGATAACAAACGGTCGCAGTTAGCTCTACAAAAGGTAAAACTGATTAGAAGCCCTAAGGATCCAAGATATTTTGCCGTACTCGCCACAAATGATGAGCTTGAACTACTCACTAGTTTTCCTGGCCCATTCAAAGTGGCGCTGCAAAACCCTAATTCGCCAAATAAAAATATCGTTAAAAAAAATATTATAAAAAAAAGAATTATTGTTTTAGAGGAGAACTAATATGAAAAAACTATTATGTATCATTGTCTCACTGTGCTTTAGTGTGCAAGGCCTTGCCTATGACTACAGAAAGCCTTTAATCCAAGCTGCATCGTCTGATAGTTCCGAGTACTATGCCTTCTTAAGTATAAACTCTGACTATATGAGCTTTTCTGATTATCAGTTACTGAAGGTAAAGGGCCATGAAATTAATGAAAAAATCAGCAATTTATATTTAAAGGCAAAACAATTTTATTTTGAGAAAAAATACTTTAAATCATTAAAGTTATTTCAAGAGGTTACTGGCCTGAGGAATAAATTTCAATTAAACCTTCACAGTAAAAAATTAGTACTTAACTCTATAATGAAGCTGTATGAACTGAGTTCTAGTAAATCAGATCAATTAAAATATTTTAAATTACTGCGCAGTTCTTTTCCTTACTTAAGCTTTGATGACCTTGATGTAAGTGAAGAGTTACAAAAAAAATTAGAAGAATCGCCACTCCTATTTAGCCATTGGGAAATCCCAGGTAAATTTGGTATGTATAACTATATAGTTATTAATGGTAAAGCTCATGAAATATACCCTGGGAAAAAAATTAAACTCCCAAAAAAAGAGTTTATCGTTAGTTTGATTTCAAACTCTTTTTACCCAATAAATAAAATATTAACAAAATCGAAGCTAAACCAGTGGCAACCTAATTCAGAGTGGCTAAATAGCGGGTCCTGTAACAACCCTATCTTAAAAATAAGTGAAATATTTAAACAGTCATTTATTTTTTACAAACACGACTGTGTTATTCAAAGTGAAAACAGCAATAAGGTTCCATTAAATACTCATGTAAATAATTTTAAACCTAAATCAATTAGTGATTTAAAACCAAAAAATAACTATACAAATATAAAGTACAAACCTAAAGCAAACTATAAATGGATAAAGAATAAATGGTTATGGATTGGACTTGGCGCCCTTGCCACAACTATTGCAATTTCAAGTAATCAAAACAAGGACAGTAAAAGTAAAAAGACTAAAAAGGGGTTTTGAAGCCAAATTATACTAATTCTAGGCCTGAAAAACTATTTTGCCGTTGATCACAACTTTATCCACATTGAGATCTTGGGTTAAATGGGTTTCAGAGCTTATTGGACTATCACTTGGGTAAGACACATACTTCAGTACCTCACCTTTTATAGGGGCTATATTGTTTTCAGCCGACTCATCTAAACACTTTAATAAGTTACCAACAGATAGGTTTTCTACGGGGGCATCACTGCCAAAATAAAGCTCAACATTATTTTTTTCTAGGTCAGCCCATCTAAAAATATTTTTTAAGCTTTGTTTTTGTATTTTTTTGTGTAGCCAATCTTTGTCGCTGCACCAATGTTGTGGCTGCATATGGCAAACTACTTTTAAGCTTTTAATTAACTCTATACACTCATCAGTTAAAACCTGAACATGCTCAAGGTGCACTTTACCTTCAACACCTTTATTTTTAAGGTTTGAAAGCACCTTACATATATCAAGGGAAGATTGGTCTCCAATCGTATGAAAAGCAATTTCTAAGTTATTTGCAAAACACAATTCAATAATATCTTCTAATTGCTCATCAGTGAATAACTTAAAGCCATTTGTATTATCCAAGTAACAACTAGTTAATAAAGCCCCGCCACTACCTAAAGCTCCATCTAAAAAGACTTTTACCCCTTTTATTTTTAATTTATCAGTTTTTAGTTTTTTATATTTTAAAACATTTTTAACGTGTTGCTCGGCTTCAGCATAAGAGTTCAGTTTAAAATATAAATCAGCAACTAAATGGAGTTCACCACTTTTTTCTAATTCAATGGCCTGCATAAGTTGATCTTTTGAACAAGTGAGGTCTCTGATGTGGGTAATCCCGGCTTTTAAAATTATATTTTGCGCGATTAGCAAGTGTTGCTTTACCTGTTCTAATGAATAAGCCGGTAATAATTTGTCGATGCTATCCTTAGCTAGGTCATAAAATAAACCCGCAAATTTTCCATTGTTAAACTCAATATAATTTTTATTTTCTTTTTTCCAAGCTTCGTTGTTAATACCTAGTTGCTCAATAGCTTTTGAATTTAGCCACACACAATGAATGTCTTTACTAGTAAAATAAACAGGAATATCGGGGTAAATGCGATCAAGGTAATTTAGCGGAATGTCTTTATTGCTAAATATTTCTTTACTCCAACCATGGCCCATTAACCAGTCAGCCCTATAGTTTTGCTGAGCTGTGGATAATGATTCAACCTCAATTATGTTTTTAACATCAGACAAATCTAGGCGGCTTTTAAAACTTCCAATGCCCTGCCAATGAAGATGGCTATCATAACAGTTTTTTATAATCATTATTTGTTATTAGGTGAATTTTCTAATAAGCGCAAAAGATTTTTCACGCTTATAGGACTTACTAACTATTTATCTTTGAGTTGGAATAGGCCCTGAAGGGTTTTGTTGCACTGGCTGGTTTTGCAGCACTCCAGTTCCACCAGTATTTACTCCACCACTGAAGCCAGCATTGATATTAAAACCGGCTGAAAAACCGCCTCCAGCACCACCACCACTGATTTGATTAATTTGTGAGTTAATCTCGTAAATTTTCATATAAAGCTCTTGAACCTGAGCTGCTTTTGCTGCTTTTGCTGCTTGTTCTTGTTGTATTTGTAATTGTAACTGCATTTGTTGTTGATACATTTGCTGCTGCATTTGATAAGCTTGAGAGTTATAACCGCCGCCAAAACCACCTTGGCCACCGAACCCACCTTGTCCGCCAAAGCCACCATTACCAAATCCACCTTGACCACCAAAACCGCCATTACATGAACATGGTGCAACTATGCAATTACATGCACCACCAAAGCCGCCACCAGGGCCGCCAAAACCACCGCCAACACCAAATTGTCCGCCAGCGCCAAAACCACCGTTTCCAAATCCACCTTGGCCACCGAATGGACCGCCGAAGCCGCCATTACCGAAACCACCGCCGAAACCACCGCCAACACCAACACCAAATCCGCCTTGTCCGCCGAATCCACCTTGACCACCGAATGGGCCACCAAATCCGCCACCACCAAATGGGCCGCCGAATCCACCTTGACCGCCGAAGCCGCCATTACCGAAACCACCGCCTATTTGGCCGCCAATTCCGATATTAAATCCATTATTATAACCTGGAATTCCACCACCAGGTAAAGTTCCTTGATTAAATACTCCTCCACCATATGGAGAACCATACATACCTTGCGGATAACCAAAAGCACCGCCTCCGGCACCTTGATATTGCACACCACCGGCTAAAGCGGCTGCGCCTAAAATTGAACCTAGCATATTATTGCCACCGCCAACATTACCGCAACCATATGCTCCACGCCCCATACCTGAGTGGGAGGCGCCATAAATACCTTGCAGAGCCATCATTCCACCAATTGCACCAGCAACAGGTGGGCCTGGGTAACCTAATTCAGCGTTTGTATCAGTTACATATTTAACACCTTTATAACCAACATAACCGGCAACAATTGGCATTACATAATTAGATATAAACTTCGATGCTTTGCTTTGGCAGTTTCCATCCCTACACTCTTCACCAGCTTCGGTTTCATATTCACCGTTTTTATCATCCGAATATTCAATATCAAACTCAATATCCTCTAGTTCCATTTGTAACTTTTCGACTTTTTCTAATTGCCTTTGTTCGTCTTTGATTAGTTTTTTAATTTTTCTAAGTAAACTTTTACACTGAGTAAATTTTCTTTTATTACCTGACCTTGAGCCCTCAATAGAGAATAAGTCCATATCATCGCAAATTTTATCTATATTATTATTTTTTGGATTAATATGTTGATGACAAGATGGACATAGATAACCTGCATCTACCGGGCAGCTGTTTTGTTCAGTTACGCCAGAGTCATCTAACACTGGTGCATCTGTGTCTGAAGTTCTATCTTCTCTATCAGGGGCTCGTGCAGTATTTTGCATAGAGGCTGGAGCACACTGTTTATACCTACCTGGGTCTGCATAATAATCATCTACAAAGTCTATGACTTCACTATCTACAGCTCCTCTATCTAAACCATCTAATAACTTTTCTATTCCTTCTTGAGTTTTATCTAATTTTGCACTGGCTTTTTGATATTCTGCATTTTTTTTATTTAATTTTTTTTGTGAAGCTGTTAATTTCGGATAGTTTGTCGGGTAGGGACATGGCTGTGAACCACCCCAAACACCTGAACCATTCATGGAAGCACTTGCCTGCCCTTGGCCGTAATATGAGTAATTCTGTGCTTCAGCAGTTGAGACCTGCATAAAGGATAAAATAATTATTGATAACACCACTGCTTTCATAAGCCGGTTCTCCTGTTTTTTCTCATCAAATGTTTTTCGACACTTATATTAACTAACTTAAACCTTTAGCGGGCATTCAAGACCTTTGTCCTATAAATTAATTTTATAAATTTATAAAAAAAATTGTAAATCTCAAATTCATACGGTGGTTACATTAAACTTGTTATCAGCTTGTCCTTAGTCTAGTTCAACCATTTATAACAAATCCCCAGGCCAAGATGACGACCCATCTCATCTTTGTTATTCTTAATAAAAGTTTTTAAATATTACCGGAGATCTTCATTGGCTAAACATAAAATTCTTTGCATTGATGACGAGCAAGACATTGTTGATGCTTTATTTAGATTATTCAGAAAAGACTATGATGTACTCACTGCTACTTCCGGCCAAGATGGCTTACACTTATTAAAAGAAAATAAAGTCTCTTTAATAATTAGTGACCAAAAAATGCCAGGCATGACGGGAGTAGAAACTCTTAAAAAATCCATAGAAATCAACCCTGACTGCATACGAATTCTTTTAACTGGTTATACTGACATTGAATCCGTGATTGAGTCCATTAACTCTGGTGAGGTTTACAGGTATATAACTAAACCTTGGGACCCTGTAGACCTAGTTAATACGGTTAATAAAGCTATTGAAAAGTATGAAATAAGATCTGAGCTTAACTCTAAAAATATTGAACTCGCTAAAGCTTATAATGAGTTACAAAGTTTAGATCAATCTAAAACACAGTTTATGTATTTAATAAATCATGAACTGAAAACTCCCCTTACAGTTATTACCAGCTATACCGACTTATTAAAAGAAACTAAAATTGATGAAGAACAAAATAAATTTATAAGTCGGATTCAGTCTAGTAATGACAAATTATTAACTATTGTTGAGGATGTGCTCAATTTAATTAAAGCCGAGACCGGGATTTTAGAAATTAATGCTGCGCCGGTAAATACCAAAGACTTATCTAAGAATTTTTTAAGCCAGTTTAAATCAGCTATAGATAAAAAATCATTAAATTTAAATATTAATGATGAAAACATCTCATTTAACACTGATGCTAGAATTGCAAAAAATATTATTGAACGTCTATTAGATAACGCAATTAAATTTTCACATGAAAACAGTAAAGTACATCTAGATATTAAAGATATTGATAACAAAGTAGAGTTTTCAGTAACTAACCAAGGGAATGATGTAAAGCCAGAGGTTATCGAAAATATTTTTAAACCCTTTAGCTTAGATGAAAATATGATGAACCATACCACTGGTATTGGCTTAGGACTCAGCCTTTCACAGGCTTATTTAAAATGTTTAAATAGTTCTTTAAAAATTGATTGTAAAAACGGTGAATTCAAAGCTTCTTTTCAACTATAGCTTATCCATAACCTTTTAATTTATTATGAGTTTTTGTAATGGCTTCTGTTTTTGGGTCATTTTTCAAAGCTTCAGCCTCTTGGCTCAATGAAACTTTATCTAATTTGATAGGCTCTACTGGTACGGGCTCAATTGGTTTCAATTTTATGGGTTCAGCCTGCTTCACTGATGATTTAGTAACCTCACCAGTATAAGGGTTGTAGGCACCAGGGCGCCTTGATGGGCTTGCCGTTAAATCAACCGTAGTTAACCTAGCATTAGCCGGTAATATTGAGCTAAACTTTCTCAAAACCTGTCTCCTCCGTGAGCACTATGCAGCAAAATCTCAGTCCGCTACATACTACTTTTCGGTATAAACTAAAGATACTTTACTTATTTTAGAAGAAAATTCTCTATTTGAAACAAATTGCACTTCAGAAATAATCTAGACTGGAGTCGCGATTTTTTTAATTTTAGATTCCTATCAGTCTTTTTGAAAGGAGAAACCGCGAAGTAGATCCCACGGCTTCGCCCTGACAATTATACACAAGTCACAAAATAGACTATAGTATTGTTACTTAAGGGGGTGGGCAGTATGGATTTAAATGAAAATTGGGAATATAAAGAGCTAAGTACTGTAAATTTTGGAG
>Ga0209187_1000819_pt1 | contig 45200 bp, 40 predicted proteins | sample BantaG_FD_187430 | JGI IMG/M metagenome (GOLD analysis project Ga0209187, IMG submission 187430) | Marine algal microbial communities from Bantry Bay, Ireland - BantryBay_4 metaG (SPAdes) (version 2) | ecosystem: Host-associated > Algae > Red algae > Unclassified | place: Bantry Bay, Ireland...
AAGCCGAAATCGGATTTGGCCGTGGCTTGAAAGACGATGAACAGCAAAGCGCTATTCAGCGCCGTTTCACGCCGGAATTCCGCAACCGTCTCGACGCGATTGTCAGCTTTGCCGCGCTCACGCCGGAGGACATCGCCAAGGTCGTCGATAAATTCGTTATTCAATTGGAAGCCCAATTGTCCGAGCGGAAAATCGAATTTGAACTGTCTAAGGGTGCAAACCTGTGGCTCGCCAATAAAGGCTACGACAAACGCTACGGCGCGCGTCCGCTTGGCCGAGCCATCCAAGAATATATCAAAAAACCGCTCGCGGATGAGATATTATTCGGCAAGCTCAAAACAGGCGGCCTCGTCAAAGTCGGCGTGGACAGAAAGAAGGAAAACCTAACCTTTAAGATTGTCCCGCCTGCGAAGGGCAAAGCCACGGGCAAGGGCAGCAATGCGCCTAAACCTAAGGAAGATGCGTAGCGCTCAATCGACCCGGGGGGTCGATTGAGCGCTACGCCGAGGCTTAGCAGCCTCGGATTTCTCGAAACTAGATACCGAAACCGCGTTCGAAGGAGCGCGGTTTTTTTGTTTTTTTAGTCGCTATTCTTATGAGAGTTTTTGTGGAATTTGGAGGGGCACAAAAAATGAAAAGTTTTAGGTTAATTGTTCCCATCTGTCGTCATAAACAGAATTTACTGAGAACGTGTTTTTGGATAACTTTGCATCCATAACTTGGATGTCTTTGAATTTTGAATTTCTTACCTTTTGAATTAATTTGTCCTTTTCTTTTTGCTCCATTTTAGGTCCCAACGTTATGGACACTAGACCGTCAGAATGAAATTCTAAATTTGTTGTTTCATTTGCACTATAGATCGCTCTAATTTCGTTCTCGTACTCCCAATCCAAACCCTTTGAGAAAAAGCAAAATTTTTCTAATTCAGCGCGGTTCATAACAAAGCTCTTGTTGTTGCGAACATCTTTTTGAACCATACTAAGCGCTAACGATAAGGGTAAGTTTGGTCTGTGGTCAGAGTAGGCGACGTATCCAAGTTTCGCTCTTGGGAATCCAATTTTCCTAAACGAACGTCCCAAAAAATGCAGACATGCGCCTTTGTAGCTGTTGGCATAATGTGACCAAAGTAGGGGCGAATCCGATCGGTTGCAAAATGCAAGGACGCGATAGTCAGCTAACATTTTGATAAGGTAGTTTATTGCTTCACTTCTGTATGTTTCAACATCGTTAAAATTTGGGAGCGGCTTACCTGTATGCTTGCGAAAGGCTAGGTCAAAGTTGTTCGCTATTGTGCGTTTTATGAGTGAAGGGCTTAAATCGTCTATAAGATATGGCGAGCCTTCGAATGGGTCATTCAGAGATTTCAAAGTTGAGCCGTACAGTTTGTTTTCACCTAGCATTCGGTCGAAGTAGTTCCAGGACTGTTTTCCATCTAGGCTGATGTATTTATACATTGAGCTGTTAGGCGTTGGAATTTTTAATGCTACTGCTGACCTTGCTAGCTGGATTTCATCTGACGCCCAATTTTCAAATTGCATATAATCCTACGCTTTTCTTTGGAGTAAGCTCTTCTTGCAGAATAGTAAAACTGTTTGGAAATTCCATAGGTCAAACAATTTGTATTTGTCAAAACTCAACATAGCTGGCCTTTCTAGGAAATGACGTAAAATCGTCCGAAAGGTCAGACCTAAGTATGACAAACTTGACAATTCTCCGTTACAATCTTTTCCAACCTCCTTTGACTCCCGTCATTACCGGACTTGTTCCGGTAATCCATGATGCGGACTCTGCGCCAATAACTTATGCTCGGCCCCAAGGGATACCAAGAACAAGTCTTGGGAGGACCGTGATTTAAACGGAGCTATAAAATATGTCACACCGTCGCGGGTCGGGGCATCCGACACGCCCGGTGCGCATGCTCGCGAAGATTAACTGAAGAATATTTCTGCAAATTTGCCGATCATCTTCGGCTCCGTCCACCCCAGCGTAGGCTGGGGTCCAGTTTGATATGAAGTCATTTTAGCGCTCTGGATCCCAGCCTACGCTGGGATTATCGGGCGGTGTGCGTGTAGATCCCTGCTTCGCAGGTGCATGGGCAATAGAAATCCCCAATCGTTTCAACAGATTATAAAAAACATAAAAAACAAAATCCTCACCTTCCTCGTTATCCCGCATATTAAACTCGTTCTCTCAAACATGGGACAAGTAAGATATCGACTTACCGGTTTGAGAGGCTGTGTGTGAAATGCGCCTGGGATGATAACTTCGCGCGTTATCTTACAAATTGAGAGCCTGACCGCATGAACTATCATGTTTGTGGAGTCGAAAGGCATAACGGCATGAGGGGTGTAGCGGGAGCCACAATCCATGAGGCCGATTTGTAAAACGTCACAGCCGCAGGGTTAGCCTTTGCGTAAAACAACTTTTCTACTTTCGGTACTCCGTCGTGGAGGCCGACCCTGCGGGCAGTCCTAATCGCCCAAAGTTGAGACCTCAGCAGACCCCTCGACGGGCTGTGACCAATCCCGCATGTCTTATCCCCATTGGCCAACCATTCAAACATGCCGCGTTGTCCTCTCCGTCCCGACACAGTAAGGTTCTCCCATGACCGACACTCCCATTCCCCCTTCCGGCAAACGCCCGCTTGTCACCTCCACCGGCCTCATCACAGGGGCGATTGCGTTGACCTTGCCGTTCATTGCGGACCGCCTCATCGTTGCTGCCATGAGCGAGGTGAAGGACGCCGCTATCGGGTCCGTTATCGGCATGGCGGTTTATACGGCTCTGCCATTTGTCTTGCTCGACAGCGCCATGCGTCCTCGCCGCCGTGTGCGTCTGGCGCTTTGGATGGGGCTGGCTTTGACGGTTTTGGTCTGGGCGGCTTTCGCGCAAACAGGCCGCGCGGCGCAGGTCGATGTGACTGCCGGGAATGCCCATGTCGGGCTTTATATTTTGACCATGATTTGGCCTGCGATCCTTATTGGCATTATCGGTGTCGCTGCCAAAATCGGAGAACCCACACTACCGGAAGATCAGTCATGACGCTTGAAGTCGCCCTGTTTCCTTGCCTGTCCGATAATTACGGTTTCCTGCTGCATGATAGGTCGAGCGGCGAGACGGCGGCGATCGACACGCCGGATGCGCGGGAAATCGCCTCGCAATGCGAAGCCCGCGGGTGGACGCTCACGGAAATCTGGAACACGCATTGGCATCCCGATCATGCGGGCGGGAATGTCGCGCTGAAACGGCGCTATGATTGCCGCGTGCGCGGACCGGAGCAGGCGGCTATCCCTGCGCGCGACACCACCCATTCCGGCGGCGACAGTTTCGACTTTGCAGGACATAGCGTCGATGTCATTCACACGCCCGGCCATACGGACGAGCATATCATCTACCATATTCCATCGGCAGAAATCGCCTTTGTCGGCGATACGATTTTCGCGTTGGGCTGCGGCCGCCTGTTCGAAGGCACGCCCGAGGAAATGTGGGAAAGCCTGTCAAAGATCATGGCGCTGCCTGACGCGACGAAACTCTATTGCGCGCATGAATATACACTCTCCAATGCGAAATTTGCTGTCTCGGTGGACGGCGAGAACACCGATTTACTGGCAGCCATTACTGACGCAAAAGCCAAACGCGCAGACGGCCTCCCCACCGTCCCCACCAGCGTAGCCGTTGAGAAAAAGGCAAATCCATTCGTGACGGCGGGCAACGCTCTCGAGCTGGGCCGCAGGCGCGCTTTGAAGGACAAATTCTAATGGGTGCAGGGCGGCTCCATTAAGGATGAATGCAATGTTAACGTGACTCTCAGCGTTCTCTCAGTTTAATTACAGTAGAGGACTCTTATGATAACATTACGCACCCCCCGGTTTTGGCTTCTAACAACGGCAGCGCTTATCTTCGGCTCGGCCCTTCCGGCACATGCGCAAGGGGCCCTTAATTATCAAACAAGCGCGCCCACTATGGTGGCCGCCGCGCCGGGTCTGCCCTCCGTACCCGCCGAGCAGATTGCCCGGGATGTAATGTCGGAATTTAATCCACGGACGGGCGCGCGTGAACTTATCGGTGCGCCTTTTGATCCGTTTGAAGAAGACCCAAGCCTCGCGGGTTCGGTGCGTCTACGTTCTGCCGATGGCGGAGTGTCGATCGATGGGCAGCCTCTACCGGACGGCGCGATTGTTGAGATGGATTTCTACTATAATTCGCCGTCAAATGATCCTTTCGGTGGGCGTAATTATAGCGATGCGAGTTTCGTGAACGGCGAATTGGCACCTGTTGTTTCGCGCGACACGCGGGTTCTCGAATGCTCCACACGGGTCGAAAACGTCGTTTACAATCATGCCGCTTATTATGATCGCAGATATTCCTCCGGCATATATCGACCTCACCGTCACTACACCGGTCACTCCGGTTTCGGTTTCGGCTTCGGCAGCAATTATTTCGGCCCGGGCTATCGGTCCTATAACAACCGCGTCTATTATGGGAACAACAGGTCCTATGGGTATAATCGCAACCGTAGGACACGCAGCCACCGCCCGAGAACAGGCCGATATGATCGCGATGGTGACAGAAATCGGGAGGGTCGCCGTGATCGCGATGATGACAGAAATAGAGACGTCCGCCGCGATCGCGATGATGACAGGAACCGTGAGGGCCGGCGTAATCGGGATGATCGGCGCGTAGAGAGCCGGGACGACAGAGGGCAGACTCGGCGGTCAAATTCGCGCCGCCTAACGGATCGCGATATTGACGAGCGCCTCAGCCGCATTGGATCTTACGGTCTTGGCCGCAACCGGGCCACCGTGGACCGAGATGCAAACGGATTTGCCGCGTCTCGTGCGGGCAATCCGAGTCAGCGTTCGCGCATCAGAGCTGCAACGCCGAGGACGCAGCCTGCGACCTCGCAATCAACTCAGCCCGGTACTCAAGGGACTCAAACCCAGCGCACACGTACTCAGAGAACGCGACCTCAGCGCTCCCGGATACGCGCCCAACGGTCACAAATTGAACGTGCGCCAAATGAGACCTCGCAACGCGAGCCTTCCGTAAATCGTCAGACGCGCTCTCGGAATTCGAATAGCCAACGGTCAGAGATTACGCGGGCTGAACCCAGAAGACCTGAAGCGAGACGCACTGAAACGAGACGCACTCAACCGGCGCGAGCTGAAACCCGGCAGGCTCAACCGAAACGCAAGGCAACGAAGCGGGCGAAAACGCCAAGAGCTGAAACCAAACGGAGCCAACCCAAGCGGTCGTCTAAGACGCGCTCTACCCCGCGGCGCCGGACGTCGACGGGCGGATCAAAGCGCCGTGTCGAGAACCGTAGCAATCTCAAGAAGAACTTCTTCCCGAATGACGGCTATGGGGGCCGCACGGTGATGTCGTCTAAAAGCGTGGATTGCGCGCGTGAGGATAAGCTGCGCATCTTTATTCCAAATGCGAGATTGGACGCGGCGCGGTTTGATGGGCTGACACTCATCGCCTTGGATGCTCAGGGCGGCGAGACGCCGATCTATCTGCCGCCAAATTACATTGAGGGCTTCCGCATGGCGGCCACGGGACGGGTAAGCGCGCAAAGCGCTCAACCCCAAACGCAATATACGACGCCGCAATATAGAGCGCCCGAGTTTCAGCGGCATACGCCGCGCCCGTCAATTGAAGCTGCGCCATGTCCAAGCGGAACGACAAAGCAAACGGACGGAACTTGTCTACAAGCCGGCAGTGTCGGCTATCCCTATCGCTAATTGTTTCGAATTGGCACAGATTTATGCCGATCCGAGACAATGGCTTGATTTTTCGCCTATAACACGAGAAATTCAGACTGGTAATCTTGGCACGGGCATTGCAAATATAAATACGAACCTTGGGGGGCACCCCGCGTTCCCACACTCGGACTCGACATTACTCCCGTCGATCCGAGCCGTTAGTTAGACAAACTTTAGCCCCGTTCGCAGCCCATACTGCAAACGGGGTTTTCTTTTGCCCATCCCGCATTACTGTGCATTCAAATTAAAGACTCACATTCCAGACCTGGGGGCCGTTATGGGCTTTTCCCTCTCGCGAGAGATAAAATATATCAGCGACCTTCTGCGTATGCTTCGCGCGGTGAAGTCCGTGGATGCCGACTCCGACCATCTTATCGCAGATGAGCTGGAGATGCGCGTTGACGCCTTTGGCGGCAATATCGCCTTTATCGAGGGCGAGCGGCAATGGACCTATGATGATATGGAAACCTATGCCAACCGCGTTGCGGCTTGGGCAAAGGCGCAGGGGCTTTCGCAAGGCGATTGCGTGGCCGTGTTTGCGCGTAACCGTCTCGAATATATTCCGCTGTGGTTTGGTCTCTCAAAAGTCGGCGTTGTTCCGGCATTGTTGAATTACCAACTGTCCGGAAAAGCGCTGGCCCATTGCGTCAATATTTCTGATGCCTCGCATGTCATAATGGACGTTGAAATGGCGAAGCAGTGGAATTCGTCTAAGAAACAGGTCAAGGGTGATCCAAAAGTCTGGGCCGCTTTTGGTGACGTCAAAGGCTATGACAGTTTTGATTATGCGATCTCTGAGATGCGTCCGGATCGTCCGGCAAAGTCAGAACGTTCAGGCCTTCTCGCCAGCGGTCAAGCGATGAAGATGTTTACCTCCGGCACGACGGGGTTACCAAAGGCGGCGAAAGTTACGCATGTGCGCGCGCAAAATTACCTACGCGGACTCGGGACGGGCGCGAAAGCCAAAGCGACTGACCGTATGATGATGGTGCTGCCGATGTATCACGCCACCGGCGGCTTGGTCGGATGCGGGGCGATGCTGACCTATGGCGGGGCCGTGATTATCATTCCGAAATTTTCGGCCTCGAAATTCTGGGATGACGCTGTAGAGCACGGCGCGACGATGTTCACCTATGTAGGCGAGCTTTGTCGATTCTTGCTCTCGCAGCCGCCGACAGAAAATGAACGGAAGCATAAGATAAATTGGATCATGGGGAACGGCCTGCGCCCCGAAGTGTGGGAAAGTTTCGTCAACCGATTTGACATCGACCATGTCATCGAATTTTACGGCGCAACGGAAGGCAATGTCAGTCTGATTAACGTTGACGGGCCTGTCGGCGCTGTCGGGCGCGTGCCGTCCTATTTGGCATGGAAGTTTAATATCGACATTGTGCGCTATGACGTGGAGACAGGCCAAAATCCGCGCGGGGCGGACGGATTTTGTATCCGCGAGGACTTTAACGAGCCCGGCGAGATGATCGGTGAAATCCGTGACGATGATCCGCGGTTCCGCTTTGAAGGTTACGGCACGGAGGAAGCCACGAATAAGAAAATCCTGCGCGACGTTTTCAAAAAAGGAGATGCTTGGTTCCGAACCGGCGATCTCATGAAACGCGATGAAGACGGATATTACTATTTCATCGACCGTGTGGGCGACACCTATCGCTGGAAAGCGGAAAATGTGGCGACAAATGAGGTCGCGGGGGTGTTGTCGGTTTTTCCGGGCGTGACGCAAGCCAATGTCTATGGGGTGGCTGTGCCGGGCTATGACGGGAGAGCGGGCATGGCTGCCATCGTGGCTGAAGGGGAGCCGGATCTTGTGAAATTAAAAGCCCATCTGGACCGCGAATTGCCCCACTATGCCCGCCCCGTTTTCCTGCGTTTGTCAAAAGACAGCGATACGACGAGCACGTTTAAGTTTAAGAAAACGAACCTGGTCAAAGCCGGATTTGATCCGGCCAAGATTTCAGAACCGCTCTTTTTCGCAGACCCCGCAACCGGAGAGTTTGCGCCAATTGATGCGGATGTTTTCAAAGGTATTACCGACGGCACCGTAAGGCTGTAGGATGATGGAACCGGAACATATTCTTCGGTTTTGGTTTTCAGAGCGGGCTGCGAAATATTGGTTCAAATCATCAGATGCATTCGACGCAGAAATCAGACGCGAATTTGAGAGCACAGCGATTGCCCTTGCGGCGGTGCAAGCAGAGGGCAAACAGGCCCATAAATGGGAAGCGCAAAACCCGGAGGCGCATTTGGCGCTCATTATCGCACTCGATCAATTTCCCCGAAATATGTACCGCGACACGCCTGCCGCATTCGCTTGGGACGGTTTCGCACTGGCCGCAGCAAAGCGTATGATTGCCAGAAAGACAGATATTCATCTGCCCCAAAAACAGCGCTCTTTTGCTTATATGCCTTTCATGCACAGCGAGGAGTTGGTTGATCAAGAGACATGTGTGCGGCTCTCTGATGCGCGATTGGATGATGAGAGCACACTGAAATTTGCCAAAATTCACCGGGATATTATCGCGCGTTTCGGTCGTTTTCCGCACCGCAATGAAATCTTAGGACGCGAAACGACGCCGGAAGAACAGGCCTTTCTGGATGATGGCGGGTTTTCCGGTTGAGTGCGCATATTGTATCTATTGTAATCCACCCCCATGTCTTTGGGGCTAAGGGCGTGACGCCGGAGATGAATAATGGCCGATAATTTTCTAACGCGCATGACGCAGCGGAAAGCTTTAACAAAGGATGGCGCAGATGGCGGAGACCAAAAGCCTTCCGTATTCCAGCAGCAACTCGCCAAATTTAAATTCGAGCCGGATCATATCAATGTTTTTCAAGAGAGTTTTCGCCGCGTCACAAATCAGTTTGACATGCCGGGCCCGCGTATGGCGCGCACAGAAAACTTTAATGTGGGTGAGGGCGAGAATGCCATCCCTTGTCGTCTCTATGTGCCTTATGGCGCGGATGAGCCCGCAGGGCCGTGCCTGATTTATATTCACGGCGGCGGGTTCGTGACCTGCGATGTTGAAACCCATGAAGGCATTGCGCGGCGTCTCGCCAATGGAGCCGTGTGCCGGGTCTTGTCGGTCGATTATCGCTTAGCCCCCGCGCATCCCTATCCGGCCGGACCGGAGGATTGCGAGACCGTTCTTCAATGGGCGCTGAATGGCTCGGGTTTAGAGGCGTTCGGCATTGATCCCGAAAATATCGCTATTGGCGGTGACAGCGCGGGCGGCAATATGGCGGCTTATCTGGCGCAAAAATATCGCAGCCAAATCAAAAGCCAAATCCTGCTCTATCCGCTGATGCAGCTCATCGAGTTTAAACCCCCGAAACCCGGCCCGCAGGATTGGCTTCAACTTGGCTTTATGGCGCTGAAATTTATTGATGAGCATTATGTGGCAGGCGCAGATGCGTCGGATACGCGGCTTTCGCCCCTGCTGGAGACAGATTTAAAGGGACTGCCGCCGGCCTATGTTCTGACGGCGGGGCTCGACCCACTGCGCGATGAAGGCAAGCTTTACGCGGACAAACTCGCCCGTCACGGGTGTGAGGTGACTTATCATCACGAGAAATCCATGCCGCATGGTTTCCTAAATTTCGCGCGCGCATTCCCCAAGGCGAAGTCTTTGCCATTGGATGCAGCGGATGTGTTGCGGCGACATTTTCCTAAGTCCCAGCAACTCAGTGAGTAAGTTTCAGGGCGCGAAAGCCATTCATGAATTAGGTGAGGGGTTCTTTGATCCCGTTAAGCCCGCGGATTTTAATCTGGTCGGTGTGCGTTATTTCGATGAGACGCTCTCAGCGTCCATAGGTTTAGAGCTTTCGAATGAGCAGGTTATCGACCATTTCCTGAGGTTTGAACCGCTTCCGGACAGTCTGGCTGAGCCTTTGGCCCTGCGCTATCACGGGCATCAGTTTCGGCATTATAATCCCGACATTGGCGATGGGCGCGGGTTTTTATTCGCGCAATGCGAAGCGGGTGGGAAGCTTTTGGATTTCGGGACCAAAGGCTCCGGCACGACGCCATTCTCTCGCAGCGGGGATGGCCGCCTGACGCTTTTGGGGGGCGTGCGGGAAGTGCTCGCCGCCAATTATCTGCAAAGTTTGGGCGTGAATACGAGCCTCGCATTTGCATTGATCGAGACGGATGAAGCGCTGCAGCGCAATGATGAGCCATCGCCCACCCGTGCCGCAGTATTGACCCGCCTTTCGCACAGTCACATCCGCTTTGGCACATTTCAACGCCAAGCCTTTTTCGAAGATCGTGAGGCGCTGGAACGATTGAGCGCATATTGTATCCGGCATTTTTATCCGGACGCTAAGACGCCCGAAGAGATGTTCGATCAGGTCGTGACAGCCAGCGCCGATACAGTCGCGAGTTGGATGGCGGCAGGCTTTGTTCACGGCGTGATGAACACGGATAATATGAATATCACGGGCGAGAGCTTCGATTACGGGCCTTACCGCTTTTTGCCGAAGCTCGACCCGAAATTTACCGCCGCCTATTTCGATCATGGCGGGCTCTATGCATTTGGACGTCAACCCGAGGCCATGGCTTGGAACCTGGCGCAACTCGCGCAGTCTTTGTCGTTGATTTGCGAAGATGCAAAACTGATTCAGGCTATGAATGTTTTTGCGGACCGTTATCAAAGGGCTCTAAATGCCCATGTTTTTCGCCGGTTGGGCATCGCGCCGCAACATGGGGAAAGGGATACAGCCTTCGTCCGCGAGACGTTTATTTACCTGCAAAAGAGCCAAGTGCCGTGGCCGGAATTTTGGCATGATTGGCTAGGCGGCGCCAACCGATCAACCAAAGATCAAATCGGAACTTACGACGGGGATTGGATTGACGCTGTCAGCGCGTTTGACCCCGTCGCAGAGCGCCCCGAGACAGACAGGCCTGAGTCTTTGCTTTACGGCGAAATCGGCGAAATTTGGCAACCAATCGCCGAAAATGACGAATGGACGGCCTTTGATCAAAAGACCGAGAGATTAAAAGCGATGGCTTGATTGAACGCCTTCACTGCGTCATGCGTAGGAAAGATTAATATGACAGAGAGATATTTTAAGGAGTTCTCCATGACAATTCGACAGATAGCCCTGATTTCTACAGCTGCGTTTTTAGCCGCGTGTTCAGCTGCGACAGAGACTGCGGAGACCGCGACGAAGACCGTTGACCGCGCTGTGACTGACGTGAAGGCCAGTGTTGCAGGCGACGCAAAAATGCAGGGCGCGAGCCTCGCAGAGCTGCCCGCCGGAACCTATAAGTCCGAGCAAGGCCACGCCTATGTGGCGTTTCAATATTCGCATCAGGGCTATTCCAAACCTATCATTCGGTGGGGCACAACCGATGCGACCGTCACATTTGATGCGGATAATCCGGAAAACTCCAAACTCACTGTGACGCTGCCCGTTGCAGATATTGATACGGGTGTTCCGGCTTGGGATGACCACATCAAAGCCGCTGATTTCTTCGATGCCGCCAATCATCCTGAAGTCACTTTCGTTTCTACCGACATTGAGCAGATCCGCGATGGCTACGGAACATTGACCGGCGACCTCACGATTAAAGGCGTGACCAAACCATTCACCCTGACCGGGACCGTCAACAAAGTTGGAAAACATTTCCGGTCTGGCGCTGATATGTTCGGTGTTTCGGCCACGGGGCAACTCAAGCGCTCAGATTTTGGCGTCGATAAATATGCGCCCATGGCGGACGATATTGAAATTATGATTGAGGTTGAGTTTCAAAAGGCCGAGTAATTGGCTGGCACGGAAACACCCCGCTATTCAAAAGTCGCAATCGCCCTGCATTGGACGATTGCGGTCCTCATCATCAGCTTGCTCATAGCGGGCCTGTTGATGACGCAGGAGTGGATGCCGCAGCGGTTCAAGATTTACCAGCTGCATAAGAGCTTTGGCATTGCAGTTTTGGTGTTATCCTTTTTCAGGCTGATTTGGCGGTTGAGCCATAAAACGCCTGCGTTACCGGATGGTATGAAAACGTGGGAGGTTGTGTCGGCGAAGGTCACCCATATCGGATTTTACGCGCTGATGATAGGCGTCCCGCTTTTGGGCTGGGCGATGGTCTCTGCGTCATTGCTGCCGATTGAGAATAAGCTCTTCTATTTAATTCCATTGCCCGACATGCCGGGTGTCAGTGGATCAGAAGCCTTAGAAGCTCGCCTGAAACTCCTGCACGAAATTGGGGCGAAACTGATCATTCTACTGCTCATCCTTCATGTCGGCGGGGCCTTGAAACATCACTTCATCGCGAAGGACGGGACGCTCGCGCGGATGATACCGGCACTTCGGCAGGAGTAGTTGGCGATCCCGAGTGGATTCGAACCACTGGCCTCCAGATTAGGAATCTGATGCTCTATCCGACTGAGCTACGGGACCTTGGCCGAGCCTCTATTCCAATGCGCGCCGCCGCTCAAGATATACATTAGAGCGCAGTGATTCGACCTGCCGCGAAATCTGTGAAACAGTCCCGCCGTGTTAAGCCCGCCTAACAGTTCAGTCCATTTATCCCGCCGCACCGCGCTGGTCACGGGCGCGGCGTCGCTCCTGCTAATGGGTAATATTAAATCCCCCTCTATCGCGACGCCAAAACCGGGTGAGACGGGACGCGTTGTTCGCATTGTCGATGGGGACAGTTTTGTCTTGGCCAATCCGGACGGCGATGAGGTTTCAGTGCGCCTATCCGCCATACAGGCCCCCAGAACGGCCCAACGCGCAGCAAAGGCGTGGCCTTATGCCTATGAGGCGAAAGCGGGTTTGTCGGCGTTGATAAAGGGCCGCATCGTGCAACTCTTTTACGGCGGCGAGACGCGGGACAGGTTCGGGCGCGCCGTTGCGCAAGTTTATACACTCGACAATTCGGGTGAGCCTGATCTGTGGGTTCAGGGCGAAATGATCCGCCTCGGCCTCGCGCGGGTCTATAGTTGGAAAGGCGAGCTGGCGGATATGGCCGCGCTCTACGCCTTGGAGACACAGGCGCGAGACCGGTCTCGTGGATTATGGGGTGATAAATATTATGCCGTCCGTAAACCTGATCCCGATCCGCTTGCGCAATATGTCGATAGTTTGCAGATTGTGGAAGGTATCGTGACCTCAACAGCGGATGTGCGCGGGCGTATCTATTTGAATTTTGGCGCGGACTATAAAACCGATTTCACCATTGCGATTGCTAAGAAAAATGTGAAACGATTTGCGATGATAAACCCAGTTGGCCTGATGGGCGCGCGTGTGCGTGTGCGGGGCTGGATTGAAATGATAAACGGCCCGATGATCTGGTTGGATCACCCGGGCCGTTTGGAAATTTTAACCTAAGTTGCCGCCGTTTGAATAACGTTTACCGCGACGCTTAAAGGCAACTCATATCCGGTAAATTTATCCGCATGTCTCCGCCAGCTTCCAGAAGATAGCAGGACGTTCCCGTGCTCATGAGCGTAAAGCGCGTCGGCGTGCCCGGGACGCGGTCGGCTAACCCCTCAACGGCGACAGGGCGGACAATCAGGACAGAATTTTCAACCAATCGGCCGGGATCCATATCCAAGTCGGACCGCTTCATGGCCGACTTCACGGCCGTCTTTATGGCCAAAGTCTGAGCTTCATCGGGCATAACCGACAGCTTGGCGACTTTTGCTTTTGGGGTGCTTTGACAGGCGGCCATGGTCAAAATTGTCAGCGCCGGAACCAGACGGGCCAGAAGCGCACGGGAAAGGATCATTTCAGATCCTCAATAGGGCCGTCTGTGACGCCGCCAATCCGGCTGGACCGCAGAAATTCATCCATTTTCAAACGCGGATCATTCAGGATGTCGAGCTCAGGATAGACTGAAACTTCCGTGTCGATCTGTGTCTTGGACTGCGCTGAGTTAGCCGCTGTCGCAACTGCCGGGCAGGTGCCATCCGCTGCGAATTGTAGAGCGGCTGCCAAGAATGGCTCGGTCTCATCACCCAAATTGCCTTCATACTCGTCAGGAATTGTACATCCCGGAACTTCTACGCCAAAGCCGCTCGCTCCGTCATTTGGCAAAAAGCCGTCAGAATAATCACCAAAGCCTTTGTCGTTTGCGCCGCGGAACTGAACCGTGAAGTAAGTTTCACCGCAATTATCGGTGGGGTAGAATCCGTAGGGCTTACCACAGGTTTGCGACCCGATGAGGATAACCTCAACATCGATCCCGCGAAGGCCATTAATCACGGCCTCTGAAGCGGAGCAGGTGCTGTCAGTTGACAAAATAAAGACACGCTCAAGATCAAGTTCAGGTAGGTTGACACTTTCATCGAGAGAAAAACCAACGCCGGTGCCAATAAAGGGGGTTGGCGTTAAAGTCCGACCCGTAACCGGATTGGTTGTGGGATTTTTATCGTTAAACGTCAGGCGGTCAAAAGTCTTGCCGCTGGTCGCATCATCGCCCGCAACCATATAGCCAACTTGCGCGGCAATAGCCAACAAGCCGCCGCCATTATAGCGAAGGTCCAAGACGAGGTCGTCAACACCTGCAGTCTCCATCTGCAACATGGCGTCATAAATCGCTTCTTCAGAACTATTGGGAGAGAAGGTCGTGAAATGGATATATCCCACTTTGGTGTTTGCATCGACATCAATGACGGATGTTGTTGTCACCGGCTGTTCCACGACATCAGCGGAGGTGAGTGTCACATTGCGTTCGACGCCGTCCGTGCCGAGAACTGTAAACGCGACTTCTGTTCCCGCCACGGGGGGATAAAGACCGTTGACTATCGTGTCGAGCTCAGCGTCAGTTGCGCCGCCATTGATTGCGTCAATGCCGTCAATAACCAAGATTTTGTCGCCGCGCAGGAAGCCGCCCGCTGCGGATGCCGGTCCGTTGGATTGGGTGTAGGACACACGAATGTCGCGAGGCGGCGAGCCCTGAATAACCGCAAATCTAGCGCCATAGCCCGCTGAGGCTACGCCGGATTGGCGGTCGCGATATTCCGCTGTGCTTTGAGAGAAATGGAACTGATCCACCAACGCACCTGACGCTGTTCTCCGGTCGGTTTTCAACTCATCAAAATAATCAACGCGGTCAGCGATAGAGTTTGGATTTAGATCAGGAACCTCATCATACCAAAGATAGGTTTCATTTGTCCAAGACCGAAGCCAGAATTTTTCAATCAGGGTTGATCCCGCGACATCCAGTTCACCTGCGCGCGGGGTCTCGCATTTGTTCTTAAACGAGGATGCAGCCGCAAACGTGCCGGGTGTATAGGTGGGATCACTGCTGACGGGTGGATTGGACGTTCCGCCAGTGGGTGTTGAGGATGAGCTCCCACCTCCACCGCCGCCACATGCCACAAGAAAAGCGCAGCTCGCAGCTGACGCCAGAAGCAGTTTTATAGAGTTTGTCATAGCTTCACCTTATTCGATCGCACCCCAACCTAGGGTGAACGATGCGCAAGGGTGCGGGCAAGGTCAAGCTGACTCCCGCCAAAGATTGCAGGTCCAACACGCAAATTTGACAAGAATTTCTCGAAATTTACAAAAAAGCGACGTTAGGCCGCAGCTTCTCCGTCTTTATCTTCCTCGTCCGCATTGGCTGCAGCATCCTTGGCGGCTTTGGCCGCTTGGCGAGATCGGGCCTTAGCCAGCGTGTCCAGAACGTCTTCCAAGGCCGCATCCCGCGATTCTTTACGGATCGCCGCGACTTCGCGCACCATACGGTCGATTGCACGCTCATAAAGTTGACGCTCTGAATAGGATTGCTCAGGCTGTGCGTCTGTGCGGTGAAGGTCGCGCACGACTTCGGATACAAGGATGAGGTCACCGGAGTTGATTTTCGCTTCATATTCCTGCGCACGTCGGGACCACATAGTCCGTTTAATCCGCGCGCGGCCTTTAAGAGTCGTAAAGGCGTCTTTCAACGTCAGCTCACCGGACAAGGCGCGCATGCCGGAGGTTCCGGCTTTGGCGGTTGGAACGCGCAGGGTCATTTTATCTTGTTCGAAATGGACAACATAAACTTCGATGTCGAAGCCTGCGATAACCTCTTGATCAACGGAGGTCACAATACCGACGCCATGCGCGGGGTAGACGATATGTTGATTGGCCTTAAACAGGCGTTTGGTTGATTTCTTCTTCGCGGTAGATTTCTTCGCAGTAGATTTCTTCGCAGTAGATTTCTTTGCAGCAGGTTTCTTCGCAGCCATGGAATGTCCTTCATTCTCTCAAATCAAAAGCGCGGCAGCTTTGAGGGGCTATCCGCGCTTATTTATATTTAAAGATACCGTATCACATTTTTGGAGCAAAAGCGAATCCACCCGAATGAGATAGTCATTTATTGATTACGCGTCGCCTGTGCCGGCTTTTTCGCTAAAATATTTCTCGAATTTACCGGTCTCGCTCTCATATTTTTCGCGGTCTTCGGGCGGGTCTTTTTTGACTGTGATAACGGGCCAAAGCTCGGCATATTTGGAATTGATTTCGAGCCATTTCCCGTCAGCTTCGTCTTCGGTATCCGGGACGATGGCATCGACGGGGCATTCAGGTTCGCAAACACCGCAATCAATGCACTCATCCGGATGAATGACGAGCATGTTTTCGCCCTCATAAAAACAGTCGACTGGGCAAACTTCGACACAATCCATGAACTTGCATTTAATGCATTCGTCTTTGACGATATAGGTCATGCGGGTAGAGCTCCAAATTCACTATGCGGCGCGGATGTGACGGAGACGGCCGCTACTGTCAACCACCAGCTACTCCAGTCTTTCATATAGGCTCCGGGCTTCGGGCGCAGGCCCGCGCCGCGTTCCGGGGGCCAGCATGCGAACCGACAGCAATTCAGCGCCGCGCATGAAGGTCACGCCGTCACCCGGCCGGACCAATGTATGTGGTTTTTTGGTGCGTTCCGTTTGCCCATTCCGAGTCAGGCGAATTTTGCCGGACGCAATCATCCGCGCTGCGCCAGTCCGCGTTTTGAGCAAACGCGTTCGGTAGAGCCACAGATCTAATCTGCAGGCCTCCATTGGCGCGTCTTGAGTGGATTTGTCTTGAGGCGTGGAGCGAAGTCTCGGCAGGGGGTCAGTCCTTCTTCGGAGTTTTTGGCTTCGGGTTTTTTAAGGCCGCCAGAGCCGCAAAAGGCGAATTTTCGACCTGTTTTTGCGTGGGCGGCTTTGCGCTTTTCGGCGCGTCTCGACGAGGTTTCGGACCTTTGTCACGTTTGCCTTTATAGGCGGGTTTCCCCCTGCCACCTTGTTTGCTGCTGGGTTTGCCGCCGGGCTTAAACCCTTTTTGGCCGCGCGAGGGGAAGTGCCAATATTCGAGATTATCGACCTCTGTCGTCTCGCCAGCCTCATTTGTGACGCGGTGATGATAGAGGGACAAAGATTTTTTCGGCTGCGGTTTGCGCGGTGCAGGTTTTGGCGTGTCTGGCTTGGGCGCGTCTGACTTTGTCGCCTCAGCCTTTGGCGTATCAGGTTTTGTTATTTCAGAGTTTGGAGTTTCCGTTTGGGCAACTGCGGGCTGGGGCCCCTCGGCGGCTGCGGGAGCCGTGACGGGTTCAGCTGTAGCAGCTTCGGGTTTGCTCTCTTCCGGCTTAGCCTCAGCTTTCGCAGCCTCCGGCGCTTCTAGGTCCGGCGCTTTCGTTAAACGCGTTTCGGAAATTTCCGACTTATAGCCTAATGCGGTCAAAACGCCTTGGACGTCCTCATAAGTGGACCCTAATAGCGCGAGCATTTCCGCCATGACTTGGAATTTATGGCCGCGTGCCTCGGGAGTTTTCGTCTGTTTGAATTGATCCTGCGCTTCTCGAATGATGAAAGACAGGCGGTTTAAAATATCAAAGCGGATGATGCGGTTGCCGACGGCGCGGTAACCCGCCAAAGACAAGGCCTGTTCTGTATAGCCCGATGATGCCAAGTCGCCTTCATTGGGAATAGACGTCACGCCCGCAAAAGGAATCCAAGGCTTTTTATCTCCGCCGGCCCCATACGCGACCAGAAGGGAGAGAAGCCGCGCGGGCTTGGGTTTGACCATGTCTTGCAGATAAATATTGTAGTGACCGAAGACGACACCAACAGAGCGAAGCTGCCGCCGTGCATCCTGATCTAAATCCCGCACGGTTTGCAGGTGGTCTTTGCGCTCTAATGCGCCGTTATTTTCCAACAAAATAAAGCCGAAGCCTTTGGCTGCGGGCAGGGTGTCTTCGCCTGCGATTAAGTCTTTGAGAGCCTGAAGCGGCACGAGTTGGGCCAACACTTCCGCCCGCAGAAACTCTCGCATACGGTCAGCGGCCATGTTTCGCAAAGGCCCTTGGCCTAATTCACCGCCAATGACTTCCGCGTCCGGCGTGAAGACGGACCCGCTGGGCGCGATGCGGCCAACCGCCATCCCGCCCCACATAATCTGGCCGGTGTCTGACAGTGTAAAAATCTTGTGCGTGCCTGAACAGATAGAGGTTAGGCGTCGGTCAACTTCCGGTCCGACAGCCTTTTGCGCGGCAGCGGCCAGCGCCTGAGCTTCTAAGCCGCTTTGACTCGCATCCGCCGTGAACTTCAACCCGTCGAGTCGTCCGATGAGATCATCGTCGACATACACCTCTCCGGTGTCTTTGATGGTTGCGTTCATATCCAGATCGGCTCCTATGCCTTTCAACAGCTTGCGCGTGCGTCTGTCAACGAAACGGGCTGTTAGGGCCTCGTGTAGCGCGTCTGATAGTCTGTCTTCAACCTTTCTCGCGTGATTTATCCAATGTTCCGGCCCATTCTCACTTTTTGGCATCCAATTCAACTTGGACGCGCAATATGTCCAGGTTCGGATAAAGGCGAGGCGCGAGGAAAGCGCATCAACCCCGCCAAGGGTCTCGTCACAGCGGTCAATTTTCGTCGCCATGAAGTCATCTGACAGCTTTCCGCCGCCTTTAATCAGTGTGCGCCAAATATCTTGCAGCAGCTTTACATGTGTATCTATGGTCAGATTTCGGAAGTCCGGGACTTGGCACACATCCCAGAGCATTTTGACTTGGGCGCGGGTTTTCAGCGCCTCCGAGACCTCGTCGATGGCCTTCATCCGTTCCAGAGCCGCTTCATCATCCGCGCCTTTGATGCGGCGAAGGCGGCTGGTCGGGCGCGGGCGGTGCAAGCTTTCCATCAGGCTTTCGATGGAGCTGAAATCCAGATCCGAGTTCCGCCATTCGACATAGTGCAGCGGTTCAAAATCATGGGCCTCAATGCGTTTGACGAGCTCCTCATCCATGGGCTGGCAATCGCCTGTCGTCCCAAAGGTCCCGTCATTGCGAAAACGTCCAGCCCGCCCGGCAATTTGCGCCGCTTCCATGGGGGTAAGATAGCGCCGCCTGCGCCCGTCATATTTGGTAAGGCCCGCAAAGGCGACATGGTCGGTGTCGAGGTTCAGCCCCATGCCCACGGCGTCTGTCGCGACGAGGAAATCCACCTCGCCGGATTGAAACATCTCGGCCTGGGCGTTGCGGGTGCGCGGCGACAGCCCGCCCATGACAACGGCTGCGCCGCCGCGAAAACGGCGGATGAGCTCGGCGATGGCATAAACTTCTGAAGCGCTAAAGGCGACGATGACGGATCGTTTGGGGAGGCGCGTCAGTTTTGTAGGTCCGTCATAATGTAGTTCTGAAAACCGCTCCCGATGGTCAAAGCGAATTTTGGGCACGAGCGTCGCCAGCACGTCACGCGCCGTCTCCGCGCCCATAAACAGGGTCTCCTCCATCCCGCGCGCATATAAAACACGGTCCGTAAAGATATGTCCGCGTTCATGGTTCGCCATTAGCTGGACTTCGTCCACGGCCAGAAAAGCAAATCGCTTCTCAATCGGCATGGCTTCGACCGTGCAGATATAGAACTGCGCCTTGGGCGGTATAATCTTTTCCTCGCCCGTAATCAGCGCCACGAGGGCTGCGCCTTTTTGTGCGACGACGCGGTCATAAATTTCCCGCGCGAGAAGGCGCAGCGGCAGCCCAATCACGCCCGAACTATGCGCGAGCATACGCTCAACGGCATAATGCGTTTTACCCGTATTGGTCGGGCCGAGTATGGCTTTTAAGATGGGGTCCGAATAGCGGGGCATGAGGACTCTACGTTTCGCGCAAGGTTTACGGCCTGCGTTCTTAAACAATCATCCGGTGATTCTCGAAGAGGTTTAATCGAAATTTGTGTAAATCGACCCTGAGTCGTTCTAGCCGTCCGACGCCGACCTAATCTCAATATCATCAACCTTAATCACGGCTTTGAACCCGCTGATTTTATAGGTGAAGCGCACGGGGACGTGGACGCCGGCTTGTTCATAATATTTGAAATAGACATTTATGGGCGTTTCGGCCTCTTCCTGGCTCGGCAAATCTTCAGGATCATATCCGGCGATTGGCTCATAATAGACTCGGCAATGGATGGTCTCGCGTTTTTTGCCGTCGAATTTTACTTTCTTCGTGCCGATGCGTTCCATGCGCAGATTATAATGCTGCTTTGAATCAAAGAAGGGCACGCGTCCTGTACAGAGCTGGCCATCAATTTTTGTGCCCATCATCATCAGATGCACAATGCCGGAGACCGTATCATTAGATGCATAGCGCTCGCGCGGTGTCGCGGGCGGAATGCCCTGACTGCCCAGACGTGGTTCGATGGCGATGTCTAGCTTTGCGGCGTTGCGGTCATAATTCATCTCCACGCGGCGGTTTTTCTTGTCTGTATTCTGCTGGACATGCCAATCGGGGCGCAGCCCGGTGCGATCATAGCTGCCTTTCGAGACGGCCCAGATTTCCATTTTTTTCAGCAGCGCCGCCAACCCGGAGGATTTGACGTCCGTATAGGCTGCATATTCCCGGTCATCAAATTGGGTGATGATGTCAGAACGAACGATGCGCAATCCAAAGACATAGCCCTTGAGCTTCATCCGAATCTGAGTGGTGCCGGCATCGGCTATGGGCAGTGAATAAGTGGTTTCGCCCAAGTTCTGCGCGTTTAAGACGGGAACATTATCGCCTTTCATCATCAGGTTCGGTAGGGTCACTTGCGCTGCGGCGAGTGTTCCAAATCCCGCCAAAGCGGCGAATCCGGCGATTTTCAAGGCGTGTTTCATATGCGCCTTATGGCAAATTCAGTCTGGCGTAAGGATGAATAAGTTCAGCCTATCGCATTACAAATGTGTGAGGTTGAGGCGTAAAAACGGGTTGACGCCTGCGCGCCCACCCCTTAGGTCGCGCGTTCAAGTTATCGCTCACTCCGTGTGAGCCTTTTTTCATGTCTGATAGGTGTTATCATGGCTCGTCGTTGCGACCTTCTAAATACCGGCCCTATGTCCGGAAATAATGTATCTCATGCGAAGAACCGGACAAAGCGCCGCTTCGAAGTCAATCTGTGTAATGTCACATTGGGTTCTGAGGCTTTGGGCCAGAAATTCAAAATGCGCATCGCAGCGAAAACGCTCCGCACGGTCGATTTTAAAGGCGGTCTGGATCCGTTCCTGATGGGCACGAAAAACCACAAACTGACGGACAAAGCCAAGAAGATTAAAAAGCAACTCGTCAAATTGGAAGAGTCCCAAGCGGCTTAATCAGGCCTCGGCTCACAGAATTCGAAAAGCCCGCTCATTGAAGCGGGTTTTTTTATGTTCGAGAATCCCCTTCTCCCTTGAGGGAGAAGGTCCCCAGAGGGGGGATGAGGGTGTACGGTCTCAGCGATTTAAAAGACCAACCGCCACCATCGCCTCAAAAATAGCGTCCAACACACCGGGCATATCGTCGTAAACGTCCTCGTTGGATATACGCCAAACGTGATATCCGTCGGCTTTCAGGGTATCGGTTCTGTCTTTATCATACGTTTCGCGTCCGATGTGAGTTGGACCGTCAACTTCGATGATAAAGCGTAGCTGTGGGCAGAGAAAATCAACGATAAAATCACCAAGTGGAACCTGCCGTCGGAATTTGAGGGTATGGAAGCGTCTTGACCGTAACTCTGACCAGAGCAGTTTTTCGGCTTCAGTTTGTTTTTTTCGGAGGTGTTTTGCGAAGTTTCGTTTTTCTGACGTTGGCATGGTACACCCTCATCCGAGGCTTCGCCCCACCTTCTCCCCGAGCGTTTTTACAAAACCCAGGGGGAGAAGCGTTACTTCCCAATCACCCTTAAAAATCTGTCCTGCAGGGCCGGGTTTGTTTTGAACTCGCCTGTGAACTGCGTCGTGATGGTTGACACATCCGGGTGATGCACGCCGCGGGTGCTCATGCACTGATGCACCGCGTCGATCATGACGGCGCAGCCGCGCGGTTTTAGCGAGTCTTCAATCGCGTCGGCGATTTGCGCGGTCATGGTTTCCTGCGTTTGTAAACGTTTCGCGAAAATCTCGACGACTTTCACGAGTTTGGAAATACCGACAACTTTATCTGTGGGTAGGTAAGCCACCCAAGCTTTGCCGAGGAAGGGCGCAATGTGATGCTCGCAATGCGATTCCACGTCGATTTCGCGCAAGATAACCATGTCATCATAGCCCGAGACATCTTCAAACACGCGTGAGAGCACCTCCGCCGGGTCCTCTTCATAGCCGCGGAACCATTCGCGGTAAGCATTGATGACGCGCTTGGGCGTGTCTTTCAGGCCTTCGCGGTCGGGATTATCTCCGGCCCAGGCGATCAATGTCCGCACAGCCTCCATCGCCTCATCCGGAGACGGGCGGGTGGTATTTGGGACAGGTTTCAAGGTCGGTTTTGTCATAGCGCCGTATATAGTCATCCCGGCCCCGAAAGGCCAGCGTGCAAAGCCGCGCGGGCCCTATGCGCGTTTGCCCAAGTTGAAACCGGTCTCACGCAAGACCCGGGACGCGGGCGCTAGGGTGCGCAGCCCGGATCTTCGGTAATCAGACGATATCTCAACATGTCGTCCACGGTCAGCCAGTAAATATCATCCGGTCCGGCGGCGCTGCGGGTGAACTCGTAAAAATCCGGATCGACACCCATCTTATTGAGGAAATAGCGCTGCGTGCGCAGTTGGCTATCGTAGAAGGTCTTGTCGCCCCGGTCTCCCATTTTACTGCCCCAACTATGCACGCCGATCATTGCGCCGCACTCCACCGTGCGCGGTCTGCCCGCGATGAACCAATCCACCGCGCCGCTCGCGATACGGCCATCTGCGGGCACATGTGTCGCAAGGCCAGCCGCGCGGATATCCATGACGACGCGGCGGTTTGTATCCATGTCCTGCGTTCCCGGCATGGCCTGCAGAATGAGCGTGTCGACATTGGGATTCTTGCGTACGAAATTTTTGACGAGATTATGCGAATGGCTATCCGTTGTCCCGAAGACATAGGCGGCGTTGCCCTGCACCCGGAAGGAGAGTTGATGCTCAACGGGCTTGGTCAGGTCCCGAAAGGCGAGAAATCCGAGCGCAAGCATCACGGCAACAATGAATATGTGGATGAGCTTCATAGGCTATATTTGGCATAAGCTGTGAGCGAAACAAGGGGCTTTCAAACCAAGGGGGAGAGCGCTAACACGCGCTTATTATGACAGACCAAACTCACCCGCTCACTTTGTATAATTCGCTGACGCGCAAGAAAGACCCATTCATCCCGCAAGACCCGAAACGGGTGACGATGTATAATTGCGGGCCGACGGTCTATTCCTACGCCCATATCGGCAATGCCCGCGCGGCGGTTGTGGCGGATGTGCTGTTTCGGGTCTTGCGGCATATCTATGGCGAGGAGCATGTTGTCTATGCGCGGAATATTACCGATGTGGATGACCGCATCATTCAATCCGCCAAGGAAACGGGCAAACCCATTTCTGAGATTACCGAAAAATTTGCACGAATTTATAATGAGGATTTAGCCGCCCTGAATTGCCTTGCGCCAACTGTGCAGCCTCACGCGACGAAACATATCGACGATATGGTCACAATGATTTCGGAGCTGATTGAAAAAGGTCATGCTTACGAGTCCGACGGCCATGTGTTCTTTGATGTCTCGACTTACGAGGCTTACGGCAAACTCTCCGGCAATACGCTTGATGCATTAAGGGGTGGAGAAAGAGTTGGGGAAGGCGAAGTTGCGCGGAAGAAGAACAGCGCGGATTTTGTTCTCTGGAAGCCGGAATTAGACGGCGTAGGCTGGGACACGCCATTCGGACGCGGCCGCCCCGGTTGGCACATTGAATGTTCCGCGATGGCAAAGGCGACGCTCGGCGAGGTCATCGACATCCACTGCGGCGGCGTAGACCTGAAATTCCCCCACCACGAAAATGAAATCGCCCAAAGCTGCTGCGCGAATGACGAGCCGAAATTCGCGAATTACTGGGTCCATAATGAGTTCTTGAATATGGGCACCGAGAAGATGTCCAAGAGCCTTGGTAATGTCACGCTGGTGCATGACTTGCTGAAGGAGTGGGACGGGGAGGTTATTCGCTTGGCGCTGTTGAAAGCGCATTATCGGAGCGAATTAAACTGGTCGGAGGATTTGCTCAGGGAGAGTAAGGCGCAATTGGATAGATGGTATCGTATTTGGTCGGAATGCAATCAAAATGATTTCCGTGGAATCGAATTTTATACTCAAGGTACCAGGAGGATATACCGACGCACAGGAAAGGGAGACATAGTAGTTGGAGACGTTGAGTCTTCTCAGCAAGACGACAATGCGCCTTTGATATTAGATAATCGGGTAAATCAAATTCTGAGTGCCAGCATGTTTCACGACATGAGCACTGCATCGTTGTTCTTGAAATTTGAAGCTGCTATAAATGGACTTAGGCATGAACGTGACAGAATAAAGTCTGCTTGGCCTAGTATGACAGCTGAGGACTATCACAAGAAAATAAGTGTAATTTCAAATCTCCTCGGCCTCCTCCAAAAAGACCCCGAAGAGTGGTTCAAAGGCAATGCGTCTTCTGATGACCAAGCCGAGTTCGACGCCATCGCGCTGCGCCGCCAGGAGGCGCGGGCGGCGAAGGATTGGGCCGCTGCGGATGCGGCACGAGACGAGGCCACGGCAAAAGGAATAGTGCTGGAAGACGGCCCCGACGGGACAAGCTGGCGTAAGGCTTAGGCCAACTATGGGTCACACCGACGCGAGCGTAGCTCGCCCGGTGCCCATACCCTGAAAACTGCGGCGGGAACTTAATCTTCATTTTGTCGCCGATATTCAACAAATTGCCAGCTCGACATCAAATTGACCTTCACGGAATGGGCACCGGGCGACCCGATGGGCCGCGACGGTGTGACTCTATTGAGGATTTAGGATAACAGTGAGCTTATGTCCGAAGAACGCTCACCCTCTACGCCGCAGATAAACCTGCGGCTTCGCGGCGCAATGGCAAATCGATTCACAGGATCGATTTCCACATCACGTCAAAATATAACATAACGCGGCTGGTTTATTTTGAGATTTTCAACTCTGCGGAAGAGGCAATTGACCGCGAAAAATTTGTCAAAAAATTAGTGCGGGCCCGGCGTGTTAAGTTGATTGAGACAAACAACCCGGATTGGCTTGAATTATACAAAGGCGATGAAACGGTTCCATGGTGACCTTCACGGCATGGGCCCATTTTTGTCGTCCAAGCAATCCTTCGGATTGCGGCGGTGTGACGTGAAACGAAGGTCCGCTACCTTAACCCATCATCCCGACGAAAGTCGGGATCCATCTCGAAGCGTTCCGGCCTATTCCAGTATTGGGAGATGGCCCCCGACTTTCGTCGGGGTGAATGGTTGATGTGGGGGCAGATGGTCGGCTCAAATACCGCCCGACTGAATTGAACCTAAACCGGCTGAGCGGCGCCTATCCGTGCGCGCTGTTTTCTGCGTGGCAATTTGGCGAGCGGGCGGGGATTTACGCTGTAGAGGCGTTTCGGGTGTTTGGCGGAGGCTCTGTTTTCGGTCCGGCTGGCCGGCATATTTAAATCGGGAATACGTCCCGAAAAATCAAATTGTTCTATTTCCAAAGCTGTTAATTCCCGCACGATAACTCCCACATATATCTTATGACGCGTCCCGAGACCGTGATAGAGGGAGGACCCTTAAGGCCGCGTTTTAAGATGTAATTAAGTTTCCGTTAATCCCTAGCGAGGCCGGCTTTGAATTGTGGATGGCGAGATTCGAAAAATCCGCTCTATCCGAACGAGGTATCGGTCGGCGCTGCACTAAAAAGGTCCCCGGACCTTCCTCGAAACTCGCGTTTCCCACTTTTGAACCGCAATTTTCTCAATAAAAACAACGAAAAAAAAAGATGCATCCGCACCTTGTGGAAACTGTGCAATAACTAAACTTGTCTTCTTTCAACGGGCGGCCATGTGCACGTTGGCTTGGTCGGAAAGAAGCGGCGCTTGTCATTGGACGATGCTGGGTAACGTCAGCGGAGTTGGGTGGCCTATCGCGAGCTTATTACGCCACGACTGCGTAGCTAGGCCGGTAGTGCGAAAAGGCGTCGCCGCGTGGGATTCCTCTGACAATGGATGTCGGAAGGGCTCGAAAACATATTATTATTTGCTCGTTTGCACGAGAGCCTGACCACCACGCGGACACCCCGTATTTTACGGAATTTTCCAAACTAAGACATACAGGAACTCAAGAGGTTCCGAGGGAAGGCAAAGTGAGATAGACTTTTGAGGCGGCGGGATTTAATGCGCCCGCATGAAACTCTATGATTATCTCCCGTCCGGAAATTCTTATAAGGTTCGCTTGCTGCTGTCTTATCTTGGCATTGCCTATACGCATGTGCCGATGGATATTCTCAACGGGGAAACGCAGACGCCTGACTATTTGGCGATGAATACAGCCGGGTAGCGTCGCGATTTGAGTTTCGATAACAACCAGAGGCTGGCCGAGCATCCCGGCCATAGCCTCACAACGGGCTAAGCTCGCCTAATCCCCATTCATTTTTAGCGAGGCAGTTTCTCTTGTCGCGGCGTGTGGCCTCGCTATGGTCACGCCATGGGACAACCCGATTGTAGGACATTGATCATCGGCGCGGGCTTTGGCGGGCTCTGCATGGGCGTGAAGCTCAAAGAGGCTGGCGACGAGGATTTTGTGATCGTCGAGAAAGCCGATGAAGTCGGCGGAACCTGGCGTGAAAACACCTATCCCGGCGCGGAATGCGATATCGCCAGCGCGCTCTATTCTTACTCTTTCGCGCCCAACCCGGCTTGGGATTTTAAATGGGCTAAACAAGCGCAAATCCACGCCTATCAAAAGGGTGTCGCGAAAGACTACGGCCTCTATCCGCATATTCGCTTTGGCCGAGAAGTAACTTCAGCTGTTTTTCAAAATGGTAATTGGGTCACGACATTCTCGGATGGTGAAGTCATCACCAGTCAGTTTTTGATCTCCGCGATCGGTCAACTCCACATCCCAAAGACGCCTGAGATTAAGGGCACATCTGACTTTGCAGGGACCAGCTTTCATTCCGCGCAATGGGACCATGATTATGACTACCGCGGCAAGCGCATTGCCGTCATTGGCAATGCGGCCAGCGCGATTCAACTCATCCCGGAATTGGCAGAAGTGACGGATAATCTAACGGTTTATCACCGCACGCCAAATTGGATCGTGCCAAAGAAAGACCGCGCCTATTGGGGCATAGAGAAATGGCTCGGCAAACGGTTCCCGGCGCTGGGGAAACTCTATCGGTTTAATTTATTTGCGCAGGGTGAGTTTTTTCTGTGGCCAATAATTCAGGGTAAGCCCGTCTATAAATGGCTCGGCACGCAAGCGGTGAAATCGGGAATTAAGAAGCATATTAAAGACCCAGACCTCCGCGCAAAGATGTTGCCGGATTATCCCATCGGCGCGCGCCGCGTTTTACTCTCGGATAAGATTTATCCGGCCCTCGCCAAGGACACGGTTGAGAATGTGACGGACGGGATTGAGAGGGTAACGGCGGGCGGTATCAAGACCCAAGACGGAACCGAACGGGCGCATGACCTCATTGTTTACGCCACGGGGTTTCACACCAATCCCTTCCTGAAAGAGATTGACGTCACGGGTGAGGGCGGGCGCAGTCTTCGCGATCATTGGGCCGACGGCGCCAGTGCCTATATGGGCCTCATGACGGCGGGCTTCCCGAACCTCTTTGTGCTCTACGGCCCGAACACGAATACGGGTCACACGTCGATTATTTACAAGCTGGAAAACCAAGTCGGATATGTGTTGCAGTTAATGGATAAAACCTCAGCGAAGATTGAAGTCACCGAAGCTGCGGAATCTGAATTTTCGGATGAGATGCAAAGCCGTTTGAAAGATCTCGCCTGGTCGAAAGTCGAAGCGAGTTGGTATAAAGTCGGCGACAAAGTCCCGAACAACTGGCCCGGCAGCGCGCTGGAGTATAAGCGCCGCTACAAGACTCCCATCTGGGAGCATTACGAGATTAGCTAATGACGACACTCAAATATAGAGCTTTCGAACTTCTTCTCAAGATTTCCGGGGCCGGCCGCACAATTGGCAAAGGCTTGGAGCGCGGGAATGTGCCTTCGGTGAACGTGCCGTCCAAACTCCGAAAACGCTGGGTGAAATCCGAGTTTCAGGGCCGAGATATTTTCACCTGCGGACCCGTCGGAAAGGGCCCAAATTACAAGATTTCTGGCCGCGTCTATGTTCACCAACATGGCGGGGCTTACGTCATCGGATTGATTGACCTGCATTTCGCGATGTTCACGAGACTGGCCGATATGTCGGGTGTCACGATTATCCTGCCGGATTACCCGATGCCGCCCGATATGGGCGCGCCGGGCATTATCGATTGGGCAACCGCGCATTATGAAGCTGTGATTGCGAAATATGGCGCAGAGAGTGTGATGCTGGGCGGGGACTCGGCTGGCGGAAATTTGGCGCTCGCGATGAGTCAAAAGACATCCGTTGAAAGGCCGCTGGTTCTCCTATCGCCGTGGGTCAATCTGGATATCGCTGACCTGCCTGACGAAAATGAGAGCAAAGAAATCCTGTTGGACCCTGCCGCGATGAAGGCTGCCGCAAGCCGATACGCGGGGGAACTCGGCGCAAGGTCGCCGCTCATAAGTCCGATATTTGCCGACCCGGATAATCTGCCGGAGGTCGTGATTTTCACGGGCGAAAAGGACTCCTTGTTTGGTGATATTACGACGTTTGCTGTACGCATGAAAGCGGCAGGCAAACTTCGCAAACTCGCGACCTATGGAGAGTTCGGTCACTATTGGATGTTCTACCCGACCCGCGATCGGGACAGCACTTTAATTGAATTGGCGGATATTTTGCGGGGATAGTTCATTTCTGCATCTTGCCAGTCTTCAATTTTGCTTGAAACCGCCAGAGGAGTTGTCACAACTCAAACATAAAAATAATTAGATGGGGAATATGCGATGACACTTCAGGCCTATGACTGGATTTCCTACCACGCGGCGACAACGCCCGATAAGCGCGCGATGTTTGACCTCGCCAGCGGGCGGGATTTTTCCTACGCCCAGATGCACGACCGCGTGGCGCAATGCGCGGGGATGCTACGCGATAAAGGGATCCAGCCCGGCGACCGTGTTGCATTTTTGTGTTTGAACACGACCGATGTGATGGAGTTGGTCTTTGGATGCTGGCGGGTTGGCGCGATTGCCCTCGCATTGAATTTCCGGCTGACCCCGCCGGAGCTGGCCTTCATCTTAAACGACTCTGAGGCGACTATGGTTCTCGTGGATGCGCCATTTGCTCCGCTAGCCGAACCCACCAAAGGCCTGACCAAAGTCAAACATTGGATCATGACAGACGGCGTTGGCGGGGACAGCGAATATGAGCAAGGCTTGGCTGCCGCGACGCCCGATTACGACTACCATCCGCAGAGCCTCGAAGACCAATGCCTGCTCATGTATTCATCAGGCACAACGGGCTCACCCAAAGGCGTCATTATCACCCACGCCATGCTGGATTTCACAGCGTCCTCGGCCATTCGATTGGGCGAGACAGGGCCGTCGGATGTCTCGCTGAATAACATGCCGCTCTTCCACATTGGGGGGCTCAACGTCACGGCGTTGCCGTCCATCTGGATTGGCGGGACCTGTGTCATCATGCGCATGTTTGATCCGGAAGCGACCATCAAAGCGATCTCCAACGCGGACCTTGGGATCTCCGTGATGTTCTGTGTGCCGGCGGCCTATAATGCGATGAAAGCGCATCCCGCGATGGAAGGGGCGGATTTCTCCCGCATCAATCTCGCGCTCTGCGGGGCCGAGACTGTGCCTGAGGCGCTTATAAATTGGTGGGGAGAGCGGGGGATTATCATTCAGGAAGGTTACGGCATGACCGAAACCGCCGCCGCCGGAACGATGCTTCTCAAATCAGATATTCCGGAGCGTATCGGCTGGGCCGGCCGTCCGCTCATTCACTCGCGGATTAAGATCGTGGATGAGGACGGCGTCGAGGTCCCGCGCGGAATGCCCGGAGAAATCTGGTTTAAAGGCCTCGCCGTTACGCCGGGATATTGGCGCAATCCCGAAGCCAATGAAAAGAACTTCACCGATGGCTGGTTCCACTCCGGCGACATCGGCATCATGGACGAGCACGACTACGTGTCCATCGAAGACCGTGTGAAGGATATGTATATTTCAGGCGGAGAGAATGTCTATCCGGCGGAGATTGAAGGTCTGCTTTATGAGATGGACCAGATTGTCGAAGTCGCTGTTATTGGCGTGAAAGACGAGAAATGGGGCGAAACGGGCTGTGTCTGCGCCGTGGTGAAAGAGGGCGAGAGCTTAAATCTCCAAGACGTTCTTGCGCATCTCGATGGGCGTCTCGGTAAGTTCAAATTACCAAGCTATTTTCACGCCATGTCCGAACTCCCGCGCGGCGGCACAGGCAAGGTCTTGAAATTTGAATTACGGAAAGCTGTCCCGGGGGCGTTGGGGCTTTAGCGTATTAACGGGTTGATAATTGGCGGCAAGCACCAAAGATCACTAGGGTTCAATATACAAATGTCGATAGGTCGAAATTCTATTTGTTGCATGATTATATTTGAATTACGCAACTATCTTAACATTGTTAGAAATTGGATTTTCCAACTTAAACCGATCTGGGATATCACGGATAGTCTGGCGTCCTTGTGCATCAGTAATAATTTGGATTCCACCTAGAAGAGGCAATGAAGACGGGCATGGGAGCGTTACAGGGGATGCTTTCTGTCTTACTTTAGGTTGGCTCATTTTGTCTCTCCTGCTGGTGGTTGGTGGTCAATAACACATGGGACCTGATTCGCAATTTGAGAAAAAGCTCTCAGTAAATTTACTATCTGATCTTTGTAAAATATCTCTGCGTCGAGGCTATCGACGCACAAAAAGCCACGAACGTTTCGTTTGCTGTCATTTGCGGTTTCGTTATTCATGATTGGAACAATTGCTGTTGAGCGATAGTTGTCTCGCCAATGCTCATTGCCGTTATTATAAGAGCCATCAGCTGCTAACCGCCATAAGTCATTTTCAAGAAAATAGTTATTTCTATATTTGGGTGAAATAATCCGATTGAAACCCGTATTCAATTTGACGGGATACCACTGACTATCATTAGCCCCAGCACGATCGTCATATGAGGCTCTGTCTCGACGGAAGGTTTTTACATGAACAGCGCTCCCAATATCTTCGCCACCGTTCGCGCTTGCGTTCGGGAAGTATGCAACAGATTTTATACAGACGGCGCATTCTGAGCCAGTTACCCTATCGAGAACTATCTTTAGGTTATTGACCAATGAGTCGTAGAAGTCTTTGTCGGCATCTGGATTACCGATTTCTAAGCCTGCGCGCTTAAACAACATATGTTCGATCACGCGACAGAGGTAAACATTAAGGTCTCGTTGTTCGAGAGCAAGTCCCTCGCGTGTCTTTAACAAAGCTAACTGGATGCGCAAATCAGCGGATTTTTTGCTTTCTTTGAGAAATAGGTAAAAAACCGAAGCACTGATTAAGGTTATGATCGAAACAGCGACCAAGAATGAGACTGTTAATCGCAATACGGAAGGCATTTCGTCCGTAGTATTTGCATTTAAAACTTCAAAAATCATTGAAAACGTAGGCGTCAAATTCAGTAAAGCAACTGACAGTGCGACAGCGGCAATGATAATGCCCGCTTTACTTGCTGCATTCTTAACCACAGCGGGGGGATGGATATTATCCTGCGATGAATTTTGGTTTGGTCTTACGATTTAGATTTCCCCGCAATCAATTTTATTAGGTGCTAGTAACTTCGGCGGTATTTGGCAAGGGCATTAGTTAAACCTAAAGCGGGACAGGACTATCGTGGAAAATCTTTCGCATCAGCGGGATGAAGCTCTCTAAATCATCCGCCTCAAAATCCGGGTCAAAGGCTGGCGCGTCCCATTCATCGACGAGTTTTACCGCGTAATCATACCACGGCTCGTCTTTCCATTGCAGGCGTAAATCCGTCGGCGCGCCCATATAGTGATAGTAATGCTCGCCTTGAAACGCTTGGTGATTGCGCAGCACGTGATAGCTGTCCTCGCTCACATAGGGTCGCAGCATTTCGGCGACGATGGGGCCGTGGTTCGGGACGTTGATGACCTTCGCCATATCGTGACACAGCGCAACAACGATTTGCTCATCAGTTGCCCCCGCCCGCCGCGCAAGTGTCCCGCACATAAGGGCGTGCTGTAGCTGGTCACAGGCAAACCCGAGCGTCGCATTTTCGAGCTGTTTGAGCATGTCGATAAAGCGGTCTGCGGTCTTGCCGAAATCTTGCTTATGCGCCGCGCCGATTTTCATCCAATCCTCCAGCGTGCCGTCTTGCATACGCGTGAATTTGGCTTGTTGACTGACAAGCGCCGGGTCCGCTTTGATGACATCTTCGAGGTTTGGTGCGTCTAACATGGTCTAATCTCCCATTTTATGAATATAGCGTCCTTCTCCCCTAGGGAGAAGGTCCCTGAAAGGGGGATGAGGGGAATACGGCGTAACTCCATGAGCGGTCCACTTTCACGCCGTATTCCCCTCATCCGACCTTCGGCCACCTTCTCCCTCGGGGAGAAGGAGAAGTTGCAATTTTTTCTTCATCTTATCAGAAATCGGCGCGGGGCGGCGATTTTTTTCATCGACATAAACATGCACAAATGAACCCTGTGCGCTGGCGGTGGTTTCGTCATTTCGGAACAGACCGATTTCATAAGTGACGCTGGAGGAGCCGATTTTGGCCGCGCGCAATCCAGCGACGATTTCATCAGGGAAGCTAATAGGCGAGAAATAATCGCAGTACGTTCCCACGACGAGACCAATCACCTCGCTTTTGCCAATCTCCAACAGGCTATTGTCGATTAGCCAGCGGTTCACGACCGTATCGAAATAGAAATAATAAACCGAATTATTCACATGCCCATAAACATCATTATCCGCCCATCGTGTTTGGAGCGTGAGGTGATGCGGGTAGCTAATGAGTGTGTTGGGTGTGGGGCGGGTCATTATCTATCTGTCTGCGTATGCGACATAGAAAGCTGTGTTCCCGGCCAGCAATTCAGCGATGACGTTATAATGAGGTATGTCGTCCTCATAGTTCTTGTATAGTGAGGCTAGAAAACTCGCTAATTCCAGATTGACCGTCTCATTGAGAACGGAGTCTGTCATAAATCCAAGATATGTTGCGCCGACTCCGAACAATTTGAAGCCGAATTTTTTATACAAATGTTTCGCAAGAATATAGTTTTGAAATGGATCGCAATCATCGGCAAAATAGCCATTTGGGAAAGCCGCTAACGCTTCGTAACACGTCTCAACATTTACAATTTGGATGTAACTTCTGTTTTCTCTCGAGAGTGAGTATACGGTTTTCGGGACTAGGAGACTCGGCACAGGGTCTGTGATGCCCGACCAACAACGTTTTTGGGATAAATCACTGAGAGATTTTCCTTCTACATTTTTGAGAAAGTTCTTCTTCCGAATGAAAAATTCTTCCGGTGTTCGAAGGTAGCCAATATGCTCCCCATCCTCAAATTGATGTGGCGGCAGAGATTTTAAATCGTAACCGTCAGTATTATTCAGGTCGTGAGACATAATAGAGTGACCGCAGGTGTAAAAGGCTTGGTCCGGATCATCCAATGTTGCGAGCAAAATATCCTTCGGATGTTGTTTACATTCTGCCCGGACGAATTTCTCTATCTCATTCAGTGTAAAAGATCCCGTGAGTTTGTATCCATCACATAATAAGGCCGTAAATTCTTTTACCTCATCGTGTCCGTAAGGCATGGACTCATAGGCAATTGAATCGTTCATAATATCGTCTCATAAATTTTCACCACCGCGTCATGCGTCATCTCGCGGGCGTTGTTCTTGAGGAGGCGGTTTTTCGTCATGGCGTCATCTGCCATCATGTGAACGGCGTCGGCGGTGATGTTGACTTCGCGCAGGCGGGTCGGGACTTTGGTCTCGGCTTTGATGCGCAGCATCTCATCGACTAGGGACGACCCACTTTGACCCACGCCCAAATCACTCGCAATCTCGCCATACCAGTGGTCGGCTTGGGGCTGATTATATTTCATGACTTCGGTCAGGACGAGCGCATTGGAGAGCCCGTGCGGCACATGGAAAAACCCGCCGAGCGGATAGGCGAGGGCATGGACAGCAGCGCAGGGCGCATTGCTAAACGCTTGTCCCGCAATCATCGCGCCCATCAGCATTTCACTGCGCGCGTCGAGGTTGGTCGGCTCATTCACGGCCTGAACGATATTGTTTCGGAGTTTGCGTAGAGCGGTCAGGGCGAGGGCGTCGGAGATTGGATTTTTAAGTCGGATAGAGGTGTAGGCCTCAATCGCATGGACCATCGCATCAATGCCCGTGCTGGCCGTGATGGAGGCAGGCAGGCCAAGCGTCAGTTCTGCGTCAAGCAAAACACGGTCAGCATAGAGCGGGTCAGCGACGACGCCTTTCTTGGCAGTCTTGCCCGTGGTCAAAATCGCAACATTGGTGACTTCGCTGCCCGTTCCGGATGTTGTCGGAACTAGGAGCAGCGGCAAGCGCGGACCTTTCACTTGGTCGACGCCGTACATGGTGTGCAGCGGTTGGTCTGATCCCGCCAGACACGCTGCAACCTTGGCCGTATCCATTGGCGAGCCGCCGCCGAACCCAATGACGAGGCCAGTGCCGAAATCCCGCATATTGTCTGCGATTTGCTGGACAATTGTGTCGGGTGGATCAGCAACAACTTGGTCGCAGACTAAAACGTCATAACCCGCCGCGCGTAACGCCTCCAGCCCTGCATCCATCAGGCCGAGTTTCCGCACCCCCATATCGGTGACGACGGCGATGCGTTTGTTTGAACTGAGCCCTTCGACAAAGAGGTCGAGTCTTTCGGCCCCGCCGGGGGCGATGCGGATATCTGATACGGTTTTAAATGTGTGCATAATATAAACCTTTCTTCTCCCATAGGGAGAAGGTGGGGCCGCAGGCCTCGGATGAGGGGTTAGATATTTCGCCGCAAGTTTTGCAGCTTGCTCTAAAGTTCGGACCCCTCATCCGCCCTTCAGGCACCTTCTCCCTATGGGAGAAGGGATTGTATTTACATCGTCAAAATAACTTTCCCCATCGCGCGGCGGCTTGTCAGTTCATCAAAGGCATCGGCGAACTTCTCAAGCGGGTAGTGATTACTAATACGGGGTTTGATTTTTCCTGTTTGCAGCATCTCTGCGATCTCTTTGAGATTATTCATATGGTCTTTCGGATCGCGCTGAGTCCAAGCACCCCAGAAGACACCGCAAATATCGATGGATTTCAGCAAAGCGAGGTTGAGCGGGATGCGCGGGATGTCTCCGGCGGCAAATCCGATGACCATGTAGCGTCCGCCCCAATTCATCGCGCGCACGCAAGGTTCTGCGAATTTATCGCCGACCGGATCATAGAGCACGTCCGCGCCGCCAAGGTCTTTAACGGCTTTTTTCAAATCCATATCACCGGAATAATTGATGCCTTCATCCGCGCCATGTTCTTTGCAGACCGCGAGTTTTTCATCCGTGCTGGCGCAGGCGATGACCCGCGCGCCCATGGCTTTGCCGAGCTCAACTGCCGCGAGGCCAACGCCGCCGGCCGCGCCCAGCACAACCAATGTCTCGCCAGCTTTCAGGTTCGCACGTTGTTTCAGCGCGTAATAGGATGTGCCGTAGACGAGCACTAATCCGGCCGCGATATCAAACGGCATATCGCCGATTGGGCCGACGACGGCGACAGGGGCGACAACCTCCGTGGCAAAGGCGCCGACTTGGCCCAAATAAGACACGCGGTCGCCGACCTTCAAATGTTTCACATCATCCGCGACTTCGCTGACAATGCCTGCGGCCTCTCCGCCCGGTATGAAGGGGAAGGGCGGTTGGGCTTGGTATTTGCCTTCCGCGATCAAGATATCCGGGAAGTTCACACCCGCCGCTTTTAGGTCGATGCGAACATGGCCGGGTTTCATCGGCGAGGGGTCAACGTCCTCAACGGCATGTTTGTGGTAATCTTGGAATTGATGAACTTGCAGGGCTTTCATGGTGTGGTCCTCTTGAAAGAATCTTCCTCCACCGCAACGCGGGGGAGGTGGCCCCAACGGGGTCGGAGGGGGTTTCGCGCGTCCGCGCGATTAAAATACTTATTTATAATCACGCTGGAGTCGTTTGGCAGCGCAGATGCGCTGCACCCCCTCCGACCTCCGCCTGCGGCTCCAGCCACCTCCCCCGCTCGTGCGTTTCCTTCGGAAACGCGAGGGTGGAGGAGACTCCGTTTTGGATTCGACTCAGGATTTTTGACTCCATCCCGGCTTGCGCTTCTCAACAAAACTCGAAATGCCTTCTTTGCCTTCGTCGGACAGCATGCACGTTGCAAACACATCGGCAGCATGGTCCATCATGGCCGCTCCTGATTTATCTCGAGAGGATAGGATAAGGTGCTTCGTTGCTGCTATCGCGCCGGGACCGCACCGCAAAACGCCACGTTTGATCTTCGCTTCAATGTCTTCAAGCCCCGCGACGTCATAGGCTGTTTCATCCAGCAGGCCATAGCCAAGCGCTTCAGCGCCCGTAAACCGCGCGCCTGTCAGCATAATTCGCCGGGCCATCGGCAAGCCAACGCGCCCTACAACAAATGGCGCGATTTGCGCGGGCGGGATGCCGAGCATGGTTTCTGTCAGGGAGAATTTCGCGTCTTCCGTGCCGAGAATGACATCTCCGCAACACATCAATCCCAAACCGCCCGCAATGGCGGCGCCTTCAACGAGGCAGATCACGACTTGCGGCATTTCATTTAGGGATGTCAATACATCCCCAATCCCGCGATTCATCTTGGCAACCTCGGCGTGGCTCACACCGGGCGCTTGCATCCGGTTGAAGCTTTTGAGATCCCCGCCTGAGCAGAAAACCCCGTTTTTGCCGCGCAACGTAATCCCGCGAACGCCGCGATCATCGCGGACAGTGTCCAACACAGCCATCAGATCGGCGCACATCGCGTCGTCAATGGCGTTCTTATTCTTGGGACTATCCAGCCAAATCGTGAGCCAACCGTCTTGTAACTCAGTCTGTATCTTGGTGGTGGGTGGTAAGTTCTGCATAACGCTATTCATATTCGTCATTTGACCCGCCGCCGCAATAGACATAGCTGAATGGCATTCAATTTATTCGGAGACATCCTCATGAGAGAAGCCGTCCTTGTATCGACCGCCCGCACGCCTATTGGCCGGGCCTATCGCGGGGCTTTCAACGCCACGCCTTCACCGACCCTCGCAGCGCATTGTATTGACCATGCTGTAAAACGTGCAGGTGTTGACGGTGCAGAGGTCGCGGATGTCGTGATGGGCTGTGCCTTGCAGCAAGGCGTTCAGGTGACTGTTGGTCGAAATGCGGTCCTCGCCTCAAACCTTCCTGTCACAGTGCCCGCCATGAGCGTGGACCGCCAGTGTTCCTCCGGCATGGTCGCGATTGGGATTGCGGCGCGTAAGATCATGTGCGGCGAAGCCGACATCGTCATTGGCGGCGGCGTGGACAGCATTTCTATGGTCCAAACGCCGGAAATGCGTGTCGCTGCAGACCCGAACGTCACAAAGAAACATCCAGACGCCTATATGCCGATGTTGCAAACGGCTGAGATCGTCGCGTCACGCTATAATGTCTCCCGTGACCGCATGGACGAATACGCCTTGATGAGCCAACAGCGCACCCATGCTGCGCAGGAGGCCGGAGCCTTTGATGATGAAATCGTGCCGCTCGAAACCACAATGAAAGTCATGGACAAAGCGACGAAGGAAATTTCCGAACATGTTGTCACGCTGGAAAAAGACGAAGGCAATCGTCCGGGCACGAATATCGAAGGCCTGAACGGCCTCAAGCCTGTTCTAGGATTGGACAAAACCATCACGGCGGGTAACGCCTCGCAACTGTCTGATGGGGCGTCAGTGTCTGTCTTGATGGATGCGAAGACAGCTGAAAAGCGCGGGCTCTCGCCGCTCGGCTATTATCGCGGCATGGCCGTTGCGGGTCTGGAGCCGGATGAAATGGGCATTGGCCCGATCTACGCCGTGCCAAAACTCCTCGCGCTTCATGGTCTCAAGATGGAAGATATTGATCTGTGGGAGCTGAATGAAGCTTTCGCAGTTCAAGTTCTCTATTGTGCAGACAAGCTCGGCATTCCGATGGAGAAACTCAACGTCAATGGCGGCGCGATTTCTGTTGGCCACCCTTATGGTATGAGTGGTGCGCGTATGTCAGCGCATGCTCTGATTGAAGGCAAGCGTCGGGGCGCGAAATACGTCGTCAGCACAATGTGCATCGGCGGCGGCATGGGTGCAGCGGGATTGTTTGAAGTCGCGTAACGATTGGGCTTGCCCAAAAATTTGATTGATAATCAAATTTAGTGAAGCGCCGCGCGCACCAGCGCGCGGATGACTGATAAGCAGTCACGAAAACTATAAGATTGTAGGAAGACGAAATGTCATCAGTAGAATTTGAAAACCGCGTCGCCATCGTTACCGGAGCGGGCGGCGGTTTAGGCCGCTCCCACGCACTGGCCCTCGCGGCGCGCGGCGTGAAAGTTGTCGTCAATGATCTTGGCGGCTCCGTCGACGGGACCGGCGGGTCGGAAACTATGGCCGAGAAGGTCGTTGCAGAGATTATTGCCGCCGGTGGTGAGGCGATTGCCAATGGCGCGAATGTCACCAATGAGGCCGAAGTCCAAGCCATGGTCGATGAGACTATCGCGAAATGGGGCAAGGTCGATATCCTCGTGAATAATGCGGGTATTTTGCGGGATAAATCTTTCTCCAAAATGGAGATGGCGGATTGGGATATTGTGGTCGCGGTCCATCTGAAAGGCTCGGCCGTTTGCACCAAGGCCGTCTGGAACCACATGAAGGAAAACGGCTATGGCCGCATCGTCATGACGACGAGCTCCTCTGGCATGTATGGGAATTTCGGCCAAACAAATTACGGCGCGGCGAAAGCTGGCTTGTCCGGCTTTATGCGGACGCTCTGCTTGGAGGGCGCGAAATATGACATCCGCGTCAATGTCCTTTCGCCAACGGCGCGCTCCCGTATGACGGAAAATTTGATGCCTGAGGAAATTCTGGAGAAGTTAACTGTAGAGTCTGTCTCTGCTGGCCTTGTTTACCTCGTCTGCGACGACGCGCCCAATCGCATGATTATGTGCGCTGGGGCAGGGGGTTATTCCGAAACTAAAGTCTTTGAGACCCAAGGCATCAACCTATCAGAAGGTGAGCAAACGGCAGAGAATGTTGCCAAGTTCATCGACAAAATTCGGGATACCGAGGGACAGGAAGAATATACAAATGGCGGGCAACAGGGCGCGAAGTTCCTGACCCGCATTCAAGGCGGCGACTTCACGGCCTAACGAGAGATAGAAGGAAAAGTTATGAGCGATTTAGACACATTCCGCGCAGACGCCCGCACATGGCTGGAAGCAAACTGCCCGGCAGAAATGCGTAAGCCGATGAAAGGTGACAAAGACGCTTGTTGGGGCGGACGGAATTTTGAGTTTCAAAGCGACGCACAAAAACTCTGGCTGGAACGCATGGTCGCGCAAGGTTGGACCGTGCCGACGTGGCCAAAAGAATATGGCGGGGCAGGGTTGTCGCGCAAAGAAGAGATCGTTCTGATTCAGGAAATGCGGCGCATTAATGCCCGACTTCCGCTCATGTCATTCGGCATTTGGATGCTTGGGCCGGCCCTGTTGAAATTCGGAACGGACGCGCAAAAGGCCGAGCATTTGCCGCCGATTGCGCGCGGAGAAATCCGCTGGTGTCAGGGTTATTCAGAGCCGGGCGCAGGCTCCGATCTCGCCTCGCTCAAAACCAAAGCAGAAGACAAGGGCGACCATTATATCGTCAACGGGCAGAAGGTTTGGACGTCCTATGCCGACCAAGCCGATTGGATTTTCTGCCTTGTCCGCACGGATAATACCGGCAAAAAACATCACGGTATTTCTTTCGTCTTGTTCGATATGGAAACGCCAGGCGTTGAAGCGCGTCCGATTAAATTGATCTCAGGCCGTTCGCCGTTTTGCGAGACATTCTTGTCCGATGTGAAAGTCCTCAAAAAGAACCTCGTTGGCGAAGAGCATAAGGGCTGGAGCATTGCAAAATATCTGCTGACCCATGAGCGTGAAATGATTGGCAACCAAGAGGGCGTGACGCGTCCGCTGCACGAAATCGCGGCGGCCTCTATCGGCCTGCAAGACGGCAAGCTCGCCGATCCCATGCTCCGCGCAAAAGTGGCGGAAGCGGAGATTGATGAGTGGGCGTTTAATCTCACCATGAAACGCAAACTCGCCGAAGCCAAAGCGGGCGTTTCCCTCGGGGCGGACAGCTCCATGCTGAAATATTACGGCACAGAGCTAAATAAGCGAAAGTTCGAATTGATGATGGACGCCTCCGGCCATGAAGGTTTGGAATGGGAGAGCGAGCGGTCCAATGACGGCAAAATGGCGCGTAGCTGGCTGCGCACCAAGGGAAACTCGATCGAGGGCGGTACGTCCGAGGTTCAGTTGAACATTATCTCGAAGCATATTTTGCAACTACCTGGGGCTTAAGTTTATCGCCTTCTCCCCGAGGGAGAAGGTGCCCGAAGGGCGGATGAGGGGAATGCGGCGTAGCCCTCGAAACCCTGTTTTTCTCGCCGTATGCCCCCTCACCCACCCCTGCGGGGCACCCTCTCCCTCGGGGAGAGGGGAATGAAATTGAAATTTTAAAAAAGGAGCGCCGAATGGCACTCGTATTAAACGAAGATGAAGTGATGATGCGCGATATGGCGCAAGGTTTCTTTGCAGAAAAAGCGCCCGTCAAAGCGTTGCGGGATCTGCGTGACAATCGCGACGAAACCGGATTTGACCGTGCGCTTTGGTCTGAAATGGCCGCGCAAGGTTTTGCAGGCATTGTTGTGCCGGAAGAACATGGCGGCGTGGATATGGGATATCTCGCGGCCGGATTGGTCGCGGAACAGATGGGCCGTAACCTCACAGCGTCCCCGTTTTTCTCCACGGCCATTTTGGCAGCGACGGCTTTGAAACATGGCTCCGAAGAGCAAAGGGCGGCTTGGCTGCCTAAGATCGCAGGCGGCGAGGCGATTATTGCTCTCGCGCTTGATGAAGGCGTGAAACATAATCCGCGCGGCACGGCCACGACGGCTGAACCGTCTGGAAACGGATTTAAATTGAACGGCGCGAAAGCCATGGTTGTCGACGGCCATGTCGCTGATGTCATGATTGTCGCGGCGCGGACCTCCGGCGGAGAGGGCGACGCGGACGGAATTTCCCTTTTCCTCGTCGACCCCAAAACCTCGGGCGTGTCTACGGAACGCACCGTTATGGTCGATAGCCGCAATGCCGCGCGCATTCATTTCGAAGACGTCGAAGTTTCCGGTGACGCGTTGCTCGGCACGTTGGACGGCGGCATGGAGGTCCTCAATACTGTGCTGGCCGCAGGTCGCGGTATTGCGGCTGCTGAGCTCTTGGGAGCAGGCGCACAAGCCTTTGAAGATACCGTTGCCTATATCAAAGAGCGCAAGCAATTCGGCGAAATCATCGGCTCCTTCCAAGCCCTGCAACATCGCAGTTCGCACCTATACACCGAAATGGAAATCGCCCGTTCCGCCGTTGTCGGCGCGCTTAGCGCTCTCGACGCGGGTGATGAAAATGCAGCTCAATATTGCGCCATGGCGAAAGCCAAGCTCGGCTCCGTCGCAAAACTCGCCAGCCAAGAAGGCGTGCAAATGCATGGCGGCGTCGGCATGACGGATGAATATGACATCGGCCTTTTCATGAAACGTATTCGGGTCTTGCAAGAGCTGATGGGTGATGCGCATTATCATATGAATGAGTATGCAGACGCGAACCAATATTAAAAAAGTGGGAGAGTGAAAATGAAGACAGTTAAAGCTGCGGATTTACAAGCAACCGTCGGGACCGATTTAGGCGTCTCCGATTGGATTACAATCGAACAAGACCGCGTCAATCAATTCGCTGATGTGACTGAGGATCATCAGTTCATCCATGTGAATCCCGAAGCCGCGAAAATGACGCCCTTCGGCGGCCCGATTGCACATGGGTTTCTGACATTGTCTTTGCTCTCCAAATTCTCAGAGCAGGGCGGTCTTGTCATCGAGGGCGTCAAAATGGGCGTGAATTACGGTTTTGAGAAAGTCCGCTTTCTGGCTCCTGTCAAAGTCGGGAAAAAAGTCCGCGGACATTTCAAACTAAAAGCCGCAGATGAGAAACGCCCCGGCCAGTATCTGCTGACCTATGAAGTCACGGTCGAGATTGAGGGCGAAGATAAACCAGCGCTGGTTGCCGATTGGCTTGGCATGCAGTTCGTCGGTTAGATTCTAGGTCACAAAAAAGAAAAAGCCGCTTGGTGCATTTGCACGAAGCGGCTTTTTTGTTGACCGAAATTAGGTTTCAAATGTCTAAGCCGTAGAGATTTGTCCGCCATCTATCGCGATTGTTTGTCCAAATGTGAAGGCCGAGGCGCGGGACGACAGATAGAGCGCCGTGCCAGCGATATCTTCCGGCGTACCCATACGGCCTGCCGGGATTTTGGTCAGAGCGTATTTTGTCATCGCTTCATTTTCCGTGATGGATTTCGTCATTTTGCTGGGGAAATATCCCGGCGCGATTGCGTTGACCAAAATGTTGTCACCAACCAAATCTGTCGCCAAATGCGTTGTCAACGCGACCACAGCAGACTTACTCGCTGTGTAGGAATAGGTCGGCATGCCGGAATTCCGCAATCCGTTGATGGAAGCGATATTGATAACCCGTGCTCGGCTTTCCGAACTCCCCGCAGCTTTCAAAAGCGGCAGGCATTTTTGCGTCATGAAGAACAGGCCCTTAATGTTAATATCCATGACCTTGTCCCAACCTTCTTCAGGGAAGCTATCCAGCGGGGCGGCCCAGACGGCGCCGGCATTGTTGATCAAAATATCCAACTTGCTTTCGCGCTGGCTCAACTCAGCGACGAAACCTTCAATGCCTTCAATCGTGGACAGATCGGACGGGATAGCCACGCAATCCCCAAATTCAGATAACGCTTTTTGCGCTTCGTCCAATTGCCCGATTTTCCGCGCGGTGATGTAGACCTTCGCGCCATTTTCTAACAGGCCTTGCGCCATCATAAATCCAATCCCGCTGGAGCCCCCGCTCACAACAGCGATTTTTCCGGATACATCAAAAAGGTTTTTCATAGGGGCCTCGAGGGTTGGTTTAGGATTGTTTTGGCACAGGTTGCATGAGGTGTCCAAGGTTTGGGGAGACGTAAAATCTGTTCGTGGTAGCCCCCAATGAGGTCACACCGATGCGAGACGGGGCAGCCGACTCGCCCGGTACCCCTTTCCGTGAAGTTCCCGAGGAACCTCAGTTTTGAAAAGACTTTGCCAACCGCCAACCTCCGTCATCACAAGACCAATCGCGTCGGACAGCTTTACTATCCTTTGGCTCATATCTTGTGACCCACTTGTGGTTACCCTTGGATTGCAAGAACGGGGTCTTGCAATGACGGACTAAAAAGTTGTTTGGCAGAATGAAATGAAAAGCCTCACGGAATTGGCCCATCCTTGTATTCTGGGCAACCTTGTTGAAACTATAGTTTCAACAAGGTTGCGTCGGTGTGACGGGATTTAGAACGTTTAGGTTCTCCATCCCCGTTTCGCAGGTGTTGCGCCGAGAGAATTACTAAACATTTGCAACCGCTTATCATTTTTTCAAAAAACTCCGTCCGCACCTCGCCCATATGGTCGCATATTTACTCTCGTTCTCTCAAACATGGGACATGACGAAAATATTTGATTGTCAATCAAATATCGAGAAACCGAACAGCATAGCTGTTCGGCGCTGCACTGCATTTGACCCAAAGGGTCAAATACGGGCGTTGCGCGTGTGTGAAACGGGCCTGCAATGATACGTTTGCCTGTTATCTTACAGATTGAGAGCCTGACCGCATGAACTATCATGTTTGTCGTGTTGAAAAGGCATAACGGCATGAGGGGTGTAGCGGGAGCCACAATTCATGAGGCCGATTTGTAAAACGTCACAGCCGCAGGGTTAGCCTTTGCGTAAAACAACTTTTCTACATCGGTACTCCGTCGTGAGGGCCGACCCTGCGGGCAGTCCTAATTGCCCAAAGTTGAGACCTAAGCAGTCCTAGTTAAAAACATGTTTTCAACGGAATCGGCTGCGAGCGCTCCTCTATGCGTCTCTCTCACCCACAACGCGCATCAATCCCTCTTGAGCTGTGGAGCAAATCAAACGTCCATCTTCTGTATGAAAACTGCCGCGATTGAATCCGCGCGATCTGGCGGAACGGGGGCTGTCGAGATGATAGTAAATCCATTGATTGACGCGAATTTCTTCATGGAACCACATGGAATGATCCAGGCTCGCGCCGATAATTTTATGGGTTCTAAAATTAACAGGATGAGGGCGAATGGCTGTGCTCATCAGAGCTTTATCGGATATGAAAGCGAGCAGCGTTCTATGCGTAATTGGGTCGTCGCCAATGGCGTCATTGAATTTAAACCAGAATCCGTGTCGGGGTTCAAACTCGCCGGGCAGGATGGACGACTCCAAACCCGGGGTTCGCATTTCCAAAATATCGGTTCCGAAGGTCAGGTAATAGCTTCGAAAGTCGGCTTCGGAGAGGCCGACCAAAGTGCCAACTTCCGCCGCGCGGTCATAATCATTCTCGAGGTCGCTGTAATGCTGAACATTTTCCGGAAAATCGAATTGATGCTCATAGCCTTCTTCAACAATTTGAAAGCTAATCGAGGCGTTAAAAATCGCTTCGCCGCGTTGCTTGCCGACAACGCGGCGCGTGGAAAAACTGCGGCCGTTTCGAATGGGGTCGACCTCGTAGATAATGGGCCGCGACAGATCGCCGGGGCGCAGAAAATAGGAATGCAGGGAATGCGGCTTGCGCTCGGGCTCAACCGTTCGCACCGCCGCGTTCAGCGCTTGCCCAACGACCTGCCCGCCAAAAA
>Ga0209187_1000820_pt1 | contig 45013 bp, 40 predicted proteins | sample BantaG_FD_187430 | JGI IMG/M metagenome (GOLD analysis project Ga0209187, IMG submission 187430) | Marine algal microbial communities from Bantry Bay, Ireland - BantryBay_4 metaG (SPAdes) (version 2) | ecosystem: Host-associated > Algae > Red algae > Unclassified | place: Bantry Bay, Ireland...
GACGGCTTGGCTTTCAGTTCAGGCAGTTCGTATGGGAACCAACTTGGAAACGTCAGCATTAAGTCGACGTTGCAACCTTCTGCCTAGTCTGCCATTGAGTGGCAGAAGCCTTTTTACAATCTGCCATTGAGTGGCAGAAGCCTTTTACAATCTGCCATTGAGTGGCAGAAGCCCTTTTACAGTCTGCCATTGAGTGGCAAACTAGGCCTTAGCCGATTCTAATTCAAGGTCTTGGATCGCTTGCGATACCCCATTGATCAAAAGTTCAATTCGATGCTTTCCTGGATAGAGCACTCGGGTCGTCACTTGTCTGAATGCTACCTTTTTACGAAAAGTGTAGTTGGCTCCTTTTGCTACCTCGACGGTGCTTCCTTTGAATACTTTCGGTTTCAACCGTCCATTTGCCTTCTGATAATGTACTGCGAAATCAATGAGGAGGGCTTGTTTGCGCGAGGCACTGTTTTGAATTTCAGCTTCTAAAATCAGGCTGTCTCCGATGTGAATCGAAGTGGGTGTGATCGTGAATTTAGTCAGCGTCACTTTCGGCTTTCCATACCCCAGCAATGCGAGCGCTTTGGGGTTACCTGCTTTGATTTCCGACCGCAAGGCGTGGCGAATAATGTGGTCTGTTTCCGCACAGCTATTCTTTTGCCAGGCCGCCAAGGTTTCGAGCACGAGCTTCGGGTGATCCCATGTGAGGTCGTTCAAATGGTTCGCCACCGAGCGCCGGACGTAATCCGATGGATCGCGATTCAGCTTTTTCAATAAAGCAATGGTCACCTCAGGACGCTCGGCCGGCAAGGCCAAGCGCGGTGCCCAAGGGAGTCGAGTGCGTGATCCCTCGCTTACTAGTCGCCGCACGTGTTCGGAAGAGTCTTGGGTCCAGGCTTCAAGGTGCTTTAAGGTTAGCGTTTCATGCTGCTCAATAAACGGTCGAATAGCAAACTCCGCCGTGAAGCATTGAGTGATTGCATGCAAAGCCTTCAGCGATAATTCGGGATGCGCTAGTCCATAAGTCGCCACGTAATCGCTCACCGGATGCAGGTGATACCCATAACTGAAAATTCCTTCAAAGCCTTCGAGCGGCGGCGGCAAAATCTGCATAAAAATGTCAACCACCTTTGGGTAGGCGAGGGGGAGGTGGCGGTTCAACTCTTCACGAATCAGCGCGACACGATCTTTCAGTTCCAAGGGTTTGACTCCCTTCGCCACACGCCGCACAAAGCTCGCCGAGTCAAAGTCCGAATAGATAACGGAAATCCTTTCGGCGAGTTTCTTCGCCAGATCGCGGTTGTAATACTCTTTAAACGGGGTCGATTCTGCCATGGCTTTTTCTCTCATCTTCCCCTCCATTTGTAACGCGGAAAGCTCTCCTGAATCCGTCCGCTTGCTTGCAAATTGATCCGAAGTTTCTTTCACTCCTTCCATGCCCACCCATCGAATTCTATTTGTCTGTCTAGGGAATATTTGCCGCTCTCCCTCCGCTGAAACCATCATGCAACACATGATTGAGCAGGCGGGACTCAGCGAGACCATTCACTGCGATTCCGCGGGAACCATCGGGGTGCATCAAGGTGAGCCGGCTGATACTCGTATGCGAAAGCATCTCGCAAAACGCGGCTACAACTCAACGGTTCGATCACGAAAGTTTATTGCCCCAACCGATTTCGATGACTTTGATTTGGTCCTCGCGATGGATGATGCAAACATGCGGGATTTGACCGCTCTCGCCACCGGCACGCAGGCTGAAAAACTCCAGAAGATGACCGATTACTGTCGCACCCATGACGTGGAAAATGTGCCCGATCCATACTACGGAGGTGACGCTGGATTCGAGACCGTGATCGACTTGTTAGAGGACGCCTGTTCAAATCTTTTAGAACAGCTAACCGGAAAATAAGGTGAACGGTTCTGCCTTGCTGCAACGCGTGCAGGCGACGCTTGGTACTGAGATCATTCAGCGCGAGGCAGTCAGCGGTGGCAATATCGCTCAGTCCGAAAAGCTTCAGTTGGCTTCCGGTGAAACCGTCTTTTTGAAACGTGGCGGTAACGATTTTTTGCAAGAAGCGAATGGCTTAGCAGAACTCGCAAAACCTCAAGTCATCCAGATCCCAGAGGTCATTGCGGTCGAGTCGGATTTCCTTGTCCTCGAATGGATTCCAACGAGCTCAGTTCCCCCTGATTCGAAGCATGCCGCCGCATTCGGGTCCCAACTCGCAAAGATGCATCGTCATAGCTCGGAGTTAGGTTTCGGGTTTTATGAACATAATCGAATTGGCGCCACGCGGCAACGGAACCAACCACGTAGCTCGGATTGGGCCTCTTTTTTCTGGCAACATCGCCTGCAATTTCAGTTCGAACTCGCCGAGCAAAACGGTCTCGCGAGTCAAAACGTAGCGAAGAGTTTCGTCACGCTTGAGGCACGTATGCGCGAAGCCTTTTCTGGAAGCGAAGAGCCACCGTCCTTGATACACGGAGACCTTTGGTCGGGCAATGTCCTGTTCGGCACGCAAGGCCAAGCCGTCCTGATCGACCCGGCAACCTACTACGGGCATCGCGAAGCGGAACTCGCCATGACCCGCCTCTTCGGTGGGTTCTCCTCAGCCTTTTATCAAGGCTATGAAACCGAATGGCCGTTACCCGCTGGGCACGAAAAACGAGACCCGTTTTATCGGCTATATCACGTGCTAAACCATCTCAATTTATTCGGTTCGAGTTACCTCGCCCAGGCAGAAACCTTGGCCCGATAACGGTTGGTTGGTGTGTTCGAAAAAGCGGCAGAGGTGTCTCGCCTCTGGGGCCAAAGCAGGACGGTATGCTAGGTAAAGATGCCGTTTATTCGCTACTCAGGTAAAGTCTCACAAAGAAAAAAATGTACCATGCCCTTCCAGGGCGTGTTTGTACCATCGCCTACCAGGCGGTGACGAAGCGAAAGGCTTCGGAGAATCTGTATCGAATGGCCGAACAATTTCCATGCTGCAAAAGTGTTCAATTGTGTGGCTGAGGTGGCCCACCTCAGGAGGGAGATGGGAATGAAGAAGGCGACGCCTCTGACGTGCGACCCGATGGCATCGTGTACGATGCCGACGGGGACGTCGGCGCTCCCAGGCTCCTCGTCCATTCTTTTGCCGCCATTCCTCTGTGTCCACGACTACCTTGAAAATGCAATAAATTTTAGCACAGAGGCTAAAACAGAAGCGGTTCGTACCACCGCCTTCTTGCTAGGCGGTGACGAAGCGAAGTTCCAAGTCTGATCAAAAAGATCTGCCACCCAGACTGAATCGCTAATTAAGCCGCGAACCAGGCGAAAGCTCAAGCACACCAAGAAAAGCTCGACCAGCGTCAACGACGCTTCATTTGAAAGAATTCCTGCAGGATCATCCGGCTTTCGAGCTCACAAACCCCAGTTTCAACTTCTGGTCGATGATTCAGCTCGGGGCAATCCAATATCTTAAACCGAGATGTCGCGCCCCCGCGTTTCGGGTCACTCACGCCCCATACCACCCGAGGAATCCTTGCCTGCACAATCGCGCCTGCACACATGGGGCAGGGCTCCTTGGTCACATACAGGGTCGTGTTGGTAAGCCGCCAATCCCCAATCACCGAGGCGGCTTGGGTAATGGCTAAAATTTCTGCATGCGCGGTTGGGTCTTTCAGCAACTCAGTTTGATTCCGTGCTTTGCCGATAATCTCACCGTTCCAAATAATCACCGCTCCGATCGGGACTTCATCTTCGTCCATCGCACGCTGCGCTTCGTTCAAGGCCATGCGCATGCAAATAATATCGGGATCAATGATGGGTTCGTCGTCATCAATAGGGGGATCAAATTCGTTCATGTCGATTCTTTCGGCCAAGTCGTATAAGGGTTCACTGCAAGACAAGCATTGCGGTAGCGTGGATCGTGGCTCACTTCCTCACCCAGCCAACTCGGGCGCTCAAACGCTTCGTCTTCAGCCCCCAGCTCAATTTCGGCAACAACCAATCCTTCGTTTGCACCGATAAAGACATCGATTTCCCACACATGCTGGCCCACCGAAATACAATGGCGATACTTCTCCACCACGCCGCCGCTACAAATCGACGCCATCAGGTACGCCGCATCTTCAGCTGGGATTGGATATTCAAATTCTTTGCGACGAATACCCGAATGCGCGGTTTTAATCGTGAGAAAGCCTCCGTCGATTCCGGTCCGCCGAACCCGAAAGGTACAGCTCCCATTTGGCACGTAACCTTGGGCAAAGAGCACGCCTTCACTCCCGTTTTGCCAGCTGGCATCGGTAATTAAGAACTTCCGTTCAATTTCCAGATTGGATTCTGTCGCTTCCACAGTTAAGCGCCTAAGCCAAACCCTAATCCCGATGCAAGATAAACCTGAATTTCCTCTTACCCGCGCCATGATGCAGGCCAGCATGGCTGATATCTCTCAATCTCCCGTGGAGCCTACCGTTACTTGTACCGGCGCGCAACTTTGTGTTGTTCGCGGCGGCGAAGCGATCCTCGACGAAGGCTTTGGCATCGTAAACTCCGACACGATTAGTTTGTGGATGTCCGCTGTGAAACCCATCACCGCCATCGCATTCGCCCAGCTTTGGGAGCAGGGAAAGCTCTACCCCGATATGCGCGTGGCCGACGTCTTGCCTGATTTCGCTGCCGCCGGAAAAGAGTCGGTCACCTTTCGCCATATCCTAACCCATACCGCTGGGTTTCGTGCCCCACACGTCAGCTGGAAGCCACAGGACAACGAGGAACTTCTCGAAAAGATCTACGCGCAAAAGCTCGAACCTCGCTGGGTTCCCGGAATGAAAGCCGGCTACCATGTCGATAGCTCGTGGTATGTCTTGGCGGAAGCGATTCGAGCTGTGGATGGCCGAACTATTAACGACTACGTCCGCGAGATGATTTTTGCCCCCCTCGCCATGCCGGATTGTGGCATCGGCCTAACGCCAGCGGAGCAAACCCGTCTCAAGCCGCGCTTAGGGGGCATGGTCGAATTAAAAGAAAACACCCTCAAGCCAAAGACCGTTTTTAGTGATCCGGCTATCGTCGCCCTGGTTCGCCCTGGGGGCAATGGACGTGGTCCAATGAACCAGCTCGCTAAAGTCTATCAAGCGCTGTTAGATGCGCTTCAGGGGCGTCAGACAGGGCAGGGGATCCTCCAACCCACTACGGTAGCGGCCATGACGGCAGCCCACCGAGTCGGTATGTTCGACAACACGTTTAAACACACCATCGATTGGGGGCTCGGATTTATCCTGAATTCGCGCCGCTATGGCGAAGCGCCCCCGTATGGGTATGGGGACTACGCATCCGACCGCAGTTTCGGTCATTCAGGCAATCAATGTTGTGTCGCCTTTGCAGATCCCACTCATGAGCTGGTCGTCGCGTTGCAATGGAATGGCATGCCCGGGGAGCAGAAACATCAGGCTCGAGCTCGAGAGACGGTGGATGCCATTTATCAAGATCTTGGCGTCGAGCCGGTACCGAGAGCGTAGCTTTAAAGGTCGCGATAGAGGCCGTGATAGGGGGCGTGATAGGGGCGTTATAAGGGCGTGATAGAGGTGAGATAGAAGCGTGATAGAGGTGAGATAGAGGCGCAAAAGAGGTCGTAAGGGCCTCAGGTTACAGAAAGCCCATCATGCTCGGTGATTCTAAGGTATCGAAATAGGGGGCATCGCCTTTCGCGAGTTCCAATTGTTGATCCAAACAGCTTTCACAAAGTCCGTGACTGACTTTTAAGTCGTAAATCTCTTCGTTTAGTGCCTCTGGAACTTCGGTCCAGATGCCAAAAAAGGTACGAATCCGCTCACAATGGCTACATTTTAGAAGCCAATTATTCGGTGCGTAAACCTCTAAAACAGCGGTTTTAAACGATTTCCCCCCGGAATGGATGTTTTTTGTAAATACGTTATCTTGTTTCATGATCTCGTCCCCCCACGGAACGTCTTCCTCTATTGTACACGATGAAATGCCAATCACCACATATATATGAACATTTATAACGAAATGTTCATTTAGGTATTAATAGGTCGTTACCGGTGGTTAATGCATTCTTGGTTTTTACCTACCTATCGTCGCCAGCTCCAAAGCTTACCAAAAAAATGACGTGTAGGCCTCATTTATTGGGTTCCTCCATGAAGCCTACGTTCTCTAAAACGAGTTCTACCAAGAAATGATTCCGTCCCCAAAGGCTGCAAACGGCCACAGGAAATGACTCCGTCCCCAAAGGTTACCTGACTGAGCGAATGGGTTTTGCCCCAGGAAGAGAGAAAGCAACATCTCTGCCAATGAACGGGGCCCTTCGGGGTCCCGTTTTTGTTCCTCAGGTGGATTTGGTGTAAATAGGAGACTGAGTTGTGGATAAGTGGGTGAAAAATGGGGACAGGTCCGAAGGGTGCTAAGGGTGCTAAGATAGTAAATGCTCAATCGTCGCTCTGCCTATTCATCATAAAGCCACTCAATTAGCTTGTCACCTGAGTCTTTCAACAATTGGGAGTGAGTATCTGACAACGTAAGATAGGTGAAAAATTCGTTGGCTTTCCAACCATCTTCCTGCGCAACAGGATCCAGAGCAGCTTTGGCCAGCTCTTCATCTTCGTAATGCAAACAAATGATGTGTCCAGGCGCAGAAGAATTTACCTGCCCACTAAAGGTAAAATAAAGATAATCCTTTTGCATCATTTTAGGCGTTTCAATCAACGCTAGCAAACCTTGCGAAGCTTCCGTTAATTGTTTGTCAACGGGATCTAGATTTTTAAGTTTCTCGAGCCAAATGTTTTCCTCCCTTGCTGGGTTGGTCAAAATGCATTTATAATTTGAAAACCCTTTCGGAATATAATTCCCTCCAGCCCCAAGCTCTTCTATTCGATACGAGTGCTCCAGTAAGAGCTTGAGCCCAAAACTTTTTCTTAACCGCTTGCTAGCAAATATAATGCGGCTCTCGTAGTTATGAATCTCCATGATGTCTGGCATACCAGGATAAGACCAAGGCGACATGAACTCGGTTTGCTGAGATGATGTACGAAAATAGGTGGGAAAAAATCGGCTCAACGTTGCGATTTTGGAGTCCATTTGACTCTCGAAGTGCGTAAAGATGGCGAACCATTCCCACTCTTTTTCTGATATTTGAACAGGGATCACGACCAGATACTTCGACATCAAAGATGTAAACAGGTAATCTCCAACCTGTTTTAACTGCTTCGGATCCCCCTTTAGATTACCCCATTCGTCGAGCCGAACCGGCAAAAGAAGGCTGAGTTGAGCAGGTGATCTTAACTTATCCTCGACCGGGCCTTCCCGCATGGAGAGCGAAAATCCCAAAAAGAGTAGCCCCGCTAAGGAAAGGAGGTAGAAAGCATTTTTCATATGTATTTTAATTTCAAAATTCTAGAAGAGCCGAAACGCGACCTTAGAAGGTATGGGATAAGATGCCTTTGGCTAAACCTCACCTTTGGTAATCACTTTCGCTAGGCCTGACGATGGAAAATGTGGACAGGTCCGTTTTCATTTACAGTTTCGGCAATGAGTATACAACCTTACGAAAGATTCCCTTCAAAAAGGCTAATCATACACATGAACTCATTCAAAAAAATCTGCTTCGTGTCTCTCCTATCGGCATGTATTTTTCCACTTTTGGCTCAGTAACAGCCTTCTTCGACCTTAATAGAACAAAAGGTAGCTCTGCTTGATAAATTCATCGCTGAGGCTGAGGCCGAAGTATTGGCAAACGCTGATGCCCCGCGCAAAAAACAGTAACAAAATGACTCCGGCCCCAAATTGGATTAATTCAATGACTCCGGCCCCAAATCGGATTTCTCTCCCCTGCACTGAACCCGGCGCTGCAACCGCTTCGCGGCCTTGCACACGGGCTACAATATCCCGCCCACTTTCAAACCCGACTAAGTGGGCAACTCCGAAGGAGTGCAGGCTCTTAGCCCCGAGGCTCGCCTCGGGGACATCGATGGGCCATACCACCAAGCTCCGAAGGTGCGTAGGCAGCCGGTGTGTAACCAATTCATATTGGAGTTTGGTTCTACGGTTTGAGGTAGGCTCATTGTGAAGGCTACCTGCCTGCGCTCCTTTCGGAGCTACTTGACTTTCATAACGCAACCCCGGGCCGAGGCCCGGGGCTAAGTGCCTGCACCGCTTCGCGGTTTAGTTGGGACACAACAGTTGTGCCTTCTTCCCCAAAACTCTCTCCGCGCCCAAATCTCCCTCTGGTATTCACGAAAATGACTCTGTCCCCAGCTCCCATCTCTCTCTCTCTCTCTCTCTCTCTCTCTCTCTCTCTACATGCTTTCAAGGTGCCGACTTGGCGCGAGCTCGAATTTGCTGAATCCGATCTGCGGCGCGGCTGACATCTGGGAGGCGTTTATTTTTTGAAAATCCGTCGCCACCTCCTTTATAATAAAATGACTCCGACCCCAAATCGGATTGCCCCAAATCGGATTTCTCTCTCCTGCACTGAACTCGGCGCTGCGACCGCTTCGCGGCCTTGCACACGGGCTACAATATCCCGCCCACATTCGAGCCCGACTTAGCAAGAAATGACTCCGTCCCCAAAGGCTGTTCTCTGGGGCAGCGAGTTTGGACGTACGCTTACGCTGCAGGGCGGCGACGGGCGCGACCACCATCCGCACGCCTTTACGATGTGGATGGCCGGTGGCGGCGTAAAGCCAGGGTTCAGTTACGGACAAACCGATGAGTACGGTTTTTACGTCGCCGAGAACGGTTTACACGTGCACGAACTGCACGCCACCATCTTTCACCTACTCGGTATCGATCATGAGGGGCTGACTTTTCAATACGTTGGCCGTGATTTCCGGCTTACTAATGTGCACGGTGAAGTCGCGATGCCTATATTGGCGTAGGTCAAAAAAAACGCCCCTTGCGGAAAGTTTCCGAAGGGGCGTTGAGTAGAAAATCGAGTCAAGTGCCTATGGCGTCATTCGATTCAGAGGAACAGCTTTAGGTCCCCAGTTTATGTTGTCGTAATCGATCATTTCGTTTCCTGGATGAAGATCGGCTTGCAAGGCAATCGGCCGCGGACCGTATGTGTAAATCCAATCTGGGGATGATTGCACAGAGGTGTTTAAGCTGAAGTCGGGGAAGGCCCGTTTGAACGACGCATAGTGCTTCTCTCCTTTGTGAGTCGTGTCGATGATATACGCGAGTTGGTACTCTAGCTGCGCATAGTCGATTCGCTTCGTATTTTCTAAGCCATTCGCCAGCGTTCTATCGCCCTTAACCGCACTTTTTTCAGCTAGGGTTCGGCTGCCATTTCGATCGCCATTTTGGGTCGTAGAAGCATCCCCTGCATTCGGGTTTGCCATTCGGCAAGGGCTTGGATTATCGTAGCCGCAAACGATATCAACGTTCACTACAGCAGGTACGAGTTCGAAGCCGTCCGTGCCTGGCCAGGCCCCAATGCTCTGGAAAACTGCTTCCCCGCATCCCATGCAGTACTGGAGTCGAACGAGTGCCTCAGCGCAGATGACTTCGCCTGGGGCAACATTTTCAAATTCCCACCAATACAGATTGTATAAGTTTCCGTCGGGCTCGCTTGATGTTCCCACGAGGTCAACCCCTTGCGGGAGGGCGAAAATTAAAAGCGCGGTCTCAAGCGTTGTTGAGCCACAGTTGGTCAAGCACAAGTTATATTCGAAGGTTTGACTCCAAGTCGCCCATGGAACGGATGCACTTGCTGAATGAGCACCGCAAGGAGGCGGAGGTTCATCCGTGCAATACAACCATGTGCCAGCAGAAGCAGATTCCGTCACGGTTATACCAGACAAAGAATCGCTTGCTACGACTTCAACTACGTTGCTTAGCGACACGCTGCAGAGGGATGGGTCGGTGATGACACCGGTTAAAATCAGGACGGCCTGGCCTCCTGGTTCAATTGGTCCGGTAAAGAAGAGGTCGGTGCCTGCCGGACTGCCGGATTCCGCTTCGATGGATGACTCGATGACACTGAAACCTGTAGGGTAAATTTCTTGGATGGCGCAGTCGGTAAAGGCGACTTCGCCGACATTATTTACCGTGATGACGTAGACGAGGGTTTCATCAAGAACAGGGAAGAGATTGATCTGAATTTTATTCACTTCGATGCCTGGAATTCCGATGGGCCCGCAGTTGGGTCCAGCTTGTACAGCCAGCTCGTCCGTCGCAGTGCAATCCCCGCCGTTCATGTCTACGACTAGAACTGAAACGGATCCCGGTTCGTCATCCCATTGCACGGTGACCGAATGGTCGATCTCGTTGATCACGGTTCCGCCAATGACCGACCAATCTCCGAAGACCGAATCGTCGTCGGTTAAGTTTGTGTAGGTGTAGGTGTTGTCGCAATCGACAAGTGTATCGCCGCTGATCACTGGGGTCGGGATCGATTGGTTTTGCACGGTTAGAGTTAACTCATACGAGCAGTCCTGGGTGTTGGCTGGATTCTCAACCGTGGCCGTCAGTTGGCCATTGGCTGCGGTCCAAATCACTTGAATTTCTCCGTCGATTTCTTGTCCAAGTTGTCCGCCTGTTACGGACCATTCTACGAGCATGTTGGGTTGGTCGACAGAATAGTACTGCACTGGATCGCAGATCAATGTGGGCCCAACAATATTGCCTGTCTCGTTCCCCGCGTTGATGATTTGGGAAACTTGTTGTCCGCCGATGGTTGCGGTCACGGTGTAGGTCCCTGGGTCAAAGTCATGCGTAACCGGACCGGATGCACTTAGAGTGGTTCCGTCCCCAAAATCCCACATGATCATTTGGCAGGAATCAGAAGGAGAAAACAAAAAGGTGTCGCATATCGTTCCCCAAAAAGAGGAAACAAAATCGATGGCTGGGGTTGGAAATTCGATGAAGTCGGGGATGAAGTTTGGCATGCCCGTCCGGACCCTGCTTGCGTGTACACCCTGCCAGTCCAAGAGGTCAGGCTGGTAGCCGCATGCATTGGCTTCGAGCGGTGAATTCCGTTCGTTCGGAAAATTGATCACCCCAAGTAGGCGGTCTTCAGAATGTTCGAGCACCAGAATTCGCCCGTCCGGCATGGTGTTCATGGACCAGCCGTTAGAGCCGTTCGGGATTTCCGCAACTACCGTATGCGGATAGGGGAATGAGCCGGTTAGATCAAATTGAACGAGGCCCAAGGCAAACATGGATACGTAGAGCAAAGATCCATCAGGGCTGAATGCGGTTGAAGCTCCAATTTCCATGGATACGAGCTGGCTTTCGAGTGTGATTTCTCCGGTTTCCCGAGAGAAGGTAAACAGGTAATTTCCGCAGGCGATGCGGTCCCCGTCCCGTGAAGGCGTGAGGGAAATGCCTAGGCCAAACAGAGGATCCGTATTCAACGCATGGCCGAAGGTGACTTGACCATTTGCTACTCGATAGCTTACGAGGTGGTCTTGCGAGTTAATGGAGTCTTTCGCAAGCATGATGACCCAATGTGAGACCCCGTCGCAATGGGGAATTGCCGTCACGGCTTCTCGTCCCAGATATTCGATTCCCAGATCGGTTGGTGGTACGTTATTAGCCGAGTGGACAACACCTCCATCAGCAAGCACTTCGACATCGGAATGGAGTGTGAAAGGGTTCATGGATTCCCCAAGCGTAAAGATGGTGAACCGATTGGGATTGTTGGACCATGGAACTGCGATCCCCAATTGGGCTGCAGTTGGGTTGCCTGTAATCGTGGCTTCGGTGCTTGTTCCTGCGAAAGTGAACGGCTCGTGAGTTGAATCCCACAGCTTAAGCGTAGTTGATTCTAGTGTCGTTGATGCGCCGTAAAACAGCAGGTTCCCCCCACCGTCAAAGGCATGAATGGTTCCTTCTTCCGCATTATGCGTGTTCGCGTCAAAAGCGCTAGTATCCAAAGCGACTGTTCCGTCCGTGTTGAATTCCAATCCAAACCCATCGCCCCAAAACCAACTGGTGCCGTTAGCTAGGTTCGCATTGCAATTGGCCACCACGAGTTGCTTCGTATGCGAAAAACTAATGCCATTCGCTGTGATGGATAAGGCAAGGTCGAACACACCTGCAGTGGGTAGATTCAGGTTGAGTGTCGGACTGCTGGTACCGACCGCGGAGCCATTCAGCGTCCACGCGAACGTAACCCCGATGTTGCCTGGATAAATAGCTGCCGCATCGATCGAATCTCCCGGGCAAATTTGGGTAGGGCCAAAATCGAACCAGGCCGTCTCCGGAACGGGGACGCAATCGATTTCGGTAGCAATGATATTCGCATCGGAGCAAAGTCCATGCCGGAGGGTATCCAAGGTCATGTGCATGCGATCTCGTTGGTCCGAGGTGAACGTGGTTCGGCAGGCATCATCGGTGTAGTCCATGTAATTTTCGACCTGATCCGGTAGTCCGCCCGGGCAAGAATCGTTCCCAGTTGGGCAGCCAATATTTTTCACGCCAATCGTCGGTGTGTCGCACATCTGGTCACCTTGCGTTTCGCATGAGTCGCTGTTCGGATTACCGCAACCTCCGTGGAACGTGTGGCGTAAGCCGAGCCAGTGACCGACCTCGTGAGCCAAAACCTTGCCTTCATTGTAATTGCTCAAGAGGGCGAAGTCTTCGTCGCCCGGATAGCCTACCGAACCAAAGGTGTCGTATTGAATGACGATGCAATCCGTGAGCGGTGAATAGGCTCCGTTTGGAAACTGCGCATAGCCCGCCACATTGCCGTCTGCGCTCTCGATGGCTTTGACGACAAAAATATTTAGATAATAATCGCGCGGAAAATTACCTAAGCCCATAAGCTCTGCTACGGCGGGACCATTGTTAACCTGGTGAACCGCGTGGGCATTCTCGTGTTGCAAAATTCCCGTCGTCGCGTTTCCGTCCGCATCTTTTCGCGCCAAGCAGAACTCAATGTCCATTCCCTCTGCAGGGATGCCCGGTTGACCTTGATAGGCCCATGGAGTGGAAAAGATATCGTTTAGGGATTCAATCGCACTGAGGACTTGAAGCGTCGACACATCCGCGAATTGATCTGTTGGGTCACCGGGTAGGCGGACCAAATGAACCACCACGGGGATGACATAGCCATCGGTTGAAGAACCGCGCTGAAAGGCGGATTCTCCAGTGGCCCGTTTCTGGGCTTTCGTATTGACCCAAGCTTGGAGAATTTTTTGTTCCTCTACCAAGATGTTTGGGTTTCCGGCGATTCGAGCATTTCTGATCTGATCACTCGCGCAGGGCACGAGGTGTTGACTCCATGTGACTTGAAGCATCGCAAAAGCCATTATAACTAAAGGCATTAAGTTTTTGTGTTTCATTATTTCTAACCATTCTGTGTGTACTAAATAGATGATAAGTTATAATTAATTAATAAGTCAACTGCGTACTATTTGTCACGTTGCGCTCATAAAGCCGTTTTATAGGCTAAAATAGCAGGTATGCTAGGGGAGGTCGTTCATTCAGGGGGGAAAACTCGAGCGCTATTTTTCAGTCGAGAGGTGAAATATCGTCTGTTACGCACTTCATTGAACCGCGCAACAGACGGCGGTATTGGAGATCCACTCTGCTGGTACCATCACGATCTCGCCGATTCGTCAAAATATTGAAGCGGAAGAAGCAGCGGAGGCACTCATTAAAAATAACAATGATCTCTTCAATAGGTTATCTTGAGTACCAGGAATGACTCCGTCCCCAAATGCTCCCTGCCTGCGCTCCTTTCGGAGCTACTTGATTTTCATAACGCAACCCCGGGCCGAGGCCCGGGGCTAAGTGCCTGCACCGCTTCGCGGTTTAGTTGGGACACAACAGTTGTGCCTTCTTCCCCAAGACTCTCTCCGCGCCCAAATCTCCCTCTGGTATTCACGAAAATGACTCTGTCCCCAGCTCCCTTTAACACGCGGTATTTTTATAATCGCTTAAGTTTAAAGTCGAGGTGCCGATGATGAATCGTCCTACGGGGTCTTCTCCCAGGAGACGATGCCCCCGGCCACCTGAGCTAACTCGTGCTCAACCTCTTGAATCCTTGAATCAATGAGACCCCAATACAGTATGCTTACCGTCCTGAACTCCATGCTAGAGTTGAAGAAACCGTTGAAGCACTCGCCAAAAAAGCAAGAGATGGCTCTCCATTTTCCTGTCAAAACAAGATTTACCTCGTTTCGCGTAGCTCACTGGATTCCCATGCGCCCAAGCTTAGCGCGCCTTAGGCTTGCAACTGCGGCTTCGCTCAATTAGCCCACCTTCATGAGCTCTGAACTCGAACAAGATCCCGAATACGCCCTTTCCAAGGCCGATGGCTTTATGCAGCACGCAAAAGACGTGGACTGGTTCGAAAAAAACGTGCCCTGCCAAGTGGCTTGCCCGGCTAATACCTACATCCCCGGTTATCTCGAAGCGGTAGCAAAAGGCGAATACGAAGCTGCCTATCGGATCAACCTTCGCGATAACATTTTTCCCGCCGTCCTCGGCCGCGTATGCACCCGTCCCTGCGAACCAGCCTGTCGTCACGGTTGGGAAGGGCTCGGCGAGCCAGTGGCGATCTGCTGGTCCAAGCGGGTGGCAGATGACTTTATGGCCGATCAAGCACCCACCGTGCTCGACCCCGTTTTCGCGTCCTCCAGCAAGCGTATCGCCATTGTCGGTGCCGGTCCTTCCGGCTTGGCAACCGCCCGCGAGCTCCAGCTCTGGGGGCACCAAGTTACCATTTTCGAAAAGCATCACAAGCCAGGCGGGATGATGCAGCAGGGGATTCCGGAATTCCGGCTTCCGCGTAACGTGGTCGATCGCGAAATCGCGCAGATCGAAGCCCAAGGGGTAGACATTCGTTGCGGGGTTTCGGTTGGGTCCGATATATCCCTCGCAACGTTACAGTCTGATTACGACGCAGTGATTCTCGCGGCAGGAACCTTCAAACCCAATCGACCAGAGATCGACGGAGTGGAGCTTGCGGGCGTTCGTCACGGGGTCAGTTTTCTCCAAGAAATTAACGAAAAGAAAACCGCTCCCATCGGCAAAAAAGTCGTGGTGATCGGTGGTGGGTTTACCGCCGTCGATTGCGTGCGGATCGCGCGTCGCCTTGGATGCGAAGATGTTACGATGGTTTATCGGCGCCAGGCGGCTCACTCTTATATTCCCGCCGAGGAATTTGACGCGCTCGAACGTGAAGGCATCAAACTCGAATTTCTTGCTGCCCCACAAGCCTTCCAGCCCGCCTCTAAGAGCACGGGGGCAGGGGATGCCGTAGGGACCGTTTCTTTCATCCGCACCGACGTGGCTGAAGACGGAAGCTTAGGTCAAATCGAAGGCAGTGAGTTTGTGCTCGAGGCGGATACAGTATTGCTCGGCACCGGCCAGGCACCGAACCGCGATTGGCTTGATTCGGATATCGACGCCTTACCTGAATCGACCTTCTTGACTGGCGACTTTATTACCGGTCCAACGTCTTTGATCGACTCCATCGGGCACGCAAAAATATGCGCCCGCCGAGTCGACGAATTTCTCATGGGCGAAGACCGGTTCGAAAGTGGCTACCTTGTAGAAGACATTCAAGGAGGGAGCACCGGCCGTACCCGCGGGATGGACGAAATCGAGCGCCAAGATCTTCCTATGTTACCCATGGCCGAGCGCGGGGTCACCGACGAAGTCGAGTTAGGCCTTCCCGAAGCGCCGGGCAAAACCGAAGCCTCGCGCTGTTACCTGTGTAATTTCAAATTCGAGATCGATAACGACCTGTGTATTTACTGTGACCGCTGCTTGCTGGTGATGCCGGTGGAGAATTGTATCGTTAAAGTCAGCGAACTGATCTTCGACGAACAAGACCGAATTGCGGGAGTACAGCGCTCGTTAAATAACGCCGATTACAATCACCTTTACCTCGATCAGAACGAGTGCATCCGTTGCGGTGCCTGCGTCGAAGTGTGTCCCGTGGATTGCATCACCCTGCAAAAAGTAACCCATACCTGCCGCGCTAAATGTAAGTAAGTCGGGCCGAGGAACGGGTGGTAAAGATGCGGGCGATAAACCTTGGAGCGCCGACGTTCCCGTCGGCATCTTTATCCAATGCTCTTTCTCGTTCGAATAGTACGGTTCCAACGGGATAAATCCCGTTGCGAAAGTGCCCGTATTAGAACCCGCCAGCAACGGTTGAGTCCTTGTTTCGAATTCCGAAAAGATGCTGAAAGCATCGAACTTAAAAGCCCCAGGCTTCAGCCTGGGGTTTGGCATGTACCATCCGTTGGGTGCTTAAAGTACGCCGGAAGGGTTGAGCTATGGATGCTGAAAGCATCGAACTTAAAAGCCCCAGGCTTCAGCCTGGGGTTTGGAATGTGCAATCCGTTGCGTGCTGAAAGTACGCCGGAAGGGTTGAACTATAGATGCTAAAAGCATCGAACATAAAAGCCCCAGGCTTCAGCCTGGGGTTTGGCATGTACAATCCGTTGGGTGCTGAAAGTACGCCGGAAGGGTTGAACTATGGATGCTGAAAGCATCGAACTTAAAAGCCCCAGGCTTCAGCCTGGGGTTTGGCATGTGCAATCCGTTGCGTGCTGAAAGTACGCCGGAAGGGTTGAACTATGGATGCTGAAAGCATCGAACTTAAAAGCCCCGGGCTTTAGCCTGGGGTTTGGCATGTACGATCCGTTGGGTGCTGAAAGTAGGCCGGAAGGGTTGAACTATGGATGCTGAAAGCATCGAACTTAAAAGCCCCGGGCTTCAGCCTGGGGTTTGGCATGTGCAATCCGTTGCGTGCTTAAAGTACGCCGGAAGGGTTGAGCTATAGATGCTGAAAGCATCGAACTTAAAAGCCCCGGGCTTCAGCCTGGGGTTTGGCATGTACAATCCGTTGCGTGCTGAAAGTACGCCGGAAGGGTTTTTACAAGCAAGTGAACATGATCAGGCATCCCGTTAATTCGGATCGGAACCGCCCTCAATTTTCGGACGATTCATGACATATATGAATACATCTGCGGCGCGATATCTTTGGTGATCGTTGGCTCCCTCCCTTTGATTGAAAAAATGATGTGGGCATAATTCGCATGAAGAGATTGGGACATGGGAATAATGCATCCTAGTTCAACCCTTCCGGCGTACTTTCAGCACGCATTAGGATGCACGTTCCGAAACCCCAGGCTGAAGCTTGGGGCTTTTACGTTTGATGCTTTCAGCATCCTCGTTTCGGATTTCGAATTCCAAGTCTGAGTTCTAATACGCCCCCCTCACATGGTATCACTTAGGTGCCTAGCTCATGCTACACCTGTTTCCTGCAAGGCGATTCCCTTCCCGTTGCCCGTCGTTATCCAGCTTTATACCCCCTTCAAAACGTCTCATTTTCACTATAGTTGGCTTTTCTTTGACTTTTAAAAACTCCGCTGTTAGCGCGCTCGCATGGAATTAACGCAACTCATCGACCGGCCACTCGCGGTATTTGATATCGAAGCAACTGGGCTAAATCGCATTGCCGATCGGATGGTCGAAATCTCGATCATCGTTTTGCATCCTGATGGACGTGAAGAGAAGCATTTGTTTCGCACCAACCCCGAAATGCCTATCCCGGTTGAGTCGACCGCGATCCATGGCATCACTGATGACGATGTGAAAGATTCACCGACCTTCAGTCAGATCGTCGATGAGTTGGAACAAATTTTTGACGGTAAAGATATCGCAGGCTACAACCTGATTCATTTTGATATTCCTATGCTCGAAAACGAATTTAAGCGCTGCAAGAAAACCTTCGTGATGAAGGGGCGTCGCGTCATTGATGCACAACGGATTTTTCATCGCAAAGAGCCTCGCGATCTCACCGCCGCCTTGAAGTTCTATTCGGGTGAAGCGCATCTCGGAGCGCACAGCGCGGAAGACGATGTAATTGCCACCATCAAAGTGATTCAAGGCCAACTCGTTAAGTATGACGACCTACCCGAGACCATGGATGACATGCATTTGTACTGCAATCCGCGCGACCCAAATTGGGCGGATAAAATGGGTCGACTCAAGCGGGTTGATGGCGAAATTTTGATCAACTTTGGTCGCAAACAAGGCCAGTCCGTGGCGACCCTTGCGCTTAAGGACCCCGGGTTTTTGCGCTGGATTATTAAAGGTGATTTTCCTTCGGACACAAAGTCGATCATTCAAGGCATCATGGATCAACAAGCGGATAAGCCGATGAGCTTAGGCAGTGCCTTTGATAAGGTAGACCCGCCTAAAAGCTAGTCTTCTTGACGCCAAAAGGCTCGTGGGCCGAACGTTGACAGGTTCTATGTGCAAACGTACAGATGAGCATGGATAATCCTAACGAGCTCAAGCCGAATACCTATTTTATCGAAGTGTCTGGTGCGGGAATTCCCGAGGTGGACGGTCTGTTTGTTCCCTCCGTTGCGCCTCCAGCTAAGTCCGAATCTGGAACCGTCTCGAGTGTTGGCTATTGGAATGGTCGCATGGCCTGGGATCGCGCCGACGGAAAATCCGAACGAAGTCCGGCACTATCGTATTCGAACACCTATCGCTCCTGGCGAATTTGTCGCCTGGATGGTCATCTCGCCTACGACATGACCTGCGAAGATGATCTCCCGCCAACGGATCGCGAATGGCATGTGTACAAAAAAGGTGTGGCCCCCGCGCCGAGCCTAGTTTTGCATCACTACGATCCACGAGAGCCTTGCCCTGAACCAAACGTAGTCTTTGTTCTTGGTGGCCCCGGCGCAGGAAAAGGGACCATGTGCGAACTTGCAGAATTGCAGCTTAATTGGGCTCATCTATCTAGCGGTGAATTGATACGAGCCCAATACGAGGCTGGAGGAGATGCGATAAAAGGCATGGAAGCTCACCTTGCGGCTGGCAACTTGGCTCCGTCTGATATGGTGGTGACTCTACTCAAAAATGCGATGGAACGAATCACAAGGACCACGGGTAAAACCAATTTCTTGCTGGATGGATTTCCTCGTTCCTCAGAAAATATTGAGGCGTGGTACGCGGCCTTCGGGCGAGACGCTGAACTCCCAAAAATGCTGTACTTCGAATGCCCGTATCCCGAACTCGAAAAGCGAATTCTTGGCCGCGCGAAGTATTCGGGGCGTTCGGATGATAATGTGGAAAGCTTGAAGCTTCGCTATGACACCTTTAAGGCGAAGTCACTTCCTATGGTGGAACATTTTAAAGCCTTGGGCAAGTGCATCGAGGTGGATACCAGCCGAGATCGTCCGACGGTGTATGATCTCGTGGCGAAGGAGCTGGCGGAGCATACGGATCAGGACTGCGCCGCGAAGCCGCTCACCGAGCGAGCGGAAATGTTATTGGGTTTGAGGCCGTATCCGAAACGTGATGCGTAGTCAGGTGTGAACTGAGGTGTGACAGCTGGGATCAACGTGCTCGATTACAGTTTGATTGCCTGAACAGGGTTGTTTGCCTTGGTCAAGGTCAAGGTCAAGGTCAAGGTCAAGGTCAAGGTCAGGGTAAAGGTAAAGGTAAAGGTAAAGGTCAAGGTTCGGGGTTAGATGTTCCTCGATCAAAGTGGCAGAGGCGTCCCGCCTCCGTGCGAGGGCATACGAACCCTGCCGTATCCTGAGGCGTGACGCCTCAGCCATGTCGTTTGAATTTCTGCCACTCAATGGCGGGGACATTTTGGACTCTGCCACTCAATGGCAAACCCAAGACCTTGATTTGCAGAACGTGAATCGCCGAAGGCCAAGGAGCGGCGGTTTCCAACCGCCGACACAGGGCGAGAGATCCGCGTGATTTGTCTCGATGAACGGTCTGATTTTGATCGCAGAGTCGTCGCGCCACAGCCACCATATTCATAGTGCACGCCAGACATTCGTTTCAGGTTGGCCAGACACTCGTTTCAGCTTGGATGCTGCGAATAGACAGATTTGACCGCCGGCTGACCGGTGTAGTTTGGCCCCGCGTCATCGAGCGCGCCCACATAGGTAAATGGAAAGGATATCACTCTGTGGACTTGGTTTGACTCCAGTTGGAGGACTTTTTTCCGGTGGTCAAAATCAAAGCCGGCTTCTTTCAGCAATCGTAACGCTGGGCGCGCCAAGCTGCATCCCGCTTCGTCGACCAAAAATGAAGGGTCTAGGTTTGCCGCGAATAGCCCGGTAGGTTTTAACCAACCCGCGGCGCGTTGCAGGACATCGAGTTTATCTCCGAGATAATGCAGGCCATGCACGCAGGTGATCAAATCAAAGCGCTCTGTAGGCTCCCAGGTATGGACTGAATCCACCTTCAGCCGTACGTTGGTTCCTTGAAGTTCTGGCGTAAACATCGCCACCAAATCGAGGCCAATGAGTTCAGTCGGTTGGTCTTTTGTAGATAATTTTTGAGAAACTTCTAAAAGCGCCCGGCCCTCGCCGCAGCACAAATCCAACCAGCGCACAGGTTCCTCAGAAACGGGGAACTGTTGACGCTTCCTTAACCAGCTAAGCGGGTCTAAGCCAACATCTTTGGCGTAGCTGTTTTCGCCGGTTGCCTGGCGTTTTCGATTCATGGCGTTGTTGGCAACCACGGGCGATTTTTCGAGTTCTGAGTGAGATTTCATGCGCGCTGGAATGAGAACGTACGAGTGTGTTGCTTAGAAGTTGAGGATGAGTTCAAATGCAATTAAAGTGGCAGAGGTGTCCCCGATTATATCACCGGGCATAAGTCTACGCCCCGCCTCTGTGCGAGCGCATACGAACCCTGCCATATCCTGAGGCGAGACGCCTCAGTCACTCTAAGCCTAGCCCCAAAGAGATTCGGGGTAGATGCCTTGTTCGATCAAGGCACGGATGCCAGCCTGAACCGCAGGCTTGTCATCTGGGAAGGTGACGCCCATCCACTGGTCTTGGCTGCTCATGACTTCGCAACTTCCCCAACCTTCGTTGATCATTTCGTCCATCAAAATCGGAATGTAGAATTCGCCTTTTTCTGGGTTGTCCAAGTTGCTGAGAAATTTCTTAAAGCTGGTTTCGAGGCGGTCGAAGACATCTGGATTGTAGCCCCAGAAGTTCATGGAGACGACTTCGGATCCGTTGAGTTCTTTTGGTTCGCCTTCGAAGGTTGCGGAATAGCTTCCGTCTTCCAGGCGTTCGACTTGGTGGCATTCTTGAATCTGTTTGAGGTAGCCGTTGTCGTCCGTAGCGCAAATGCCACGTGAGACAGCGCCGAACTCAGACAAGGTTTTGGGGAGCTCAAAACCGACCATGCAGTTTTTGCCGGGTTGGCCGTCAAGTTCGACGAGCTTGTCGTGGATTTGTTGGAAGGCCGAACGGCCATAAAAATCGTCTGCGTTTAATACTGCGAAAGGACCGCTGACTTGTTCGCGGGCCACGAGCATGGCGTGTCCGGTGCCCCAGGGTTTGGTGCGTCCTTCGGGAAGGCTGAAACCTTCTGGAAGATCTTCGAGACCTTGAAAGGCGTAGCGAATGGGAATGCGACCTTCGAAATGCGGCTCCATGACTTCGCGGAAATCTTTTTCGATGTCTTTGCGAATGATGAAAACAACGTCGCCAAAGCCGGCTTGAATCGCATCATACACCGAATAATCGAGGACGACCTCTCCGTTGGGTCCGACGGGGTCGATTTGTTTCAGACCGCCATAGCGACTGCCCATGCCTGCTGCGAGAACGACGAGAGTTGGTTTTGTGCTCATTTTATTTTCTTCGGGTTGCAATTCGACCTCCCTGATATAGTCCCAAGCTCAGAAAAAAAGAAGAATCGATGGAACATCCAGCTTATACCTTTAAACGCCGTGTCTTTGTAGCAGAAATCGACGCGGAGGCCTTTGAGTACGAACACGAAAAAACCGGAGCGCAGATCCTGTCTTTGGTGTGTGAGGACGATAACAAAACCTTTGGCGTGACCTTTCGCACCCCGCCGGAAGATTCGACGGGGATCGCACATATTCTCGAGCACAGTGTCTTGGGTGGGTCGCATAAATATCCGGTCAAAGAACCGTTTAAGGAGCTTCTGAAAAGTTCGGTAAACACTTTTTTGAACGCGATGACCTATTCGGATAAAACGGTGTATCCGGTGGCTAGCCAAAATCTAAAAGACTATTACAACTTGGTCGACGTGTATCTCGATGCAGTCTTTTTCCCGACCTTGCATCGCCATACCTTCGAGCAAGAAGGTTGGCATGTGGAACTCGAAACCCCGGAGTCCTCTCCGATTTACAAGGGGGTTGTGTTTAACGAGATGAAGGGGGTGTATTCATCGCCGGACGAAACCGCGGGACGTTTGATCGAGCGCTATCTCCTCCCTGAATCGACCTACGGGCATGATTCGGGTGGCGATCCGGCTGCGATCACGGATTTGACCTTCGAGCAGTTTTGTGAATTTCATCAGCGCTTGTATCATCCGTCGAATGCGCGGATTTGGTTTTATGGTGACGATGATCCGACGGAGCGTTTGGACCGTTTGGATGCGGTCTTATCGCAGTTTGAGGCGCGGGATCCTCGTAGCGCGATTGTGCGTCAGACCCCTTGGACGGAACCACGAAAAGCGAGCGATCGTTATATCGCGGGGCCGGACTCCCTGGAAAATCCGTCGAGCTTTGCGGTGCAATCTTGGATGCTGGGCGACTCCGACAATCGGGAGGAGCGCGCGCTTTTGTCCTTGCTGAATTACTTGCTGACCGGAAAACCCGGGAGTCCCCTGCGGCGCGCCTTGGTTGAGTCGGGTCTCGGTGAAGATCTTGCTGGACATGGATTTTATGCCGGCATGGAACATATGATTTTTTCAACTGGCCTCAAAGGGGTTGATGCCGGCGACACGGCTGCGGTGTTCGCGTTGATTCAGAAAACGCTGGAAGATGTCGCGAACCAAGGCTTTAGCGAAAAGCAGATCGAAGCCGCGATGAACATTAGCGAGTTTCGCTTACGTGAAAATAACACCGGTCGGACCCCAAGAGGCATGGTCTACATGTTGCGCGCGATGTCCGATTGGCTTTACGAGCGCGATCCATTGGTGCCGCTTCAGTATGAGCCCTTGCTGAAGGCGGTGAAAGAGCGGATCGCTTCTGAGCCCAATGTGTTCGGTAATTTGCTACGGAAATACATTCTCGATAATCCGCATCGCTTGGATCTTGAAGTGCATCCCGATCCAGACTTGCAAGACGAACTCGAGAAAGCCGAGCAGGATTGTTTGGATCAACTCGAAGCCGAATTGACGGCTGAAGATCGAGTAGCCTTGGCCGAAAATACCCAAAAGCTTTTGGCGTTGCAGGAAACCCCTGATAGCCCTGAGTCTTTGGCCACGATTCCTCAACTCGCACTTTCGGATGTGGGTACCACCGTTAAACCTGTGCTGCGCGAAGTCGAAAAGGGTGAGGGGATTGAATTCTTATCGCACGATCATAATACCGAAGGAATTTATTACCTTCGCTTGGCCTTTGATATTAAAACCGTTCCGGTTGAGTGGGTGCCGTATATCCCGCTGTTTGGTCGCACCTTGAAGGAGATGGGCACCGCGAGTTATGATTTCACCGAGATCACGGAAGAGATCGATCGTCGTACCGGTGGTATCGGGGACTCAACCTACACCGGTAATTATCGCTGGACCGAGCAGTTTCAGGCCCGCCAAATTATCGGTGGAAAAGTCATGGCTGATCGTGCAGAGGGTTTATTTGAGCTCCTTGAAGAAATGCTTCTCCGACCGGATTTCAGCGACAAAGAGCGCTTCCGTCAAATGGCTTTGGAAGAAAAAGCGGGGGAAGAATCTTCGCTGATTCCTGGCGGTCATTCCGTGGTGCGCACGCGTTTGATGGCGCGGTGCAATGCGTCGAACTGGTTCGATGAGCAGATCGATGGCGTAACCTATCTCTTCTGGTTGCGTGAATTGATCGAGCGGATAGACCGTGATTGGGATGAGATCGAGTATATTTTGCGTTCCATGCACGAGCTGGTTTATCAGCGAAATGGCTGCACTGTTTCCACTGTAGTAGATGCAAAAACCGAGGCGAAGCTTCGTCCTCGCTTGGATGCCTTTCTCGAAAAATTACCCAAGCATGACGCGCCGATCCAGACCTGGTCGACTGGCGAGTATCCTGCTAATGAAGCCTTGCTCTTGCCCGCTCAGGTGAACTACGTGGGGCAACTACTCGATCTAAATTCGGTTGGGTATGAACACCATGGGTCGATTCATGTCATCAGTCGCTATTTACGTACCGGCTACCTTTGGGATCAAGTTCGTGTCATGGGCGGGGCGTATGGCGCGATGTGCAACTACGATCGTGTGAGCAATACCATGGGCTTCCTGTCGTATCGGGATCCGAATGTGAAGCAATCACTCGACGCCTATGCAGGCACGGCAGACTTTCTCCGTAACGCGGATCTGAGCGATTCGCTGATCGGGCAGGCGATCATTGGCATGACGGGTGATTTGGATCAGCCAAAGTTGCCACCGGCCAAAGCGCATGCGAGTTTCACTTGGTATCTTTGTGGGATCACGGATGAGGATCGCCAGCAGGTTCGGGATGAAATCCTCGGCACGCGAAAAGAGCATTTTTTGATGCTCGCGGATGCACTCGAAGGCGCGGCGCCCACTGCGGAAATGTGTGTCTTGGGCAACGAAGAAAAGATCCGTGGCGATTTGGATGCGGTGTTAGGCGACGACTTGGTGTTTACCTACTTGAATGCCTGATGGTTTTGACGTGGTTTTCGGCTACGGCGGCTGACCTCCGTTTTGTGGGGAGCCGGGTGCTTATCTTTGCAGGCGTCTCAATTCTTTTTGATCTAAAAAAAACAGCGCGATTTTCTCATGCCAGGACTGTGGCAGAGTGACGGTCGCCTTCGCGGATCATGGGGCATGTTGAGACTCTCGAACACGAACATGTGGGTTGTGTCTTATCGTAGCTCAAATATTCGGCGGTTGGAAACCGCCGCTCCTTGGCCTTCGGCCATGGGGACGTCGCTGATATGCTAGCTAGGGCAGGACGAAATATTCAACGAGGTCGATGTCTTCGAGATCGTTCGACTTCAGTTCACCTTGAAACTGCGGTTGTTGGTTGAAGGGCTGTAGCTCAAATTCATATACGGTGCCGATTTTGTCGTGGCGGTCCGGGTTTACTTTTTTGTTTAAAATCCCGAAGCCGTAGCCTGCGAAGCGCTTGTCGCTGAAGGTGCCAGAAAGGACTTCTACGAGCTCGTAGGCCCCCGCGTTAAGTGTAGACCGGTAGGCACCCAGTTGTTCCACGGTGCCGAAAGAGCTGAGCTCGGTGAGCTTGGCCCGAACCCGAGCTGTTTGAACACGTGGGCGATTTTCCCAATCGGTTTTTGCCGCCTCGTAGCGTGGTTTAAATTCTTCGTGACGCAGAGCACGTGAGAGTAAGCGGATATGCGATACGGAGCCTTTCCAGGGAAACCCATATCCTAATTCTTCGCCGAAAAGAACCGGCCCTAGGGACCAGCTCGGCCGCCCTTTGAATTCAGGAACGTAAAATTCGACCCCGTTAACGCGAACCTGAAGTTCTTCGGGTTGGTAGGAAAGGATGACGTGAAAGGGCTCGCCAGGAACCAGGTCGCCAAGAGGGAATTCAGCTCCGGCTGGATGATCTGTGGTGCGGAGTTTTACGATGGCTCGGTTTCCTTTTTGGCCGATCATGACGTTTTCGCGGCCTTTGCCTGCGGTAAAACTCATCATGCGTGCTGGGCCCTGCTGGTTGGCCTCCGCGCTGACGAACAAGGCTTCCACCGTGAAGGCTCCGGACTGCGCCACGCGATTATAAAAGGTCCGGGTTTCAAGCTTTGGATTGCCGTGTCCGCCTTTGCCGCGCATCACCAATTCATGCCGATTTCCAATGTAGGCTTTGTCGTAGGGAAATAGGTTAAAGGGGGTGACACCGTCGGAGGCTTTGTTGTCGGTCGCGGCATTTTTCCATTCGTAGAATAAATCGAGGTCACCGCCGGATTGGGTTGTGAGCCCATCTTGCTGTGGAAAGGGGGAGTCAACCGTTTCGCCGCCTGCCACCCAGAGGTCGGGGAAAAAGTCGGCGTATGGATTCGAGGTGATTTTTTTCACCGATTCCATGCGCTTAAAGTCGGCGCTGAACGTCCCAAGATAAATCTCGATGGCTTTGCCGCCGGCTTTGATTTTATTGGCGCCAGGCCCCTCGCGAAAGGGACCGGTAAAGCAAAAGTAGCTGGGATGGTTTGACCAGCGAGGGTGATAGGCTTCGAAGCCATCAATCCCGGGGGCTTGGTGAATGTTTATCATCCATTTTTCGCGCGTGATAGCATTTTGCAGGTAAAGGTTTCGGTGTAGCCCGTCGAACATCCACATGACGTAACTGTTGTCGGGCATCATGGAGGACCAGCAGCCTCGGTCCATAAAGTACCAGCGCTGTGTTTCAAGATTAGCCACGCCTCCTTTGGGCCAAGGGAATTGGCCGGATGCGAGTTTGCCATCGCGGGAGAGTTGGAAGTTATTGATCATGGTGGGATGACCATTCCAGACGAGACTTGATTTGGCTGCGTTTTGCTTTGCTCCGCCGCCTTGCCCCGCATGAATGGGAAGGCGATGAAGCTCGCCCCAAGAGGGGAGGTTGTTTCCTGGGCCTGGTTTGCTGGCGACGATGGCGTAGTCGATCTTTGTTTCTGGATCGAGCCAGGTGTCGGCTGCGTAGCCCTCGCAGAGGAAGGTTGGCTCAACCGGCTTTCCGGTGCTCGAAAAGGGGAGGGTGAAAACCTTGTTTTTAATGCGGTCGGAGTAAACCACGGTTTGTCCGTCGGAACTCAAGAGAGGCTTTGAATAGCAGTTGAGGCTCGGGTGAATGGCCTGCTCTTTGCCCGTGCGTGAGTCGAAGCCCATGAGTTTGATCTGCTTGCCTTTGACAAAGACATCTTGCTGGTTTCCATGATCTTGAGCCCAGACCAAGCGGAAGTCTTTCGGCGTGGCCCACAGGGAGGTTGCAAGAAGGGCTTGGATGCAGAGCAGAGCCGAGCGTACAAGGCGTGGATTGAGTCGAATCAATTTCATAACAAGAGTGTTGGGGGCAAGCGGCTTGGTAGCAAGTCTTGCAGTCTTAAGAATCACTTAGGATGGCTGCCTAGCGTCTGATGCCTAGCTTGCGTCTGATGGCTAGCTTGCGTCTGATGTCTAGCTTGCGTCTGATGCCTAGCTTGCGTCTGATGATGTTGTGTCGTCTGGAAAGCGCGCGAGTAACGAGCGAGGGCGAGAGCTTCCTGCCACGCAGAAAATCGCGGTGCAGAGCCCCAGCACGAGGAAGGGGGTGGTTACCATTAATAGGGCGAGCGTGTTGGCGATCCTTCCCGAGGTTTCGGGCGTCGCGGATGCGGTGAGTCGCGCTACTTCGACGAAGACCAGCACGGTGGTAATGGTGCCGAATAGCGAGCTCCATAGGCCGATTTTAATCCAACGTTTCCAGTTCTTCAAGGAGTCAACCAAAGCGACCCGTTCATCTGGACCGAGCCCTGGGTTGAGTGGGTCGGATTGGATTCCATCCAAAAGGCTTGGGGATGCGTAGGGCGAAGTGGACTCGGGTTGGCTTGAGTCGGCTGGCTTGTTCTGGTTGTCCGGAGAATCCATTAGGGTTGTATCAGTTAGAAGGTTGGTCAACACGTTTACCCACCTGCGGTTTAGAATACGAGGCCGGATCGAAGACTTTCTTTTTCTAAAAATTATCTTCGATCTAAGGCTGAGAGCTGGATATGCTTGGCCTATGACCAGCCAGAATCCTGAAGATTATCGCGAAAAACTCACCGAGCAACAGTTTGATGTTTGCTTTCTCAACGGAACCGAGCGGGCGTTTACAGGAAAATATTGGAATCATGATGAACGCGGAATCTACCACTGCGTGGCGTGTGAGACGGCTCTGTTCGACAGCGAAACCAAGTTCGATTCGGGGACTGGGTGGCCAAGCTATTTTCAGCCGATTGCGGATGATGTGATCGATTATGCGGAAGACCGCAGCCGTGGGATGGTGCGGATCGAAGTTCGATGTAAAACCTGTACGGCTCATCTGGGGCATGCATTTAACGACGGCCCGCCTCCGACCGGAAAGCGCTATTGCATTAACTCGGCTTCCTTATCCCTAAAGCCGTTTGATGCGGCGGAATAGCCTAGATCGAAGATCACAATTCGCGTGGCTTGATCTCGCGGGCATAGTCGGGATAGCGCGTAGGATCTTCGCCAACGTTTAAATATTTGAAGCGTTTGTAGAGCCAGAGCCAGTAGCCGGGATTCTCGCGAATTTCGAATTCCATGGCTTCGGTCATGAGCCGGGTTACTTTGGTGATGTCTTCGCGTGGATCAAAGCCGGAGCTCAGATCTAAACTCGATCTCACGTAAGCATGATAGGTGCCGTCTTTTTGCGGCAGACAGAAGCCGAAATGAACCTTGGCTTTGTTTTTTAACGCGAGGGCTGCGGGAGCCGAGGAAATCGGAACTTGGCGGTCGAAAAATTCGTGAAAGATCCCGCCGTTTCGAGGCAAGGTGTTTTGATCGAGTAGGAGCGCAATACGACCTTTGTTGCGGAGGCATTTTACCATGCCTCGCATGGCTCCTTGTTGAGGCAAAATTTCTTGGCCAGTTTGTTGGCGGAGTTTGATGAATAGCTCGTCCACCTTGGGGTTGGAAAGGGGGGCCGCGACACTCGCTAGGGGATAGCCCTTGGCCGCGATGGATTGTCCAAGCAATTCCCAGTTGCCGAAGTGGCCCGTGATCCCGACCCAGGGACCCTCGGTAAACAGCACCTCTGCTGAAGGATCAAATTTCACCCAACGTTCGATGCGTTCAAACGGCTTCCGCGAAAACCAAAAAATGTCGAGCACCACGATGCCGAAGTGCTGAAACACATCGCGCAGAATCTCACGACGTTCCTTCTCGGATTTTTTATCCCCAAAAACCAGTTGGAGATTGGCGTGGCCGACGCGCCGAAGTTTTCCGGAAACAAGATAAACGAAGCGGCTTAAACCGCGTGCAAGCAGAAGGAGCGCCCAGCGTGGAAGCAGGGGGATAAACCAGAAGGCGAGGCGGGCCGCCGCGGTCTGGATAGCTTGCTGGATGGGTTTGGGTTTACGCGCCATGTAGTACGATGATTTCAAGCGAATGCAGGTCGCTGAATCGAGAGGAAAAGCGAGTGAAGCCGAAAAAATGCACTGCGTATGGTCTGTATGCTCCTCACCCGTTTGGCGATGCGCCGATAACCGTAGGTTTTTACTTTGTACAACGTGATTGGAAACGAAGATGCAGCCAATGGCCTATGCAGTTGGTTTTCCGCCGCAGACTATTGCATTTGGTTTACTGCCATTTGGGTTACTTCCAAAGAAGCTGAACAAGAAGCTGAGCAAGGAGCTGAGCAGGAAGCTGAGCAAGGAGCTGTGCAGGAAGGTGAAGAGGGGAACGTAGGGGAAAAAAAGTGGGTCGGGCGGGGTTCGAACCCGCGACAACAGGATTAAAAGTCCCGTGCTCTACCAACTGAGCTACCGACCCAATTTTCCGTTAAAATAACGTTGCGCGAGGTCATACGCATCTTTTCTAAGTGATGTCAAAGCCTAGAATCGAAAAAAGTTAAGAATCTGTATTTAAGTCCTCTTTTGAAGGAACTTTTGAGGGAGTGTGCGAGGGTTCAATGGCAGGATCCAGAGCGAGATTTGCTGTAGTCGACAGCGTGGGTTCGGCCACCTGTTCTTCGGCTTGTTCTGAAATTGTTTCTGGTAGGTCGCCCCGAAGAAAGCGTTCCAGTGCTTCGCGGGCCGCGTTCATTTCTGCATCTCGTTTACTGGTGCCACCGCCGGTACCGATTTCATTCCCATTGAGGCTTACTCCAGCGGTGAAATACCGTTCATGTTGAGGGCCAGTGACTTGGATAATATAGTAGCTCGGATTTCGGGTTCCCAGGGCCTGCAACCGTTCTTGCAAAGCTCCTTTGGGATTGGCCGCTTTTTTATTGCCCATCAAGTCGGACAGAATGGGGATAAAGTGAAGTTGAAACATGGCCTCGCAGGGTTTCATCCCTTTGTCCGAAAAGGCGGCTCCAATGATTGCTTCCACTGCGTCGCAGAGGTTGGAAGCACGTTCACGTCCGCCACTGTTTTCTTCGCCCCGCCCTAGGCGGAGGGATTGGCCGAGCTCAAGCTTGGCACCAATTCGAGCCAAGGTCTTACTGTTGGTGAGTGAACTGCGGAGCTTCGTCATTTCCCCTTCGGGCTTGTTGGGGTAGTTTTGATATAGATAGCTCGCCGCCATCAAGCCGAGCACCGCGTCCCCCAAGAATTCGAGGCGCTGATTGTCCACCATGACGTCGCCACCAGATTCGTGACGAAAAGAAGGATGCGTAATCGCTTCTTCAAGCAGGGATTGATTTTTAAAGCGGATGCCGAGGCGGTCTTCCAAGGCGCGATGAAGGTTTTTTCGTAGTCCGATCATGCTCGGGATAGCGTGGGGTTGGTGTTTTGCGAGGCAGGTTTAGGCTCTAGGGTGAAAGTTTTGGTGAAGCCGTTTGAGGCGGTCTGCATCTACGTGAGTATAAATTTGTGTGGTCGAAATGTCAGCATGTCCTAGCATTTCCTGAATGATTCGCAAGGGCGCACCGTTGGCAAGAAGGTGGGTGGCAAAGCTGTGCCGTAGGGTATGTGGCGAGACCTTGGCATGAATCCCCGCTGCCAGCGCGTGTTTTCGAATCATGACCCAGATCGTTTTGCGATTGAGAGGGCCGCCACCACGTGCAAGAAAGATTGTCCGTTCGTTGGTAGCCGGTTGGAAGAGCGGTCGGGTTTGATTGAGATAGTCGATGAGTCGGTCGCGGGCCGTTTCGCCCATCGGCACGAGGCGCTGCTTACGTCCTTTGCCAAAACATTTGAGAACTTTGGCATCGAGATCGAGGTCATCGATTTTTAAAGAGGTCAGTTCCGAAACGCGAAGCCCGGAGGCATACATGAGTTCGAGGATGGCTCGGTCGCGCTGACCGTGTTTCGTTTTTAAACTCGGTGCGTGTAGCAAGTTTTCGACATCCTCTTGGCTGAGAAGATCAGGAAGCACGCGGCGAACCCGAGGACTTTCCATGCTGTCAGTAATGTTGTGGGGCAACCACTTTTCTTGGTGCAGAAAGCGGAAGAAAACGTTGAGGGTGACGAGGCGCCGACGCAACGTGGCGGGTTTGAGTCCCTTCTTTTTCCCTTCGGCAAGAAAGTCAATCAGGTCGTTCCTCGTGACGTCTTCCAGCGGAATCAACTTGTTATGCCGGAGCAGGTATTCCGCCAGCCGTTCTAAATCCTTCGTGTAGGCCTCGCGTGTTTCACCCGATAGACCGCATTCGAGTTGAATGTGGTCCATAAAAAGATCCACCAAGCTTAGAAAACGAGGGGAAGCTTCGAGCGCGTTTAACGTACTCGGTTGATTCGGCTTAGGGGAGGGGGGATCACTAGGCATCTGCTTTTGCCAGCTGACTGTAAATGCCTAAGGCCAAGGAGAATCGTGAAACGTAAGCTTATTTGCAAACGGTGGGTTTGGTCGCTCCAGGGTAGGGGGCGATTTCATTCGCTGCGTACCCTTTGCTAGCAATGGCATGCTCGATATTTTTCCGAGCGACTTGCATCTTATCATAGGTCACAATGATCCCACCGGTATAGTCTGGGTTAAGCGGTTGGACTTTCATGCCTTGGCGAAGCAGGGGGTTGCTCAACGCATCAAAGCAGGGTTTTCCTTCTAACTCCGGAATGTTAATTGTTTCCGTGGTCATATTGCTGCGCCAGCAACCGGTGAAGCAGAGGCAGGAAAATAAAAAGAATGTGGTTAATTGGATGGGTTTCATGACTAAATGGTTTGTATAAGTGTTAAAATCGTTTGTTTCAAAATTGTTGTAGGCTACTTTTTTATTTGCCATTCTCAGAAGGCTTGTGTAGCTTATTTTCGCGGGGGCTGAAAGTTTTTCCTCGGGGATCCTCACCCCAAACCTCCTTGACTTTCAGTCCCTGCATTTTTTCTCCGCTTGCCGCTTTTTTCTCCGCTTGCCGTTTTTTTTCCCGTTTGCCTGTCTGAGTTGCTCTTTCCTGAGTTTCTTGCCTCGTATAGATGTGTGGGATCAAAACTTCTATGAGGCTTTTTCATTTTCTTTCAAGCTAGGGGCGTCGACTAAAGCTGTTTCTGATGAGAGCTCGTTATCTTCTGATGAGAGCCCGCTATCTTCTGATGAGAGCCCGCTATCTTCTGATGAGAGCCCGCTATCTTCTGATGAGAGCCCGCTATCTTCTGATGAGAGCTCGTAATCACCGCTTCTTTTCTCCTATGCGCCACGGTGCAGTCTTTCTGCGTTCAAAATCCAGTTTTTGGTCTATAATTTTGCTTTTTTTCGTCAGCACGCGGTGTATTTGATACCCATGAAGCATCTGGTTAGCATGTGGAATCTTTCCCTAATTTTTAGCGGCATCGCGATTTTGATCGGTAGCGGTGTTGGTACTGGCGTGTGGGGAGCCCCGCCAATTGAAATTAAAGTGACGGGTGATCGGGTTAATTTGCGCGCTGCTCCAGGATTAGGAGGGGCTTCCTTAGGTCGGGCTAGTCTTGGCCAGCGGTTAATCGCGCAAGAGATCGGTGCTGACTGGGTTAAGGTCATGGCTCCAGAAAACATCAAACTTTGGGTTTACAAGCCTTATGTGCGAGAAGGTCGTGTCGATACCAAGAGTTTACGCATTCGTTGTGGTCCTAGCCTTAATTATTCGGTTCTCGGTGAGCTTGCCCGTGGTGAACAAGTGACGGTGCTCGGGTCGCATGAAGAGTGGCTGTGGATCAAACAAACCCCACGAGCTTCGGTGTATATTAGCGCCAATTTTGTGCTGCCTGTCGTGCCTGGATCGGCCCCAAGCCTCGAAGAAAAGAATCAACCTGCGGCGTCCGTTTTCCCCAGCGCGGGTCGATCGCAGATGGCTCCGCGAACAGTTCCGCCCAGAGTTCCACGTCAATCCGCACAAGGTCAGCTCTCTGCACAAGGTCAGCCCTCTGCACCGCCTAGCGCGGCTCCGATTCGTCAAAACAGCGGGCCGGTTCCTTTTATCCCGCATCCAGATCAAGCACGAAAAGCACAGGTTGAGGCTTTAGCACAACCTGCTGTTGCGCCTAGACTCCCGAGTCCGGTACAACCCAGTGCTCAGGCGGTGCCGGTAAGACCTGCTTCGGGAACCACGGTTCGGCGTCCTGAGCAAATGGCGCCATCGCCTACGGGCTCTGCCCCTAATCCCACTGGAGCTGCTGCGACAACCTCGGTAAGACCTCCAAATCAAGGAGTAGCCATCGCGGAATTGCCTGCGGCGCCTTCTGGAATGAGCTATGACCCAGAGCAGGTGCAAGGATTACCTTGTCGGCTTGAAGGCGTGGTGAAAATCGCCTTGTTTAAATTCGGAAAGTCACCCTCTAAGGCGCGCTTAGTTGCGGATTACGAAGGCAAGGAACGAACCGTGTGTTACCTCCAAGAAAAGTTTGAAGGACTGTCTGCTTTTAAAGGGGATACCGTTGTGGTCCGTGGCACCGCATATTATGTTAAAGGTGTAACCTCGGCCTATGTCGTTCCGCGTACCTTAACTGCGATTCAGCCTTAACTGCGATTCAGCCTTGAATGTCATGTCTCCCCGTAAGACCCTTCCCCGTGACCGTTTAACCATTTTATTCCAACCCATTTACCTCATCAATTGTTAGAAATTTAGGAGAACCTACTACGTGTCCAAACCCCAATCGCTTCCTTTGAATGGATCATCTTGCCTGCGCTTTTTAGCCACTGTCTTGCCGTTAGTGGTGTTGGTGTTGGTCGGGATTTTGAGCCTCACTCAAACCAAGGTCGCGGGTGATTTTGGCATCGCTTCAGATCAAGTTCATTATGACATGGCGGTAGCGGATACGATTCGAAATTTTAAGGCGTACGGGGTCAATCCGCGCATTGCCGCCTCGGCCGAGCAGCATATGCTCTGGCAGGTGGCCGTGGCAGGAGTAGGGCTCTTTGTTGGCAATATCACCAAGGCGGCGCAAATCGCCAGCCTGCTCTTCGGTCTCTTGCTGGTGTGGCAATCTGTTCGAGTCGCACGGCTCCTCTTTCCTTTTGCCCCCTTTCAGCTCACGGCTGGTATCGCCGTGGCCGGATCATTATTTGTTCAAACCCAACTCGTTTCGGCTGGTCCGGGATTGGCCGCGGCGACGCTCTTGTTGGCCGGGATTGCCACCTACCTCAAAGGCTTGGACGCCAAGGGGGAGACGGCAGTTCTCCACGCGCGCTCCGCCATGTTTATTGGCCTCGCGGCCATGATCCGTCCTGAGCTCGCCTTCGCTTGGTTGGGCTTGGTGGTTCACGCCATGCTGCGTTCCTTCGAACAGAAATCACGGTTTAGTCCGGTTCATGTGGTGCTTCAAGCCGGGGTCGGACTCGCGATTATCGCCATCGCTTTTTGGCCTATGGTTAACCAAAATAAAAAAGCCATGGACGTGGCTTGGCCAATCGAAATGGATGCCACGGCCTTGCACCTTGGCTCCGAAGTTGCTCTGACACCAGTGGATCGCCTCGCCAGTGGGGTATATCGGGTTCTTGACGGGTTACCGTTTACTCAGGGCCTTGCTGGCATCGTGCTGCTCGTGATCTTTGTTCTCGGCTTACTCTTTGTTGTCATGAACCTCTCTCGTCGCCCTCAAGCGAAAAACAGCTTAGCCCTCTTGTTTGCATCCATTGGCGTCATGGTCGGTACCTTTGTGCTGGGAAATGCCTTTGGCGGGACTTCCGGTCTTGCGGTCGCTGGCTTAAGCCCCGTCTTGATCCTGTTCGCGGTCTTTGGATTTATTTTGTTTGGACTCGGGCTTTCAAAACGTGAAAACGGCTCCGCCTCTTCTGGCTCGATTTTGCTTTGGGGGGTGGCACCGATGTTCATTGTCATCAGCGGTGTAATCCAAACCAGTATACAACTCAAAGAACATCGGAAGACTACCGCGATGGTCAATCAAGCGCAGGGGGCGTGGAGCGTGTGGTCCAAGGACCACTCAAACCTTGGTCAACTGCGCATTGCCACAGACCGCCCAGGATGGTTTGGTCATCGCACCGACCATTCGGTTGAACTTGCCTTGGGATCCAATGCATCGCGTAACGCGCTGGCTTCGCTTGATATGGATTCGGGTAAAGTCGATATGAGTTCTTTTCGGAAAGCCATGCGACTTCACCGGCCAGATGCCTTGGTTCTTTTCTCACAAGGGGCGGCTGAATTCGCATCGCAAATTGAGCGTGCTCCCATCGCCTCCAGGCGTAAAATGGTTTCGCTTGAAGGCAAAAATGCACCTCAGGTGGTACTCTTCGATTGGCGTTAAACTGCTTTTATTTGCTGCTCTATTAATCCCCAGTTCCTACTCACTCATTTTTTTATCCTCATTGTTTAAACGGACACTTCCCTATGACTACTTCATCTAAAAACACCCCCTCTACAACTTCTGAACCCACACGACGCCAACTTTTACTTGGTTCACTAGGGGCAGCTGCAGTTGGAAGCTCGCTCACTCAACCGGTCATGGCCGAAGAATCTGGAGTGGTGTACGGGAACATTCAGCAGTCGATCGTTTGGTGGTGCTTCGGTGTCTTCGGTGAAAAATGGAGCGTAGAAAAAACCGCCATCATCGCGAAAAAATTGGGTTGCAAATCGGTCGAGCTGGTAGGGCCAAAAGATTGGGCTGCCCTAAAGAAGCACGACATCACCTGCGCCATCGCATCGAATGGAATAGAAGGACCTCCTTTCGTAAAGGGACTTTGTAACGCCTCGTATCATCAGCTCGTGACCGATTCGACAAATAAGATGGTTGATGCTGCGGCTGACTTCGGTTGCCCAAATGTCATCGCCTTCACCGGCATGCGCTGGAACGACGCGGAAGATCCAAAGAGCGGTGAGATCCCTCTCGAAAAAGGGATCAAGAATTGCGTGGAAGGCCTGAAGAAACTCGCACGCCAAGCTGAGAAAAAGAAGGTAACCATTTGCCTCGAACACCTCAATTCACGCGTTACGGGCGACGACAGCCGAGGGCATCCAGGATACTTTGGCGATCAGGTCGATGTCTGCATGGATATTCTCAAGCAGGTCGGCTCCGAGCGGGTGAAGCTCTTATTTGATATCTACCATGTTCAGATCATGGACGGTGATTTGGTGAAGCGTATTCGCGACTGCGGCGACATGATCGGCCATGTGCACACCGCGGGAAATCCGGGACGTCGCGAGCTCGATGACCAGCAGGAAATCCAATATCCCATTCTCATGAAAACCCTGCTCGATATCGGTTACAAAGGCTACGTCGGCCAAGAGTTTATTCCTAACGGTGACCCAGAAACCACACTCGCGGCGGCCGTTCGTCTCTGCGACGTGTAAAGCCTGACCTTCCGAAGGTTCGTTCCACCTTTTCACTCCTAGCTCCTCATGAAGTCATTGCTTTCAATCCTTTGCTTCTCACTGCTCTTTTCCCTTTCGGCCGATGCTCAACCCAAGCATCCCGAAGGGTTCAAAACCTTGAAGATTGGTGATGCGGCACCCGACTTTTCTCTCCCGGGAATCGACGGTAAAACGCATACCCTCGGTGAGTACACCGGCAAAAAAGTATTGATGGTGATGTTCACCTGTAACCATTGCCCATCGGCTCAGGCTCTCGAGCCGCGCTTCAAAGACTTCGTGAGGACCTACGAGCCCAAAGGCGTTTCCATCGTGGTGATTTCTCCCAACTCACCCAAAGGCATCCGCCCCAATGAACTCGGATACTCGCTTTATGGCGACGGTTTCGAAGACATGATCAAGCACGCCAAAGACCAAGGCTTCAACTTTCCCTATCTCTACGACGGTGAAACTCAAAGCACCGCAAAAGCCTACGGCTGCCTCGCCACCCCTCATGTCTTCCTCTTCGATTCGGAAAACAAATTGCGCTACAAAGGCCGCTTCGACGACTCACGCTTCCTCGATCCCGCTACCATCGATACCCATGATGCCATTGACGCAACCGATGCGCTTTTGGCGGGGAAAGAGATCGCGGTTGCCGAAACCCGGCCGCATGGTTGCACTACCAAGTGGGCCTTCAAAGAAGACCAGGTTCGAGAGCATAACGACAAGATCGAGTCTACTCCATGCACCATCGAAACCATCGACGATGTTGGCGTCGCTGCCTTGCTGCATAATGATACCGGTCGATTCCGCATGATCAATGTGTGGGCGACGTGGTGCGTTCCTTGTGTGCGTGAGTTTCCTGATTTAGTCGCGGTATCGCGCAAGTTTGGCCTGCGTGATTTTGAGTTCAATTCCATTTCCATGGACAAGCTTTCCCAGAAAGCCAAAGCCGAAGCCTTTCTCTCGAAGCAGGGAGCTGCCCCCGAGGCAAAGTTAGCCAAGGCGCTCAAAGCCGAGGGAAAGGCCACGCCGCATTTTCTCTACGAAGGGAAAACCAAGGATCTTGCTCAAGCCCTCGACCCGCAATGGCCTGGGCCCTTGCCGTACACCATCTTAGTCGACCCGAAAGGCGAGATCGTTTTGCGGCACAGCGGCATGATCGATGCGGAGCACTTGAACAAAGAAATCGTCGAACACATCGGTAAATACTACACGCCCAAGCCTTCCAAGAAGAAATAGGCCAAGAAGAAATAGGCCAATCGATTACAGGATGGCAGGGGGCATTTCCATGAAATCGCCGAAGGCCAAGGAGCGGCGGTTTCCAACCGCCGACAGTAGGATAGATCTCGTTTAGCCTGGGAGCCTATCGGACTTAGCAGATTCGGCTGCGAATTCCTCATTTTGGCCCATACGATCCGGATGAATCGATCAAATAGCTTCAACTATTCTCACGACTCGTCCAAACCGTCTGGTCTCAAACTGAGAAATCCTCGCTCGAAAGCCTAAGCCCGACAGACTCCTAGGAGCCTGTCGGACTTAGCAGATTCGGCTGCGAATTCCTCATTTTAACCCATACGATCCGGGTGAATCGATCAAATAGCTTCAACTATTCTCACGACTCGTCCAAACCGTCTGGTCTCAAACTGAGAAATCCTCGCTCGAAAGCCTAAGCCCGACAGACTCCTAGGAACTACCGCAACCAAATTAATGAATGGCGTGCCTACGCACCTTCGGAGCTTGTGTGATTTAACGACACGTATCCCCCGAGGCAAGCCACGGGGCTGCACCTTCGGAGCTTGTGTGGTTTAACGACACGTATCCCTCGAGGCAAGCCACGGGGCTAGGGGGCCTACGCACCTTCGGAGCTTGCGTGATTTAACGATACGTATCCCCGAGGCAAGCCACGGGGCTGCACCTTCGGAGCTTGTGTGGTTTAACGACACGTATCCCTCGAGGCAAGCCACGGGGCTAGGGTGCCTACGCACCTTCGGAGCTTGTGTGATTTAACGACACGTATCCCTCGAGGCAAGCCACGGGGCTAGGGTGCCTACGCACCTTCGGAGCTATTCGTCACGTAAAGCGGGTGCTATCTGGTAAAAATCCAAGCTTCTGGCGGCAGCAGCGGTCGTGGTGGTGGTAGCGGTCGTGGTGGTCATGATGATCGTGCGGGGCAAAATCTCCGGCCTAGCTATCGCTTTGCGCTTAAGCGCAGCTCGGGCATTTCCCGTAAAATTCAAGCTCGTGGTAGATCTCGCTGAAACCGTGCTTCTTTGCGATATCGATTTCGAGCTCGTGCACAGGGCAGGCAATCTCGAGCGCCTCGATGTTTCCACAGTCGGTGCAAATCAAATAATCGTGATGCCGATTTTTCAGGCGCAAGGTATAGTAAGCGGCGCGATCTCGAAAACCAAGTTTCTGAACCAATCCTTGCTGCTCAAGCCGGGTCATGAGGCGAAAGATCGTCGGCATTTCGTACTCTGCTTTTAGCGGGCCATTCTCGGCACAAAGTTCGTTGAGGCTCACCGGACCCTTCGCGTCGACCAGCGCTTTCAGGACTTCGATCGTGGCACGGGTTTTCCGCATGCCTGCTTCGGAGACTTGCTGCAATAGATGCTCTAGAATGTTTTGTTCTTCGTTCATGATAAACCTCAGTCGGAAGCTGCTTCAGGGATCGTAACCGGTGCTCAATGAGAGCTTCGTCTACGATCTAGCAAAATGCGAAGCAAACCGTATTTTGGGCTTAACACGAAGCCAATCAAAAACGCGATCCCAAAGAGTAGTACCATGGTCGCACCTGCGTGCAGATCCGTGACGATCGCAATAAGCAAGCCGGTCACCGCCAAACTTGCGCCGAGGATTCCGCCGCCCCAAAAAAGCAGGCGAGGGGATTCGACATAAAGCAGCAGGATCGCCCCCGGCGTAACCATTAATCCGAGGGCCAAAATAGTTCCGACCGCCTGAAAACTCGTAATTGTCATCAACACCAAAAGCACCATGAGCAAGATATTCAGACCTTGCACCGGAACGCCTAAACTCTGTGCTACGTTCGTGTCGAAGAGGTAAAGCAGTAACGGGCGTTGCAGCATCACAAGAGTGAGAAGCACTGTGATGCCAATGCCAAAAATAAACCAGAGGTCGTAGTCGGCTAAGGTCAAAATATAGCCGAGCAAGTAATGTTCGAGATCCATGGATTCGCCACTTTTCTGCAGCGCAATAACCGCAGCCGCAAAGCTGGCAGGGTAAAGGACTCCGAGTGCGGTACCTCGATCCAGCCGCGTGGTTCGCGCAATGATCACGGTGCCCAAGCTGACGATTAAGCACACGGTTACCGATCCAGCAAAGGCGCTAGCCGCTCCCAAGCCGAAGAGCAGGGCACCCGCTACCACCCCAGGGAATAAGACGTGACAAAGGGTTCCGGCAAATAGAGCTGAACGTCGTAGAATCACAAAGCCACTGAAGCAACCGTTGATGAAGCCGATCATCAGAGCTGCCAAGAGTGCGCGTTGATTAAATTCGTAGCCGAAGGCCGCTTCGATGCTTTCCCACATTAGGTGAGCCTAGCTTTTTTCCGGAGCTCTGCCGAACTCAAAATCTCCTGTGCAGGTCCGATACCCACCACGTGGCGATTGAGGAGCAGAATGATGTCAAACAGCGTTTCGGCTTCTTGTAAACCATGGTGGGTGGCAATCACAAGTCGGCCTTCACTGGCGAGCTCTGCAATCAGCTGGGCCAAAAGTTCATGCGACGGCGCATCGAGGCCGGTAAAGGGTTCATCTAGCAATAGGACGTGCGCTTTTTGCGCGATGGCCCGAGCGAGAAATACCCGCTGCTGTTGCCCGCCAGAAAGCTCACGGATTTGTCGGCGTTGAAGGTCTTCGAGCCGCATGGTTTCAACGGCTTGGTCCACCGCTTCACGGTCCCGCGCAGAAAAACGTTTAAACCACCCTAGTTGTGGGTAGCGTCCCATTTCGATTACCCCACGAACCGTAATCGGAAAGTTCCAGTCCACTTCGTCACGCTGTGGTAAATAGGCAATTTCATGCGACGAGCGCTGCACCGGTTGGCCGTTCCAGAGTCGCTCGCCCTGACTCGTTGGTAAGAGCCCAGCTAAGGATTTGAGCAGAGTGCTTTTGCCCGCGCCGTTGGGGCCGAAAATACCAACGCGTTGACCGCAATGGATGTCGAGGTTGACACCGTGCAGGGCGCAAATCTTTCCGTAATGTACGTGCAGGTCGCGCACCTGGAGGTGGTGATGCACCGGATCATGGCAACTTCCATCCCATGTCCTGTCCACGTGTTGGTCGGTGGGGTTGCTGGCTTGAGTATTCAGATCGATTTCCTGGTCCATGGGTTGCGATGAAGAGTCTACCATCGAAATTCTACCACATCGTCAAGGGAATGTTCGCCCCAGATCGTTGCTACTCGGGAAGCCTGCCCGTCTGGCTCAACCCGAACTTCCACCATGCTTTCCACGTCGCTCGTCCACTCGACTTCGATCGTAAGTTCCAGGCCCAAGGTCGCGATGGAAAGTTCGGCCTCCAGTTCCACTTGGCGGGCCTGCGGGGTCGCATCGTAAAGCGCCTTCCCTTCATGCGATACACGAAGCGTCTGCATCTTATTCGGTGAGCGAATCGTAATCCAGCAGGTTTCGGAAACGAGTTCCTCTGCATGATGATCCTCCGTCATTCCTTCTGCCACAGTCGCATCCGCCCCGGTCAACCTCACCAAGGGGAAGAGAACCGCGGTGCCCAAAAGGATGACGATAAAGCATTCGAATAAGGGCCAGGCACGCATGTTACTCTGAGGGCTTTTGGGTCGAGGACTTTTGGGTCAAACCACGCACGATGGCGTTGACGTTGTGGCGCATCATGTCCTCGTAGGTTGTCGAGGTGGCGGTTAAGGTGTCAGCGATCAGCGTGTCGCCAACCTTAACCCCGGTTTCACGATGAATCATCTGGATCAATTTATCATTGGCTAAAAACTCAGGGAAAATCGCGACGACCTTCTGCTTTTCGATCGACTGTACCGCGGCAGCAAGATCACTTGGGGTTGGGTTTTGGCTCTGGGAAAGCCCCTGAATTCCTAAGTACCGGAAGCCGAACTCATGACAAAAGTAATTGTAGGCTAAGTGCGCGGTAGCCAGCTTTCGGTCGCCACGTGGAATACGACCTACTTCCTTTTTAATCCAACGTGAGAGCTCGTCCATCTCCTTCGCATAGGCTTTTGCATTCGCTTCGAACATCGCCTTCTTATCCGGCGCAACGTCGGTCAAGGCCTCCGCCACATAGCGGGCCGCACGGCCCATGTGACGCGGGCTATGCCACCAATGCGGATCCAAGCCGCCCTGCGCATGCGAGGGGCAGCAGATGAACATCGGATTCGAGGTATCCACTCGAAGGGAGGGAATCCGTTTTCCAACTTCGACCAGGGGCTGCTTCTTGGTTAGGACAGCTGCGACTTTCGGCAAATAACTTTCCATACGCTTTCCCGAGGCGAGGACCAAATCCACTTCGCTTAGCTTCCGAAGATCACTTGCCGTCGGTTCAAAACGATGAGGGTTTCCGCCCGTCGGGAGCAGCTCCGTCACAACCACCGCGTCTTTGCCAATGGAGCGAGCTAAATCGCCAATGATCGGATGCAAAGAGGCCACCTGAATTCGATTGTCTTCACCTGATTCCGGGACCTGGGCCATCAAATCGTCAGGGCCGTAGGAGACAAGCGCAGCCGTGAACAGGGAAAGGCAAGCCAGCAAGCCTCGACGCGACTGAGCGTGTGGAGGGGATTCGGCGATGGGGAAGGGATCGCGCGTTGGTTCTTTCATCGGACTTCAGCTCCTCCCCATTCATACCGAACCCCTATGGCTACGGACTGTGCTGAGCCGGATTTTTCGCGGTCATCAAAGCTGAGCTGCGCGGTTAAACGTAGGCGATCATTACGATCTTCCGCGTAGGGTATAAGAACCATCATCGGGGAAATACGCGTACGCGCTTCCTCTTCCCCAATGCCATCGACATAGCCGAGGCGAAGACCGGTTTGCACATAATCATTCATGCCCAAAAGGACTTGAGAATAGCCACCAAATTCGCTGTCCGAACGGCTTCCTTCATCGAAGTCCAGCTCCCGGAACATCATTTCATTCTGGAACGTAACCGAACGTCCGCCTGGCTCAAAACCATTTTCGCGCCAAAGATAAGTTGCATCTAAACCGTAGATCGTCGCGTCGCCATCGTGTGTTTCACCGTGTGCAACTGAAGCACCAGCGGTGAACTGATGAAAGTCATTGGCCGCATAACGAACCATAAAACGAGAGGTGATCAGGTCTCCTTCGATCTCTCCAGCGGACTCATGCTCGTCGTCATGCTCATCACTGTGCTCGTCACTGTGTTCATCATCATGCTCGTCGTCATGATCATCATCGCCGTGTTCATCATCATCATGATCTTCGTCACCATGTTCATCATCATGGTCATCATCATGGTCATCATGCTCTTCACCGTGGTCGTCATCGTGATCATCATGTTCTTCATCGTCATGGTCATCACCGTGATCATCATCATGGTGATCGTCATCATCGTGACCTTCGTCATGGTGATCGTCATGCCCTTCGTCACCGTGGTCGTCATGCCCTCCGTCACCGTGGTCGTCATGACCTTCGTCACCATGATCACCATGTGCATGGGAAACGACACGACCAAAGCTTGTCGAGAGGGCGAACTGAAACTCTCCTCGGGTCTTAGGTATCCAAGTGATTTCCGCCCCTTCAGTCGAGAGGTTAGCTCCATTCAAAAAGCGTCCATTGACGAGGCTTGATTGTAGCCAGTCACGTCCATGCAAATGCCTGGTGTTTTCCACTCCAAAGCGATTCAAGTAGCGTCCCGCCCGTACTTCAAGTCCCACTGGAAGCTGCGTTAGTTTTAGAAACGCTTCTTCATTTTCATCCCGCCACTCCACGTCAGAATCATCATCGCGGTATCCCGTGAAATTCCAGTTGCCAAAGCCTTCGAGTTGTCCCCAATCCCCAAGGGATTGCCGAAGCGATACGCCGAGATCCATGCTTAAGAGAAAATTTTCATTGATCGCATCATGTTCGCCGGTTGCCAGTTCTCCTGGGGTCGCGCCATCGGTCCACGTCCGATTTAAATCCGCATGAACATGCGGAGTAAATGGACCAATGTTTTGGGCGTTGGCGTGCGGTGGTAAACTCATCAAGAGAGCCGACACCACCAGAAAAGCATAACTCATACGAGCTAGAAAATCAGGTCGGGGAAGAGGCGTTGCTTCTGTATTCATTGTTTTGGTTTTCCTTGTAAATCTATTCATGCTTGATTGCATGAGGCATCAAATCGCTATTGCAAGTAAAAAGCGTTAAGTGCTTCTCGGATGCCTAGGAGTTTGTCGGACTTAGGCTTTCGAGCGAGGGTTTCTCAGTTTGAGACCAGACGGTTTGGACGATTCGTGAGAATAGTTGAGACTATTTAAGCGATTCGTCCGGATCGTATGGGCCAAAGTGAGGAATTCGCAGCCGAATCTGCTAAGTCCGACAGGCTCCTAGGCTAAGCCACGTTTTTCCATTGAAAACACTTTCGATCTCTTCATGATCTTGCAATGAAAAGATGCCTTCTTCTCCTCCCACTTTTTCTCGGTTCTCTCTTTGCTCAAGTCCTTCCGCCCGAGCTCATCGCTCCAGACGCCGAAGTCAAGCAACTCGCGGATGGGATGAAATTTACCGAGGGTCCTGTCTGGTTGCCGACGAAAAAGATTCTCGTTTTTAGCGACATTCCCAACAGCAAACTCATGCAGTGGAGCGAGGAAGGCGGCCTATCGGTCTTCCGTGAAAGCGAGCAAGCCAATGGCAACCTGCTCGATCTCGAAGGCCGGTTGCTTTCCTGTCAGCATTTCGGTCGCAACGTCATTCGCACCCAAGCCGATGGTGGCATTGAGGTGCTAGCGGATCGCTTCGAAGGCAAGCGCTTCAATTCTCCGAATGACATCGCGGTTAAATCCGACGGCTCGCTTTGGTTCACCGATCCTTCCTACGGGCTAAAAGGGCGCAAGGCCGAGATCGACGGCAAATGGGTCTATCGCCTCGATCCTAAAACCAAAGCCATCACCGTGGTGAGCAAACATTTTGATATGCCAAATGGCATCGTTTTCTCGCCAGACGAAAAGCGGCTCTATGTCACTGATACCGGGTCGCTCGGCATCATTTTGGTGTTTGATGTTCTAGGCGATCGCCTGAGCGACGAGCCAGCCTTCAAAATCGATATTCGCAGTGACGGCATGTGTGTCGATGTAAAAGGGAACATCTACACCACATCAAAGGGCGGGGTGCATGTCTTCAAAGGCGACGGGACCAAGCTCGGCGTGATCGCGATGAAGGCGCATCCGGCCAACGTCTGTTTTGGTGGAGACGACTTCAAAACCCTGTTCATCACAGCGCGGCAAAGACTGTTTTCGGTTGATATGAACCTAGCTGGCTTCAAGCCTTCGGCTAAGTAGAGTCTGTCCTGAAAATCCCAATTTGAATGTTTTGCATAGGACACATCGAGCCTGAAGGGCTCAGTCAACATGGCCTGGGGCAACGCCCTGGGTTTAAAGTGGGTAAAAATTGAAGCGCTCCGATCGCGCTTCCAGCGCTCGAGAGTTATTTTTGCGATTGTTTCCGGTGGTTCCCTTCGGTCACCGACCGGCTAATTGCCATCAAGCCTCCGGCTTTCTTTTCAGGGTAGAGCGAACTCATTTT
>Ga0209187_1000821_pt1 | contig 45003 bp, 35 predicted proteins | sample BantaG_FD_187430 | JGI IMG/M metagenome (GOLD analysis project Ga0209187, IMG submission 187430) | Marine algal microbial communities from Bantry Bay, Ireland - BantryBay_4 metaG (SPAdes) (version 2) | ecosystem: Host-associated > Algae > Red algae > Unclassified | place: Bantry Bay, Ireland...
TTTCGGAAACTCTCGGAGACCTTGGTCACTCTGTCCATCAAAGCATCGCGTCTGCGATGTAAGACCAGATAAGCACGCTCACTGGCGCTATTTCCCACCAAGGAGCAACCGATTCCAAAATGCGCCCGTGGAATAACCCTGTTGGTGTTTTCCCTTGAAAGCAGCAGGCTCTGGCTTATGTACTCGGCGTAGGCCAGCTTAGCTCAGCGGTAGAGCAGCTGATTTGTAATCAGCCGGTCGTCGGTTCAATTCCGACAGCTGGCTCCATTTTTTTTTAATGGAGACCCATGGACCCCGTGAACTTCACGGACAAATACCGTCCGTCGCGCACATGGAGCACATGGAGCACATGGAGCACATGGAGCACATGGAGCACCCCATGAGGCATTCATATCCGGTTGTGGGGAAGGGAACGGAGGGGTTGATAAGCAGAAATATACTTTTGAGTCTGACTCTTTTTGACAGTTAGCAGAGTTTTTCTTTGAAGTTTCTCCGTCCTCTCGGCGTTTTCAGATTGACGCTAAAAAACCAAAAACCTATACAGCCACCTTGGTGTTTAGGTTGTTAGTTCGGAGTACATTTATGATTATCCACGGAAAGTCGCTGCATGTTGCAAAGCAAATCTCGGCGCTTGTATGTCTTTTACTTGCTTTCGCTTTTTTTACCGCCGGGCCGATGCCCGCGTCGGCTCAGTTTTCGAAGTCCGAAGAATTTGATTTTGCCAATCGTTTGATCGATCTTGGTTTCAAGGATTATGCGAAGCGTGTGATTGACGGACTTCCTGGGGCCGACAGTGGTCTGACCACGTTGTTCGACGGTCGTCTTCTGATGGGCAGCGGCAAGTTTGACGAAGCCGAAGTGAAATTCAAAGAGGCCAAGGACGACGAGTCAAAATACAAAATGCTCATGCGTCTAGCCGACGTTCATTTTGGTCAGGGCCGGATCAAGAAAAGCTCAGAGCTCTATGAATACGTGTTTGAACGTTACAAGAAGGTGCCAACGGACGAGGTAGGAAAGGAGTTCTATCTGAATTCCGCCTACAAGTATTTCAAACTCATGCAGATGGCGGACAACACCGAAAAGGCGATCGATGCCTTGGAGCGTGTCACGAGTGCCACGACCGATGAGGGCATCCTCCGTCAGACCAGCGTCGACCTTGCCAACCTCAAGGTCGACCTCGCCGAAGTCACCAAGGACAAAAAGAAAAAGGCGGCTCTGTTGAAGGACGCGCGGAGAATCTGCGACCAAGTTTTCCTCATCCCGGACAAGTCGTTTGGCGACGCCATTTCGGTTCTCGTTCGGATCGAGTTGATCGACGACAACTACGACCGCGCCCTCGACTTGATCAGGGACTACACGCCGATGTGCCACGATATCGAGAAAGTGATGCTGGAGCACGGGGGGCGTTCGGCCTTAGCTTCCAGCCCCATTGCTCCGCTTCGCCTGCAGAAAGGCAATATCTACATGATGTTGGTTGAAGAGGGCATTAAAGAAAAAGACGGCAAGAAGGTGCAGCAGAACTTGGGTCGCGCCTTTCAGGAGTACGTCAACACCTTCTATAAATACAAGGACAGCGAGGCCGGTGTGGCCGCTGCGATTAAAGTATTTGAGACCAGCAACTTTGCCAAAGATAAGTTTGGCGCGACGCTCGAACCCGATGGTGGCCGCGCTGCGATCTTCGGCTTGATGGTCGAGTCGGCGCATTCGATGTACGGCCGCAAGATGTATAAAGAGGCCAACGAGGCCTACAAGCGGATCCTCAAGTCTTATCCGGTGGAGAATCCCAAAGCCGCTGACGCCCTGACCAAGCTCGCTTTCTGCAATATTGCAGGTTTGGAGAATGGGCAGCTCGACACCGAAACCGACTTCGCCGATCTCATGCCACAGGTGATCGCCGGCTATCTGGCCGATCGGTTCCGCGGCAATCAGGACGCCGGCAGTGCCATTTACAAGATCGGTTCGCACTACTTGGTAAAGGGGGACGAGAGGGCCAATGAGATCGTCTGGGGCTTGTTCGCCAATGGCTTCCCCGACGACCCTCGTTCCGCTGGGATCTATTTCGTTCGCGCTGAGAACGCCCGCAAGCTTTACAAAGATGCCCGCACACCGGGCAAGCATGAGGAAGCGCTCTACTACTACAAGCTAGTCGCTCAGGAAAAATACAAGGACGACATCCACTACATCAAAGCGCTGGACCGCCTTGCTGAGGACTACCTCGAACGCGAAGATTACAAACAGGCACTCGCGTACTTCAATCAGACCCGGGTCAACTCCGCTCCCGGCATGCAGAGGGCCATCTCGCAGTTTAAGATTTCCAACTGCCTGTACTCAATGGGCGACTATCCAAAATGCATCGCCTTCCTCGAAAATCTGAAAACGATGCTCGGCAGTGGTGGCGTATTTGACTCCCAAGTTAATTTCAAGCCAGTCAACCAACTCACCGAGAACGTCATGTTCCGCCTCGGCGCGACGAACATGAAGTTGGCCACGGAGAAGGATAGAGCCCGCAAAGAGAAAATCAGTGCCGACGCCAAGGCCAACTTCGCCAACGGCATGGATAAAACCGAAGCGCGTGAAGCCGCCAATAAAGCCAATCCGCCGTCTGCGGAAGTGGTTGCACTGTGGACCAAAGCTCAGGAGCACTGGGAAGAGCAAACTCGTTTCTTCCGCAGAGTTGATGAACGTAAAGGGACCGGCAAACTCGCTCCCAAAGCCCTCGAGGGGATGGGACAAATTCTCATGGCCAAGGGAGAAATCGACGAGGCCCTAAAGACCTTCCAGTCCATCGCCCAGCGCTACGAGGACACCCCCGAAGCCGAACGCGTGTACTTCTACCTCGTCCGCGAAGGCCTCAAGCTCGAACTCGACCATGTCGTCGACCGCAATGTCAAAGGCATGATCGACAACCCCGACACCTATTCTGCCGTCCAACTCATCCAAGTCGGCCAACTACTGGTGGACGAAGAAAAATATGCAGAAGGCCGTGCCATCTTGCAGGCCGCATTGACCCATGAGCAAACCGAAAACAACAAGGGCTCCCATCAGCGCGTGCTCAAGGCCTTAGTGGTTGCTGCCAACCGTTCCGGCGCCTACCAAGAATGTGTCGACGCCGGCAACAAGATGCTCGAGAAGTACGATAAGACCCCGTACAAGTTCGCGATCTACCGTGAGATGGCCTCGGCCTACCGCGAACTGAAAAACTGCAAAGAAGCGGAAAGCAGCATCCGCTGGGTGTTTGAATACGCCAAGACTAGCGCTAAGGATCCGAAGCTAGAAATGCTCCGTGCCAACCTGGAACTTGCCCGCATCCAAGCCGAGTGCGACAAGGAAGCCCAAGCCGTACAATCCTACTGGCGCATCACGCAACGTCCCCCTCCTGATTTCAATGCCGAGGCCATCGCCCGCGAAGCCCTCGCCGAAGGTGCCGCCTATTCTGCTGGGCAAAAAGCCTTTCCGCAGTGTATGGACATCGCCCGCACCTACCTCACTTGGTTCCCGCTCCCGCCAGGACAAGAGCCGTCCAAAGAATACGAGAACGTGCTCCGCTACGCCAAAGAAGCAAAGAGCCGCCTCAACATTCGCGAACCGGATACGACGCCCGAAGCTGCCCCAGCCCCGGCATCCGAGCCTGCTTCAACATCCGAGCCCGCGCCCGCCGCGCCCTGAAATCAGCTGATTCCTTCATTCTTCGCCTTCAAATTTCCCCTGCCCCCGTTCCCACCATGAAACCCACATCCTTTTCGTTGACCCTCGCTTGTCTGCTCGGACTCTTTCTCGCGACCTCGAGTTTCGCCCAACTCCGACCCTATGTCGTGGATAATGACAACCGACGCATCGAAGGCACCGCGATTCGTTCCGGCGCTGGTGGCAAGATCACGCTGACGCTGCCGAATGGCAAGACTCAGGACTTTGCTCAAGGTGGCTTCATTAAGCTCTACAAGCCCATGCCGCCCGAGTTTAAACGAGCGGTGGCTGCGTTCAACAACGAGCAATATGCCTCGGCCCGCCCGCTGTTTGAATCGATTGAGAAAGGCAACCGCTACCTCAACTGGGATTTCCACGCCGGCGCATACCTCGTAAAGTGCTACATCGCAGAAGGGAAACCCGAACTCGCATCCCAAGTGGTCAACCGTCTCATGACGGTGCCGGGTGCCAAGCAAAACGCCATCGTGATTGGGGCCGAACTCGAAGCCTTGATCGGCAGCGGCAAAGCCGGAGGCGCCAGCCGCAAGATCGACGGCTACGTCGCCGGACCCAGTCGCGAGGTTGCCGCCATCGCGCAGACCCGCCGGGGCGACATCAGCATGAGCCAAAACTTGTTTGACCAGGCGGTCCTCGACTACCTCCGCACCGTCGCCTTCTTCGAAGATGTCGACCGCGAGATCCAAGCCGAAGCCACGTTTAAAACCGGACTCGCCCTCAAGAAAATGAAAGATTCGGGTCGTGCCCAGATGATGTTCCAACGCACCCAAAAGAATTTCCCCGGCTCCTACTGGGCCCTCCGCGCCCAGTCCGGCAACTAATCTAACCTCACTCACTGTCCAAAAACTTGGAGATTTCCATGATGCTCAAAAAACTCGGATTCCTCGCGATCCTCCTATCCCTCCTATTCTCTGCGGCCGCTCCAATGTCCGCGTTCGCCCAAGACGCCGCTGCCGATGCGCCCGCTGTAGCCGGCGGCGATGCCGCAGATGACTCTGAAGCTGTCGCCTCTGGAGGATTCTTCACCGTCCTCACATCCGGCGGTATCGTGGGCATGCTCATCTGGATTCTCCTGCTGCTCACATCGCTGGCGATGGTGGCGTTGGTCATCGATTCCTTCATCTCGGTCAGCGAAAGCAAGGTCGTCCCCATCAGTCTTGTTTCAAGGGTGCAAGAAGCGATGGAGCAGGGCGATGTGATCAAAGCGCTGAATGTCTGCAACGAGGAACCTGGGCCGATGTCCAATATTCTCTCCGGCGCGTTCGAGAACGTCGAAGGCGGTTTCGAAGCCATTCAGGACTCGGTCGCTATTGCTGCCGACCTCGAATCCGAACGCCTCATTCAACGGGTCAACTACCTCAACGTGGTCGGCAACCTCGCGCCGATGCTCGGACTGCTCGGTACCGTTCTCGGTATGATCTACGCGTTCAAAAACTTGGCTGGTGCCGGCGCCGCTGGTGCCTCGATGCTCGCCAACAATATCTCGCTCGCGCTCTGGACCACCACCGTCGGACTACTGATCGCCATCCCGGCGCTCGCGTTCTTCTACTATTTCCGCAACCGCGCCAACACCATCATTCTCAACATGGAACAGATCACCCTCGATCAGATCAAAGTGCTGCGCCACGTCGAAGTCGTTGATGAGGACGAGTAATCTGCCTCCCGAATACCACTAAACCCCACCGAGAAATCGCATGGCTAGAAAAGCAGAAGAACCAGAACCGCCAAACATGACGCCAATGATCGACATCGTCTTTCAGATCATTATCTTCTTCGTGTTTACGGTCGATTTGGACAAGGCCAAGTTCGACAAAGAAAACCCCTTGCCACTCGCCCCGAACGGCATGGAAGTCACGGATCAGGATCCCCGCACCATACATATCGACGTCAACAAACAAACCGAAACGCGCAATATCGTGTTTATTGGCGGCTCGCCGGTCGCAATGAATCGGCTCGCTGGTATTCTAAACGCCTCCAGGGTCCGTCACGGTGGTGGAATCCCCATCGTCATCCGCGGATCCGAACAATTAGAGCACCGCTACATCAAAGCCGTGATGGACGCGGCCTCCGAAGCCAAACTGACGCAAATCGAAATCGCTGCCATCAAGGAGAAGGTCTGATGGGTATGGGAAAACATAAACGCACACGCAAGCGTAGCGGTGATCCTGAAGACGTGCCGATGACGCCGATGATCGACATCGTGTTCCAGCTGCTCGTCTATTTTATCTTCACGTTCGACCCGGTCAGCGTCTTCACGCAAATGGAGATTGTTCGTCCGTCTTCCGATAGTGCTGCCAAATCGGATGATCCACCGCCGGAGATGTACGAGTTCATGGTCCAGCCCCGCCTCGTTCCTTTGGGTGTCGAAGGCTCCCAAGCATCCTACTCCCTCAACGGGCAGAAATCCATCAACCTCGCAGGCTTGGAGCAACTTATCTCTCGGATAACCCCCGAGGAAACAATCACCATGTTGTGTGATACCCGGTCGCTCCACAACGACCTCGTGGCCGCGCTCAACTTGTGTACAAAGCACGGGCTGTCTCGAATCAACGTACTCAGTACGAAGTGAGCAGTGACGAACGCCACGTGACCGACTCGGAAAAAGCCACCGCTTGCGGTGGCTTTTTCTTTGCGGAGGGAACAGGCCTGACGTAGTCCCCGCCCATGACGCGGATAGAACAACGATTCCAGCAACTCGCCAGCGACGGTAAAAAGGGCTTCATTCCCTACATCTGCGCGGGTGATCCCTCCATTCAGGACACCGAAGATATTGTCCTGCGCCTCGAAGACGCCGGGGCCGATATCATCGAAATCGGGATTCCCTTCTCCGACCCGCTGGCCGACGGGCCCGCTAACCAGCGCGCCGCCGAGCGCGCGCTCGAGGCTGGCACCCGGCTGGAACATGTATTCGAAGCCGTCTCCAACATCCGCCAACGCAGCGAAGTACCCATCGTATTGTTTACGTATATCAACCCGCTCTACGCCCTTGGCTTTGAAAACGCCGCTGACAAGGCCGCCAGTGCCGGCGCGGATGGCATTCTGCTGGTCGATCTTTCGCTGGAGGAATCCGCCCCCTTCAGCGCGACGCTCAAGGACCGCGACCTCAATCACATTCAGTTGATCACCGTCACCAGCTCGGACGAACGCATCAAGAAGATCTCCGAACACAGCACAGGCTTCGTTTATTGTGTTTCCCGTGCTGGTGTGACCGGCGAGCAGTCCGAAATCCAAACCGAAGCCACGGGGCTGCTCGAACGCGCCCACGCTCAAACCGATCTTCCCATCGCGCTAGGTTTCGGCATCTCCAATCCCGAACAAGCCCGCGCCTACGCTGAACTCACCGAAGCCGTCGTCGTCGGCAGCTTCATCGTCAATACGCTGCACAACCATCCCCGCGACCAAGCCATCGCCAAGATCAAGACTCTGATCGACGCGGTCAAAGAAGTATAGTTGATCGCAAATTTTATAGTTCAAATTTCAGACGTGCCCGCGCACCTGCCCCCACGTCCTTTGAGATTAGAAATTCGAAATCCTCACCCGCCCACGTCCTTTGAGATTTGAAATCCGAAATTTGAAATCCTCACCTGCCTCCACGTCCTTTGAGATTTGAAATCCGACATTTGAAATCCTCACCTGCCTCCACGTCCTTTGAGATTTGAAATCCGAAATTTGAAATCCTCACCTGCCTCCACGTCCTTTGAGATTTGAAATCCGAAATTTGAAATCCTTACCTGCCTCCACGTCCTTTGAGATTTGAAATCCGAAATTTGAAATCCTCACCCGCCCCACGTCCTTTGAGATTTGAAATCCGAAATTTGAAATCCTCACCCGCCTCCACGTCCTTTGAGATTTGAAATCCGACATTTGAAATTCATATCATGACCAATCTCGACCACGCCTACGCTGTCATTCTCGCCGGCGGAAAAGGGGAGCGCTTCTGGCCGCTCAGCACTTCCCGATCGCCCAAACAACTGCTCTCGCTCGTCTCCGAACGCACCATGCTCGGCATGGCCGTCGACCGGCTTGAAGGACTGATCCCACCCGAACGAGTGATTGTGCTCACCTCCGCCGACCTCGTCGAACCCACCGTTGCCTCCGCTCCGGACCTGCCCGCCGCCAACATCATCGGCGAACCGATGGGACGCGACACTGCCGCCGCCGTCGCCCTCGGCTGCGCCATCGTCAAAGCCCGCGACCCCGCGGGCGTGTTCTGCATCCTCACAGCCGACCACGTGATCGGTGACATCGAGGTGTTCCGCCGCACCCTTCGGGAAGGCATTGAACTCGCTGCGGCTCAGGACGTACTGGTAACCATCGGCATCCAGCCCACCTTTCCGGCCACCGGCTACGGCTACATCGAGTCCGGCGATGCGGTCGAACACGCCGGCGAAACCAGCTTTCTGCAAGCCAAGCGTTTCGTCGAAAAGCCGCCCCGCGCAACCGCCGAGCAATACCTCGCGTCCGGCGCCTTCGCCTGGAACTCCGGTATGTTTATCTGGTCCTGCGCCAGCGTGCAGGCGGCCTTCGCCAAGTACCGACCGCAGCTCTCCGAACTCATCGATACTCTCGTGCCCAGCGTCGACTCGTCCGCGTTTGCCGAGGCATTGCGCGCTGTCTTCGAACCGCTCGAAAAGATTTCCATCGACTACGCGCTGATGGAAAACGCCGACAATATCGTGATGGCCCGCGGTACCTTCGCTTGGGACGACGTTGGTTCGTGGCCGGCGCTCGCCAACCACTTTCCGGCCGACGACGAAGGCAACACCAGTATTGGCGATGTCGTACCACTCGACGCCAACAACAATCTCGTGTTCTCCAACGGTCGACTCACCGCGCTCATCGGCGTGTCCGATTTGGTTGTGGTTCAAGCCGAAGGTGCGACGCTGATCTGCCCGCGCGACCGCGCCCAAGATGTGAAAGCCTTGGTCAACGAACTCAAGGCCCGTGGGTCGTTCGACGACCTACTTTAGACGCGAGGTAAAAGCTCATGGGACGCATCGTCGGCATCGACTACGGAAAAGTGCGCGTCGGCCTCGCCGCCAGCGACCCGATGCACACGGTCGCAACCCCGCGCGAAACCCTACAGGTCACCAACCGTAAAAAGTTGCTCGACGACATCATCGCCTTCTGTACCGAACAGGACGCCGAAGCCATCATCGTCGGACTGCCATTGCACATGGACGGCCGCGTGAGTGAGATGGCTGAAGAAGTGCAGAAGTTCGTCGGCCACTTGCGCGAACGCCTGCCGGAACTCGACATCCGCACCTGGGACGAACGCCTATCCTCGTCGGTCGCCAATCAGGCGCTCACTCAGGGAGGCGTGAAAGGCAAAAAACGAAAAGCCGTCGTGGATCAAATGGCGGCGCAACTTATTTTGCAGGGCTATCTCGATTCCCTCGACGCGTTCGATGATGAAGGCGACTACGAAGTCGACTACGAAGGCGACTACGAAGGCGAGTGGTGAGTCGTCATGGCGCGCTTCCGTTTAAACGTCGCTTACGACGGCACTGACTACGCCGGTTGGCAGATCCAACCCAACGGCGTCACCATCCAAGCCAAGATCGAGCAGGCGTTCACGGCGATCACCGGAGAGTCCGTCCGCGTTCATGGTAGTGGTCGAACCGATGCCGGCGTCCACGCCCGCGGCCAGGTGCTTCATTTTGATTCGCCGTGGCCGGTCGACCGTGCCGAACGCGATCTGGTCAACGGACTCAACGCCAAGTTGCCGAACGACATCCGAGTTCGGGATTTGGCAGCGGTCGCCGACGATTTTCACGCCCAGTATCATACGACCGGCAAAGCGTACCGCTACTTCATTTGGAATGGCCGCGTGGTACCTCCTTTCCTGTACCGGTACCGAACCCGCGTCGCCGAAACCCTGGATCTCGCCGCCATGCGCGCCGCCGCCGACTTGCTCGTCGGGGAACACGATTTCAGCTCCTTTGCGGCCGACCCGAACGAGCCGCGCGAGGACTTTGTCCGGACGATTCATTCGTTCGAGGTGTGCAAGGAAGGAGAGGAGATTTCTCTTCATGTCGTCGGTAACGGTTTCCTCTACAAGATGGTGCGCAGCCTCTCCGGCTGGTTGCTTGATGTCGGCCGGGGTAAGTTCGAACCTGGCATGACAAGCACGGTCCTCGCCGCGGCCGAACGCACTGGGAATGTCGTCACCGCTCCCGCCAAAGGCCTGTTTCTCTGGCAGGTATATTATCCCGATAATCCCGACTTCGAACACCGTTGATTTTCACCCCGCATTCTGTCCTACCAACGTACCTAAAAACAACCGACCAACAACATGGCCCGCCGCTACGACATCGAAGGAACCCGAACACCGCTCTACTGGGCGATTGGCCTTGCTCTGCTCTGCGTGTGGTGCGTCCGCGATGGCTGGTTCCCGACCGAAAAGAAGAAGCTAGAGAAGATCGAGTATCTCGCGTTCCAAACGACCAAAGGCGAGTGGGTTTCCGCCGACAAGGCCTCGCCGGATGTCGGAAAAGCATGGAAAGATGCGACCGGCACCCCGCTGGTTCCCGTCGTCCTCGCACCGGAAAAGGTCGACCGCAACGCGCTTACCTTACCCGAAAAACCCGCAATCGCCGTCCGCGAAAAACCCGACCGCTTCTATTTTTTGTTTAACCAAACGTTTGCAATACTTAGCGCACTGGGCACCTTAGTTGCAGTGGCCGTCTACATGGCGACCAAGTAACTGACACGACCATGAGCAACGCATTTACATTTTGGTTTTACGTTAATCCGACGGATCCTCCGGGGCGGTAAAACCGTATACCAATGCTGACGCGCCCCGATTGAATCGGGGCGTTTTGTTTTTCGTCCTAAAAGCAACGCCCATTCTCCTTCCTCACTCTCCTCTCATCCACGGAACCACATCATGATCATTATCCTCAAACTCAGACCCACTACCGAAGAGATCGCCGCTGTCGAGGCGCGCGTAAAAGAACTGGGCTACGAACCCCATAAAATCGTCGGTGAAATCAGAACCGTGATCGCCTGCGTCGGCGACGAAACCGAAAACAGTGACCTCATGAGCATGAAGTCGATGAACGAGGTCGAACAAGTCATGCCGATCCAAAAGAAACACAAACTGGTCAGTCGGGACGCCCATCCCGACCCGGTCCACGTACCAGTCGGCGACTTGCGTGTCGGAGAGGGCAGTTTCCATGTCATCGCCGGGCCCTGTTCGGTCGAGAGCCGCGAACAAATTCTCGCCGCCGCGCACGGCGTGAAGAAGCACGGGGCTACCATGCTCCGTGGCGGTGCCTTCAAACCGCGCACCTCCCCTTATGATTTCCAGGGACTCGGTAAGAAAGGCCTCGAACTGCTCGCCGAAGCGAAAGCCGAAACCGGTCTGCCGATCGTCACCGAGATTGTGAGCGAAATGCATCTCGACATGATCTGCGAAGTCGCCGATGTCCTCCAAGTTGGCGCGCGCAACGCGCTCAACTACTCCCTACTGACCACCATCGCCCAGTCAGGAAAACCGATCCTGCTTAAACGCGGACTGAGCGCGACCGTGAAAGAGTGGCTCCTCGCCGCCGAGTACATCGTCAGCAAAGGCAATCACAATGTCATGCTCTGCGAACGCGGCATCCGTACCTACGAGACCGCCACCCGCAACACCCTCGACTTAAACGCGGTCGCCGTCGCCAAGCTCGAAACAAGTCTACCAGTGATCGTCGACCCCAGTCACGGGACCGGTCGTTCGGACTTGCTGCTGCCGATGTCACGCGCCGCCGCCGCGGTCGGCGCCGATGGCATCATCATCGAAATCCATCCCGAACCGGAAGTCGCCCTCAGCGACTCCGCGCAGCAGATCACGCCCGATGAGTTCGGCGTCCTGATGGAAGGTCTCAAACCGTTCATTGAAGCTGCGGGCAAACAGCTCGTCACTGCCTGAACGTCCCGTGGCTTGCTGCTTTGTTATGGTTTTGCGGGCATCTAGCTGAATCCCGAGGCGGATTGCCTGATTGGCACAGAACGTAAGCCTGCGAAATATTGACATCATTTCGCTCAAACCCAAGCATACGAAATGTTCATTTCTACTCATTTCGTTGATGCCAATTTGGTTCGCGAAACGGCAATCCGAGTTCATGAGGAGTCGGGGAATAGCCTCATTGTCCTCGTCGGTGGTGAACTCCGTGAAACCTGCCAAGACATCGTGGCCTCTCTTCAGACTACGGAAATTCCATTCTTTGGCGGGGTGTTTCCGGAGATTCTTCTCGGTGGCGAGATTCGGGCTGACAAGTGCCTCGTCTTGCCGCTTGATATTATCGGTGTGCCTCAAGTGCTGCATGCCCCATTTTCCTTCGATAAAGTAGGACGGCTGCCAGACCACGGCGCGATGGTGGAATCGAGCGGACGACCTGATGTATCGGCCTTGGTATTTGTCAGCGGCCTGACCCTCGATATCAGCGAATTCACCCGCAATCTTTACCGGAAATACGGTGTCAAAATCCGCTATGCGGGCGCGGGAACCGGGACCTTCGAACTCGATCCGGACGTGCCCTCGGTCTTCTGTTCGGAAGGGTTGTTTTCCAATGCCGCCATGGTCGTTTTCATAGACGCCGAACTTGGCCTTGCTGCCCGTCATGGGTGGAGCCGTTGTGCCGGCCCATTCGTCGCCACCCGTACCGAGAATCGAACGGTCCACGAGATCAATTGGCGGCCAGCGTGGGAGGTCTATGGCGAGGCTATACTGGACCTCACCGGAGAGGTGTTGACGCTGGAAAACTTTCGCCAACATGCCGGGCGTTATCCGATTGGTTTGAGCAAGGATGGCGGCGAGGATTTGGTCAGGGAACCGTTTATCGTCGATGGGACCAGCATTGTTTTTTCCGCCGAGGTGCTGTCCCAGTCTCCGTTTTACATCCTCGAAGCCAAGCTGGAGGCGCTGCGGCATGCGGCAACCGAAGCCTCGGAGTTGGCCCGAATCGATGAACCCTGTTTCGGCCTCGTATTTGAGTGTCTGAGCCGCGCCGGCTACTTAGGTAAACCCGAATTGCTGGATGATCTCATTCGCATCGAGCAGGCCAGTGGCACGGCCGAACGCGGCGTTCCCTACGTGGGCCTGATTGCGCTCGGCGAAATCGCGTCGAATAAACGGGGCTTGCTCGAATTCATGAATCAAACCGTCGTGGTCGCCAACATCGGTCAAGCAAGTCCATGAAATCCGATGATTCCACCGGGCTCCTGCGGTCCATCGGCGAACTCTCCCAACTGTCGCTCGCTATCGGGACCTCGATCGATCTGGAGGAAAACTGCGAGCAATTTTTCAACCACCTCATGTCCCGCAAAGATCTCAGCGGCGTCTCCGTTTGGGTTTGCCGCGAACGTGAAACGGGGACCGGCTACCAACGGGTCTACGCCTACCCGGCGCAACAGGGGCGCGAATGGCTCGACCAGCCGCCGATCGACGTGCTGGCTCTTCCTCTAAATACATTACAGTTGCTCACTCCGGAGACAATTCATCCACTCCCGTCGTTCATTGATGACAACGGCAGCGCGGTGCTCGTGTTCCGTGATGCCGAGCAGGTGGGCTTCGTCTTGCTTCATTCGTACTTGTGGCTCTCGGAGCCACTGCCCCGCGCGGAGCAAGGCCAACTCCATCTCCTCCTCTCAAAGCTCATGCGTTCGGTGAAAGGCTGCCTTGTCCACCGCGAACTCCAAGAGGAGATGGAGGCGCACAACGAATCGCGCGAACGCGAACGCGCCTTGCAATACCGAATCAGCCGGATGGAGCGCTTGGAAAGTATCGCCGAAATCGTCGGTCACACCGCCCATGATTTGAACAACTTGTTTTCCCCTGTGCTGCTGTATCCGAGTATGGTCCTCGCCCAGCTTCCCGACAACATCTCACCGGATGTGGTCAAAGATATCAAGGCGATCGAGGCCTCCGCACAGGCTGCCGTTGATATCCTGAAAGATCTTCTCTCGATCTCGCGCAGCGGTCGGCGCATCACCGAACGAGTGCATCTGCCCGAGGTGGTAGACGCGTTTTCCCGACTGGCTAGTTTTCGCGAAATGCAAAAACGCCATCCAAACATCGCCTTCTCCTTTGATTGCGAATCAGAGGTTCCGCCGATCACCGGTGTCGCGGTCCAATGCACCCAAGCTCTGCTCAACCTTATCACCAACGCGTGCGAGGAAATGCCGGCGGGTGGGCGAATCGAGACCTCGGTGCGACAAGGCACCTACAGCGAAGCCGTTTCAGGCTACGAGGAGATCCCGTCTGGCTCGTATGTCATCTTGGAAGTACGCGATACCGGACCCGGCGTTCCGCCAGAGATTCTCGACCGAATCTTTGAACCCTATGTATCCCGAAAGGAAATGGGCCGAAGCGGAAGTGGACTCGGCCTCGCCGTTGTCTACGGCGTGGTCAAACATGTGGATGGCTTTGTTGACATCCAGACGGCACCTGGAATCGGGACGAGCTTTCGGCTGCATTTCCCCGTGAAACAGGAAGAATAACGGTTCAGTCGCTCTGAAGCGCCATATTGGTGCCCGCAATATGGCCGCTAGTCCATGCGTTCTGAAAGTTGAAGCCGCCGGTGACCCCGTCGACGTCCATGATCTCGCCAGCAAAGAACAAGCCCGGTTGTTTCTTGCTCTCCATCGAACGCAGGTCGATCTCGTCGAGACAGACGCCGCCGCAGGTCACGAACTCTTCTTTGTTCATGCTCTTGCCGGTCACCTCGAACTCGGCCGCTTTTAGCTGAGTCGCCAAGGTTCGCCGAGCTGGGGCGGAGACCCGTGACCAGGTCGTGTCTTTTTGAATGCCGGCTGCCTGAACCAACTGCTGCCAGAGACGTTTTGGAATAGATTCGAACGGTGAACGCTTCATCACCAAAGTGGTGCCCGACTCCCGGCGAAACCCTTCGAAGGTTTGCTCCAGTTGGTCGATGCTGCTTACTCTGGGCAACCAGTCGATGACAATCTGGAATGTGTAATCGAGGACGCTGAGCGTGCGCGCGCCCCAGGCCGAAAGTTTGAGGATTCCTGGGCCGCTCAACCCCCAGTGGGTGATCAGGGTCGGACCTTCAGATTTCAGTTTTTGGCCGACCACCGAGATCCGCGTGTCGTTCACACACAGGCCGGGTAGGGAACGGATCCGCGGGTCGTCGATATGCAACGTGAACAGGGATGGCACGGCTGGTTCGAGGCGATGCCCGAACGCGGCCGCGAAGTCCGCCCCCTGTTTGGCGCGGGTACCGCCAGTCGCGAGCAGAAGGCTGCGGCAGTGAAAGTGCTTCCGTTTGGTTTGCAGGTGGAAGCCGGGCTGCCTCTCCAAGGGGGAGATCTTATTCACGCGTTCGCCAGTCATCACATCGACGCCGGCCCGACGCGCACTTTGTTGCAGGCAGTCAATAATCGTTTGCGAATCGTTGGTCACCGGAAACATCCGGCCATCGGCTTCGACTTTCAGGCGGACGCCGCGGGACTCGAACCATTCGATCGTATCGGCCGGACCAAAGCGGTGGAACGAACCAAGCAAAGCCTTCTGGCCTCGCGGGTAGTGGGTGGTGAGCGGACGCGGTTCGAGGCAGTCGTGGGTGACGTTACAACGCCCGCCGCCCGAAATTCGAACCTTCTCGAGCACCTTGCCCGCCTGTTCGAGAATCAGTACATCGCCGCCGCCGCCAAGTGCTTCGGCGCAGGTGATGGCGCTGAAGAAGCCGGCCGCGCCACCGCCGATCACGATGACGTCGTGCGTTTCGATGATCATGCCGAAGCGTTCACTAAGGTTTCGAACAGGTCGGGGATCTCGGCTTCAAACAGAAGCTTCTGTTTGGTGTGAGGATGTTTGATGATCAACTCGGCGGCATGCAGGGCAAGTCGGCGAATGTGGCGATTGCGTTTGTCGTAGGCTTCGCCGCCGTACTTCGCATCGCCCGCCACCGGGCAACCTTGATCGGCCATGTGGACGCGAATTTGGTTTTTTCGCCCGGTATGCAATTTGATTTCGAGCAGACTGAAGTCGTCGGAATGGCTGATCACGCGATACTCGGTTTTCGCTAGCTTGCCTTTTTTGGGATCGTCGACCGCGTGCATGACGTAGTTTTTGTCCTCGGCGAGGTGCGAGGTGATGAAGCCGTGTTCCGCTGGGGGATGACCGTGCACCACTGCCGCGTAGGTCTTGCTGAAGGTGCTCCACTCCGCCTTCAGAAACTCCATCACCGGATGGCTCTTGGCGAAGACAATGACGCCGGAGGTGTCGCGGTCGAGGCGGTGGACGGTGAACACGTTGTTGCGTGAACGCGTATTGCCCTTTTTTACGTAGTTGGTGAGCAGCGCGTGGGCGGTGCGCTTCTTTTCGTGATGGTTTTTCACCGTGAGCAAACCAACGGACTTATTCGCGACGATCAAGTCTCGGTCTTCGAACAGGATCTGCAATCCGCGCGGCTGAAAGCGTTTGGGCGGGGGCTTGAATTGATACTGTGGTTTCTTCATCGGGACATGTTCCGCCGTGCCGTTAGCACTTCGGGGGGTTGCGACCGATAAAGGGATGTTGTTCGACATCAAGCACCGAACCGCTGACCGGCCCGGCGTCCGCGCTGAGGAAATAGAGCACCGCGGCCGCGATCTCCGCCGGTGCGATCAGTCGGCCGGCCGGAACGAACAGCTTCGGCTGCTGCGCTGGCCAGTCGTCGGGCATGCCTTGGTCCTGCTTGCGTTGCTTTTCATTCTCGGTGAGCACCCAACCGGGGTTGACCTGATTTACGCGCACGCCGTGGTCGCGGTGCAGCGTGTCGCCAAGGTTGCGGGTCATGGTCATCAGGGCGCCTTTGGAGATCGCATAGGGGACGAGTCCGGGTTCGCCGCTGTAGGCGTTGACCGAACCGATGTTCACAACACTGCCGTGCGTGCGTTCGAGGTGGGGCAGGGCGGCCTTGATCAAAAACAGCGGCGCCCGCGTGTTGACGGCGAGGATCTTGTCGAACAGGGCCGGATCGGTTTCGGCGAGCGTACTGAAAATGACAGCGGCGGCGTTGTTGATCAGTCCGTGGAGGCTGCCGAATCGCTCCAGGGCCGTGTTGACAATGCGTTCAGGCGCGTCGGTGTCGGCCAGATCGCAGATCAGCAGTTCGCTGCGTTCGCCGTCCGGGTCGAGTTCGGCGCGGGCGGCTTGGCCGAGTTCGGGCTCGAGTCCGTGAATCAATACCGAGGCCCCCTCGGCGAGCAGAGCCTTGGCGATGGCCTTGCCGATGCCGGTGGTTGAGCCCGTGACGATAAAATGTTGATCAGAGAAACGCACAAGATCGATTACGAGTTGGGAACGACGAATTCAATACGTACTTGTCGCAACATGCGATCTCTTATTCCACTGCCCCTTCTCGTGCTCCTCTGCGCTTTGACTTTTGCCGAGTCGAATCCCCCGAATATCGTCTTCTTCATCGCCGACGACATCTCCCATGATGATTTTGGCTGTTACGGCCATCCGACCATCAAAACCCCGAACACGGACGCTCTGGCGGCCGACGGCTTGCGCTTCGACAACGCCTACCTGACCACGAGCAGCTGCAGTCCGAGCCGGTGCAGCATCATCACCGGTCGCTACCCGCACAACACCGGCGCCCCCGAACTGCATACCAAATTGCCCGATGAGCAGATTCGTTTCCCTGAACTCCTGCGCAACGCCGGCTACTACACAGTGCTCTCCGGCAAGAACCACATGTTCGGCAAAAAGGACCGGGCCTTCGACAAGATCACCGGCGGCGGCGGACCCGGCAAAGAGGAAGACTGGGTCGGGCACGTGGAGAACCGACCGAAGGATCAGCCGTTCTTCTTCTGGTTTGCCGCAAGCGATGCGCACCGCGGATGGAGCCTGAACGACGACGCGCCAATCTATACCAATGAAGATGTGGTCATTCCGCCCTACCTCGTCGACACCCCAGGTACCCGCGGCGATCTGGCCCAGTACTATCACGAGGTCAGCCGCTTCGACACCTTCATCGGACGGGTGACGGAGGCGCTGAAGAAACAGGGCGTGCTCGACAACACGATGATCGTCGTCGCTGCTGACAATGGTCGACCGTTTCCTCGATGCAAATCGCGCTTGTACGACTCGGGGATCAAGACGCCATGGGTGGTCCATTTTCCAGCGCAGATTAAGAATGCAGGCGTGTGTAAAAGCTTGGTCAGCGTGATCGATTTATCCGCCACCTGTCTCGAACTCGCCGGGGTCGAACGACCGGACTGCGTTCAAGGCCGAAGTTTTGTGTCGATGTTCGCTGATCCAAACGCCACGGTTCGCGACGTGGTCTTCGCCGAACACAACTGGCACGTGTATAAAAATCACGAACGCATGGTCCGGTTCGGCGATGCGCTGTACATCAAAAACAATTTCCCCAATCAGCAAAATCTTTGTTACGAGGCGCACAACGATCCGGCGGGGGAGGATTTATGGAAGGCCCACGCCGCTGGGGAAACGACGCCGGCGCAAGCGGGCCTATTCGATAATCCCTGCGCGTCCGAAGAATTGTTTCTGGTGTCCTCCGACCCGCATCAATTAAATAATTTGGCGCAGGATCCGGCGCATCAGAAAACCATGGCCAAGGCTCGTCAACTGCTCGCTGATTGGACCGAGGCGACCGGCGACACGGTGCCCGACAGCCCTAAGCCGCACCGCCATGCGCCGCCCCGAATCGAAGACGGCAAAATCATTCCGGCCGATAAATCAAAATCGGAACGGTATAAGTCCGAGTTCCCCGGCGCGTCCCGCGATGCGCACCGGATCAACAAACCTGGGCCGATCCTCGTTCGGTAGGCATTCTTGGGTGTAAAATAGACGAGGCCTATCGCAGCACGATAGACCCCGTGGCACCGAGTGGAAGTTCTAGCTACCCTTCCCAACTACTCGCTACCGACTACCGGCTACTTCTACGCTTGTTTTTCGTTATCGAACTGCTCGTCGAACACAATGTTCGAGGCCGGGAAGTCCACCTGTTTAGTGAACGCAGCCGATTCGGTCGCGCCCGCTTCGCGGTCCATCGCGCCGTCTTCCCATTCCACCGAAAGTGGTCCGGTGTACTTGATGTCGTTCAGAGCACGGATGATTTTTTCGAAGTTGATGTTGCCGCGACCGACCGACTTGAAGTCCCAGAAGCGTTTGCGCTGGTGGAAATTGGTGTGGCCACCGAATACGCCAGCGTCGACCGGTTTCTCGGACCAGCTCACGTCCTTCATGTGCACGTGGTTGATCCGGTCGGCAAAGCGGTAGATGAACTCGACGTAGTCGACGCCTTGATAGCCAAAGTGGCTGGGGTCGTAGTTGAAACCAAACGCGGGGTGGTTGCCGAGGGCTTCGAGCGCCATCTCGGCGGAGGCAATATCGAACGCGATTTCGGTCGGGTGCACTTCGAGTCCGAACTTGATGCCGTTCTCTTGGAACACGTCCATGATCGGGCCCCAGCGGTTGGCGAAATCTTCAAAGCCGGCGGCGATGTGCTCGGGGGCGTTCGGCGGGAAGGAATAGATCAGCGGCCAGATCGAACTGCCGGTGAAACCGTTGACGACCTTGACGCCGAAGCGTTTTGCGGCGCGCGCGGTTTCTTTCATCTCTTCGGCGGCGCGTTGGCGGATCGCCTCGGCGGCTTCGGGATCGTAGCCGACTTCGCCCGGAAACACCGAGACGCCATCGCCCCAGACATTGGGCGGCAGGATGGCGCCGTGACGCGGATCGATCCGGTCGCAGATGCCTTGGCCGACGAGGTGGGAGGAGATCGCGTGGCACTGCATGCCATGCTTGTCGAGCAGCGCGCGCTTGGCGTCGCAGTAGGCCTGGTCCGCCTTTAAGACTTCGAAATGGTCGCCCCAGCAACCGAGTTCGACGCCTTCGTAGCCGAAGCTTTTGGCCTTGGTGATGATGGTTTCGCAATCGAGATCGGCCCATTGGCCGGTGAATAATGTGACGGGTCTGCCCATGATGGTAACGTGATTTGTAGGTTCGAAAAGAGGTGAGTGTATAAGGTGGGAGCTATCCGGTGAAATCAGAGAGCGAGGTCCAGGCGGCGTTCTGGCTGCTGGACGCGACACAGGCTTCGATAAAGGCCATGCCGCGAATGCCGTCGTCGATGGTCGGGTAATCGGTGACGCTCGCGTCCGGGGTTTCGCCGGCTTCGACCGCGAGGATGTGCGCGGCGAAGTTTTTGTAGATGTTGGCGAAGCCTTCGAGATAGCCTTCCGGGTGGCCTGGCGGAATGCGGGTGGCGGCATTGGAAACCGCAGCGTTGTAGCCCATGCCGGTGCGGTAGATTTGTTTGGGCGCGTCGAGCCAAGTCACGATCAAGGTGTTGGGTTCGATCTGGTGCCATTCGATGCCACCTTTCTCGCCGTAGACGCGGATGCTCAGATTGTTTTCGCAGCCGACGCTGATTTGCGAGGCGTTGATGATGCCTTTGCCGCCGTTGGCGAGGCGGATGAGAATATTGCCGTCGTCGTCTAGCGCGCGTCCGTCGACAAAAGTGGACAGGTCGGCGGCGAGTTCTTTGATTTCAATGCCGGTGATGTACTCGGCCAGGTTTTCGGCGTGGGTGCCGATGTCGCCGATGCAGCCGGCGGCGCCGGAGCGTTTGGGGTCGGTTCGCCACGCGGCTTGTTTCGCCCCTTCGTCGGCTTCGACCTTGGTGGCCAGCCAGCCTTGCGGGTATTCGGCGACCACTTTGCGGATGGCGCCGAGTTCGCCGTTGGCGACCATGGCGCGGGCCTGTTTGACCATCGGGTAGCCGGTGTAGTTGTGGGTCAGACCGTACAGTTTGCCGGACGCGTTCACGATGGTTTTGAGTTCTTTGGCCTCGGCGAGATTGAAGGTCGCCGGTTTGTCGGACAGCACGTGGAACCCGGCTTCGAGTGCGGCTTTGGCGGGCGGGAAGTGCATGTGGTTCGGGGTGACGATCGAGACGAAGTCCATGCGCTGGTCGGCGGGAAGCGCGGCCTCGCTGGTCATCATCTCCTGAAAGTCGCCATAGCAGCGTTCGGGGGCGAGCAAAAAGTCGCCGCCAGAAGCTTTGGATTTTTCCGGGGTGGAGCTGAACGCTCCACAAACGAGTTCGATTTTTTGGTCGATTGCGGCGGCGATGCGGTGGACGCCGCCGATGAAGGCGCCACGGCCGCCTCCGACCATGCCCATACGTACTTTTCGGCTCATTGTAAGTCTCTCCTGAGGGTTTAACAGTGCTTGGGTTTGATAGGTGGCCAAGGGGACTTGCACAAGGCGAAATCTGGGAGGCCTGCGGCGTGAAGGTGGAATCTTCCTCGAGGGGCTCGTCCACGAGACAGACAGACAACTACTTCCATATTGATTTGAGACGATAGATCTTAAGCGATGTGACTTGCCCGCCTTTACCGACGTTCCAGTGGAGTCGATGTGGTTCGGCTTCCGCAAACTGCGCCAACTCCAGACCTCCTAGGCTCTGCCACCACCGCCCAGCGAGAGAAGATTCATTTACATGCTCCGTCCCTTGAAGCGTGAGGAAATAGACTAGTCAAATAGTCATTTTTGTGATTTTTTTATGGGATGTCCACCCGCTTCTTCACAAACGATGGTGAAAATACCCTTCTTAGAAAATTTGAAGGGGTCTTTGCCAACAATCCTGACCTTGCACGGTTCGACGCTCTTGTCGGTTACCTTCGCGCCTCCGGATACTTTGCCATCCGGCCTTTTCTCAAGGACGTCCCGGTGGTTCGTATTCTCGTCGGCATAAATGTGGATAATATCATTGAGGAATATCACCGCAAAGGACACCTCCTTCTTGCCGATGCAGGCAAAGCGCTCAAAGAGTTTCGCATTGGCCTAAGTCGTGATATCCAAAATGCGCATTACGCTAAAAATGTAGAAGAGGGCATCCGGCAGTTTGTTGATGACGTGATCGCCAAACGCCTTGAGATCAAATCGCATCCCACCCGGAGGCTGCATGCAAAGATCTACGTGTTTCTCCCCGAAGGATTCAACGAACACAAGCCAGGTCATGTAATAACCGGTTCATCAAATCTCACCGCTTCCGGCCTTGGTGCTACGAATGACCAGCAAACCTATGAGTTCAACACGCTCAGCCATGATTTCGCTGACGTGAAATTCGCCTCGGCCGAATTCGATAAACTGTGGGAGGAGGCGGTCACCGTCCTACCCAAAGAGATCACCGACATCACCCGACGCAGCTTCTTACGCGAAGATATCACGCCGTACGAACTCTACTACAAATTCCTCATCGAATACTTCGGCCCCGCCATCGAGTACGATCCGAACAGCGAAACAGACATGCCCGAAGGCTTCATGCGCCTCGCCTATCAAATGGATGCGGTGAGCCAAGGGTTTCTCCTTCTCCATCGGCATAATGGCTTCTTCCTCGCGGATGTCGTCGGTCTTGGTAAGACGGTCATTGCGATCCTCATCGCTAAGAAATTCTTCTATCACAACGGTTTCCCCGGCCACCTGTCCGAGATTCTCATCATCGTTCCTCCCGCTCTGAAGCAAGCCTGGCAGGAGACGATCGACCAATTCCAGCTCAAGGGCACCCGCATCATCACGAATGGTAGTCTCCACAAAATCCAGAATGCCAAAAAATACGATCTCATCATCGTCGATGAGGCTCACAAATTCAGGAATGACACCTCTGCCGCCTATGATGAACTCCAGCGTATCTGCAAGACCCGGAGCAACCGACGATATCCGGACGGCAGCTATTATCGCAAACGGGTAATCCTCGTCTCGGCCACCCCGTTGAATAATCGGCCCAACGATATTAAAAACCTCCTGCTGCTCTTCCAAGACGGCAAAGATTCTACTCTTGAAGTGCCCAACCTCCAACGCTTTTTCACCACCCGGCAAAAGGAATTTCAAAAAGCGCTCAAAGAACTCGCCCCTGCAAAGGCGCAACAAAAGATCAAGGAGATCTACGAAAAAATCCGCATCAAAGTCATCTCCGAGGTCACGATCCGTCGCACCCGGACCGATCTGGTTCAACACGAGGACTATAAAAACGACCTCGACGCCCAAGGCATCATTTTCCCCCCCGTGGAACCCCCACGCAAGATCCTCTACCCTCTTTCCCCGGACCTCGAAGTGCTCTACGACACCACGATCACCGAACTCGATCGCGGGCTCACCTATAACCGCTACCGTGCGATTGGACATCTGGTGCTTGAAAAACGCCTGAAATACCAGAAGGCCGACCAAATATCCGCACAACTTGCGCGCATCATGCGCACGCTCCTTCTCAAGCGTCTTGATAGTTCTTTCCGCGCATTCCGCCAGTCCCTGCATCGTTTTAAAAATAGCACCTTCGCAATGGTGCAGATGTTTGAGAACGGTGCCATCTACATCGCTCCCAACCTGAATGTCTCCGAATACATTCTCGAAGACCGCGAAGACGAACTTCTGGAGAAAATCGTCAGCCTCCAAGCGGATGATCCCACGATCGAGATTTGCTCACCTGAAGACTTCGACGCGAGCTTCCTGCCCGGCCTCCATCGTGATCTCACCATCCTCGAAGACCTCTGCCAGCGTTGGGATGCCTGTGAAGAGGATCCCAAATTCGACACCTTTTTTGCCCACCTGACCACCGACCTCCTCCACCCGAAAATCAACTACCAGGCCTCACGCACCGGACATCCGAAGCTCGTCATCTTCTCGGAATCCAAAGAAACCACCGACTACCTCGCCGACCGCCTCGCAGCCGAAGGATGCACTCGGCTCATCACCATTGACTCCACCACCCGGAAAGATCGCATGCCCATCATTCGCGAGAACTTCGATGCCAACTTCCCAGAGAAGGAACAGAAAGACGACTACGACATCGTGATCTCCACCGAAGTCCTCGCCGAAGGCGTAAACCTGCATCGCGCGAATGTCGTCCTCAATTACGATACGCCCTGGAATGCCAGTCGGCTCATGCAACGCATTGGGCGCATCAACCGGATTGGCTCCACCGCCCCCCGAGTCTATATCTACAATTTCTTCCCCACTGCCAAAGTCGATGGTGATATCGACCTGCGAAAAAAAGCACTGGTCAAGCTGCAAGCGTTCCACTCCGCCCTCGGAGAAGATAGCCAGATCTATTCCACTGACGAGGACGTCGATACATTTGGCCTCTTTGATCGAGACGATCTCGAGGATGAAAAAGACGAGACCCTCTCCCTCCTCATGGAGCTACGGAGATTCCGGAAGCGGAACCCAGAGCGTTTCCGCGAGATCCGCAACCTTCCGTTCCGCGCTCGCGTCGGTCGAAAGGACAGGCTACGCGCCGGTACGACGATATCCTTCGTGAGAAACAAACGCCGTGATGGCTTCTACTACGTGAACGCCGATTCGACCGTTGAAGAACTCTCCTTCATCGAAGCGGCGCGCATCTTCCATGCGAATGCCCAAGAGAAACCCATCCCGCTCCCCGAGGGCCATCACGAACAGGTGAATCAAGCCGTCGACCACTATCGCGAATCCCTAGTATCAGAAGCCGTCCGGGACCAGATTGTCGATAATCAGATCGGGCCGAATGAGCGCAAGGCGCTCAAATTCCTCAGCATCTTCATCGATCACCCGACTCTCGCCTCGTCCGATGAAAAAAAGCTCCTCAAAAACGCACAAACTGCCGTCCGTAAAGCGGCCTTCGTGAAACTCCAGCGCGACCTCAATAAAATTGAAAAAGCGCAGAAGAAACTCCCACTCAAACCCGCCGCCCTCCTCGACAAGATTCTTGAGATCGTCAATCGCTATGACTTTTCCAGCTATGACGAAGAGGAGGGGGGGGATGCGCGCGCGGGCTTCACGAGTCACGACCTGGAGCCTTCTATCATCCTCTCCGAAACCTTCGGAAGACAATTGGACCGTCCCAATAACCCGAATAAATCCGCCTCATGAAATCGTCCACCAAAACCCCCGCCAAGACGCTCTCGATTACTGAGTTCAAAGCACACTGCACGGAGGAACTCCGCATCGTGGAAGAAACGGGCTCCTGCATTGCCATCACCCGCCACGGAAAAATCATCGCCTTCGTTGAAGCGGCGGGAGAGGCCAAGCCGAAAACGGTCGCCCATCTCATCGGCTCCCTAGAAGGAACAATTGCCTTCACGGGCGACGATGATCCCGACGCCTCCATCCCGCACGAGGACTGGGCCATGCATCAAGATGGTTCTGATTGAGTGCCGCCATGACCTATCTCCTTGATACAAACGCATGGATTCAGCTCTTCAGCAGCTCGGCCAGCATCCCCCAAGGTGTCCGGCAAACCCTCGCAGCAGAGAGCAAGCTGGCCCTTGCCGGCATCAGCATGATCGAGGTCTGCCAAAAGGCCTCAGTCGGAAAACTGACTTTTCGAACCGATCTGCCGACATGGATGGCTGCCGCTACGCCGATCAACTGGGTTGAGGTGTTGCCGATCTCCTCCGAAATCGCCCAGCAGGCCTACGCTCAGGAAATCATGCATCCGAAAAGTGGGAAGCCACACAAGGACCCGGCTGACCTGATCATCGCCGCGACGGCCCATGTGCATGGGCTGACCATCGTCACCTCAGATGAAGTCCTGCTCGCCGCCTCCGCACTCCGTACGCTTTCGACCCGTTAAGTCCCCATGCCCGTATCCCCACTCCTCCAGGCCCAACTCCGGCAGCCCTATGACCCCTCGGAATGGCAAACTCTTCTGATCGATCTTCTCCCTGCGTCTGTCCTCAAACTGTGGGCATCCCCGCAGGCACTGAATCTCAGCCACGAAAAAGTCGAATCCCTGATCCAGTTTGGCGAACTCCAGCTGAGCGATGGAAAAAACGTCGCCCTTCTTGAAGTCAAACTCACCGATCAAGTCCGACTCGCTCGCAACCGAGTCGAACTCCGAAACTTCGTCGCCGGCTTTATCGACGAAGCCGGTACGGCCGCCGTCCTTGCCGTCTTCCACCAGGAATGCACACATGATTGGCGCCTCTCCTACGTCTCCCGCCAGACGGTGCTCGACGACAGCTTCCAAGTCTCGACCATCGAAACCGCGACCAAACGTTACACCTTTCTCATGGGGCCGGATGAACCCAGTCGCACCTCATCCGCCCGGCTCGCCTCATTGGGGGAAAAGGGCGAAGACCTCGATCTAAAATCCCTCGCCGAAGCCTTCTCCGTCGAAAAGCTGTCAAAAGAATTTTTTGACCACTACACTGCTCACTACAAGGGCCTCATTCGCCACCTGTTTTCGCCAGACCAAGCCGAAGACACCCGCGCGAGATTCGGCCTGCCAAACGAGGACGAGGACTGGGAAAAAGGCCCCGCCAACAAACCCGTTCGCGACTTCGTTAAGAAACTCCTCGGGCGCCTCGTTTTCCTCCAGTTCCTGCAGAAGAAGGGCTGGCTCGGCTGCCCCGCAGACACGACGGAGTGGACGGGTGGCCAGATGAATTTCCTCCAACGTCTCTACCAACAGGCAGAGGAGGCGAATGCCGCCGAAACCTTTCACTCCACCTATCTCACCCAACTTTTTTTCGAGGCTCTCAACACCGAGAGAACGGACGACCTCTTCGCGCTCACCGGCACCCGCGTCCCCTACCTGAACGGCGGCCTCTTCGATCCCGACCCGCAGACCCTGCAACAAATTGATTTCCCGGGCCACCAGTTCAAAGAACTCCTCGAGTTCTTTGGCCAATACAACTTCACCATCGATGAGAACGATACCGACGACCACGAAGTCGGTATCGACCCCGAGATGCTCGGACATATCTTCGAGAACCTTCTCGAAGACAACAAAGACAAGGGTGCCTACTACACGCCCAAGTCGATCGTCTCCTACATGTGCCAGCAGTCCCTCCTCCACTACCTACAGACACATCTGGGAATACATGAGGAACTCGCCAAACTCATCAAGGACAGCGACCCCGGAGACCTGAAAGCCAAAGGGAACTGGTGCGCCGCCCACGCTAAGAAAATCGCGACGCTTCTGACGAACGTCAAAATCTGCGACCCCGCCATCGGCTCCGGTGCCTTCCCCATCGGCATGCTCAACGAGATCGCGCGCATCCGCACTCTTCTCAATGCCGAACTCAACGACCCCGTCGAGCGAGCCAAGCTCAAAAAATCCATCATCCAAAAATCCATCTACGGCGTCGATCTCGACCTCGGTGCCGTCGAGATCGCCCGCCTTCGCTTCTGGCTGGCGCTCGTTGTCGATGAGGTCACCCCGCAGCCTCTACCCAATCTCGACTACAAGATCATGCAGGGAAACTCGCTGCTGGAGAGCTTCCAGGGCGTCGACCTCTCCAACATTCTGGATGAAAACGCCGGGCCGGAGCATACCTTGGTGTCACTTGTCACCCAACAGGGAGAGTTGGACCTCCAAAGCAGCGGACAACAAGAACTACGCATCAAGACTTCTGAAAAACGGAGCGAACTCCTCGAGGCCCGCCGAGCCTATTTCGCCGCCCGAAAGCCGACGCGTAAAAACGAGCTACGCCAGGTCATTGATGCCAAAGTCATCGAACACATCCGCCACCACATCGAATACCAACTCGAATGCGAAGAGATCCAAGAACACCGCCTCTCGACGGAATGGCAACGCAAACGCGCGCAAACCAACGGTGCATGGAAGCCCGCCAAAGCCGCCCAAAAGCGCTACGATGCCCTCATCGTCCACATCAAAACGCTCAAAGACAGCCTCTCCAAACTAGACGGGCTCCAATCACAAGCCGAACGACCGTTCTTCCTCTGGCACTTGCTTTTTGAGGATGCCTTCAAGGAAGGCGGATTCGATATCGTCATCGCGAATCCGCCGTATGTCCGCCACGAGCTGATCAAGGAACAAAAACCCTTGCTCAAGGCTGAGGGCTACACGACCTACGCCGGCACCGCCGACCTTTTTGTCTATTTCTACGAGCAAGCCAGCAATCTGCTGAAACAGGGCGGCATTCTCACATTCATCACGTCAAGCCAATATTACCGCGCAGGCTACGGAAAGAAACTCCGCACCTTCCTGACCGGAAACCACACCCTTCACACCCTCATCGATTTCCGTGATGCCCCGGTCTTCAATGGGGTCACCGCCTTTGCCTCCATTTTCATCGGACAAAAGGAGACCGCCCCTGCAGATCACGCTGTCGCCGCCCTCCCTTGGGATCCGAAGAAAAAGGCTGAAAATCTTGCATCTGAAATCGCCAAAGCCTTCTCCGTGGCGCAAGCATCCCTCACGGAGGACGGCTGGCGGCTTGTCTCCCCGAACGTCAATGCCCTGCTCACCAAGCTCCGCCAAAAAGGCACCCCGCTCGGCGAATATGTCGACGGGCGGTTTTATCGTGGCATCCTTACAGGCTTCAACGAGGCTTTTGTCATCAACGGCAAAACACGTGCCGACCTCATCGCTGCTGATCCGAAGTCCGAAGACATCATTAAACCCTTCCTCCGTGGCCGCAACGTGAAGCGATGGAGAGCAACGCAAGATGACACTTGGCTGATTTTCACCCGTCGCGGTACAGACATTGAAGACTTTCCAGCAATAAAATCTCACCTAAGTCGATACCGGAAACAACTCGAGCCCAAACCCGACGATTGGCCTTCCAACAAAAAATGGAACGGTCGAAAAGGTGGATCGTATCAGTGGTTTGAGATCCAGGACAACATCGCCTACTGGAAAGAATTTGAAGAGCCGAAAATCGTCTATCCTGAACTCGACGCTCGAAATCAATTTGCTCCATCAAGTCGCGGAACTTATGCCGACTGCACCTGCTACATTATCCCGAATGCGGAGAAACATTTTCTTGCTCTTCTAAACTCGGATTATTGCCTTTTCTATATGGATAAAAACGCGGCCAAAAACCGAGGCGGAGCGATTCGTTGGAAACACCAATATATCCAGCATATCCCAATTCCCCATGCGAGCACGGTCGACCAAGCCACGCTCAACATCTTGGCCGAAAAGTGCGCTCTCGCCGCCGTCAAAGACGACCGCGCCTCCCTCGCCGGCCTCGAAACTGAAATTAACCAGATTATCTACCGCCTTTTCGACCTGACCGATGCCGAGATTACGCTCATCGAGTCCACGCTCGGGATCGAAGCTCCGGTGCCGCTCACGGTTGCGGCCACGCCGATCCTTCCGACAGGAGCACGTCCGGCGGCGCATGGGACGGCGCGTCTGTATCTGCTCGACCTCTTGCCGCATTTCTTCCGGGCGTCGGGCGAAGCAATCTCTTTCCGGCAGCTTTTTGAAGGCTACCATCTTCTTTGCAATCTCGGAGATGCGAGAGCTGGGCTCACGCCCATTGAAACAAAATGGGCGGACACCTTCCAGGAACCCGTCGATCTCGCGGAATTCGTCAACGTTTTCCGCGAGTCGGTTTCGGGTGAAGATCTTGAAATCACGGCACAAGGGCTGATCCGCTGGATCGGCGACTCTGTCGAAGATAACGCCTGGATGGAATGTGATGCCCGCATGGTTATGGAGATCCTTCAGCGGGCGCCGGCACAACTCGCCGAAGTCTCAACCTTCACCCGCAAGACTATCCTGGAGCCGGTCTTCAGCGCCTATCCCCAGCTCGCTCAAGCGTAAGTCATCTGACATGGAAACGCCCAGTCTCTTCCCCTCGCAGCGCCCCGTAGCGGTACCAAACCCGCCAGCGGAACCTGCCTTTTGGATCGAAGAAGTAAGACTCCTAAGGCAGTTGGCTCCAGCGGCGGAGCAGCTCATTCGCTCACCGATCCTCCTGCAAAAAGGCCTCAACATTATCTGGGCACCCGCCGCCTCGATGGAGGAGCGGAATGAGACCGACTTTGGCGGCCACGCCGCCGGCAAAACGACCTTTTGTCGCTTGCTACGCTACCTGTTGGGTGAGGCTCACTGCGCCGCCCAAGATGTCCGCGACGCGCTCGCCGGGGCGTTTCCAGACGGATGGGTTGTTGGAAAGATCCATGTCGGTATCGAGACCTGGATCGTCGCCCGCCCATTTCATCCCCATGTCCGACCGCGTGCACGTTGCATGAAGACCGCAAACATCGAAGACCTGCTGGCCGCTCCAACAGAGAGTCTCCCCTTGGCTGACTTTCTTCTCGCGCTCCGCCAGGCAATCGTCGCGCCGCTCCCCGTCAAGCTGTTCGGCGATGGAACGACCAACATCGAGCTGGATCACGTCCTTCAGTGGTTCACCCGGGATCAGGAATGCCGCTACTCGCGCCTCAACGAGTTTCGACACACAGACAGCAATTCGCACAGCCCCAATCTCAGCTCCGAAGATGCCTATTTTCTCCAACGGATCATCCTTGAGCTTGCCGATGAGGATCTTCAGCAAGCGATTACGGTCTGTGAGAAACTGGAAGAACGAGCCAAAGAGCTGCCACCGGACAAGGAGTACGCCCTGCGCCGTGAGCGTGAGCTGAACCAGGCGCTGGAAGATGCCGCCATCAAAAACCCCACGGCGGCCAGGTTGTCCGCTCTCGATTTCGAGCCGACACGCAAAACGCTTGAGCAAAAGAAAAAAGCGGCACTCCACACACTCTCCAATGCGCAAAAGTTAGCCAAGGCGTCTAAGGACAAATTAGTGGCAGAGCTGCCATCCCTCCGCGAAAAACTCGGGGCCATTAACCACCAGATTTCGCAGGCCGAAGACGACGAGTCAAAGGCTCAAGCCCAACTCGATGCGCTCGATGGCAAGGCTCGGGATGAGAACATCGAGAGGAAGCAGGACAAAAAACGCCCGACCCCGGACTATTGCCGCGTGCCCAAAGAAATCGCTCGGTCATGCCCCAGGTTTCAGGAATGGAACGTGCCAGATGACAACGAGGAAAAGAGCGAAATTCTCATCGAGAGCCGTAAACAAGCCACCGAAGCTTTTTTGGAACGATGCCGATCCGACATTACTTCCCTTAAAGCAGAGCAGGAGACGCTCCAAGCCCGCATCTCCAAAGTCGAGCGCGAAGCGGCAGCGCTTGAGATCCAGATTACGGACTATCAAACCCGCCGCGTCGATCTTGCCGCCCCATTCAAAACCCTCGGAGACCAAATCGACGCCCTTGAAACAGTTGTCCAGAATCTTGAAGACCTTCAACGAGAAGAAGCCGGGTTGGCAGAGAAAGTGAAGACCGCCCAGAGAAGCCAGGAAGAACTCCAGAAGCGCCATCGCGAGCAGGAGGGTCGCTTCATCAACGAATTTACCTGGACCATTACGCGAATCCTCGGAGGAGAGAGTGCCGAAGAGGATCAAACTCTCGCCGAAGGAACCTGCTCCTTCACCCGTGAGAAAATATCCGCAAAGGTCAACTATCGCGGCAAGGATTTGGGAAGTGCCGCTGTCACGACCATCAAAATCCTTTGCTTCGATTTCGCCGCGATGAGTCTCTCCTGTCGCGGTTATGGCCAACACCCCCGGTTCCTTCTCCACGACAGCCCCCGCGAAGCCGACATGGGCGCATCCCTCTACGGTCGATTTTTTGATCTCATAGCCAGCCAGGCCAAAGTCTCTCCCAATTTCCAGCACATCATCACGACAACAAGCCAGCCCCCGAAGGAATTTCAGGGAATGCCTAGCGTCCGCCTCAAACTGGACAGCGCGAGCCCGGCCGGGCGTCTTTTTTGTGTGGATTTATAGGCCAATGCCTTAGCCGTGACAAAGCCTTGGCAGATCGCGGTAGAATCGCCGATCGGTGCCAGTCTATCGTTGCCACAGCCTATGGATGACTAGGAAGCAGACAACAGGAAAGGATTGATCGAGGTCTTCGAGAATGAGCTAGCCACAAATTACAAGACCCGTCCCTCCTTCCCTAGAGCTTGTGAGCCTGAGCGCATTCAGCAGCAAATGCCCAAGTTGCCGACTCCTGTTTATCTACTTCGCATGGGTGTTCCGGCCACAGAATATTCAGAACACGATCTCAATAGTGGACATCATTTTTTCAAAATATACGGGGAATCGGTTCGCCGAACAACACATTGCCTTCGGCCCGGCGCATGAGGGTGGTGGTGATGGTGTTGGGGGACGCCAGCGCCGCGTCAGTTCGAACGCGGACAAAGGTGTCGGTGAGGCCGGAGGCGTGGCTCTTCTTTTCGGCTTCCCAGAGGACTTGTTGTTCGGTGTCGAGCAAGCTGTGGCGGAAGGCTTCGGCGTCGGCGTCGCAGACCGCTTTCATTTCGCGGAAGCGTGCCTTCTTGGTGGCGGCGTCGAGATGGTCGGGCATCTTGGCGGCTTGGGTTCCGGGTCGCGGGCTGTAGGTGAAAATGTGCGCGCCCGAGAAGGCGCTTTCCCGAACGAAGTCGAGCGAGGCGCGGTGTTCGTCTTCGGTCTCGCCGGGGAAGCCGACGATGATGTCGGTGGTCAGTGCGATACCGGGAATGCCGTTGCGCGCCCAGTTCAGGCGTTCGGCGTAGTGCGGGCCGTCGTAGTGGCGGTTCATGCGGCGCAGGACGGTGTCGCTGCCGCTCTGCAGCGACATGTGCAGATGACGACATAGGCGGTCGCCGTAGCGGCTCCACAATTCGATCCACTGCTCTTTGAAGTTCCACGGTTCGAGCGAGGACAGGCGGATGCGCGGGATCTCGGTTTCGTTTAAGATCCGGTCGATCAGCCAGCCGAAGTCGTGGTCGATGTCGAGCCCGTACGACCCGGCGTGGACCCCGGTGAGCACCGCTTCCTGGCAGCCGGCGGCGGCGAGTTCGCGGATCTGGGTGAGAATTTCTTCCGCGTCGCGCGACCGCGACACGCCGCGGGCGACGGTGGTCAGACAAAACGAACAGCGCAGGTTGCAGCCGTCCTGGATTTTTACGAAGGCGCGGGTGGTGGCGAGCGAGAGGGGATAGACGCGTTCGGCTTGGGCGGCGCGGGTGTCCATGCCGAGCGCGAGTCCTTCGAGTCCGAAGCGTTCTTGGACGAGTGCAGCCAGTTCGGCTTTGTCGACGCTGGGGATGACGAGATCGGCTTTGGCGAACTCGTCCGGGGCGACTTCGCTGTGGCAACCGGTGACGACGATCCGTTGGTTCGCGGGCGAGTTTTCGCGACGGTGCGCGGCTTTACGCGAGTCGTCGCCGGCGTTCTTGGTGACGGTGCAGGTATTGACCACACGGATGTCGGCCTCGTCGGCGTGGTCGACAATCTCGTGGCCGGCGAGGCGGAAGCCGCGGGCCATGCGTTCGGACTCGGCTTGGTTGAGCCGGCATCCGAGCGTATGAAAATGGATTTTTGCCATGCTGCTACCTAGGTGCGCGGGGAGGGGATGCAAGCCTTTGGCGTGGGCCTTGGTACCAAGATCCCGCAGGAATAGTCGGGAATTGCTATTTCATTTCGGTGCGAACGATGGGGAAAAACGGGTGCACCCACCAGGGACACCCGCCACAATAGACAATCAGCCTAGGCTAAGGGTTGTATCCATTGTGACGACGTCCCCGTGGCGGGGGCGCTGTTCCATACCCGGTGTCTTGGAACCACACACGCGTGTTTCGCGTGGCCCAATGACCCTCGTGCCAGGCTTGGCGGGGACCGCAGGCGGTGTTCTGGATGGCCCAATGGCCAGGAATCCCGAACCCCGCAACTCGACACCTTGTAGAACTACATGATAGCTCCGAACCATGCCGGACCCCGATCAATCAGTCGACTTTACCATCATCGGCCAAGGGCTTGCTGGCTCGGTGCTGTCGGTGCAGCTGATCAAGGCGGGCTATCGGGTGGCGGTTTACGACGAAGCTAAACCCGGTCGGTCGAGTGTTGTCGCGCCCGGATTGTTCACGCCGATTTCTGGTTCGCGGCTCGCCCAACCTTGGGGAGCGCCGGCGGTTCACGAGGTGGCCGCGACCTTTTATCAGGAATTGGAAACGGAGACGGGCGCATCGTTTTATCATCCGATGCGCTCGGTTCGGGTGCTAGATACCGCCGAGGAACGCGCCACGTGGGAGGTTCGTCGTCACAAACCGGAATTTGCGCGCTGGGTGGAGGAGACGCTTGAGCGCGTTCCCGAACTTCCGTCGGATCCGCCACACCACGGCGGGTTGTTGTTCCGTAACGCCGGCTGGGTCGATCTGCCCGCCTTCCTGAACGCGGTTCGAGCCTGGCTGAAGGGGCAGGGGGCCTGGCTCGTAGACCCGCCGAACGCGCCTGAAGATCATGTCGGCCGAACCATCTATTGCACCGGGCACCGCTGGCCTTCCGGGTTCGGTTTCCTGCCGCTGCGTCCTTGTAGAGGTGATGTCCTATTGGTCCGTTGCCCGAACCCACTCCCGCCCCGAATCCTGCAACGCGGCGGAATCTATCTGCTACCGATGCCGGGCGACGATGCGCACATCGGCAAAGTTGGCGGGGTGTTCCACCGCGAGTTCGACGGACCCGAACCGAGTTCGGCCCATCGCGAAGAACTGCTCGCCGGCCTGCGCAAACTCGTGACCGGCGAAGTCGAGGTGCTCGAACACCACTCCGGCATCCGTCCCAGCACCACTCACTTCCGACCCATCGCCGGCTTCCTGCCTGATGATCCCAAACGCGGTGTGTTCAACAGTCTCGGTTCGAAGGGCGTGTTGTTCGCGCCGCTGGCTGCGCGTCAGTTCGTGGATTGGTTGAAAGATGGAACACCAATGGATTCGCAGGTGATGTTGCAAACCTATGTGGACAAATACGGCGGAATGAATTCCGACACGACGAACGCGGCAGACGGTCTGACCCAATGAAATAGATTATGGCAACAATCTGCCACTTTATGGCAAGCCACTCTTTAAAGTTTTGGAGGACGAGGGGCCTCCCGAGCCGATTGGGCTTCGTCTGATACCGACCAAGGTGTGATCCATCCCGAACGCATTGTTTTCTGCTAGCAAATTCGGCGAAGGTGAAAATTCTAGTTCCATCTTCGGCGTCGAAGAACTACAGACAGACGACAAACCATTATGGGAATTCAGACCACAACCAAACGACTGCGCTTTGGGCTTTTTCTGCCGCTTTTCGTTCTGGCGTTCGCCCCTGCTTGGACGGCGGCGCAGACCGTTTCCCAGTGGAAGGCCGGACCCAACGCGCCACGCGCCAGTGCTGCCGCGGGGGCCACCTGCACCACCTTCCGCTGTCCCTTCGACAAAGCCGATCGGGTGTATTGGGACACCAAACAAGTGCCCGATTTGTCGCGTGCCTCCTCGGTCGAACTACGCCTCCGGCTCACTCAGCCTTCGGCATTCCGCCGCGTCAGCCTGCACTTTCAAAGCGGCGCCGGTTGGTACACGGCGCTGTTCCACGTCACCCATGCCGGCGACTACACGCTGCGCCTGCCACTCGGCACGTTCGATGTCGAAGGCAAGCCGGCCGGTTGGGACAAAGTGTCGACGATGCGACTCTCGGGTTGGAAGGGCAACGGGCCGAACGCCTCGTTCGACTTTTGCAGCGTGACGCCGAAGACCGATGCGATCACCATTTACAAGGCCACCAGTTCTGAACGCTCCTCCGCCGAACGCAGTGTCGCCCGGCGCAGTGCCCAGCGAATTAGCCAGTGGCTGAACCAACTCGGCATCTCGCACGGGATGGTCACCGACGAGTCGTTTCGCACGCACAGCCTCGACCGGAGTTCGGTGCTGATTCTTCCGTACAATCGGACGCCTGGAAACATCGCCTTGCAGGCGATCCGCAGATTTCAAAAACGCGGCGGTAAAACCATTGGCTTCCACGATGGACCGAGTTCGGTGACCCAGCATGTCGGCGTGAAGATTTTGCCGATGATCGATACCAAGCAGGCGGGTACCTTTAACGCGTTTAACATTCAACTCGACTCGCCATTTCCCGAACGCGTGTACCAGCACGTCTGGAACGTTATGCCGCTGGGCACCGTGAATGGTGGCCGGGTGGTCGGGCGCTGGGAAAACTCGCGCAAGCAGCTCGGGCGGACCGCCGCGGTGGTGCGTTCGGCGAACGGCTTTTGGTTCGGGCAGGTGTTCCGCGACGGCGACGCGTCCGGCAAACAGCAACTGCTGCTCGCCATGCTCGGCGAACTCCATCCGGCGGTCTGGCGCGAAGCAGCAGCCGACCCGCTCGCCCGGATCCCGCGCGATTTCAATGTCGCCGATCTCGGCGCGCTTTACCGCCAACTCGGTCGCGGCAGCGCCGGCACGCCGCAGGCCCAATTGGTGGATTTTCTGCCGCGTTTGGAGGCGCGGGCGCGTCAGCAACTGAACGCCGGGCAGTTCGGCGAGGCCTATAAATCCGTTCGGCAACTCGAGCAATCAATCGCGCGGATTCACGCCAGCCAGCAACGCGGCGCGGTCGGCGAGATGCGCGGCGTTTGGGATCCTCTCGGCGCCGGACTCATTCTGGGCGACTGGGACGCGACCTGCAAAAAGCTCCGCGACAACGGTTTCAACACCTTGTTCCCGTGCATGATGTGGGGCGGCAAAGCGCACTACCCGAGCCAACATTTGCCCAAGTCTGGGACCCTGAGTCAGTTCGGCGACCAACTCGGTCCCTGTCTTGTCGCCGCCAAACGGCATGACATCGACGTGCACGTGTGGAAGATTTGCTGGTCGCTGGACACGGCCGATCCGGCGTTTCGCTGGAAGGTGAAATCCGAAGGGCGCATGGCGCAGAACCGCGACGGCACCACCAAAGCTTGGCTGTGTCCGTCGCATCCGGCCAACCGCAAACTCGAACGCGACGCCATCCTCGAAGTCGCCCGCAAGTATCCCGAACTTGCCGGCATTCACCTCGACTATCTGCGCTACTCCGGCAGCAGTACCTGCTACGCGCTGGCCACGCGCAAAGCCTTCGAGGCCTGGCGCGGTTCGCCGGTTCGGGCCTGGCCGCCGCCGGTGGGCGATTTTCAATTTCAGAAATTTCGCGCCGACCAGATCACCAGTTTTCTGGCCGACGTGCGCAAGGACCTGCGCGCCGTGGCGCCGAATATGAAACTCTCGGTCGCGGTTTGGCCGTCCTATCCGCAGGTGGTCAAAAGCATCGGCCAGGATTACGGCGATTGGTTGAAGCGCGACCTCGTGGATTTTCTGTGTCCGATGAACTACACCGCCGACTTGGATGAGTTCCGCCGCTTCTGCCAGACCCAGAACGCGCTGCCCGGCGCGCGCGGAAAAATCATTCCCGGCATCGCCGCCATCGCCAACGAAGCCGAGTTGCCCGCCCGCGAGATCATCCGCCAAGTCAACGCCGGACGTGAAATGGGACTGCCCGGCTTTGTGTTGTTCAAGCTCGACCACGTCGTCGCGGAACACGTCTTGCCCTTGCTGTCCGCCGGACTGACCAAAGACAACTGACCAAAGACAACGAATAACCCTGATGGATTACCATATTTTATCGATCGAACTCGACCCCGCCCACGTCGCGGAGGTCTCCGACTGGATCATGGCCCAGTTCGAGACGAGCCCGATCGAACTCAGCAAACCCGGCCGCAAACGGGTGTGGTTAGAAACCTATTTTGAGGAGGAAGTCGAAGCGCAGCTCGCTGGAGGCGCGGTCAAACAGGCATTCGGTTTGACCGGTGAAGTTCGCCATTGCCCGAGTCAGGACTGGGCCTCATTCTGGAAAACGCATTTCAAAACCGAGACCATCGGCGAGCGCTTTCTCGTCGTTCCAGAGTGGGAAGCGGACCAGCCCCATCCCGAGAGCAAAGAGCGCGAACGCATCGTCATCAACCCCGGCCTCAGCTTCGGCACCGGCAAACATTTCACCACCCGCTTCTGCCTGGAAGCCTTGGAGAAACATCTCAATGCAGGCGAGTCCGTGTACGACGCGGGCACCGGCAGTGGCATCGTCGCGGTTGCGGCGGTTGCGCTCGGGGCAGCAAAGGTGCATGGGGTCGATCACGACGAACTTGCACTCACCGCCGCCCGCGAAAATCTCGAACTCAACGCTGGTTACAAGGCCGAAGAACATATCACCCTCGAGGTCATGGACCTGACCGAGTCCTGGATTGATGGCACTTGGGACGTGCTCGTCGCCAACATCTACGCCCACCTGTTAATTGAGATTGCCCCCAAGCTCACCGATGCGGCCAGCCGGGTTCTGATCCTCGCTGGCATCCGCGCCCAAGAGGGCGATCAGGTCGCTGACGCCTATCGCCATCTCGGCTGGGACGAAGTCGCGCGCGACAGCGATCACGAGTGGTGTGGCTTGGTGCTCAAACCGCGTTCTTAAGTTCGATTGGAAAGGGCAAGAGTTGGGTGGTGATAGGCGCTGAGAAGAGCAGTGGGCAGCGGCAGCGGGAACGCGCACCATACACCCCGAGAAACGATAGAAGAGCGAGATGCGCGGCATGCTGGCCCCGAGGGTTGAGAGAGCGAGATGCGCGGCATGCTGGCCCCGAGGATTGAGAGAGCGAGATGCGCGGCATGCCAGTGTTCTGTAATTTTAAAAATTACGGGTGATGCTGCTGAGTCCCGGAGGGACGGCAGACAGTAGCCGGGGGTGGAGCGTAGCGGAACCCCCGGAATAGCGAGCAGAAAAGGGAGTCCCGGAGGGACGGTCACAACAAAGATCCTGCCCGCCGTTGAATGCCGAACCCTGAAATAGGAGTTTTACTAAGCACTAGCCCTGAAGATTGAGAAAAGTGAGATGCGCGGCATGCTGAGGATTGAGAAGAGCGAGATGCGCGGATGCGGCCCCGAGGATTGAGAGAGCGAGACGCGCGGCATGCTAGCCCTGAAGATTGAGAAAAGCGAGATGCGCGGCATGCTGAGGATTGAAAGAAGAGCGAGCGATTGCGCGGAACACAGCCCTCGAGGATCGAGAGAAGAGTCCCGGAGGGACGGAAGACAGTAGCCCCCGGTGCAGCGAGGCACGAGCGGAACCGGGGGTAGCGAACGACATGAAAAGGAGTCCCGGAGGGACGGTGAGACATGGTACATTCCGGCATGTCATCAACCCATACATCCCTCCATTATCATATTGTCTTCAGCACCAAAAACCGCGAACCGCATTTCGGCTCCGACGTGCGAACTCGCCTTCATGAGTATCTCGGAGGAATCGTTCGCGGCTTGGACGGCGTTGCCAACCAAGTTGGCGGCGTCGCGGACCATGTGCACCTCGCGGTCGGTTTGAATCAAACCCACCGGCTTTGCGATGTCATGAGAGAACTCAAGGCAAATTCATCCTCGTGGGTGAAGACCGAACTCGGAATCAAACAGTTTCAGTGGCAGGAGGGATACGGTGCATTTACCTTTGGCGCGCCGGACTTGGACCGAGTCGCTGGATATATTCGCACCCAAGAAAACCATCACCGCGTCACAACCTTTCAGGAGGAATATGTTGCGATGCTCGCACGGGGACTGGTCGAATACAAAGAGGAGTAACTGTTCTGACCGTCCCTCCGGGACTCCTCTCGTGGTTGGTCGCCAACCCCCCGGTTCCGCTCGTGCCTCGCTGCACCGGGGGCTACTGTCTGCCGTCCCTCCGGGACTCCTCGCATGGTTGGCCGCTAACCCCCGGTTCCGCTCGTGCCTCGCTTCACCGGGGGCTACTGTCTGCCGTCCCTCCGGGACTCCTCGCGTGGTTGGCCGCTAACCCCCGGTTCCGCTCGTGCCTCGCTGCACCGGGGGCTACTGTCTGCCGTCCCTCCGGGACTCCTCTCGTGGTTGGTCGCTGCCCCCCGGTTCCGCTCGTGTCTCGCTTCACCGGGGGCTACTGTCTGCCGTCCCTCCGGGACTCCTCTCGTGGTTGGTCCCTAACCCCCGGTTCCGCTCGTGCCTCGCTTCACCGGGGGCTACTGTCTGCCGTCCCTCCGGGACTCCTCGCATGGTTGGCCGCTAACCCCCGGTTCCGCTCGTGCCTCGCTTCACCGGGTCTACTGTCTGCCGTCCCTCCGGGACTCCTCTCGTGGTTGGTCGCTGCCCCCCGGTTCCGCTCGTGCCTCGCTTCACCGGGGGCTACTGTCTGCCGTCCCTCCGGGACTCTTCTCGTGGTTGGTCGCTAACCCCCGGTTCCGCTCGTGCCTCGCTGCACCGGGGGCTACTGTCTGCCGTCCCTCCGGGACTCCTCGCGTGGTTGGTCCCTAACCCCCGGTTCCGCTCGTGCCTCGCTGCACCGGGGGCTACTGTCTGCCGTCCCTCCGGGACTCCTCTCGTGGTTGGTCGCCAACCCCCGGTTCCGCTCGTGCCTCGCTTCACCGGGGGCTACTGTCTGCCGTCCCTCCGGGACTCCTCGCATGGTTGGCCGCTAACCCCCGGTTCCGCTCGTGCCTCGCTGCACCGGGGGCTACTGTCTGCCGTCCCCCCGGGACTCCTCTCGTGGTTGGTCACTGCCCCCCGGTTCCGCTCGTGCCTCGCTTCACCGGGGGCTACTGTCTGCCGTCCCTCCGGGACTTTAACCATTGGTTCTGGATGTCTCGTTTTGACGGATGCTCAGAGGGGTGGGTCCTCGTTGGTTCCCGTTTTTGAAACATTCTTTTTATTAACTCCAACATGTCTCCGATGGTTCATGACCGCTCTTACGCATCCAACTGTTTCACCACAACGCCGTTCGCGCCGGCTTTGATCCGGTACACTTTATCCGCGAACTCACGGAACGAATTCGGGTCGTGGTGGGAGATCATTAGCACTTGAAATCCGAGGGCCTCGCCGGCGTCGTGAACGATTTTCACCAAACGCGGAACGAGGTCGGGGCGCAGCCAGCAGTCTTGTTCGTCAAGCACCAGAACGCGGCGATGCGTTGCTTTGTCGAGGGTGGTCAATGCGAACATGCGCAGGCCGACGGACAAAATGTTCGCGACCGAACCGCCTTGGCCATACTGAATATCCTCGGCCTGACCGTTGCGTTCGATGTGGAAGTCGACGCTGGCGCGGTTGTTGCGCCAGCCGGCGCTGGCGACCAGTTGGATGTCCTGTTCCAGCACCTCCTGCAAGGCGATCGACAGCTTTGCCTGAATGACATCGAGCAGCTCTTTGAACAGCTGTTCGCTCAAGGCTTCAAGGGCGGCCGAAACGGACGCGGCCAAGCCGATGCGCCGGCGCACTTCTTCGAGTTCGGTAGTCATCGCGTCGAGTTGACGCTGTTCGGTGGCGCGGATCGCGGCCAGCCGCTCCAAGCGCAGTCGGGTGTCTGCCGGAGGTCGGAGGGGGAGGGGAGGTGCTGGCAATTCACTCATTCGGCGTCTCCGTCCGGGTCCTTGCCTTCGTAGCGTTCTTCGACTTCGGCGAGCCGTCGTTCGATTTCGTCGAGGGCGCTGGTGTATTCGCGGGTGCGGCGGGCATTCTCCTCCTGCATCCCACTCAACTTGGATTTCAGCTCGTTGAGGTCGTCGGTGCCGAACTCTTTCTTGGCCTGTTTGCGCAGGCTCTTGAGTTTTTCTTCGGCCGTCTTCAGCCGTTCTTCGGCGCGGATGCGTTTGTCTTTCAGCGAGTCGTGACGACCTTGCAGCCGTTCGATGTCGGCGAGGAGATCGTCGTAGTTCCCGTTGTCGTAATTCCCGTTATTGCCGTCGTGGTCGTGTTTGTCCTTAGGCATCGGTGACCTCCTTGGCGAGGCGCCGAATTTCGGTCGCGACATCGTCTTCGAACTTGCCGAGATGCTTGTCCAAAAAACTCGCCAGGCCGGTGCCGCTGGTGGTGCGGCGGGCGTGGAGTTCGGCCAGGCCGGCGACAAAACTGGACGGACCGCCGGGTAGTAGATCGACGGTCTCTTCTTTCGCCTGAAACACCTCGGCAAACGTCCGATGTGGAATCTCACGGTAGGCATGGGTCCATCCCTTTTTTGTCGGGGTGAGTTCGAGTGCCGCCGGCACGTGGTCGAGCGTGATCTGGCTGCGTTCGCGGCGGGCGATGTTACCGGGGTTGATCCACGTGGTCGAACCGCGCTGAACCGGCGGCATGCGTTTGTGGATGTGTCCATTGATGATCAAGTCGACGCCGGGAATCTCGCCGAGGCGGACTTTGGCGGAACGTTCGAAGCCGGGCAAATGCAAGTCGTGATGGGTGAACCAGAGAACCAGACGTTCGCCGGCCTCCACCGAACGCGGTAGCGCCTTGCCCCAATCGGTGCCGCCGATCCGGACGGGCAGTCCACCAATCTCGACGTCCATCCCGCGGTCGTCGAGCAGGGTCAGGCGCCCGGCTTCCTCGATGATGCGCAACGTATCGTGTTCGTTGAGTTCGTTTTCGTAAATGTCGTGGTTGCCGACAATCCCGAACACGTCCTGGGCGGCGAACATGTCGAGCACTTCAACCACCAGCCAGTTGGGGTTATTACGCGGCACGTTGAACAGGTCGCCGAGCAGCACCGGCATCAGGTTTTCGTGGCGGGCCGTGTCGAGGCACCACTGCAGCTTTTGCAGTATGACGCGCGGGTAGTCGTCGCTCCGGTAACCGGGAACGCGGTCTTCCAGATGCGGATCGCCAATGGCGAGAATGCCCTTGTAGTCTGTCGACATCCCCTTGCTCATGCGACGGGAACCTCTTGGCGGCAGATCGGGCAAATCTCGAGTTCGGCGAGCATGGCTTTCCATTCGGCTTCGGCCTGCTGTTCGTGTTCGAGCAGCATGGCGCGCTTCGCAGCATCGCCCGCACGAAGATTTTCGTAACTCTCCAAGTCGCGGGTGGTGGTACTCAAGGCGCTATGGTCGAGTAGTTCCGGGAAGGCCGGCAGTTCATTGAGAAGGATCAGGGTATCGGCGGGTTTGAGGTGTTCGGCGGCAACGGACTCGAAGGCGCTGAGCAGGCGGGTCAGCGGAGCGCTGTCGGTGATAACGGGTGGCGGTTCGAGTTCGCAGAGCACTTGGGTGGTCTCGATGGTTTGTTCGACGAAGCGTTCGCCGATCTCGATGCGCCGGATGAGTTCGGCCAGGCGTTTGACTTTCTCGAACCCAGCCGGGGTGAGGGCCGCAGGCATGGCGGGGAGTTCGGCGAGAATTTCATGGTGCGCGGCTTCAGTCTCGCGCAGGCGTTGGTTGCGTTCGGTCCGTTCCAGTAGGATGCCGAGTTCAGTTGCCGTTTGAAGATCGGCCGCGAGTGCGACGTGCTGCTGTTCCAATTTCTGCAGGGACGGATCGAATTCGGGCACGGCGGCGAGGCTGGCGACGGTGGCGGCTTGGTCTTCGACTCGGTTGCTGAGTTCGCGTTCGCGGGCGCGGGCGGCGGTGGTTTGCTGTTTGTGCAGCACCTGCATGGCCATCAGCTTGCCCGCGTCGGAGGAGGAGGCGAAGAAGGTGGCGCGTTTGCCGCCGGTATCGTGGAGCAAAAAGATCGGCTGTTTCTGGAACGCGAGATGGACGTTGTACGATTCTTTCTGATTCTCGTCGGTGAGTGCCGGCAGCCGTAACACTTGATGCAGTTCGTCGGGCACGCGTCCTTTGAGGCGGCTGTGTTTCTTGCCGTTGATGATGTACCAGGCGGTGGTTTTGGTGCGGTGCCAGCTGATGTCGTCGCCTTCACTGGTGGCGATGGTGACAATGCATTCGCGGGTGCCGTGGCGGATCATGTACTTGCCGCTGGTGTTTTCGCACAGGCATTGGATGGCGTGAACCACGGCGGATTTTCCCGAGTTGTTGTCGCCGAGCAGGACAGTCAGGCCTTCGGCTAGTTCGAACACCGAGTGGGTGTGCGACATAAAATTTTCCAGTTCGACGCGCGTGATCATCCGTTTTCCGATTCTACGCAAACATGGAAGCAAGATGAAAGGTGGAAGATGGAAAATAGCGGGAAGATGGAAGGTAGCGCACGCTTGTAGCGCACGCTTCCAAGCGGGTGGTTGTACGCCGGCTTCTAGCCGGCCTGCTGGAAGGCAGGCGTACCTAAACCGCTTGGAAGGACGGTGCTACTCGGGTACTCTTCGCACTCTTGCCAATGTCGGAACCCGCGCATAGGGCAGGGGCCACGTGAAGAAACTCGACCCCGCCAAACTCAGCATCGCGTTCACCGACCGCAGCTTATGCACGCGCAGCGCCACCTGCGTCGGGGTCTGTCCGGAAAAGGCGATCTCGCTCGACGAGGACTTGTATCCGGTGATTCTCGACCCGGACAAATGCACCGAATGCGGGCTTTGCGCCGAGATCTGTCCCGGTGGCAAAGTCGACTACGGCGAACTCACCCGCATTACCTTTGGCGAGAAAACCAAAGACCCCGCGACCTTCGATGGGGTGGTGCGCGAAACGTGGATGACCCACGCGGCCGACGAAGGCATGCGCGATCGCGGAGCCGGCGGCGGCGTGATCACCGCGCTGCTCTGGGATCTGCTCAAGCACGGCGAAGTCGACGGCTGCATTGTTACCCGCATGAATCCCGAACGTCCCTGGCTCGGCGAACCCTTCATTGCCCGAACCTACGAAGACCTGCTGGCCAGCCAAGGCAGCAAATATTCGATTGTGCCGGTGAACGCGATTTTCCAGCAGGTGATCGAAGAGGGCGGAACCTATGCCTACGCGGCCTTGCCCTGCCAAGCGCACGGGTTCCGGGTTGCCGCCGAAAAAATGCCCGAACTCAAACAACGCATCGCCTGCGTGGTCGGCTTGTTCTGCGGCGGCGGGCTCGAACCCTACCTCGTTCCCGAACTGCTGCGCACCAAAGGGGTGCGCGTGGCCGACATCCGCGACTTCCAATTCCGTGGCGGCGATTGGCCGGGTAAGATGCGCGCGATCATGAAAGACGGCGAGGTGCGTGACATGCACTATTCCAACTACAAGGACGGCGCCTACAACTACATCGTCGGCATGTACATGCCGCGCCGCTGCGCCACCTGCTTGGATGGTAGCTGCGAGTTCGGCGATGTGGCGGTCAGCGACGCGTGGACGCGCGACGCCGACGGCAACTACAAGTTCCCGCGCCACTCGCGCGTTCTAGCGCGGACCACGCGCGGGGTCGAGTTGCTCAAACGCGCGATCGAACGCGGCACCCTGGTCGGCCACGATCTCGCCGACGATCCCAACTTCGCGGCGCAAACCCACCACCTGCAAACCAAACGCAAAGGTCTGAACGCACCGCTGCGCATCGAACGCCAAGCACGCAAGGGCCTGCGGGTACCCCAAGTCGACCGCGTTTGTCCCGAGGCCTCGTTCAAAGAACGCATGACCGAACGCATCGTCTCCTTCTTCCTCTGGCTCGGCACGATCTCCTGGGTTCGCTATCCGCTGATCAAAATTCTCACCTCGAAAGCGGCGATCCCGCTGATCCATCTGCGGCAGTTCCTGAAGCGGCGGAAGTATAAGAAGCGCAAGCAGGCGGCAGCCAAGCGGCAAGGGTAAGCTGTGCTCTCGCTGGGTCCTCCGACAGTCCTGAGTATATATAAGTCCGCTAAATCCACAAATTTACCGCCGACGGAAATCGGTCTTCCGATACGGGCCTATTCCCTGAAGGTCCTCTTGATCTGAAGAGATAGGCGGACCACAGAGTAGTTCTTCCAAAATACAACTAGAGAAAGGAACTACCCCATGATCCAAACCAACCTATCACGCAA